>Ga0255100_1000847_pt1 | contig 11687 bp, 10 predicted proteins | sample Colum_Colum_RepB_2_FD_188449 | JGI IMG/M metagenome (GOLD analysis project Ga0255100, IMG submission 188449) | Freshwater microbial communities from Columbia River, Oregon, United States - Colum_Colum_RepB_8d | ecosystem: Environmental > Aquatic > Freshwater > River | place: USA: Oregon...
GCTTCTTTCCTAATCCCAGACGGGCCCGGGTTGTTTGGCTTGGTGTTGATCCCGATGCGGTCCAAAGTTTTCAGAAACTTTATGATGTTCTTGCAGATAAACTTGAAGAGGATGGGCTTTACAGAAAAGAACAAAGAGATTTTCAGCCCCATCTTTCGCTCGGAAGGTTAAACCAGCAGGATCTTGATTTTTCAGTCGTTTGTTCACACTGGAAAATCCATCCTTGGATTTCCGATGAGTTGGATGTAAAACAGGTTCTTGTGATGTCCAGCGAAGACATGCACGATGGCCCTGAATATACCAAGCTCGCAAAAATTAATCTTTAAACAACTTAGGTTTAAACACCTAGGTTTAAATAATTAAGCGGGAAATAAATCCTTGTTTGCCATCACGACATTCCAAGGGCGAACTTCCCACGTAATAAAAATACCTTCCTTATTAAACGGGTCGTTTTTGATAAAGCTTTCAGCAGTTTCATGGTCAGGTGCCTCATATATGATAAGGGCGCCAAAACCATCCGTAAAAGGGCCTGTCGCAACGATGTTGCCTTGATTTAAAAGCGATGTTAAATAAGCCCGGTGCAAAGGCCTTACAGACTGGATTTTATCTGCGTCGGAAATGTATTTTATTACTGCTGCAAATTTCATGATTTTACTTGTGCCTTTGATGTTGAAAATACTTGTTCAAGTAAGCCGTTTAAACCGAAAATTCCCAAAGTGAAAAATAAATCGGTAAGCATTGGATAAGAATAAAAAGGAATCGCCATTTCATAGCAAAGTAATAATCCACCGAAGTTGCGAGGGTATACGATTCCATCGCCTCCCAACCAAACAGCGAAATTTGTAAGGATAAAAAATAGTGTACTTCCAAGTACTGAGGACAACGATATTTTAAGCACTAAATTGCCTGGTGTGATAAATCTGCCAATAGCAACATTGAGTAGAAAACACCCATAGATAACTGGTGTCATCCAAGAAAAAGCTTTTAAAGATATTTGTTCCAAGGGGAAATAAAGTAATAGGTCGGTAATAAACATAACCCCGATAGGGATCAACCAAGAGTAAAGCCCATGAATTTTATTTCCAGAGAATAAAGTCATGGCTCCTATGGGCGTGCAACCTGGATAATGGGGCACAAGCCTGAGTAAACCAGCCGTTACAGCAAGTACGATTGCAAAGGGATGCTTAATTTCTTTATTATTACCAGATTCCATGTTTGTCTCTTTCTTCGTGGACAAGACTCAAGCCAAGGTTTGATTCTAGGCAAAGATATTCTATTTAATAAATGCATTGATAGTTACGAAATTTTAAGAAACCAGTCTGATTTATGAGTTTGTTTTGTTTTCGCGGACATTAAATTCGAGTTTCCATTTCTGTTTCGAATTTTTGCCAATACACCATAACTCCAGTGTACCAATGTCTGTTATTTTGCTGTGCAAGTAAACAGGTACCATGGTAGCGTTTTTTTCTGGATTTTCCAAAGTTAATTGCAAGGGCGATATTTCGTGAACATCGTCGTCCCACTCCTCTAGGATAGTGCCAAGGGCGTCATTTTTTCGCGTGGAGGAGGAAAGAAAGCGGAAGGTGACTTTTTGCCCAATGATTAAACCAAATTCATGTCCTGGGATATCTGATTCTGTGCCTTCTTCCATGCCAAACGGGACGACACATAACGCCTTGATCGGTCGGGGGAAACCAGGAATTGCAGGAGCAGAAGACTCAATCCCAATGTAATAAGTTCTTGGAGCCCCTCCGCGAATGCGAATGCCTTTGCCTCTTTTTGCAATTCCAAAACTCGCTGCCCCAACCGCAACCGATAAATCTAAATCTTGATGCGAAAGCATTTTAATTGGGCCTTTGCTCCAAGATTCAAGATTGTCTAAAATTCTCTGTCTAAGAAGGGTTGATTTGAAAACTCCGCCATTGAAAAGAACCACATTGACACCGGAAGTTTTTTTTTCATATTTGCCTTGGGAAGCTTTTTGCTCGATCGATTTTCGATGCTTCACTAAAAAATTCGCAAGATGCTTAGTAATTGCAGCATCTGCTGCATAAAGTAAACCAATTTCCTGAAACCCATAACCCGATTGCAAGGTGGGTTGGTCATCTGGACCGCAAATTGGGAAAAATCCCTCTAGTAATACTTTCTCCATTATTGATCTTTCTAACTCACACTTAATTGTGCCTGAAATCATTTTTGAACCGCGGCCAAGAATGGTCATTGGCCAAGATCGAAGATCTTTATCCCCTAGAAGTTTTTCTTTAGCAGTTCTACAAGCATGAGAAAGAGCAACCATTTGTGCGAGATCGAGTTTTACATTCTTGGCGGTAAGTTGCCTTGATAATTCGTATGCGAGGGCAAGATCCATGTTATCGCCACCAAGGAGGATATGCTCCCCAACAGCAAGTCTATTTAAAAAAAGATTTCCTTGATCTGATTCTACCGCAATCAAAGTAAAATCGGAGGTACCTCCACCGACATCAATAACTAGGATTACATCGCCTTCCTGAACTTGTTCGCGCCAAGTATCTTTGTTTGCTTCAAGCCAAGAATAAAAAGCAGCTTGTGGTTCTTCGAGCAGGCTGATTTTCTTAAAACCTGCTTCTTTGGCCGCTTCCATTGTAAAATCACGGGCATCAGCGTCGAAGGAGGCGGGAACCGTAAGCACGACTTCCTGTTTTTCAAGTTTTAGGTCACTATCAATTGCTTCAAACTGCGCATTCCATGAATTAACCAAGTGCTTCAAATAAAGGGTGCTGGCTTCGAGTGGGGAAACTTTATTTGATTCGTCATTACCTTTCCAAGGAAGGATTTTATCGCGCCTGTTGACTGCTGTATGGCAAAGCCAAGATTTTGCAGAACTTACCAAATGAGTCGGGACCAGTGCACCATGGGTTTTAGCAAATTCTCCAACAATAAACGGTTGCTCTTCGCCCCAAGGAAGTTTAAAAGCCCCGTTTTGGAATTCTCCTTTTTGAGGCAGATAAAGAAAAGAGGGTAGCAATTTTCTGTCTTCATAAACTCCGGGCTGAACAATTTGAGGCAAATTAAGTACTTCAGCAGTTCCATCCTCTTTTTGAGAATCAATGTAAGCCATTGCACAGTTTGTAGTGCCTAAGTCGATACCAATTGAGAACCGTGAATTTGCCATGGTTTTGTTCTGCTTACTTTTGGGGGATTTCTAATTCAGCTTGTGCAAGGACGGGATTCTTTCGGAAAGAATCGGTTACTTCCGGAATCTGGGAAGATATTACCTGCCACCCTTGGTGTTTAAGTATTCCGTTGTACGGAGGTTGCCCTTCAAGAAAGCCGGTAAGCATTATTTTGCTTGGATTAAATCCCGATTCAAGAGTAATTCGAGCCCCTTCTTCTTGGGAAATAACTGGTTGTAGGGTTAACTTTTCAAGAAGGTACTTCCTGCATTTTGTATGCACCTCACGAACACCTGCCCCTATAAGGTCATCAGGTGCAGAACTGATATCTTCAAGTAAAAAGTCGATAAGTCTGGCTTCTCTTTGCAGTAAATAAAGCGGCCAGATTAGGTCCGCATTAACTTTAGTTTCTACTTTGGGAATGCTACTGTTTTTTTCTTTTTGAGGATTTTTGCCGTGGGCTAAGACTGAAAAAAATGTAGTGATCGCATTTGTAAGATTACTAAAATTTCCTTTGCAAAGTATAAGAAGAATTGCCATTTTCATGAATGCAATTCCCAAGATGATATAAAATGCATACAGCATTGGTTCCATTCGGATATTCCTTCTAAAGATAAATTAGCAAAACATAGTTTATGATAAACTCAGGTTTGGCGAATGGCTACAAACTTTAAATATTCTATTTAAGAAGGTTGGATTATTATGCCTCAGAAAGTTGCCCTTATAACAGGCAGTGGAAAACAAAGAGTTGGATGGCATGTTGCTCATGCTCTGGGGTTAATTGGTTATCATATATGCATTCATTATAGAACATCGGCTCTTGAAGCAAAACAGTCTGCAGAATTATTAAATAAGGCTGGGATTGAGGCTACGATCTTTCAAGCTGATTTAGCAAGGGAATCTGATGTTGAGAGAATGTTTCATGAAATAAAGATGCAATTTGGGCGCCTAGACGCTTTGGTGAATTGTGCTTCGATTTGGGAGCGAAAAGACTTTCTCGAAATTTCTTCAAAGGATGTATCCCGGCATTTTGAAGCAAATATTTTGGCTACTTTTCTTCCTTCTAGGTTGGCGGGTCTTATGATGATCGCTCAACCCGAAGGCGGAAATATTATTAATATTGGTGATTGGGCTCAAGATAGGCCATATCTAGGCTATAGTGCTTACTTTGCTACAAAAGGGGCGATTCCAACGCTTACGCGAAGTTTGGCGGTGGAGCTTGGGAGTAGAAATCCCAAAGTTCGGGTTAATTGCATTCTTCCTGGGCCAGTTATGCTACCCCTCGACTTACCCTTGGAAGAGCGACAAGAAGCAATCAACGCTACTCTCGTTCGTTCTGAAGGTTCACCCCAGGATATTTCACGAGCCGTGTTATTTCTGATCCAAAGCGAATTTATTACCGGAATTGAATTACCTGTAGATGGCGGAAGAACCATTTGGGCAAATGGGAAATAATCTATTTCATCCAGAGTTTTCGATCCAAACTACGGTAGCTGATAGCTTCGATAAGGTGTGGGGCAAGAATTTCGCTTGCTTCTTCTAGGTCTGCAATTGTACGGGCCATACGTAAAATCCGATCGTGTGCCCTAGCAGAAAGGCCAAGGTTTTCCATTGCGATTTGCAGTAATGATTTGCTTTCCTTGTTGAGAACGCAATGCTTTCGAACTTGTTTAGAATTCATTCTGCTATTCAGCATAAAATTTGATTTACCAAATCTTAGGCTCTGTTTTTCTCTGGCCAAGTTGACCTGTTCACGCATGAGAGTGCTGGATGTTCCGTCAGATATAGCTGTAAGTTCTTGAAATGGTACAGCGGGTACTTCGATGTGAAGATCGATTCGATCTAGAAGCGGCCCACTGATTTTTCCCATGTATTTTTCAATCGCAGCGGGATAGCATTTGCAAGGATGCTTTGTGTCGCCCAAATACCCGCATGGGCACGGATTCATTGAAGCAACCAGTACAAACCTTGCAGGGAAAGTTGTGGATTGAAGGGCTCTCGAAATAGTTACCTGCCCTTCTTCTAATGGTTGCCTTAAAACTTCAAGGCTCCGCCTGTTGAATTCAGGTAATTCATCCAGGAATAAAATTCCATGATGGGCAAGGCTGATTTCACCTGGAGCAGGAGTTTTGCCACCTCCCACCATTCCGGCATCGCTGATGGTGTGATGGGGGGATCGAAAGGGCCTTGTGGTAAGTAAAGATTGATCTGAATTCAGCCTGCCTAGGGCACTGTATATGCGAGTTGTTTCAAGGCTTTCTTCTAGTGTGAGCGGGGGCAGAATAGTTGCCATTCTTTTAGCCAGCATGGTTTTTCCTGTTCCAGGAGAGCCAATCATAATGACATTATGCCCGCCTGCAGCAGCAACAACTAGAGCGCGTTTGGCGGACTCCTGACCGCGTACATCAGAGAAATCAAAGTCGTATTTGTTGAGATTTTCAAAAGCTAAGTTTTCCTCAGGAACCAAGGGCGCAATGACTTTCTTCCCGGTAAGAAAACCAACCGAATCTGAAAGGTTATGAATGGGATAAATCAAAAGATCTTTTACTACACTGGCCTCTTTGGCGTTCATGAATGGCAGGAGTAAGCCTTTAACGCCACCTTTAGCTGCTGCCAAGGCAATTGAAAGTGCACCTTTAATTGGGCGGAGATTACCATCTAGGGCTAGTTCGCCAACGAATGCGTAGTCGATTGTATTTTTTATTGGTATTTGTTCGGTAGCAGCAAGAATACCAAGGGCAATTGGAAGGTCGAAGCTTCCTGCATCTTTCTTTAAGTCAGCTGGTGCTAAGTTGATAACGGTATGGCCTGTAGTCCTGGAGTAGCCTAAATTGGATAGTGCCCGTTCAATTCGGTGAATGCTTTCTTTGACGGCTTGTTCTGGAAGTCCCACGATTACCGTTTTTGGAAAACCAGCACTAACATCGACTTCAGCTTCGACAAGGGTAGCATCAATACCAATTAAGGCGTAGGTTTTAAGGTTTGCAAGCATGAACTGGGCGATTGTTCACGGGGTTTATGTTGATTAAATCTTTTCTTCTTCTTTAGGTCTGTTTTCGTACACGAGCCTTATAAAAGAGAATTTTCCGACTGTAAATAGTATAAAGCCTGAAATTATATAAAGCCACAACTTAATTGATCCATGGGCTAAAAACCCAAACCAAGGTGCATCAGTCTTGCCTTCTTCTGGTGAACACCATTCATCTATCTTTAACATGTAAACGAGGTTGAATGTGAGCAAGATTAAACAAATAACAACACCGATAATCCCGGGTAAATTCCAGAAGAATATGTCGGCTCCGGTAATGTCGTATGTTTTTCTTGTCTGTGCTATTTGCCTGGTTAAATTGTTGTAACCACAAAAAATACATAAGACTGCATCTTCACTTGATAATTCCTTGGCGCAATTAGGGCACCGAGCTTGCAATATTGTATCGTGCATGCCGTAGGCTTTGCCATCATCATCTGGATCATCCCCTGCTTGCTGTTTTTTTTTGTCTTCTTCCGCAGGCTTTGCAGTTTCTTTAGGGGGAGCTGGTTTTTGTGCTTCAAAAACTTTGCTGCACCCTTTGCAACGAACTTTCTTTCCAAGTAAGTCTGGGGGAACAGTGATTACCTTTTTGCATTCTGGGCAAGTTATCTTAATAGGGTCTGTCGCAGCCATCTTTCTTCCTTAAAATTGGGTTCTTCAAAGCTATATAGCTTTAAAATAACCTTTTAGTTAAACTTTCAATCATTAATTTTTCAAATAGTTGAATTTACTTGGAGATCATGTGGCGGAATTAAATCAAAGTAAACTCCTGATCAGTATCGCAACTTATAATGAACACGATAACCTCAGGCCATTGGTTGAGTCTATTAAAAATTTCATGCCCCAAGCCCATATCCTTATTGTTGATGATAATTCGCCCGATGGTACCGGTAAACTTGCAGATGTTCTTACACAAGAACTTTCAAATCTACACGCAATTCATCGCACAGGCAAATTAGGCCTAGGCACAGCAATTGTGGCTGGAATGAAGTTTGCTATTAATAATGGTTTTGATTATTTCATGAGTATCGATGCGGATTTTAGTCATCATCCAAGATATATACCTGCTATTTTTCAGGGGATGGCAGAAAAAGATGTAATGATTGGTTCCCGGTATATTCCTGGCGGTGGCACTAAAAATTGGCCATTTTCACGCAAGGTTATTAGTACTTCCGTGAATTATCTGGTTAAACTTCTTTTTTGGATGCCTGTTCGTGATGCTAGTGGTGGATTTCGTTGTTATCGAACTTCGAAACTAAAAGAAGTAGATTTCGATCGAGTTTGGTCTAAAGGTTATAGCTTTCAACAAGAAATGCTTTTCAGAGTATATAGGTGTGGCAGCAAATTGGGTGAGTACCCGATCATTTTTGAGGATCGCAGGGCGGGCTCTTCTAAAGTTAATTGGAAAGAAGCTCTTCGATCAATTTCATTGCTTATTTATCTTGGCACTATGTCCAGATTTAAACGCAATTTATGAGCAGCTTTTCTCCTGATAACGATGCGCATGAATTTGTAATCAGCTCCTGTTTTTATAAAGGCTTTTACTTTAGTATTTATTGGGATTATTGTTCCGTTCGGTTCTTGCTTGCAGGAATCGATGACCAAACTTCACGGGTAAATGAGTTTGTGTTAGCTCTTAACGATAGTGTTTCGACCAAGAAAATAAATAATTGTGATCATTTTATTGCATTGCTTGATTCTTTTTATGCGGGGAAAAAAGTACCTCTAAAGCTCAACCCCAAAGGCACGCCTTTTCAAATGAAGGTTTGGAATAAGTTAGTTACAATTCCCTTTGGCCAAACTAAAAATTATAAGCAAATTGCAATTGAGATAGGTAATCCGAAAGCATGCAGGGCCGTTGGTAATGCCTGCGGGAAGAATCCAATTCTATTGCTGATACCGTGCCATAGGGTTATAGCTTCTGATAAAACATTAGGAGGGTTTTCTGCAAGTTTTAGTTTAAAGAAAACCCTTTTAGAAATCGAAGGCGCTAACTTAGTTTGACATTCCCCTGCCCTAAAATTTCTTCAAGTTCCTCAACCGGAAAGCGGTTTGGGTTGACTTGAAAAGCCCGGCCCAACTTGAGTACACAAAGATTTTTTGCGTAATCCCGAACTGAAAGAAAGACTGGGCAAGATCCAGGGCTTGTTTTTAATATCTCTGCAATTTGATTGATCTCGTGGGGCTTATTTGTACCCAATGAAACTTGCAAGTAAAGCCCCTTTGCAAGTTCTTTTGATGCTTGTTCCACGCTGAATACTCTTTGTAGGATAAGGCCAGGCTCATCCCTTGTTCGCTCTACTTTGCCTTTAAAGAAACAGACCCGGTCTTCCTGATATTCGTCTTTGTATCGAAGGTAATCATCAGGCCACATTACACAATCAACCCCACCATTAAAGTCTTCAATCCTGCAACGTACATATCTTGTGTTTCCGTTCTTGGCTTTTTTGGTGTTCATGAACCGGATTTGAGTGATCATTCCCCCAAGGGTAACTTCGTGGTCTGCAGGTAAATCCCGCAGTTGTTCACAAGAATGTGTGGAAAACCTGCGAATTTCTTTTTCAAATTGCGTTAGCGGATGGCTAGAGAAGTAAAAGTCTAATACCTCTTTTTCGAATTTGAGTTTTTCTGTTTCGTTCCACTCTGGAACTTGAATTAAAACTGATTTGCTGTTGTTATCTTCCTCTGCGGGGGATTCAGTTGCCTGGGCAAATAAGTTGCCCTGCCCCGATTTTTTGTCATGTTGCCTGTCAACCGCACCCTTTATTGCTCTGGGTAAAAGATGCATTAATTGGGCCCTATGCGCCCTAAGGCAATCCAGCGCACCTGCTTTGATTAGTTTTTCTATCACGCCTTTGCTTACTAACCTAAGATCAATTCGTTCGCAAAAATCAAATATATCTCGGTATTTGCCAAGTTCCGTACGATTACGCACAATCTCTGCCGCAGCATTACCCCCACAGCCTTTGATTGCCCTTAATCCAAAAAGAATTTGTCCATCCTCTACAACAAAATCAGAATCACTTAAGTTGATATTTGGAGGGCAAACTTCTACTCCCCCACGGCGTGCATCATCAATATGCATTACCAAGCTGTCGCGTTTATTTCCATCCTCTATTTCACTGGTAAGCAGCGCAGCCATAAATTCTGGGCGGTAATGTTGCTTCAAATAAGCAGTTTGAAAGCCAATATGTGCATAAGCCGCTGAATGGCTCTTGTTAAAACCATAGCCACCGAAAACCACGATCAATTGAAATATGTCGCTAGAAGTTTTTTCGTCGAGGCCACGTTCTTTTGCGCCCCTGATGAATTCTTCTTTTCTTTTATCAATGATTTCGTGTTTCTTTTTGCTGATTGCTTTGATGCATGCATAGGCGCTGGATAATTCGATACCCCCCAATTGGTTTAAAATCTGCATGATTTGTTCTTGATAAACCATGACTCCAAAGGTTTCGGAAAGAATTTGTTCCATGACAGCGTGTGCGTATACCGGTTTTTCCCTGCCATGTTTTCGGTTGATGTAGGAATCAACCATGCCACCTTCTAGTGGGCCTGGGCGGTATAAAGCCATAATCGCAATAATATCTCGAATATTATCCGGTTTCATGCGCTTAAGAAGTTCGCGTATACCGCTTGAATCTAATTGGAAAACACCTTTTGCATCACCCTTTTGCAATAAGTCGTAAGTCTCTTTGTTATCAAGCGGAATGCTGTTTAGATCTATACTTACATCATGATTTTTTTTAATCATGCGAACTGCATTATCTAGTGCGGTAAGAGTTCGAAGCCCTAGAAAATCCATTTTTAAAAGGCCAACGGTTTCTAGGTCTCCCATTACCCATTGGGTTGTGATTACGCCTTCTTCTTTTCGTTGCGATTCATCACCTTTTCGCACAATTCTTTGCAGAGGTACATAATCGGTTAATGGGCCATTCGAAATAACCACGCCCGCAGCATGAGTACCCGCATTGCGATTTGTACCTTCTAGCTTTAATGCGATATCTATAAGCTCTCTGATTTGCGGATCATCATTGATGGCATGTTTGAATTCTGAATTACCATTGATTGCTTCTTGAAGGGTTATCCCGGGTGTTTCCGGAACTAATTCGCAAAGTTTGGTTACGCGATCGAGTGGGATATTAAAAACCCGACCCACATCTTTAATTGCGGCTCGAGCAGCCATGGTTCCAAATGTTGCAATTTGTGCAACACTTTCTTCGCCATACTTTTCTCGAACATAAGCGATAACTTCCTCGCGTCTTTCCTTGCAAAAATCGATGTCGATATCAGGCGCTTCGCTTCGGTTAGGATCAAGAAACCGCTCGAACAAAAGTCCGTATTCAAGTGGGTCTACATGGCTCAGCTTGAGAACATAACTTACAAGTGCCCCGCAGGCAGAACCCCTAGCGCTACTGGGGATTCCCTTGTCAGTAGCAAATCTGACGAAATCTGCGACGATCAAAAAGTAACTTGCAAATCCCATTCTGCAAATAATGCCAATTTCTTTTTCAATTCTTTCCTTGGCCGCTTCAGGTGGGTTTTCTCCATAGCGTTCCTTCATGCCGGCATTACATAATTCGGTTAGGTATTTCTCGGGGGTCTTTTTGTCTGGTGGTGAAAAAACTGGGAAATGTCTTTTGCTGAAATCTAACTGGATATCACAAGTGTCAGCAATTTCTTGACTTCGTTGAACTGCTTCTTCCTGGTTTGGAAAAAGCTTGTACATTTCTTTGGGGGAACGAATGTAGAATTGGTCAGAACCATACTTCATGCGATTTTCGTCAGTCCGAAGCCTTCCAGTGTTGATGCAAAGAAGAACATCGTGGGCGTTACTATCTTCAGGCCTTAAGTAGTGGGCATCTGAGGTTGCAACCAAAGGTAAGCCAAGTTTATTAGCAATATCGATTGCCCCACGGGCGCATTCTTCCTGAATGGGGATTCCGTTATTCTGAATTTCAACAAAGAATCTGTCTTTAAAAACTTTAGCAAACCATCGAGCTAAATTTGTAGCATCTTCATGTTTTTCTTGAAGAATAAAGTCGCTAAATTCGCTTGATGCACAACCGCTAAGGCAGATAATTCCTTCGCTGTGGGCTTTTAAAATTTCTTTGTCAATCCGCGGAACATAGTAATAACCCTCGAGGAACGCTATCGATGCCATTTTTATCAGATTCTGATAACCTTTGTTGTTCTTAGCTAAAAGGGTTAAATGAAACCCTGCATCCCCACGTTTTTTTGCATCCCGATCTGTTCTACCCTTTGGGGCGACATAAGCTTCGTAGCCAACGATTGGGTTTACTCCGCCAGCCCTGCACTCTTTATAAAATTCGATCGCCCCGTATAAATTTCCGTGATCGGTTAGCGCCACAGAATTCATGCCCTGTTGCTTAACATAATTGACAAGTTCAGGAATTCGACTGGCGCCATCAAGCAAGCTGTAATGGGTATGGCAATGCAAATGAGCAAAAGATTTATCCGCCATCCTTGGGCACTCCCATGGTAAC
>Ga0255100_1000851_pt1 | contig 11674 bp, 9 predicted proteins | sample Colum_Colum_RepB_2_FD_188449 | JGI IMG/M metagenome (GOLD analysis project Ga0255100, IMG submission 188449) | Freshwater microbial communities from Columbia River, Oregon, United States - Colum_Colum_RepB_8d | ecosystem: Environmental > Aquatic > Freshwater > River | place: USA: Oregon...
ACGCAGTAGCGATCCTCGTCGGCAGTTTCGGCCAGATGCGTGTGCAGGCCGACCTTCTGGTGCGAACGCGCCAGCCGCGCACTTTCGCGCATCAGCGTGCCGCTGACACTGAACGGCGAGCACGGCGCCAGGCCGAGCCTGAGCATCGAGTGACGCTCGGGGTCATGGAAGGTATCGATGGCGCGCTGCGAGTCCTTGAGGATCGCGTCCTCCTGCTCGACCAGATGATCCGGCGGCAAGCCGCCTTTCGATTCGCCGACGCTCATCGAGCCGCGCGTCGGATGGAAGCGCACGCCGAGTTCCTGCGCAGCGGCGATCTCGTCGTCGATGCGGCTGCCGTTCGGGTACATGTACAGATGATCGGCCACGGTGGTGGCACCGCTCATCACCAGTTCGGCAAGCCCGATCTTGGCGCTGACGTAGACCGCTTCCGGGTCCATGCGGCCCCAGATCGGATAGAGCATCTTTAGCCAGTCGAACAGGATCAGACCGCCGCCGGTGCCGATCGCCCGCGTCAGCGTCTGGTACAGGTGATGGTGGCCATTGATCAGCCCCGGCATCACGACACAGCGGGCCATGTTGCGGGTCGTGGTCGGCGCCCGCGCCGGATCAGCCGCGATCCAGGCAGCAACCTCGGCGGCAGTGCCGACGCAGGCAATCGTCTTGCCTTCGATCGCGACACTGCCGCCACGAATCTCGCGGCGCGCGGCGTCCATGGTGACGACGACATCGGCGTCGTGCAGCAGGGTTATCGGTTTGTTCATGGATATCGGTAAAAGGCGCAGACGGACGGAGAAGCCGATCTCACGCAGAGAACGCGGAGATCGCAGAGAAAGGCAAAAGCCGCCATCCGGAAATCGAATGTCGTTTGCTTTTGCAGTTCTCCGCGTCCTTTGCGTTCTCCGCGTGAGCCACGCTGTTCGGCCAACGCGGCGCTCATCTCACTTCGGAATCGAACCCTCGACACCCTCGACGTACCAGTTGATCGACAGCAGCTCGTCGCTCGGCATGGTCTTGCCGGCGTCGATGCGCAGCTTGCCGCTGTTGTCCTTCAGCGGCCCGGCGAACGGATGCAAGGTGCCTTCGATGATCGCCTGCTTTCGTGCTTCAAAAACCTTGGCGACCGGCGCCGGCACTGATGGATTCAGCGGCGACAGCACCACCAGCCCTTCCTTGATGCCCCAGCGCACCTGACGGCCACCGGTCCAGGTGCCGGCGAGCACCTTCTTCACTTCGTCGATGTAGTAGACGCCCCAGTTCTGGGTGTTGGCAGTCAGGTGAGCGCGCGGGCCGAAACGGCTCATGTCGGAATCCCAGCCGAAGGCATGCACGCCCTTTTCCTCGGCCACCTGCACGGCAGCCGGGGAATCGGTGTTCTGGCACAGCATGTCGGCACCCTGGGCGATCAGCGTTTCGGCGGCCTGGCGCTCCTTGCCGGGGTCGTACCAGGTGTCGACCCAGATCACCTTGGTCTTGATCTTCGGGTTCACGCTGCGTGCGCCGAGCGTATAGGCGTCGAGGTTGCGGATCACTTCGGGAATCGGGAACGAGCCGACGAAGCCGAGCGTGTTGGTCTTGGTCATCGAGCCGGCGATCACGCCGAGCAGATAGGCGCCTTCGTAGAAGCGGGCGTCGTAGTTCACCGAGTTCGGGCCGGACTTGTAACCGGTGGCATGCTCGAAGCGCGTCTTCGGAAACAGCTTGGCGACCTTCTGCGTCGGGTCCATATAGCCGAACGAGGTCGTGAAGATCAGATCGTTCTTGCCGGCGGCCAGCTGGCGGATCACGCGCTCGGCGTCGGCGGTCTCCGGCACGCTGTCGACGAATACGGTCTTGACCTTGGCGCCCATCTCCTTTTCCAGCGCCTTGCGGCCGAGATCGTGCTGGTAGCTCCAGCCGCCGTCGCCGACCGGGCCGATGTAGACAAACGCCACCTTCAGCGGCGGCGCGTCGGCCGCGATCGCGGCACCGACGGCAAGGCCGAATGTCGCCATCGCGGCGATCCAGCGTGACTTCAGGTTTCTCATCTTGTTGGCGACTCCGGGTTCCATTCGACGGTGCTGGTGCGTGATGCACGAAATGTGCGCGCTGACGGAAGCACAGCAAAGTCCTGCTCACGCCAAGGCGCAAAGACGCGAAGAACAGCAACGGCAAAACCGTCTGCGATTCATCGCTTTTCTTTGCGTCTTCGCGCCTTTGCGTGAGCCGCGTGTCTGGCACCGGCCATGGCATGCCTATTGCCGTTGTCAGCGATCGCCATCCGGCTCCCGGAACAATCCATGTCATCCACCATCGATGTGCGCGCGTTCATTGCGCAACTGCCAAAAGCCGAACTGCACGTGCACCTTGAAGGCACGCTCGAACCTGAACTGAGCTTCGCGCTGGCGGCCAAGAATGGTGTCGCGCTCGGCCATGAGACGCCGGAAGCGCTGATCGCCGCTTACGACTTCCACGATCTGCCGTCGTTCCTCGCGATCTACTACAAGGCGATGGAAGTGCTGGTCAGCGAGCAGGACTTCTACGATCTGACCTGGGCCTATCTGCTCAAGACCCGCTCGCAGAACGTGCTGTATTGCGAAATGTTCTTCGACCCGCAAGCGCACACCGGCCGCGGCGTCGCCTTCGACACGGTGATCAACGGCATTCACCGCGCACAGGTTCAGGCGGCCGCCGAACTCGGGGTCGAATCGCAGCTGATCATGTGCTTCCTGCGCGAGCTGCCGGCCGAATCGGCGATGGACACGCTGATCGCGTCACTGCCGTACAAGCCGTGGATCGTCGGCGTCGGGCTGGATTCGAACGAGCGGGACAATCCGCCGATCAAGTTCGCCGATGTCTTCGCTCGTGCGCGCGCCGAGGGTTACCGGCTGACGATGCACTGCGACGTCAACCAGCAGAACACCCTGGTGCACATCGGCCAGTGCCTCGACGTGATCGGCGTCGATCGCATCGACCATGGCGTCAATGCGCTGGAAGACCCGGCGCTATGCGCGGAAATCGCGCGCCGGGGCCTGGGCCTGACGGTCTGCCCGATCTCCAATCGCTTCGTCGTGCAGAACCTCACCGGCGACGAGATCCGCCGGATGCTGGCAATCGGCATGAAGGCGACGATCAACTCCGACGATCCCGCCTATTTCCGCGGCTACATGAACGAGAACCTCATCGCCCTGCATGAGGATGCCGGCTTCACCGCTGCCGAGATCACCACGCTGGTCCGCAACAGCTTCGAAGTCGCCTGGCTCGACCCGCCACGGCGCGAGCACTACCTCGCCCTGCTGGACAGCCACGCGCCATGACCGTGCGAAGCCTGCATCGTCTGCTGCCGCTGCTTGTGCTGGGCGTGCTCGGCGCCTGCGTGAAGCCTCCGGCGGAGCTGCTTGGCGAGCCGTCGCCGGGGCCGGCTGCGCCGATTCCGATCAAGGTTGTCGTGGTCAGCATGTTCGAGAACGGCGAAACCACCGGCGACAAGCCCGGCGAGTTCCAGTTCTGGATCGAACGGCAGAAGCTCGATCACAAGCTCGACTTCCCGATGGGCGAGTACGAGCTGCGCATGAACGATGCCGGCCTGCTGGCGATCTGCACCGGCGGCGGCATCACCAATGCCGCGACATCGATCATGGCGCTCGGTGTCGATCCGCGTTTCGACCTGCGCCACGCCTACTGGCTGATCACCGGCATTGGCGGTGGCGATCCAGCAGATGTATCGCTCGGCACCGCGGCCTGGGCTCGCTACGTCGTCGATGGCGATCTGCTGTTCGAGATCGACGCCCGCGAAATCCCGAAGGACTGGGCCTACGGCCTGCTGCCGCTTGGCGGCAAGAAGCCGAACGACAAGGCCGACGGCTGGACCGTCGACACCATTTCGTTTGCGTTGAATCCAGCGCTGACCGACTGGGCCTATGCACAGACCAAGGATCACCCGGTCGCCGATTCCGCTGGCATTACTGCGTTCCGTCAGCAGTTCGCCGGCTTTCCGAACGCGCTGAAGCCACCGTTCGTGACCATCGGCGACACGATGTCGTCGAGCACCTATTTCCACGGCGAGCTGATGAGCCGCTGGGCCAACGACTGGATGCGCCTGCAGGCCGGGCCGGACGCCAACTTCATGCTGTCGGCGATGGAGGACAGCGGCTCGCTGACCGCGCTACGCCGGCTCGGCCGTGCCGGCAAGGTCGATCCCGATCGGGTCATGGTGTTGCGCACGGTCAGCAATTTCAGCCAGCAGCCACCGGGCAAGGATGCCGCCTGGAGCACCACGGCCGAATATCCGGAAGACGGGCGCCCGGCACTGGAAGCGGCATATCAGGTCGGCAACATCGTCGTGCAGAAACTGATCGCCGGCTGGCCGGAGTACCGGGACAAGCCGCCCGGCCGCTAGCCGCCAGCCGCCAGCCGCCAACCGCCAACCGCCTTTACGCATCTTCGGGAATCCGACCATGAAACTCGCAACGCTGTTGATCACGCTGCTGCTGTGCACGGCGGCCCAGGCGCTCGAAGCCCCAGACCGGCCGCAGCACTACACGCCGACCGACACCATCCTGGTTCTGGGTGCCGTGCCGCAGGAAATCCCGCCGTTTGTTGACGCGATGAAGGACGCCAGGAAGCTGGCCCTGCAGGGCATTCCGTACTGGCAGGGCACGATCGAAGGAAAACCGGTGGTGGTCGCGATCACCGGCATCGGCAAGACCTACACGGCGATGACGTCGACACTGTTCCTTGACGCATTCAAGCCCCGGCTGGTGCTGATGAGCGGCACCGGTGCGCGCATCGACAAAAGCTTGCGCACTGGCGATGTGATCGTCGCCACCGTCACTCACGAGCATGACTACGGCAGCCTGACGCGCAACGACATGGTCTACCGGCCAATGAACAGTCCAGCCGATGGCCGCGAAGTGGAGAACGCGTTCTCCCCGCCGGCCTCGCTGCTGAAGCAGGCCGACCAGGCGATCGCCAGCTACAAGGGTCCGGAAGTCTCCGCCAATGGCGCGACCTACACGGTGAAGGTGCGGCGCGGTGTGGTGTCGTCATCCGATCTGTTCGGCGTCACCGACGCGCGCATCGAAGGCCTGCGCGCGAACTTCCATACCGACATCATGGAAATGGAATCGGCACCGCTCGGCCATGTCTGCGTTGAACTTGGCGTGCCGTTTCTCGTGGTGCGTGCCGGCAGCAATGTCGCGCAGGAAGCGCCGAACGACGACTATCTGCGGCTCGGGCCGATCGCGGCGAAACAGGCCGCCTATTTCAGTCTGCATCTGCTGAAGTATCTGTAAGGCCCACGACATGAACCGACTCGCCATGCGCATGCTCGCCCTGCTCTTCTGCCTGCTGATCGCGGCCGCCGCGCCGGCCCGCGCCGCCGAAGCCTGGTTCGAGAAGCTCAAGGCCGAAGCGACACCCGAGCAGTTGTACCGCTTCCTTTATGCGCTGCCGAAAGGCGGCGATCTGCACAACCACCTGACCGGCGCCGGCCTGTCCGAATGGTGGTGGGAAGCAGCCCTCGCGCAGGGCAGGCGCGGCTATTCGTATTACACCAAGGTGCGTATCGCCAACTGCGTGGCCTATGGCAGCAACGAGTACAGCTTTGCGCCTTACCTGATCCTGTTCCAGAACATTCAGGGCTCGACCTACGACAAGCTCGATGCCTGCAGGAAAAGCGAATACAAGCGGCTGCAGGATCTGACTGCCACCGAGAAGCAGGGCTGGCTCGACAGCATCCGCCTCGATACGAAGCACGAAGGTCGCAACGAGTTCTTCGGGCGGCACTGGGAACGGCTGAACGAGCTGTCGCGCAATCCGCATGTCGTCGCCGAAATCCTGTTCCGCAACATGCAGGCCTTCGGGCGTGAGGGTGTTGTCTATCTCGAAACCCAGGAAGGTGCCGACGGCACGCTGAAGGCCGATGGCAGCACCTACAGCGAAGACGAGGCAGTCGCGATCTATCGTGCCCGGCTGGCATCAGCCGATGCCAAAGCTACCGGCGTCACCGTGCGCTTCCAGAGCTCGATCCTGCGCTTCCTGCCCAGCGCCGAGCAGGACCTGCGCGATCTCTACGCGTTCACCGACAAGCACCGCGACCTGTGGGTCGGCGTCAACATGGTCGGCCGCGAGGACGACGACAAGGGCCATCCGCTGCGCTTCCTGAAAACGCTGCGCGAGCTGCGGCTGAAGTACCCGGACATCAACCTGTCGATCCATGCCGGCGAAGTCGATGAGCCGAACCATCATGTACGCGACACGCTGCTGCTCGGCGCCCAGCGCATCGGCCACGGCGTCAACCTGATCACCGATCCCGACACGATGGTGCGGATGCAGCACGGGCCGTACATGGTCGAGATCAACCTGATCAGCAACCTGCTGCTGGAGTACGTCGACGACTACCGCCAGCACCCATTCCCGGAGTACCTGCGTACCGGTATTCCGGTGGCGCTGTCGACCGACGACCGCGGCATGTGGGATTCGAACATGACCGACGAGTTCTTCGTCGCCGTGCGCGAGTTCAACCTGTCGTGGGAAGAGATCGTCCAGCTCGGCCGCAACTCGCTGCAGTTTTCGTTCGTCGAAGCACCAGTGAAGCAGAAGCTGCTCGCCGATTACGACGCGCGCGTCGCCCGCTTTGCGGCGAGCTTCAGGAAGTCCGGATGGGCAGGCTTGAACAACGTCAAGCCAGTCAGCTATTCGTTCACCTGCAAGCGCTACCAGCTCTGCCTGCCAAGGGAATAGCCGTAGGTTGGGGTGAGCTTGCGAACCCCAACGAACCGCACCCTCCGTCGTAGGTTGGGGTGAGCTCGCGAACCCCAACGAAACGCACCCTCCGCCGTAGGTTGGGGTGAGCTCGCGAACCCCAACGACACGCTCCCTACCCCGCAGGGTGAGCTGAGCTTGCGAACCCCAACGACACGCTCGAAGATCGTCCATGCGATATCGACGGGCCACGGCTGCCGGAGCGACCTACTTTTTCACAGTCAATCTTGCCGACCGTCGCAGCCGCCTTCTGCTTGATCGAATCACCGAGCTGCGCAACGCGGTGCGCCTCGTTCGATCGCGGCACTGCTTTGAAATCATCGCCTGGGTCGTTCTGCCCGATCACCTGCATGCCATCTGGACGCTACCGCCGGACGATTCAGATTTCTCCACGCGCTGGGCATTGATCAAAGCGGGATTTTCTCGGCAGATTTCGGCGGACGAGCCTGTCAGTTCCAGCCGTCGACAAAAAGGAGAACGCGGCATCTGGCAGCGCCGCTTCTGGGAACACCAGATTCGCGATGAAGTCGATTTGCAGCGGCATGTGGATTACATCCATTACAACCCGGTCAAGCATGGGCATGTCTCGATGGCATGCGAATGGCCGCATTCGACCATTCACCGTTACATCCGCGCGGGTTTGATGACCGCCGATTGGGCGGCGCCGCAAGCCGATGCATCCGTCGCTGGCGAGTGAGCTGTTGGGGTTCGCAGGCTCACCCCAACCTACGCGTTGCCGCGGGAATAGCTCCGTGGGTTGGGGTGAGCTTGCGAACCCCAACGCACAAGCTGGCCGCATTCGACCATTCACCGCTACATCCGCGCGGGTTTGATGATCGCTGATTGGGCTGCGCCACCGGCCGACACGTTTGTGGCTGGCGAGTGAGCTGTTGGGGTTCGCGGGCTCACCCCAACCTACGCTGCAGCGCCGGAACCCGTAGGTTGGGGTGAGCCCGCGAACCCCAACGCACAGCTACCTCGGCTCACGGCGCTGCCGGCACCTCATCCCGATACCGGTCCCAATGACCCACGATCTCGTTGACCACTTTGGAGCCCACGGCGTACGCCGCTTCCACTGAGGCCGCGAGCCCTGAATAGCCCTCGCCGCCGCGCTCGCCGAGCAGGCTTTCGGCGGCGCTGACGCCAGGCGGCTGCATCGTGTAATTGCTGGCGGTGCGCAGCACCATCACGCGGTCCTTGTCGACCCGGCCGGTCGGGTCGAGATAGACCAGCGACTGGAAGCTGCCGGTGTCTTCCATCGCCGACGACACGAACTCGCCGTTGCCGTCGGTCCAATACTTCGTCCAGCCGTTGGCCCAGTCGTTCAGCAGCTTGCCGTGCCAGTAGGTCATGCCGGCGAGGTTGTCGCCTTTCAGCACGAATGGTGGCTTTTGCGCATTGGGGTACCCGACGTACAGCGAACGCCTTTTCTGCAGCGCTTCGCTATCGACCAGTGGCACATCCTTGGTGAGCTGATAGGCCCACTCGGTCAGTGCGCCGTTCAGCTGGAACACCTCACCCGCCGATGGCGGATGCGGCCCCTGATACGGGCCCCTGCTGCCGCGCGCGAAGTAGCCGGTCGGCCAGTCGGCCGGCATTTCACGCGCATCGATCTCGTGGGCCAGATCGCCGTCGACGAGATACTCGGCCCAGGCCGCAGAGCCGATCGACGCATCATTCGGATCGAAACCGGCAATGCCGGCAATCAGCCAGTAGGCGTGGCTCAGGTCGAAGCGTGGATCAAGCCCGAGCGCCATCACCGCCGTGGCCGACTTCGCCGTACCCATGCCGGTGACCATGCCGAGCACGCCGGTCTCCGGATTCAGGAACAGATCATGGTGATGGGCAAACGCGAAGCGCTGCGTGAGCTTCTGACGTTCGTACCAAAGCTGGAATTCGGCGGCCTTGTCACCGGTATCGGCCCCGATCTCGAACATCGTCACCACGACGACCTTGATCTCGATCGGCTTTGGCGCCGGCTTGCTGCAGGCGCTGGCCAGCAGCGCCAGCAGTACCAGCATCAGCACGCGGCTCATGGCGTCGCAGCCGTCGCATCGCGAGCCGGTGCACTGGTCATTTCCGGATGGAAGCGCAGCGCGTCACCGATTCGTGGAGTACCGGCCGGAATCGCGGCGACTTTCGGAATCGCTGCCAGCACGATGCGCAGGCTCAGTGGATTGATCCGCGGATAGACCTGTTTCAGCGTCTCCCACTCCCAGGCACCGACGCCTTCGGCCGGATTGGAGATCGACACCAGCGCTGCGTAGTGGATACCCATCATCCGCGCGTAGGTCATTTCGGTGCCGATGCTCATCGTCACCAGATCCGCACCCCACTTCCCCATCATCCGTACTTCGGCAGCGGTCTCGAAGCGCCCGCCGCGCGACTGGATCACCACACCCTGTTCATGCAGCGTGATGTCGTCGTAGTCGTGGCTGGCGCGGATCGCACTTCGGGTTTCGTCGATCAGGATCTTCTGCAGCAGAGGATCCATCGCCGGCACGTAGCGCGGAATCGGAATGACGTTCGGGTCCGGATAGGCTTCGATCGGCATCGCCAGCGGCCGGCTGATGTTCATGTCGATGAAGTCGGTCGGCACCACGTAGTCGTACAGCTTCATTGCCCGATTGATGCCGCCAGCCGTGGCGCCGCCAATCGCCTCGCGCACACCGAGCTGCGCCAGCGCCGCCCAGGTTTCGACGTAGTTGCCGTCGCCGTGCATGTGCACGTAGTAGAACGGCACGCCGTCGGTCTCGCAGTACCAGATCACCGGCGAGGTGCCGACCTTGGTCTTCACCTTGAAGCTGCCCTTCATGATGCCGGTCGAGTTCAGCAGCGCATCGTTGATGAACGTGCCGCCGACCAGCGCAATCTTCGCGGGCGGAAAGTCCTTCGCCTGCTTGGCGGCCGGCGCCGCAATCGCCGTGACCATCGTCAGCATCAGCGCGATGCACAGGCCGACAGCACGACCCCGTTCAACGAATCTCATTGCCTGTACTCCATGGCGATGGCGGCATTGCCGTCGCGGAAAGCCGATGTATCGGCGCAAGCCGAACAAAAAAGGACGCAAGGAAAGGCGTTCCCTTGCGTCCCGTGCTTCATCGTTCCCGTTGCGGGAACTGCGCCCAGCGCTTGTCCACTTTCGCGATCAGAAGCGGTAGGCCACCGTCGCCAGCCAGTTGATCGGCAGCTGCGGCAGCACCACCGTCGAACCGAACAGATCCGGGAAGTTCGAGCGGAAGTAGCGCTCGTCGGTCAGGTTCTTGCCGGTCAGGCCGAACTTCCAGTGCTTGGTCTCGTAGTTCACTCCGATGTTCAGCAGCGTGTACGACGGCAGTTCGACCGCCTGCGAGAAGCCCGAGAACGTCGACGAGGCATGCGTGACACCGACGGTGCTGGTCAGCCCCTTCAACGGGCCGGCGCTGAAGTTGTAGATGAAGTTGATGCTGAACAGGTCATCCGGAATACCGGCCTTGCGCGCCTTGGATCAGCGCCGGATCGACACCAGCCGGCAAGTCACTGCCACCGGCGAAGCCGAACTGGAAGCCGTTCTGGATCGCCGACAGGTTGGTGACTTCGAGGTGGGTGTAGGCACCGGTGATCGCGAGATTGTTGGTGACCACGCCGCGGAACTCGAACTCGTAGCCTTCGGATTCGGTCGTGTTGTTGGTGACCACATCCTGGGCATTCAGATCGGTACGCTGCTGCTTGAAGCGATCAACCGACACGAACAGGCGATCCTTCAGGTAGCTGCCCTTGACACCGATTTCCGTCAGCGACGACTTGGCCAGCGCCGTACCGTCCCTGACGCTGCTTGGCGCGACCTGGCCGCCCTGCCCTGCCACCAGCGTCGACTGCGAGGCGCGTGTCAGATAGGGCGTCAGACCGACGACCGGCACGTCATAGCTCAGGCTGATCGTCCACGACGGCTTGTCTTCGCTGCCGCTGAACTTCGCGCCATTGCAGGCCGTGGTATTCAGCGAGCACTCGGTCGAATCGGTGGTCACCCAGTCCCAGCGGCCGCCGAGCAGCAGGTGCACCGACTTGATGAACGTGTAGTCGGCGAGTGCCGCGACGCCGGTGTCGAGATAGTTGCCGATCGTGCGGCTGGACCACGGTTCGATCTCGGCGCCATCGCGCGTCGACAGCGTGCGGCGGTCGATCGGCGTACCGGGCTTGGTGATGTCGCGGCGATCGAAGTACTCGAACGCGAAGTTGTCGCCATGCTCGAAATCCTGATAGCGAACCGAGACGCCGGCCTGGTAGTTCGCCTTCATCCACGACACCGCATCCCAGCTGAACGAGAAGTTCAGCTGGTCTTCGATCGCATAGGTATCGGCGTACTGCGAAAAGCCGTAGGCATTCTCGTTGATGTTGTCGAGCGACTCGTAGAACGTCTTGTTGACGACCTTGAAGTTGTCGCTGAACTCGTGAATGAAATCGAAGTACAGCGTGATGACCTTGCTTTCGAGCCGGTCATCTTCCTGCGTCAGCACCTGCGAACCCTTCAGCTTGGCCGTGCCGGAATTGTTCAGCGCCATGTCCGGCCGGTTGGCCAGATCGGCAAGCACCTGTTCCGGCGTCTGTACCGAGGCACCGCCGAAATAGAACAGACCGAGCGGGTTGCCGAAGCAGTTGTTGACGGTGTCGAGGCAGCGCGCCGACGTCGATTCTTCGGCCGACATCAGGCCATCGCCATTGGCGTCGAGCGAATTCGGACTGCCGGTGATGTAGGTGCCGTCGTCGATCAGGTCCTGAGTCAGACGGTTCCAGCCGGCGACCTGGTTGCCGCGATAGTCCTGATACATGCCGCCGAACTCGATGCGCGACTTTTCAGCCAGCTCGGCATCAAACGCGGCCTGGAAGATGTTCTGGTCGGTGCTGGTGTTCTCGTAGTACGAGCCGGAGCTTTCGCCTTCGGCATACAGGT
>Ga0255100_1000852_pt1 | contig 11670 bp, 13 predicted proteins | sample Colum_Colum_RepB_2_FD_188449 | JGI IMG/M metagenome (GOLD analysis project Ga0255100, IMG submission 188449) | Freshwater microbial communities from Columbia River, Oregon, United States - Colum_Colum_RepB_8d | ecosystem: Environmental > Aquatic > Freshwater > River | place: USA: Oregon...
GCTGGATACCCGGGAAGCGCCTTCCGCCGCGATGACCGGCTGGCTGGCGACCGGATCATCGCCACCGATGTTCGCGGTGCAGGATGACTGCGAGCTGCTGGCCGACAACCCGACCAAGGCGGCGGTCCGCTATGTGCGCCACAGCCTCGACGGACCGGAGCTGAAAAGCCTGATCGGCGGCGGCAAGGTCGTGACCCGCGTTGGCCTGGCCTGGCGCGAGCGTCTGAGTCTGGTGCTGACCGACAAGCTGGCGATCAAGCGCGTCCGCTTCATCGACATCAGCGAAGACGATGCCGCCACCAAGAAGAACGACGAGGACGCTTTCGACGTCGACTTCACGTTGATGACCGGCGAGCTGAGCCTGCTGATCGCCGATCTCGCGGCCGCGCTCGGTGGCCCGAAGCCGGCGAACTGACATCTGTACCCGACCCCGCACTCCATGAGCCCCTTGCTGAGCTGGTCGCCCGCTGAACTGCAGCAGTTCATGGTCACGCGAATTCCGTTCAACGAATTCCTTGGCCTGAAGATGGTGCGGATCGCGCGCGGCGAGCTGGTGGCCGACCTGCCGTTCGCCGCTCATCTCACTGGCGATGTCGATGCCAACTGCCTGCACGAGGGGCCGATCACGACCTTGCTCGACACCTTGTGCGGCACCGCTGCATTGACCTTGATGGACGAGCCGCGCCGGACCGCAACGCTCGACCTGCGCGTCGATTTCCTGCGCAGTGCTGGCGCTGGTCTTGGCGTTCGCTGCGAAACCCAGGTGATCGGTCTTGGCGAGCACCTGACGACGATCCGGGCGATTGCCCACGACGGCGACATCGGCCATCCGGTGGCAATCGCCACGGCAACTTTCGCGCTGTTCCCGCCGAGCGTCTCGCCGCCCGCCGGAGCCGCGTCATGACGGCCGCGCGCCTCACGGCCAGCGAAGTCCAGAGAGTGCTGGATCGGGTGCCGTTCATCCGCTCGCTCGGCATCACTGCCGACGATGCCGACGGCCCGCTGGTGATCCGCCTGCCGTACATGCCCGGCATCGTCGGCAATCCTCGGGTGCCAGCGCTGCACGGCGGTGCGCTGGCCTCGTTGATGGCGATCACGGCGCAGGCCAAGCTGCTGCGCGTCACCGGTGGCGACCGCTTGCCGAGAGTGTTCAGCATCACGGCCGAGTACCTGCGCTCGGCAGTGCTGGAGGACACGCTGGGCACGGCGACCGTGGTCACCCGCAGCCGGCGTTTCGCCAATCTTCGCGTCGAACTGCGGCAGCCGTCGTCCGACCGCGTGGTGGCGGCCGCAACCGTGCAGTTCCTGCTCGCCGAATAGCGCGGCTGCGTCGCTCAGCGCGGATCGCGCGGCCGGAACACGCGCACGCCGCGCTGCTGGCGCAAGGAGCCGGCATAACGCAGCAGATCGGGCGACACCAGCACGCGGTTCTCGCGTTTCGACGCTTGCGCCAGTTCCAGCCGCCCGTTCGGCCGCGCGACGACGATGCCGACATGCACGATGTCCAGCCCCGGCACGTCAGCGACCCAGGCGATCAGATCCCCCGGCTTCAGCGCATGGGCGACCCGCGCCAGGCTGGTCGCACGGATATAGGCGCTGCCTTCGTCGCGGGCAGACAGCGCCGCTTCCTGTTCGGCGACGCAGGCCTTGCGTGCTGGCGACCCGGCCAGCGCTGCGGTCTTGGCGGCATTGCGGCTGAGAAAGTCGAATCCGTGGGTCAGTCGCAGCACCGCCAGATTGGCCGGGTCGCCGGCGATCTGCGTGGTGACTTCGTCGAGCACGCCAGCCGAGGCCTGGGTTTCCGCCCAGTCGCCGAAGTAATGCCGGCGTGTGCAGTAGCCGGGCTCGCTGCCGCGATAGCGCAGCTGCGCCAGTTCGGCGCTGTAGTCCTCGGGCGATGTCCTGCCGGTGGCGATGGTCCGCGCCAGCGCCAGCACCGTTTCGACGTAGGTCACGCAGTCGAAACCATCGAAACCGGCCCGCAGCGGCTCGGCTGTGCCTTGTGCGCCACGGTCGAGCGGATTGGCTTCGTATGGCGCGCCGATCAGGCTGGGATGCGTCGCCGTGGCCTGCAGCAGCGCGGTCCAGTCCAAGGTCGCGCCAGTCGGCGCCAGGGTGTTGACGATTGCCTCGAAGGCCGGCCTGTCGCTTTCAGGCAGCGTGGCCGCGTCGGCGGCAAATGCCGCGATGACCAGCGCCAGCGCCGGCCAGACCTTCATCGCGGCGGCAGTGCCTTGAAGCTTTTGCGATAGCGCGCCGCGTTCTGCACGTAATGCTGCGCACCAAGGCGAATGCGTTGGTACTCGGCGGGCTTCAATTCGCGCTTGACCACCGCCGGGCTGCCGAGAATCAGCACGTTGTCCGGATAGACCTTGCCTTCCGGCACGACGCTGCCGGCACCCACGATCGAGTTCTGGCCGATCTTTGCGCCGTTCAGCACCACACTGCCGATGCCGATCAGGCTGCCCTCGCCGATCTCGCAGCCGTGCAGCATCGCCTTGTGGCCGATCGTGCAGTCGCGACCGATGCTCAGCTTGAAACCGGTGTCGGTATGCAGCACTGCGCCGTCCTGCACATTGCTGTTCTCGCCGATGGTGATCACGTCGTTGTCGCCGCGCACCACGCAGTTGAACCAGACGCTGCTGCCGGCCTCCATCACCACGGTGCCGATGACCACCGCGTTGTCGGCAACCCAGGCGCTGTCGTGCAACTGCGGCGTACGATTTTCGAGCTGGTAGATCATCCGAGCAGCGCCTTCAGTGCCGCCGTGGTCGGCGGCGTCACCACGCCGCGTTCGCAGACGATGGCATCAATCAGATGAGCCGGCGTGACGTCAAACACCGGGTTGAACGCGCGCATGCCGGTCGGGGCGATTGCAGCTCCCTTGAACTCGGTCAGCTCCTTCGCGGTGCGTTCCTCGATCGGGATCAGGCCGCCATGCGCCAGGCTCAGATCGAAGGTGCCGCTGGGGGCCACGACCATGAACTTCGTGCCGTACTGGCGGGCCACGACGGCCAGCATGTGGGTGCCGATCTTGTTGGCGGTATCGCCATTGGCGGTGATGCGATCGGCGCCGACGATCACCCAGTCGATCTTCACCGTGCTCATCAGATGCGCCGCGGCGCCATCGGCGATCAGCTGGCCGGGAATGCCTTCTCGCATCAGCTCCCAGGCGGTCAGCCGCGCGCCCTGCAGCCAGGGCCGGGTTTCGGTGTTGTAGACCTCGGCAATCCGGCCCTGCTGCCATGCCGTGCGGATCACGCCGAGCGCAGTGCCGTGACCGCCGGTGGCCAGCGCGCCGGTGTTGCAGTGGGTCAGCACGCGCGAGCCCGGCACGATCAGCTCCGCACCGTGGTGCGCCATCGTCAGGTTCTGGGTCAGGTCTTCGTCGAAGATCGCGACCGCCTCGGCTTCCAGACGCGCGACATCCGGCGTGGCGGTCCAGACCGCGCGCATGCGCTTCAGCGCCCAGTGCAGGTTGACCGCCGTCGGCCGCGATGCGGCCAGCACCGCTTCGGCTTCCGCATAAGTTGCCGGGTTGCTGCGCACTGCAAGCACCAGACCAAACGCCGCCGCGATGCCGATGGCGGGCGCGCCGCGCACCACCATGTCGTGGATCGCGCTGGCCGTTTCGGCGGCGCTGCGGCAGTCGATCCAGCGCTCGTCAACCGGCAGCAGACGCTGGTCGAGCAGTTGCAGCACGCCACCCTGCCAGCGGATTGCCTGCACACCATTCACGGATTCAGTCATTGCATCGGATACCGGGTTTGCGGGCCTGCATTCTAGCTTTGGGTCGTCGGGCTGGCGGGTTGGCGCGGCGTGCAGACACATAAGCAAAGCAACTCACGCCAAGACGCAAAGCCGCAAAGAAAGGCAAGAACGATGAACAAAGGACAAAGCCCGTTCATGCCGTGTGGCTGTTCTTCGCGCCTCTGCGCCTTGGCGTGCGCATTCGGCTGTTCTTCGCGTCTTTGCGTCTTGGCGTGAACATCGCCGTTGCCGTTCGCCGCAAGCGCGCCATCAAGACCTGCGAAACTGGGAAATCCCGACACGCATACCCCACCCCATGCAAAGCATCGACCTGCTGGTCTTCCCGAAATGGCTCGTTCCGATCGAACCCGAAGGCGTGGCACTCGTCGAGCACGCCATGGCGATTCGCGATGGCCGCATCGTCGACATCCTGCCGGCCGCCTTCGCGCGCCAGACCTACAGCGCCCGCGACACGCTGGAACTGCCGGAGCACGCGGTGATGCCCGGCCTCATCAACGGCCACACCCATTCGGCGATGGCGCTGATGCGCGGTCTGGCCGACGACCTGCCGCTGATGGACTGGCTCGGCAATCACATCTGGCCGGCAGAGGCTGCCGTAGTCAGCCGGGCGTTCTGCGTCGATGGCGTGCGCCTGGCCTGCGCCGAAATGATTCGCGGCGGCACGACCTGCTTCAACGACATGTACTTCTTCCCGGACGCAACGGCCGAAGTCGCCGCAGCAGTCGGCATGCGAGCGACGATCGGTTTGCTGCTGATCGACTTCCCGACCGCCTGGGCAGCCGATGCCGACGAGTACATCCGCAAGGGCCTCGACGTTTACGAGCACCAGATCCGCCGCCAGCCGCTGCTGCGCGCCGCGTTCGCGCCGCACGCGCCGTACACGGTGTCCGACGCGCCGCTGCTGAAGATCCGCGCGCTGGCCACCGAGATGGGCCTGCCGATCCACATGCACGTCCACGAGACTGCTGACGAGGTCCAGCAGGCGCTGGCCAGCCCGGACGGCCGCCGGCCGCTGGCGCGGCTCGCCGCACTCGACTTGCTCGGCCCCGATTTCATCGCCGTGCACATGACCCAGCTCAGTGACGAGGAGATCGCGGAATGCGGCCGCCTCGGGCTGACCATTGCCCACTGTCCGGAATCGAACCTGAAGCTGGCCAGCGGCATTGCGCCGATCGCCAGGCTGATTGCCGCCGGAGCCAACGTGATGGTCGGCACCGATGGTGCCGCCAGCAACAACGATCTCGACATGCTGGCCGAGCTGCGCACGGCCGCGCTGCTGGCCAAGGGCAGCTCCGGCGATCCGCGTGCCGTGCCAGCGGCCACAGCACTGAAGCTGGCGACGCTGAACGGTGCGAAGGCGCTCGGCCTCGATGCCGAAATCGGCTCGCTGACGATCGGCAAGTCCGCCGATTTCATCGCGATCGACCTGTCGCACGCCTCGACGACACCGGTCTACGACGTGGTGTCGACGCTCGCCTACGCCGTTGGCCGCGATCAGGTCAGCGATGTCTTCGTTGCCGGTCGCGCGCTGATGCGCAACCGGCAGCTGCTGACCCTGGACGAGCCGGCGGTGCTGGCGAAGGCGGTGGAGTGGCGGGAGCGGATCGCCAATCGCTGACGGCCAGAACCGGCGCCGTCCGCGTCAGCGCCGCCGCTTGCCTCGCGCGGCCTGCGGCACCGTCACCGCCTGCTCGTAGGCGTGCGCGGCGCGGTAGAGCGTCGCTTCGTCCCAGTGCTTGCCGATCAGCATCAGGCCGATCGGCAGACCGTTGCTGCTGCCGCAAGGGATCGAGATCGCCGGATGGCCGCTGGCGTCGAACGGCGCGGTGTTGGCGATCATCTCGAAGCCGCGCGCGCAGCTTTCGGCAGGGCCGCAATCGGCTGGCGGCAGTTTTTGCGCCTTCATCGGCGTCGTCGGCATCAGCAGCAGATCGAACTGCGACAGCGCGTCGTCATAAGCGGCGCGCAGCTGTCGGTTGAGGTTCTGGGCCTTGGCGTAGTGATGACCGCGATACTTCTTCAGGACGTGGTGGCCGAACAGCAGGGTCACTTTCACGGTGTCCGACAGCTCGTCGGCGCGCTGCCGCCAGGCGTCGTGAGCGCGCTGCAGGCTGGTCACGTACAGGCCCTTCCAGTTAAAGCCGAAGCCGTTGCCGTGCATCATCTGGGTGGTCGCACCCTCGTGGGCGATCGCCGACCAGATGATCATGCCGACCGTGTGCATCGGGATCGACACCTCCTCGACCACCGCACCGAGCTTGGCGAACTGGGCGGCCGCCCGGCGCACGGCGGCGTCGACATCGGCTTCGGAATTGGCGTGGCCAAAGCCTTCGCGAACCACGCCGATGCGCATGCCCTTCACCGACTGGTCCAGCGCGCCCAAGTAATCGCCCCGGCGGACATCGACCTGGCGGGCATCGAGCCCATCGCTGCCGGCGATGACATCGAGCAGCAGCGCGTTGTCGGCAACGTTCGCGGTCATCGGCCCGATATGGTCGAGCGTGGCCTCGATCGCCATGATCCCGGTGTACGGCACCAGGCCATGGGTCGCCTTCATGCCGACGATGCCGCACCACGACGCCGGCATGCGGATCGAGCCGCCCTGATCGCTGCCGATCGCCATGTCGACCTCGCCAGTGGCAACCAGCACCGCGCTGCCCGATGACGAGCCGCCGGACGAATAGCCCGGCTTGTGCGGATTGATCACCGGCCCAAGTGCGCCGGTATGGCTGCCGCCGGAGAAGCAGAAGAATTCGCAGTGCGACTTGCCGAGCACGGTGCCGCCGGCATCGAGAATCCGCGTCACCAGCGTCGCGTCGACGTCCGGAACATAGCCCTGCAGGGTCGACGCACCATTCATCATCGGCACGCCGGCCACGCAGATGTTGTCCTTGATCGCGAAGGTCTTGCCTTTCAGGCGCCCGCCGGCAGCCCCATCGATACGGCTCTTCACGTACCAGGCGTTGTACGGGTTTTCAGCAGCCGGCGGCTGATGGCCCGGCGTGCGCGGGTATTTCACGATCGGCAGCTCGTCCAGCATGTCCTCCAGCGCCGTGTACGCGGCGACCGTGCCGTCCATCAGCCCCAGAAAGCTGTCGATTTCTTCAGCGGACAGGTGCATGCCGAGATCGCGAGCGACCTCGGCCATTTCATCGTGAGTGGGCTTCTTCATGGCGCAGACAGCTCCGGCAATGTGGGCGAAGAACGGGTGATTCGCCCAAGACTCCGCCCTGCATCGAAGTGCCGGCAAGCGCGTGCCGTCCCCCGATTGACGCCTCCGGGAGCCGGGGATAGCGTCGATGACATCTCTTCCGACTGCCGACACCGCCATGTCCCACGATCATGACCATGCGCACGGCCACGATGCGCCGCTTCCCGAGGTGGTACTGCGCGTCAAGGCGCTCGAAGAGCTGCTGACCGAAAAGGGGCTGGTCGACAGCGCCGCGCTCGATGCCATCGTCGACACCTACGAAAAGAAGATCGGCCCGCGCAATGGCGCGCAAGTGGTGGCGCGTGCCTGGACCGATCCCGCCTACAAGGCAAGGCTGCTCGCCGATGGCAGCAAGGCGATCGCCGAGCTGGGCTATTCCGGCGTGCAGGGCGAAGACATGGTGGTCGTCGAGAACACCGCCAGCGTGCACAACATGGTGGTCTGCACGCTGTGCAGCTGTTACCCGTGGCCAACGCTCGGCTTGCCGCCGGTCTGGTACAAGTCGGCACCGTATCGCTCGCGCGCCGTGATCGACCCCAGAGGCGTTCTGAAGGAGTTCGGCGTGGACGTCCCGGCCGACAAGGAAGTGCGGGTCTGGGACTCCAATGCGGAGCTGCGCTACTTCGTGCTGCCGGAACGACCGGCCGGCAGTGAAGGCCTCAGCGAAGCGGAACTGATCGAGCTGGTCACTCGCGATTCGATGATCGGTACCGGGTTGCCGAAGCCGGTCGGAGCCGCAGCATGAACGGAGTCCACGACATGGGCGGCCTGCAGGGCTTCGGGCCGATCGATCGCGAAGCGCAGGAGCCGGTGTTTCACACCGACTGGGAGAAGCGGGTGTTCGCGCTGTTCTTCGGCGGCTTTGCCGGCGGCTTCTACAACATCGACATGTTCCGCGCCGAGATCGAGCGCATGCCGGGCCACGAATACCTGCGCTCCTCGTACTACGAACACTGGCTGCATGCCATCGAGGCGTTGCTGATTCAGGGCGGCGCCGTGACCCACGCCGAGCTGCAGGCCCGGATCGCCGAACTGCAGGCCGCTGGCCGCAAGGAGCCGCACTGATGCCCGCACTGCCGCTGGAAATGGTTGCACCGCTGCTCGCCACTGGCGCCTCGACGCGCATGCCGAATACCGAGCCGGCCCGCTTCAAGCCCGGGGATGCGGTGATCGCCCGGAACATCCATCCGGTCAATCACACGCGGCTGCCACGCTACGTGCGCGGCAAGCGCGGCACGGTACGGGCCGACAACGGCACGTTCTCGTTCAACGACACCGTGGCCCACGGTCTCGGCCACCAGCCGCAGCATGTCTACAGCGTGCGCTTCAGCGCGCAGGAGCTCTGGGGACCGGACGCCTCGCCGCTCGACTCGGTCTACATCGACCTGTTCGACCGCTATCTCGACCCCGCCCCATGAGCCTTCACCTTGCGCCTGCCCTGCCCGCCGACCTGCCGGCGATTCCTGCCGATGCCGAGGGCCCGGTGTTCCGCGAGCCATGGGAAGCGCAGATCTTCGCGCTGGTGATCCGCAGCCATCAGCGCGGCGCGTTCACCTGGAACGAATGGGCGGAAACCTTGGGCGCAACAATCAAGACAGCACAAGCGAGTGGCGACGCCGATCTCGGCGACACCTACTACCAGCACTGGGTCGACAGCCTTGAAACACTGCTGATCGCCAAGGGCTTGACCGATCCCGATGCGCTGCACGCGCTCGAACACGAAATCGCCAAACGCCCGACTGGCCGCCACACGCACGTGGCCCGGCGCGTGCCGGTGATCGTTTGCTGAAGGCAGTTTTCAGCGACGCCTCCGACGGCCAGCGCTACAAGCTGGCAGCGCTTTTCGCGCTGTTGATCGGCCTGAACATCGCGGTCTGGGCGCTCAGCCTCGCGGTGTTCGGCGACAGTCCGGCGCTGCTCGGCACCGCCGTGCTCGCCTACGTGTTCGGGCTACGCCATGCCGTTGATGCCGACCACATCGCGGCGATCGACAACGTGGTCCGCAAGCTGATGCAGGAAGGCAAGCGGCCGCTGACCGTCGGCTTCTGGTTCTCGATCGGCCATTCGTCGCTGATCGTCATCGCCGTCGGCATCATCGTGCTGGCGGCATCGGCAATGCAGCAGCGCATGGACGGCTATCGCGAGATCGGCGGCCTGATTTCCACCTGTGTCTCCGGCTTCTTCCTGCTGCTGATCGCAGTGACCAATCTGGTGATCCTGAAGGGCGTCTGGGCTGGCTTTCAAAGAGTCCGCGCCGGGCTGCCGGTCAGCGATGACGATCTTGATCTGCTGCTCGCCGGCCGCGGTCTGCTGGCTCGGCTGTTCCGGCCGCTGTTCCGGCTGGTCAGCAAGAGCTGGCACATGGCGGCGATCGGCTTCCTGTTCGGGCTTGGCTTCGACACCGCTACCGAAATCGCGCTGTTCGGCATTGCCGCCACCCATGCCAGCGATGGCATTCCGCTGTGGTCGGCGATGCTGTTTCCGGCGCTGTTCACGGCCGGCATGGTGCTGATCGATACCGCCGACAGCGTGCTGATGGTCGGCGCCTACGGCTGGGCCTTCGATCACCCGGTGCGCAAGCTTTGGTACAACCTGACGATCACCAGCGTTTCGATCATCGTCGCCGTGGTCATCGGCGGCATCGAGGTGCTGGGCCTGCTCGCGCGCAAGCTCGAAGGCGATGGCCGCGTGGCGGCACTGATCGATCAGCTCGACGCCGGTCTGGAGAACGTCGGCTACATCGTCATCGCTGTGTTCGTTGTCAGCTGGCTGCTGTCGGCGGCGATCTATCGCTGGAAGCGCTACGACGATCTGCCGGTTCGCCGCGCTGTCTGACGACAGATAGCGGGCACAAAAAAGCCGCGGATCCAGAAATGGAGCGCGGCCTGATTGCGTTGTCGATTGGTGGAGCGGAGGAGGATCGAACTCCCGACCTCTGCATTGCGAACGCAGCGCTCTCCCAGCTGAGCTACCGCCCCACACGACGGCGCGCAGTCTACCAACATTGCATCGCTGCGGGTGAACATTTTTGACCTCGCGATGCGCAGCCGACCGAAGCCGCTTCCAGCCGACGAAGGGCGGCCGCCGAATGGACCTGTGGCTGGCGCGCGCGGAGCCGGCTCGACCATCATGAGCCGAGACACTTTCACCTCATCGGAGCGGCATTCCATGCAGCGCATACCCTCTTCCCGGCTACGCCGGCTCGCGCTGCTGGCAGCGCTGGCAATGCCGGCTGCTCAGGCCATCGGCCCGGCTCATCGCAGCGATGCCAGCGGCAGTGACGACGGGACCGGCTACCTGCCGTATCGCGCCGGCGAACTGATCGTGAAGTACCGGGCGACATCCAGTGCCGCCGCGCTGTCGGCGCTGAAGGCGCAACACGGCCTGAAGCGCATGGAATCGCTGTTCGACGGCCGCTATGAACGCCTGCAGCTGCCGTCGGCGATCGATGTGCCGGGCGCCGTGGCCATGCTGGCCAGCGATGCGCGCGTCGAGTACGCCGAGCCGAACTTCATGCGCCGCGGGCATGCCGCGATCCCCAATGATCCGGAGTTCGGCAACCAGTGGGGCCTGCGCAACACCGGGCAAGCGAACTTCGTCAGCAACGGTCCGTCCGGAATACCGATGGCCGATCTCAATGCGGCCAACGCCTGGGATGCCGACGGCAACGGCACGGCCGATCGCAGCGGCCGCGGCAACGTCACCATCGCGATCATCGACGACGCCTTCGAGACCGGGCATGTCGATCTGGCCGCCAACATGGTTCCGGGCTACGACTTCGTCGACAACGACACCGACCCGCGACCGCCCAGCAGCAGCAAGGCGCACGGCACTGCGGTGGCCGGCGCAGCGGCCGCCGTCGGCAACAACGGCATCGGGGTGGCCGGTGCCGCCTGGAACGAAAAGATCATGCCGCTGCGCTTCAACTTCGATGTCGCCAGCCAGCTGCGCGCCTTCGAGTACGCGCGGCTCAACGGCGCGAAGATCGTCAACGCCAGCTACGGCGGCCCGGGCTACTCGCGCGCCGAGTTCGATGCCATTACCGCGCTCGACGCCGCCGGCGTGCTGTTCGTGACCTCGGCCGGCAACCAGGATTCCAACCTCGATTTCTCCGGCGCCACCTATCCGGCGAACTATCGGGTGCCGAACGTGCTGGCCGTGGCGGCAACCAATCGGCAGGACGGCATCGCCAGCTTTTCGACCTACGGACCGGTGACCGTGCCGCTGGCGGCACCCGGACTGCAGATCGTCACGACAACCTTGAACAACCGCTACACCACCGGCGTCCGGTATCGCCGCGCTGATCCGCGACTACATCCCGACGGCGTCGGCGCGCGACGTCAAGGCCCGACTGATCAACGCCGGCGAGCCCGGGCTTGACCCGGACAACCGCGCCGCCGCGCGGACCGCCAGTGGACGCCTCGACGCGGCCCGGGCGCTTAATCTGACCGCAGGTCCGTCGCTGGTGATCAAGCCCGTGCAGACCAGCAGCTATGACCTGCGCTTCAGCAGCGGCACGGTGACGGTGCCGGTGTTCGAGCCGGTGGTGGTCGAGGACGGCGGCAACGGCCGGCTCGATCCGGGCGAGAACGCGACGATCCGGATCGCGCTCGAAAACCTCTGGCTGGACGCCACCAATGTTCGCGCAACACTCAGCGCCAATGCCGACGTGACGGTCGGTGTCGGCA
>Ga0255100_1000856_pt1 | contig 11642 bp, 12 predicted proteins | sample Colum_Colum_RepB_2_FD_188449 | JGI IMG/M metagenome (GOLD analysis project Ga0255100, IMG submission 188449) | Freshwater microbial communities from Columbia River, Oregon, United States - Colum_Colum_RepB_8d | ecosystem: Environmental > Aquatic > Freshwater > River | place: USA: Oregon...
GTATTAATGGTTATTCACAAACTTATATGATTCAAAAAACTGAAAAAGAATGGTTACAAGAATTAGGACCTGATCGTTATCATGTGTTACGTCAAAAAGGCACTGAACCACCTTACAGCGGGACTTATAATTTACATTTTCAAACTGGAAAATATATTTGCGCGGCATGTAAAAATCCATTATTTGATCATACACAAAAGTTTGAGAGCCATTGCGGCTGGCCTAGTTTTGACAGCGAATTGGGTAATGGTACCAATATTTTAAAAACCACAGACCGCTCACATGGAATGATACGTACAGAAATTTGTTGCTCAAAATGTGGAGGCCACTTGGGTCATGTGTTTGATGACGGACCTACCGAAACAGGTATACGCTACTGTGTAAACAGTTTAAGTTTAGAATTTATTTCAAATACGCCTCAATCGAAATAATCTTTTATCCTATCAAAAAAACCTTTTTCCCGTTTTCCACTTTGCGGGGTAAAATGGTCTGACGTTGCCATTTTTTCAAACATTGTTCGTTCATCGGAGGAAAGCTGGGTGGGGGTATAGGCCATAATCTCAATAAGCTGATCGCCTTTGCCATAACCGTTTACATCCGGTAAGCCTTTTCCTTTAAGGCGTAAAACTTTACCGCTTTGTGTGCCGGCATCAATTTTAATTTTAACCTTACCATCAATAGTGGGCACTTCAACAGATGTCCCTAAGGCTAAATGAGGAAATGATACTTGAAGCTGAAATAAAACATGTTGATTTTCGCGCTTTAATTCCGGGTGTTCTTCTTCTTCAATAAGAATTAATAAATCGCCGTTAACACCACCGCGCGGTGCAGCATTACCTTTTCCACTCATGCTTAACTGCATACCTTCACCAACACCAGCCGGTATTTGTATGCTAATAACATCTTCTCCGCGCACGATGCCTTCGCCGCTGCAGCTTGAACATTTATTTTTAACAACGCGGCCTTCACCTTGGCAACTTGTACATGTAGTTTGGGTTTGCATGGCTCCTAAAAAAGTTTGTTGAACCCTAACAATACTGCCGGTGCCCTTGCATGTTTTACAATTTTCCCAATCGTTGCCTTTGGCTCCAGAGCCATTACAAGTATTACATGCAACCTGTTTGGTAACCTTTATTTTCTTTTCTGCACCGTTAGCAATTTCCTTTAAATTAAGTTTAACTTTTACACGCAATGTACTGCCTTTTTGAACCCTTCTGCCCCCACGACTAGTGCCTCCAAATCCACCAAAGGCACCACCAAAAATATCACCAAACTGGCTAAATATATCATCCATATTCATGCCTCCGCCAAAACCGCCTGAGGCTCCACCCATTCCGGCATGACCAAATTGATCATAACGCTGCCGTTTTTCAGAATTACTTAACACCTCGTAGGCTTCGGCAGCTTCTTTAAATTTTTCTTCAGCGGCTTTGTCGTCCGGGTTTTTGTCGGGATGGTATTTAATGGCAAGTTTACGGTATGCCTTTTTTATTTCTTCATCACCGGCATTTCGGCTTACACCTAAAATTTCGTAATAATCGCGTTTAGACATACTGTATTTATTGGGCAACTACAACTTTAGCAAAACGTATAACCTTTTCACCCAGTTTATAACCTTTTTCAATTTCATCAACTACTTTTCCGTTTTGATCAGAATTTTCAGCAGGAATATGCGTAATGGCCTCCATGGTATCGGAATTAAATATTTGACCCGCACACTCAAATGATTCTAAGCCTTTACTTTTAAGAGTTTGAGACAATTTATGATGTATGAGTGTAAATCCAGCTTTTATGGATTCGGTATCGGTACTTTGCTGATTGGCTTTAATAGCCCGCTCTAAATCATCAAGAACAGGTATTATGGCTTTAATAAGATCTTCAGATGCCGTTTTTATTAGTTCGGCACGTTCTTTTAAACTCCGTTTTCTAAAGTTTTCAAAATCAGAATATAACCTTAAAAATTTGTCATTAAGTTCCTTATTTAATGCCACATAGTCAGTTTCAGGTGTTTTTATATTTGAATCTGGAGTTTCGGTGTTAACATTAATCTGCGCTGCAGGTTCTGAATTTTCGTTAGAATTATTAGGTTTTGATTCTGTTTCGTTCATAGGGTAATAGATTGTACTATGGATTAAGCAAATAAACAGCCAAAGTTTAATTTGCGAAAAAATGTCAGTTTGTGGACTGTTCTGATAAATCTTTCAATTTTAACATAAGTTCCATTTCAGATAAATTTTTGGCAATAATAATCCCCTTTTCATTAATTAATATGTTGTAAGGTATAGCATCAATATGATATCGTTGAGCAGCTTCGTTATCCCAGCCTTTTAAATCCGATACATGTGCAGGCCAATACATATCATCATCCGATATAGCAAACGTCCATGATTCTTTTTTGTGATCAAGGGATACAGAATAAATTTCAAATCCATTAGCAGCTCCAAATAATTTAGAATGGTATTCGCGATAGAGGGGTACTAATTTTTTATTTGCTTTTCTGCATGGGGCACACCAACTGGCCCAAAAGTCAATGAGCACTATTTTTCCACGATACTGTTGTAAGGTTAGGCTATTTCCTTTTAAATCTTGCAAATTAATTTCAGGTGCTTGGTTTCCAAGTTGTAAACCCACTTGTTGCGCGCAAATAAACCCGGCTCCCCCAATACAAAACAATAGTAAAATCGATTTTATGTTCATTTTCTAATTATTTCTGCACCAATTGCATTTAATCGTGTATCGATGTGCTGGTAGCCACGATCAATTTGATTGATATTATATATTATACTGGTGCCTTGAGCGCTTAATGCCGCAATTAATAATGCCACCCCGGCTCTTATATCTGGACTTGCCATATGAATGGCTTTTAATTGCACCTTGCGATCTAACCCCATAACGGTGGCTCGGTGCGGATCACATAAAATAATTTGTGCACCCATATCAATTAGCTTATCTACAAAAAACAATCGGCTTTCAAACATTTTTTGATGAATTAATACATTGCCTCGGGCTTGCACGGCAGTAATTAATGCAATACTAATTAAATCTGGTGTAAACCCAGGCCAAATAGCATCGCTTACAGTTAAAATAGAGCCGTCTAAAAAAGTATCAATCTCATAATGTTCCATGGCAGGAATATACAAATCATCACCTCGCAGCTCCATTTGTATTCCCATACGTTTAAAGGTTTGGGGAATTATACCCAGTTCTTTATAGGCTACATTTTTAATTGTTATTTCCGACTGGGTTACAGCTGCCATGCCAATAAATGAACCAATTTCAATCATGTCGGGTAATATTTTGTGCGAAGTTCCGCGTAGCCTGCCAACACCTTTAATATGAAGTAAATTAGAACCAATACCCTTTATTTCGGCCCCCATGCAATTAAGCATTTTGCATAATTGTTGAAGGTAAGGCTCACAAGCCGCATTGTAAATAGAAGTGGTACCCTCCGCTAACACTGCAGCCATTACGATATTGGCAGTTCCCGTTACCGAAGCTTCATCTAAAAGCATATCGTTGCCTATGAGTTTTTCAGCATGTACCTCAAATAATTCTTCATTTTTGTTGTAATGAAATTTTGCACCCAACTGCTCAAATCCAAAAAAATGTGTGTCCACTCTTCTTCGGCCTATTTTATCACCACCCGGCTTGGGCATGTATGCTTTACCAAAACGTGCAAGTAATGGTCCCACAATCATCATGCTGCCCCGTAAACTGCCCCCCTTTTTTTTAAATTCGGGAGACACCAAATAATCAATTCTAATAGATGAAGCAGTAAATTCATATGCGCCGGGCCCTAAGGGTTTAACATCAACGCCAAGCTCTTTGAGCAATTCAATTAATTTTAATACATCAACAATTTCCGGAATATTACTTATTTGAACAGGCTCTGGTGTTAGTAATACAGCGCATATTACCTGTAACGCTTCGTTTTTGGCACCTTGAGGAATAATGTCACCTTTCATGCGGCGTCCGCCATGAACTTCAAATACAGCCATGTATTAAAATTTACGATTTTTAAATTTATTTCGGTACTTATGATTTTTATAGAATTTTTTTGAAGGTGAAGTGGTTCCTCGTAATTCCTGATGTGAACTTAAAGGCGTGCTTTCATCTAATTTTAATTTTCCTTTTGAAATTTCTAATAAATTTTTAAAAATAACTTCGTCGTGTATGCTGTCTTTATTCCAGTTTAAGTATGATTTTTTTAAATGGTTTGCAATTTGCCGAGCCAATTCCTGCTTTTCATCTCCTTCGTTGTAAGCAATGGCTTTTTCAATTATATCTTCAATTGTTTTTCCATAATGCTTATAGCGAATTTTACCTTTAGGATACCGGGGCTTTTCAGGTTTTAGCTGAAATGCATCTGCTAGTGGTTTTGGGTATGGTCCATCTACATCAAGTTTATAATCGGACATAATAATCATGTGATCCCAAAGTTTTTGTTGAAAATTTTCCACATCCCGTAAGGGTGGATTTAGCTGCGCCATAACCTGTACTATGGCCATAGCGCATTGCAAACGCTCTTCCCGGTTTTCAATGGTACAACAAAACGCAATCATATTATGAATGGTTCGGCCATATTCAGGTATTACCAGTGGCTTGAGTTGGGTATAATATTCCATGTTTAAACATCAAAGTTAAGTTCTTTTTGCCTCTTTAAATCTTTACATACAATCTAATTTTGAATTTATTTTTAAAAAAATTTGTTTTTGGTATAAAAGGTATGTAATTTTGCGCCCCCACGTAAAAGAAGCGAGAGGTGTTGATGTGGGCGTAAAATTGAAATGATGTTTATAATAAGGTGCCGAAGATGAATAGGCATTGAGTTGATAAAGACGTTCATTGAAAGATTGATAGACAAAAAAGTAGTAAGAGACTCACGGTAATACCAAAGGTGTTACCGGAATCACGAACGAACACACAAACGTGATAGTTACAGAGATGTAATTATCCATGCTAGCCCTTAAGAGAGAATGTTGCCTTACAGACAATATTCGTTCCTTAAGATGATGAGCGATAAGCGGATAATCTGGAGACGGGTTATCAAGATCTTAAGAGGACAAACTTTTTTTACAATGGAGAGTTTGATCCTGGCTCAGGATGAACGCTAGCGGCAGGCTTAATACATGCAAGTCGAGGGGCAGCGGGAGTAGCAATACTTGCCGGCGACCGGCGCACGGGTGCGTAACACGTATACAATCTGCCTCTAACAGGGGAATAGCCCGGAGAAATTCGGATTAATACCCCATAACAAATGAGATGGCATCATTTTATTTTGAAAGCTACGGCGGTTAGAGATGAGTATGCGTCTGATTAGCTAGTTGGTGAGGTAACGGCTCACCAAGGCGACGATCAGTAGGGGATCTGAGAGGATGACCCCCCACACGGATACTGAGACACGGATCCGACTCCTACGGGAGGCAGCAGTAAGGAATATTGGACAATGCCCGCAAGGGTGATCCAGCCATGCCGCGTGCAGGAAGACGGCCCTATGGGTTGTAAACTGCTTTTGTACCGGAGAAAACCTTTCCCTGCGGGGAGAGCTGATCGTACGGTGAGAATAAGCATCGGCTAACTTCGTGCCAGCAGCCGCGGTAAGACGAAGGATGCAAGCGTTATCCGGATTCATTGGGTTTAAAGGGAGCGTAGGCGGTCTAATAAGTCAGTGGTGAAATCTCTCGGCTTAACTGAGAAATGGCCATTGATACTGTTGGACTTGAGTACAGATGCCGTTGGCGGAATATGACATGTAGTGGTGAAATACATAGAGATGTCATAGAACACCGATTGCGAAGGCAGCTGACGAAACTGTAACTGACGCTGAGGCTCGAAAGTGTGGGGATCAAACAGGATTAGATACCCTGGTAGTCCACACTGTAAACGATGATTACTCGCTGCTGAGGGGTGACTTTCAGTGGCTAAGCGAAAGCGATAAGTAATCCACCTGGGGAGTACGCCGGCAACGGTGAAACTCAAAGGAATTGACGGGGGCCCGCACAAGCGGAGGAGCATGTGGTTTAATTCGATGATACGCGAGGAACCTTACCAGGGCTTGAAAGTTAGTGACCGGTGGTGAAAGCCACTTTTCAGCAATGACACGAAACTAGGTGCTGCATGGCTGTCGTCAGCTCGTGCCGTGAGGTGTTGGGTTAAGTCCCGCAACGAGCGCAACCCCTACCATTAGTTGCCAACAGGTTAAGCTGGGGACTCTAATGGAACTGCCCGCGCAAGCGGAGAGGAAGGTGGGGATGACGTCAAGTCATCACGGCCCTTACGTCCTGGGCTACACACGTGCTACAATGGCCACTACAGAGGGCAGCTACACAGCAATGTGATGCTAATCTTTAAAAAGTGGTCTCAGTTCGGATTGGGGTCTGCAACTCGACCTCATGAAGCTGGATTCGCTAGTAATCGCGCATCAGCAATGGCGCGGTGAATACGTTCCCGGGCCTTGTACACACCGCCCGTCAAGCCATGAAAGCTGGGAGTATCTAAAGTCGGTTGCTGAGAGGCGCCGCCTAGGGTAAAACCGGTGATTGGGGCTAAGTCGTAACAAGGTAGCCGTACCGGAAGGTGCGGCTGGAACACCTCCTTTCTGGAGCCATTTTTTCTTAAGGGGTGTTTGTGTTGTGAGGAGGATCTTATACTTTTTTTGTTTATCATATCATTAGGATAGTAAGCATGCCCATAGAAACAAGAGCTTGGGTGAGGGCTTTTACCGCTGGGTGAGGGAAAAGGGAAGAGGGGTTGAATGTAGGGGGCTACGGATGTAGTCTAAGAGAAATAAAGAGACAGTCCCGTAGCTCAGTTGGTTAGAGCGCTACACTGATAATGTAGAGGTCAGCGGTTCAACTCCGCTCGGGACTACATGGTGGGATTAAGGAATGAGGGGATAGACTTGTTTTTTTTGGGGGATTAGCTCAGCTGGCTAGAGCACCTGCCTTGCACGCAGGGGGTCAACGGTTCGAATCCGTTATTCTCCACGTTTACGTTCATTGACATATTGATTAAAAGACACAAGAGCCGTTTCTGGTAGTGATATCAGGAATGACAACAGATAGTTCTGGTTTTAGCCTAAGGGTTAATGCCAGTCTATTAATAGTAAAAAAAACATAAATGTACATGGATGAGACCATGATACATTTAACGCTTTGGTGTGCGGAGCAAAAGCTGCACATCACGGTAACACGTAGTGTTACTGAATAAGAAAGTAAGGAAGGGCGCATGGAGGATGCCTTGGCTCTTAGAGGCGAAGAAAGACGTGATAAGCTGCGATAAGCTTCGGGGATTGGCAAATACGAATTGATCCGAAGATTTCTGAATGGGGCAACCCGCCAGGTTGAAGATCTGGCATTCCGCAAGGAAAGCGAACCCGCTGAACTGAAACATCTAAGTAGGCGGAGGAAAAGAGAACAATAGTGATTGCGCAAGTAGTGGCGAGCGAACGCGCAGAAGCCCAAACCGGTGTAATTACGGTTACACTGGGGTTATAGGACTACAATGTGGAAGTAATGTGAATAGTGGAACAGGTTTGGAAAGGCCGACCACAGAGGATGATAGTTCCGTACACGACATTCATGTTATACCTAGTAGGATCCTGAGTACTGCGGGGTTGGAGACGCCCTGTAGGAATTTGCCGGCACCATCCGGTAAGGCTAAATACTCCTAAGAGACCGATAGTGAACTAGTACTGTGAAGGAAAGGTGAAAAGAACCGCGAACAGCGGAGTGAAATAGAACCTGAAACCATGCGCTTACAAGCGGTCGGAGCCCTTAAGTGGGGTGACGGCGTGCCTTTTGCATAATGAGCCTACGAGTTGTACTTTACTGGCGAGGTTAAGGGCTTAAGGTCCGTTAACCGAAGCGAAAGCGAGTCTGAAATGGGCGTATAGTCAGTAGAGACAGACGCGAAACCTTGTGATCTACCCTTGGCCAGGATGAAGTTCCGTTAACCCGGGATGGAGGTCCGAACCGATAAGCGTTGAAAAGCTTCCGGATGAGCTGAGGGTAGGGGTGAAAGGCTAATCAAACTGGGAAATAGCTCGTACTCCCCGAAATGCCTTTAGGGGCAGCGTAGAGGAGAGTCTTATAGAGGTAGAGCTACTGATTGGATGCGGGGGAAGCGATTCCTACCAAGTCCTGACAAACTCCGAATGCTATAAGATATACTCTGCAGTGAGCCCATGGGTGCTAAGGCCCATGGACGAGAGAGGGAGAACTCAGACCAACAGCTAAGGTCCCTAAATCTAGTCTAAGTTGATATAACGTGGTCCGATTGCATTGACAGCCAGGATGTTTGCTTGGAAGCAGCCATTCATTTAAAGAGTGCGTAACAGCTCACTGGTCGAGCGATTGGGCGTGGATGATACTCGGGCATCAAGACTAGTACCGAAGCTTTGGGATTGCATGAATAATGTAATCGGTAGGGGAGCATTCTAACGACGTAGAAGGAGTTGCGTGAGCGCTACTGGAGTTGTTAGAAAAGCAAATGTAGGCATAAGTAACGATAAAATAGGCGAGAAACCTATTCGCCAATAGTCTAAGGTTTCCTGAACAACGATAATCGGTTCAGGGTTAGTCGGGTCCTAAGGTGAAGCCGAACGGTGTAATCGATGGACAACTGGTTAATATTCCAGTACTAACACCACTGCGATGGAGAGACGAAAGAACGTAAATGCGGCGCACGGACGGAAGTGTGCGTTTAAGCCATGTAGGGCTACCCTGGGTAGGCAAATCCGCCTGGGGTCCGAACGGTGAAAGTACCCTGAGTCGTCAGACAAGGGGATAAGCATCCAAGTCGATTTCCGAGAAAATCTTCTAAGCTTCAGGTGTGTGTTACCCGTACCGCAAACCGACACAGGTAGACAAGTAGAATATACTAAGGCGCTCGAGTGATCCGTGGCTAAGGAACTAGGCAAATTGACCCCGTAACTTCGGGAGAAGGGGTGCCCACGAAAGTGGGCCGCAGAGAAATGGCGGTGGCGACTGTTTAACAAAAACACAGGGCTTTGCAAAAACGAAAGTTGAGGTATAAGGCCTGACACCTGCCCGGTGCTGGAAGGTTAAGAGGAGAGGTTATTCGCAAGAAGACGCTTTGAATCGAAGCCCCAGTAAACGGCGGCCGTAACTATAACGGTCCTAAGGTAGCGAAATTCCTTGTCGGGTAAGTTCCGACCTGCACGAATGGTGTAACGATCTCCGCTCTGTCTCAGCCACGAGCTCGGTGAAATTGTGGTATCAGTGAAGACGCTGATTACCCGCAACGGGACGGAAAGACCCCATGCACCTTTACTATAGCTTAACATTGATTTCGGGTACGTGATGTGTAGGATAGGTGGGAGGCTTTGAAGTGGTGGCGCTAGCCATCATGGAGCCAATGTTGAAATACCACCCTTTACGTATTTGAAGTCTAACTCTGCAAAGAGGACATTGTTTGGTGGGTAGTTTGACTGGGGTGGTCGCCTCCGAAAGGGTATCGGAGGCTTTCAAAGGTTCGCTCAGTACGCTTGGTAACCGTACGGGGAGTGCAATAGCATAAGCGAGCTTGACTGTGAGGCCGACAAGCCAAGCAGGTACGAAAGTAGGATATAGTGATCCGGTGGTTCCGCATGGAAGGGCCATCGCTCATAGGATAAAAGGTACGCTGGGGATAACAGGCTGATCCCTCCCAAGAGCTCATATCGACGGGGGGGTTTGGCACCTCGATGTCGGCTCGTCACATCCTGGGGCTGGAGAAGGTCCCAAGGGTTCGGCTGTTCGCCGATTAAAGTGGCACGCGAGCTGGGTTCAGAACGTCGTGAGACAGTTCGGTCCCTATCTGTTGTGGGCGTTAGAAAATTGAGGGGCGCTGACTCTAGTACGAGAGGACCGAGTCGGACAAACCGCTAGTGTACCTGTTGTGGCGCCAGCTGCATCGCAGGGTAGCTATGTTTGGATGAGATAAGCACTGAAAGCATCTAAGTGCGAAACTCACCTCAAGATAAGTTTTCTTTAAAAGGGTCCTGGTAGACGACCAGGTTGATAGGCTACAGGTGTAAAGGCAGCAATGTCAAAGCCGAGTAGTACTAATGGCCCGTAAGCTTTCGAATAATGTTCTTGTGTCTTTTTTTCAATATGACGTATTGGGTATATGTATTGTATACCAACGATTATGGCGTCTATAGCGGCGGGGATCACCTCTTCCCATTCCGAACAGAGAAGTTAAGCCCGCCTGCGCAGATGGTACTTGGTCTAAAGCCCGGGAGAGTATGTCGACGCCAAACTTATTTAAAGCCTCACCTTTCGTGAGGCTTTTTTTTATCCGTTATTATTTCGACGTGCTTTAAAAAACGATTGTAGCAATTGTTTAGATTCAGTTTCTAAAATACCGGCAATGATTTCGGTTTTTGGATGCAATAATGACTGGTGTATGCTAAAACCCCGTTTAATATCGGATGCACCATATACCACGCGTTGAATTTGAGACCAAAACAAAGCTCCGGCACACATTACACAAGGCTCGAGAGTTACATAGAGTGTACAATTTAAAAGGTATTTACTGTTTATACTATGAGATGCCGCTGTAATGGCCTGCATTTCTGCATGAGCGGTACAATCGCATAAACGTTGTGTTAAATTGTAGGCCCTAGCAATAATCTGATTGTTATTAACAATTATAGCTCCTACCGGAATTTCATTTTCATTAAATGCCTGATGCGCTAAATTCAGAGCGAGTTTCATAAAGTGTTCATCAGAGTACATATTATTTAAAAATGCGAATTAATATTAGGGAATATAAATGAGGGATTTAAAAAAGGTGATGCTATCCCGATCAATTACAGTAAGCGTAAAGTTTTTACTTCCTGATGAGTCTGGAATTAAACGGTAGATACCAAAGGGCTTGGCATGTACCTGGCTGTGTTTAAAATCAACTTGAAACCAATTGAGGTGTTTAACAAACAATGTAGAATCAATATTGAAATAACGCATAGCATATTGAAAAGAGTCAGAATATACATACGTTTGAAAATTTAATTCTTGAATTTTTAAAACACTATTTCCGGTGCATCGCCTTTGACCAAATATAAAATAAACCAAAATTAAACCTAACACAAATCCAAAACCAAATAATTTTAATCGGCGAATAAACGTCATACGGGTATGTTATTTAATTGTAAAAGGAGTTGTGTACCGCACCTAAAGTGTGTTTTAGGACATGTTGTATGTCCATGAATGCCACAGGGTTTACAGTTTAAATTAGAAACCTCAAAAACAAATGAATTTTCAGAAAGGGGACCAAATCCAAAATCGGGTGTTGTAGAGCAGAAAAATGCTGAAACGGGAGCATTCATGGCAGATGCCAAGTGTAATGGTGCACTGTCGTTAACATAATTCATTTTGGCTTTGGATAGTAGTGCCGCAGATTGTAATAAACTTAATGTACCGCATAAATTAACGATATTTTTTTGAGTTTGTGTGAGTAATTCGCAGCGTTTATAATCTGCATGTCCTCCAATAATATAAACGGGAAGTAACGGAGACAATTTATTACATAGTTGAGTCCAGAATTCAAAAGGGGCTTGTTTGGTTTTCCAAACCGATGCCGGTGCAATTACATAATAGGGTGTTTGTGTCCACTGAGCAATAGAATCATAAGTATCT
>Ga0255100_1000876_pt1 | contig 11462 bp, 7 predicted proteins | sample Colum_Colum_RepB_2_FD_188449 | JGI IMG/M metagenome (GOLD analysis project Ga0255100, IMG submission 188449) | Freshwater microbial communities from Columbia River, Oregon, United States - Colum_Colum_RepB_8d | ecosystem: Environmental > Aquatic > Freshwater > River | place: USA: Oregon...
CCAATTGCCAAGCAGGTCTGACAACCGAAAGGCATTCTCGCGCAACGACTGATAACTGTTCTGCACAGCGGCATCAGAAGAGCCGGCAATAACCTGTTGCAGGTAACGGCTCTCGTCATCCTGCAGTCGTTGCAGTTCCTGCTTGATAACACCATCCAACTGCAACGCAGCCAAACGGTCTACCGCGTTGCTGAAACTGCGCTGGCGCTCACGGTACACCTGCAGATAGTTGACGTCCTTTACGACCTGGTACTGGCGCGCATTGCGTTCCATCGCCGTGGTTTGTTCGATGATGACGCGCACCGCCTCTATGCTTTCAACCGACTGACTGAGCACGCGCTGACTGCTGGCGCCGAGTTCATTGATCTGGCGTGCCGTGATGAACAGCGCCACGATCAGGATGCCGGCCACGGTCAGGAAGCCTGTCACTGTCAGCTGCAGGATTGAGCGTGGTTTGATGGCAAGTTTGGTCAACAACATGAGCCTGACTGTACCATAATCCCCCTCGAAGCCTCCGCTGCGGATCCTTGCCAATGAGCTACACCTCTCTCGCTGCCACCCCGCTTTTGCGCTATCTGGAGCGCATTGGCTTTACCGGCAAGGCACAGCCTGATCTCGCGACCCTTCAGTCTCTGCATTTGCTGCATCCATGCGCAATCACGTTCGAGAACCTCGACAGTTGGTGCGGAATTACACCCTCGCTCGACGAAGAAGCCGTATTCAACAAGCTGGTAATGCAGCAACGCGGCGGCTATTGCTTCGAACACAACCAGCTGTTCTTGCGCGTGCTGCAAACGATCGGCTTCAATGTGCATACATTGTCCGCACGCGTGGTAACGCCAGACGAAACTCCATTACCACGCACGCACAAGGTGCTTCTCGCACTCGTCAATGGCGACGAATGGCTGGTCGACGTCGGCTTCGGCGGCCTGACGATGACGGCACCTCTGCGGCTGGCTGATGCAAGCGTACAAACAACACCTCATGAACCGTGGCGCCTGCAAGCGGATGGCACCCACTACCTGCTCAGCGCCTGCGTGCAACAACAATGGTCGCCCAAGTACCGATTCAGTCTTGAAAGGCAGACCCGCAAGGATTACGAGATGGGCAACTGGTATGTCGCCACCCACCCCGAGTCACGCTTCCGCAATGACCTGATAGCAGCCCGCGTCGATCAGGGCGGCCGCCATGCACTGATCAACAACCGTTACAGTTACCATCGGCATGGCCAAAGTTCAGAGCAGCGCGAACTGCAAACTGCTGCCGAACTGCAGACAGTGCTCCAACAGACCTTTGGCCTGCGTACCAGTGGTTTACCTGGGCTCGATGCCCGCATCACCGGCCTGTTTGCCGACAAGCAACAGGCGCCTGCCCCATGACAATCAACGAGGCTTCCATGCAACAGCCCCCACGCCAGTACCGCTACTACGACTTGCTGATGACGGCATTCGTCACCGTGTTGCTGTGCTCGAATCTGATCGGCACAGCAAAGGTGGGCTATATCAGCTTTCCGTTTACGTTGCCGCTGCTCGGCGACAATCTGAGCTTCGGCGCCGGCAACCTGTTTTTCCCGCTTGGCTACATTTTTGGCGACGTACTGACCGAAGTGTACGGCTACGCCCGCGCCCGCAAAGTAATCTGGGCCGGTTTTGGCGCCATGGTATTCGCGACTGTTATGGCGTGGGTAATCGTGCACCTGCCCCCGTCTCCCGATGAACCCTTCAACACCCAGCTGCAACCCGCGATCGAAATCCTGTTTGGCAACACCTGGCGCATCGTGGTGGGTTCCATCGTGGCATTCTGGGTTGGTGATTTCGTGAACTCTTACGTGATGGCGAAACTGAAAGTACTGACGCAGGGCCGGAAGCTGTGGATGCGGACGATAGGCTCGACGGTGCTCGGTCAGGGCATCGACAGCATCCTTTTCTACCCGATTGCCTTCGCCGGCATCTGGACCTTCGACACGCTGCTGGCGGTGATCGTGTTCAACTGGGCATTCAAAGTCACGGTGGAGATCGTGATGACGCCGGTGACGTACGCAGTGGTGAACTGGCTGAAGAAGGCCGAGGGTGAGGACTTCTACGATCAGGCGACCAACTTCACGCCGTTTTCGCTGAAAGTGTAGCTTTTGGGTTACTTGTTTCTTTGCCAGCCCGAGGCAGCGGCATGCCACCGAGACACGCCGTGAACCCATCCCTGGGGGCTCCCCTCTTCGGCATCCATGCCTCAGATGGGTCTCGGCAGCATGCCGCTCCCTCGTGCTTTCAGGCTTTGAGAGGCAGCAGGTTTTTCCCGCAGCTGCATGAAATGGTGGAAGGGCAGTCGGGCTCAGGGGTGCAGCCTCCCTCGCGCGGCTTTCCCTGCGCCGGAAAAAACCGAATAAGCGCGAGGACTGTCTGAGGACGAAAATCGCATGCGATTTTTGGCCGAGTTCCGCAGCGCCGGTTTTTGGCAAGCAGGAGCGCGCAACAGGAGGCGGAGCCCCTGAGCCCGACTGCCTCACCGGCGTCCGCGTGTTTAATAGGCAGGAAGTGGCGCCGGGCTTATCGTTGCAAATCAGACAGCAGCAGGTGAAAACAACAAGCAAAAAAAACGGCGTGCCACTTTCGCGACACGCCGTTGGTCAGACTAACGCAGCGAGCTGTTACCAGAGATAGGCGTATAGCATCGTCAATGCACCCAGCACCGAGGCCAGGAAAATGCTGTGCTTGAAGGTAAAGCGCATCAGCTCGCCTTCCTGTGAGCGCGACATGCCGGTAGCGGCAACGGCAACGGCGAGGCTCTGCAGGCTGATCATCTTGCCCATTACGCCGCCAGCAGAGGTAGCACCGGCCATCATGGCGGGATCCAGACCCAACTGATTCGCAGTAATCACCGCCAGATTGCCGAACAGCAGGTTGGCCGACGTGTCGCTGCCGGTGAGGAACACACCAAGCCAACCAAGCATTGCGGCAAAGAATGGGAAAAGCGGCCCGGTAAGGGCGAAGGCCATCCCCAGAGTCACGATCGCACCGGAGTAGTTAAGCAGGAAGGCAAGTCCAACAACTGAAGCGATGGTCAACAGCGAGAAGCTCAACTGCTTCAGCACTTTGCCCAGGATACCGACGTACTGCCTGGAGCCCACACCAAGAATGCGCGAAGCAACAAAGCCGGCCAATGCGCAGGCAGTGCCCGCTGCCGACAGCCAGTTGAACGTGAACGTAGTGTTGTAAGGCGAAGGCTCAACCACCAGCGGTGCACCTCGAATAATCTGGTTGTGGATGCCAGGCCACTCGATAACCAGACTCAGCTGATTCATCAAGGCCTTGCCCTGCGGGCTGCCCCAGATAAGTACGAAAATCACCAGCAGGATGTACGGAGACCACGCAATCAACGTTTCCCGTACGCTGTGCTTCTGCATCACCAGCACGGCGTTGGAATCCCCGACCATCACGAAAGTATCTTTTGGCTGCCAGAATCGGAACAGTGCGATCAGGCTGATGATGGCGGCGATTGCGGCGAGAATGTCAGTGAGTTCCGGTCCGACGAAATTGGAGACCAGGAACTGTACGGACGCAAAGCTCACACCACACACAACCGCGGCAGGCACTACGCCTTTGAGAGCGTTCACGCCGCCCATTACCATCATGAGGTACGCTGGTATGAACACCGAAATGGGGGCGCAGATGCGGCCGATCCAGGAACTGAGTTCCAACGCCGGCAGGCCGGTGGCGGTAACGAGAGCGGCGACCGGTGTGCCGATAGAGCCGAAAGCCACTGGTGCAGTGTTTGCCAGCAAGCAGATTCCGGCAGCGTAGAAAGGGTTGAACCCGAGTCCTGCCAACATGGCAGCGGCTACCGCTACCGGTGTACCGAAACCCGAAGCACCTTCGATGAATGCGCCGAAGGCAAAGGCAATCAACATCGCCTGCAAACGACGATCAGCGGTCAGGCTGCCGATTGAATCCTTGATGATTTCAAACTTGCCGGTGTCGAGCGTGACGCGGTACATCACAATGGCCCAGAACACGATCCAGCCAATGGGAAACAGCCCTTCTGCTGCCCCTCTGGTGACGGCGCCGATGGCCAGTCCCAACGGCATCTTGTATACCAGCAGCACCACCACCAAAGCGGATGCCAAGCCGGAAACAGCCGCCACCCAAGCAGGTTTGCGCATGATGCCTATCAAGGTCAGCAGGACAAAAATGGGAATGGCAGCCACAAGGGCCGAGAGCAATGGGCTATCAGCAATCGGAAGGTAATTCTGTTCCCACATTGTAGGTATTCCCCTGTATGTATAGTGGTGTTGATATGGTCGGTCTTGTGATGTATCAAGAATCGGGATGATCCCTTATTTTGCCGGTCAGGGTAAAGCCGCAATACCACCGGCAACGCGGCTCAGTCGGGATTCAGTGCCAGCGTGAGCTGGAAGCGGCATCCCCGCCCTGCCGGATTGGCAAGCCAGGCTGCCTCGCCACGGATTTCCCGGGCGCGGAAGCGGATATTGGTCATGCCATTGCCGGCCTCGACTGCGGGCGGCAGCCCGTGGCCATCATCGGCAAGATTCAGTTGCAGAGTGTCGCCCTCCACTGCCACTTCCATCACCACCTCGGTGGCATCAGCATGCTTGATGATGTTGGATACCACCTCCTGCAGGATGCGCTTGATGTGGTAGCAGCGATTGCCGCTGAAAACGATGTCCGGCACTTGATCGAGCAACGGGGCCGTGAAACTCAGATCGCTGTTATGGCAACGCGCCTCGATGTTGTGACCGGCATCGGTCAGCATGTCCACCAGTTTCTCGTCCTCGAAATTGCCACTCGAAACCGTCTCGCGCAACGACGCCAGTGCGGACTGCGCCAGCTTCGACTGCTCGCCGCTTTCGCGTGCATGCATGATGGACACCAGTCGCGCGCCAACGTCGTCATGCAGGTCACGGTAGATTTTCTGCTTCTGCTGTTCGGTGGCCTCCTTCAGTTCCCACGTGCGATTGGCGGCATAGCTGGCCTCCAGTTGCGTATCGATTGCAGCAACCCGCTGCTCCAACTCGCGGTTCAGCTGTTCCGATTCCTGCAAGGCGCCAACAAAACGGCGAATCAGTATCAGGAAAAACACCACCAGGATCAGCGGAAATGCAAACTGCATGTAGGTGCCAGACCCGATCATGGTATTGCTGCGGGCGGCACTGAAGAATTCGTACACATCGCGGCCGAACAACATAAGCGCAACACATTCAACAGCACTATCAACGAAATCATATCGGCCAGCAGCGACAACGGCATGATCAGTTTGGCGCTGGCAAACAACTCAATGAAACTGACGGCAGTGATGAGCGACAAATGCCAACCCTCGACATTCGGCAGCTCGATCTTCAGCAACCTGTGCAGGAAGCGGATAGCTGTTACTGCATAGAAATTGATGCCGATAAGCGTCAGCACCAGGAACCAGTCGTGTCGTATCGGTGCATAGCTCACTGCCATGTACAGCATCGGTACCGACCAGCACAGGGACGACACACCGAACCACAAATACTGGGTATCGTGCCGGCGGCACGCCCACAGTCCCAGCATGAACAATCCCATCACCGCGCACAGGTAGAACGAGAACTGGCTGAGCTGGCCCTGGCTGAAATGCCGCTGTTGCCACAAGGGCCAGAGTTCGTCATGTGCACCAACGAATACCGAGGCCAGCACGTTGGTGAAGCGGTGCAATTCGAGCCGGATCACCATTTCGTTGTTGTTGTCTTCACGCCAGGCACTGGCAGGCAAGCGCAGCAGCAGTGGGAGATTCCAGCCAGTGGCCTGACGACCGGGCGGAGCATCGCTGCCCCCCACCTCCTCACCGTTCAGCCATACCTTGATGCCATACATGTGATTGTTGATATATAGACTCTGCATTTCGTCGCTGTCTGGTGACGGCAGGGTGAAGCGGAACCAGGCATAGCCGGCATCGATACGATCAAGGGGCTTCTGGTATGGCAATACGAAGGGACGCCAGTCAGCGATAGTCGCGGGCAATGATGCCTCTGTGCTTTCCAGCAACTCGACACGCCTTATTGCAATGGCATTGCCTGCTTGGGCATGGGCTTGCAAGTCCACCAAAGCCAACAGCAACAGCAAGCAAAAGCGAACTGGGCGGTTCGTGAATAGCCAAATGAGTTTTTTGGGGTTCATCTTTGATTTCCGGGTGACTGCAACGTCAAAACGCTTCTAAACTCCGGTGGCTCAAATTCCAACAACTTCCAAATACCAACAACAAAGAAAGAGGGGACAGCATGTCAATCAACAAGTACCGTCAGCCGCAGCCAACGCGTTTGGCTTTTGCCGTGGCATCCATCACCACGCTATTGGCCTTTACCAGCACACCGCTGCAGGCCCAGCAACCCACCGAAGAGATCATGGTAACCGGCTCGCGTATCTCGCGTGACGTTGGCTTCTCATCTCCAGTACCCGTTACGGCCATCAACACCGAAGAGCTGCGGATGTTTGATCCGGGTCTTGGTGTTTCGCAACAGCTGGAAAACCTGCCACAGTTCTTCAACAACGTCAGCTCCGACAACATTGCCAACCGCGTTACGGCCGATGTCGGCCAGAGCCAACTCAACATGCGCGGCATGGGCGGCAACCGTACGCTGGTGCTGCTGGACGGGTTGCGCGTCGTACCTTCCGACCGCCGCAGCTCGGTGAGTGTGGATTACCTGCCAAGCACCCTTATGCAGCGCGTCGACGTTGTCACCGGCGGCGCTTCCGCCGCCTACGGCTCCGATGCACTCGCCGGGGTTACCAACTTCGTGCTCAATCGCAACTTCACAGGCCTCGACATCCGCACCAGCACTGGTATCAACGAAGAGGGTGATGGCGAGTTCAACCGTGCCTCTGTCACCTTTGGCGATGATTTTCTCGACGATACGTTGCACGTATTCGGGGCAGCGGAAGTCCGTGTAAACGACGCATTCCGTCGCAACAATGCCGACTGGGATGTCCGCCAGGGCTACGTAATGAACCCCGAGTGGGCGGCATGGCGTGCCCGCACGCCGGCCACAGGCCCCGGTGCAGTACCCAATTCCGCCGCACCGGTTCCGCTGCGCCTGACCCGCGGCCATGTCTACAACAATTCTTTCACCAACACCGGCCTGATCATCCAGCCCGGATCCGCACTGAACCGGCAACAGTTCACCAACGACGGCACTGGCGTGATTCCGTTCCAGGAGGGCCAGTTCGCCTCAATCGCGGGGCAGGCCAGCACCTTGAACAGTGCACAAGGCGCACCCGGACAGTATCAATACGACGAGTTCGTGAATGGGCACCCGCAAAGCATCGAACGGGTAGGCGTCAAACAACAGACATTGTTTGTTGGCGGCGACTACAACCTGACTGAAAACACCACCCTTTGGGGCCACGCCCTGTACGGCCGCATCCACAATGACATTGAGCCGTCGTCGTCGGGCGCCTCCGGTACCGGCCTCGGTCACGCTGGTCTCGCCTACCTGACTGCTTTCCGCGACAACCCCTTCCTGCCTGCATCCGTACGCCAGACGATGTTGACTGAAAACCGTCAGTCCATCCGCATCGACCAGCACGGCTTTCTCGGCACCGAATGGGGCATCCGCGAAAAGCCCCAGGTAACCAACCAGATGGACTCCATTACGCTCGGCTTCACCACCGAGAATCTGATCGGCGACTGGAATCTGCGTGGCGCCTACCAGACCGGTAATGCGAAAAAGAAGAACATGAACAATAACTGGGAACGTCTCGACCGCTTCTATCTGGCGCTGGACGCTGTCACTGATCCGGCAACCGGCCAACCGATCTGCCGTGTCAAGCAGGTCCAACAACAATTGGCTGCGCAGGGGCGCAACCTTGAGCGCGAACTTGGAGCCTGGTCGCAAGTGAACACCACACCCTCGCGTTACTTCTTCCGTGGCGACCTCAATGCCAAGACACCAGGCAAACTGGAGCCGGTACCGTTCCCGATTTCGGTCGACAGCATTGACAACACCATCAGTGATTGTGTGCCGGTAAACATGTTCGGCCGTGGCAAACAATCTGACGCCGCGATGGATTACATCTTCTCCAGCCGTACCAAGACCGGCATCTCGACGCAGGAAATGGATTTTGCCGAACTGCTGTCCAGCGGCACCATCATGGAGGGCTGGGCCGGCCCGATCAGCGGCGCAGTCGGTCTCACCTGGCGCGACTCGTCGATCAAGCAGATCATCGTCGACGATGAAATTGATGCGCTTGGCGCCCCTTGCAACGTCACATTGCCGGACGGCACTGTTGCCGTGCGCGGTGTTGCACCCTCCATCAACTGCTCGGCCACCGCAGACAACCTGCACCGCTTTTCCGGCCAGCCCGAATTCATGGGCGGATTTGACGTAAAGGAATTCTTCGCCGAAACCATCGTGCCGCTGTATGACAATGGCACCCAGAATGCGGAATTCAACCTCGCTGCCCGTTATTCCGACTACTCCCGCGCTGGCGAATTCACCTCGTGGAAAGCCGGTTTGAGCCTGCAGGTAGTCAAGGATCTCAGACTTCGCGGCACCTACTCGCACGATATCCGCGAAGGCTCCTTTGAAGAACTATTCGTACAACAGGGCCGCGGCGCCAACATCAACGATCCTGTGACCGGCCAGACCTACACCACCTTCAACCTGACTGGTGGCAACCCTGATCTGGAAGCCGAGGAGGCCGACACCACCGTACTTGGTTTTGTCTATCAGCCTTCGTGGCTGGAAGGCCTGTCGCTCTCGCTTGATCGTTACGATGTCGAACTGAGTTCCGCCATTGCCAGCTTCACCGAGCAGCAGACGGTCGACGAGTGCAATCGCACTGGCGCCTTGTGCGAGTACATCATCCGTGGCTCCGATGGTTTCATCCAGACCATCCGTGTGCAGTTCATCAACATCAACCAGGCCAAAGTCAGCGGTTACGACGGCGAAATCAGCTATCGCATGGAGCCCGATTTCTTCGGCAACTTCTCCGAATCGATGAATTTCCGCCTGATTGCCGGCTATATGAGTGAAAACTCCACTACGCCGTTGAACTCAGCCAAGGTCGATCGCGCTGGCGCTGATGCACTCGCCACCCAGGGCGGCGGCTACCTGCCGCAGGAAACCCTTACCGCCAACCTCACCTACAACATTGGTGATCTCGGTGTCAGCCTGCAACAAACCCACCAGGGTGAACTGAAGCGCAACGCGCTGTGGGTGGAAGGCGTTGATGTGGACAGCAACAGGATCGGTTCCGTCAACCTGACAAACCTCGGCTTGTTCTGGAGCCGCGATCTCAGCTCGGGCAGCAGCTGGCGCGCATCGTTCAACGTCACCAACCTGTTCAACCGTGATCCGGTATTGGCCGGCACCACCCGTGTTGGCGATGACGTAGGTCGCCGCTACGCACTGGGCTTCGACTACAGCTTCTGATCGGGTAGTCTTTTGTTGTACAAGAAGGGCGACGATTCAGTCGCCCTTTTTTTTCTACCAGGAGCATTCCATGTCAGACGTTTTCGCTTGCCGCCGTCGTTTGCTTGCTTTTCTTGCCGGCAGCCCTTTGCTGCGCAGTGCGGCACTCGGCACCTTTTCGCTCGATGCGCTGGCACAGATCGCCGAAGACCGCGACTACCTGGCACCATCGCCGGAACTCGCCGCCAATGTATTCGACATGGAAAACCTGGCACGCCAGAACATCAGCCGTGCCCACTGGACTTACATATCCCAGGGCGTGGATGACGAGCTCACATTGCGCGCCAATCACGAGGCCTATCAACGCCTGCATCTGAAAGCACGCCGGCTGATTGATGTCAGCAAAACATCCATCGCCACCACCTTGTTCGGCGAATCCCTGCCCTCACCCATTCTGCTGGCACCGGTAGGCGGTCTCGGCATGGCACACGCGGACGGTGACAAAGAAGCGGCCGCCGGTGCTGCACTCAGCGGCCACAAGATGGTGATGTCCACCGCAGCCACCTTCGGTATCGAAGAAGTGGTTGCCGCCCGCGGTGGCCCGGTGTGGTATCAGCTTTACACCACCAACGACTGGCGCATCACGCAGGGTCTCGTGCGCAAGGCCGAAGCCAACGGTTCAACCGTGATGTTTCTCACCGTCGACATCCCGGCCCGCAACCAGGACCGCATGCGCCGCTTCGATCGCACGCAAGGCGAGTGCGTTGACTGCCACGATCCCGACTCCACCTTCGCCGACAAAGCGATGCTGCGTGGCCTGGATGCGCCACGCAACATTGGCGCCGGCAATCCGGCGATGGACTGGGACTTTGTCAAACGGCTGAAGGATTTCACCAAAATGAAACTTGTCATCAAGGGAGTGACGCAGCCGGAGGATGCCCTGCTGGCAATCGACAGTGGCGTTGATGGCGTGTTGGTGTCGAACCACGGCGGCCGCGCTGATGAAAGCGGCTACGCCACCATCGACTCGCTGCCGGAAGTGGTTGCCGCTGTGAACGGCCGCTGTCCTGTGCTGGTTGATGGCGGCATCCGCCGGGGTACTGATGTGTTCAAGGCGCTGGCACTTGGTGCTGATGCCGTCCTGGTCGGCCGTCCCTACGTGTGGGGCCTCGGCGCCTTCGGCAGATATGGCGTCGATCGCGTGATGAAAATCCTCGATGCTGAACTCGACATTGCCATGCGGCAGGCCGGTACGCCGACGCTGGCGGACATCAACACGTCCTTCATCCGCAGAGGCTGATCGGTCGATCGCTGCTGCTATACTCGCCACGCATCATCAAACCACAGAGATGACCTTATGAAAAAAGCAGAACTGCTTTCCGCTGTCAGCCTTTTCGGCATGCTTGCATTCAACTCCGCCCACGCCCAGATCGGCTGCGACCGTGCCTGCCTCACCGGCTATGTCGATGCCTGGTTCAACGGCCTTACCAGTAACACCACCACCGGTGTGCCGCTGGCCGCCAACGTGAAGATTTCGCAGAACGATCGCCTGACCGATCTCGGAGGCACCTTCTGGGAAACTGCCGATACTGTCCCATACCGTTGGGACATCGCCAACATACGTCTGGGGGACACCGGTACTGAAGCCGTGATCCGCAACAGCGATGGCACGCTGACCATGTTGATTGTGCGTCTGAAAGTCGAGAACGGCGCCATCACCGAAATCGAAACGGTAAAAACCAACCAGGGGGAATCCGATCGTCTGTGGGGGCCGGAGACCTTGCTGACCAAAGGCATATCGCCGGCACTGACGCTCTCCATTCCGGAGCCCGAGCGGGATTCCTACTACCGCCTGATTGCGGCTGGTGAAAGCTATTGGCGTGCCTTTCAGACCAATGGCACTCCTGCTTATCACCCCGCAGATCTGGCCTCGGATACCCAGCGTTTTGAGAACGGTCTGCAGACCACCGGGATGGTGCGCGATGGCGTGTTCGTCACCGCCATCAGTGGCTTCCATGCCGGCCGCTTTCTCGGTCGCAACCTGTGGAACCGTCGCTACCCGGTGGTTGATGAAGAG
>Ga0255100_1000877_pt1 | contig 11454 bp, 10 predicted proteins | sample Colum_Colum_RepB_2_FD_188449 | JGI IMG/M metagenome (GOLD analysis project Ga0255100, IMG submission 188449) | Freshwater microbial communities from Columbia River, Oregon, United States - Colum_Colum_RepB_8d | ecosystem: Environmental > Aquatic > Freshwater > River | place: USA: Oregon...
CAACCGCTATGGCCAAGAGTTGGGCATGGTCGACCGCCTGGGCCGCGCGTGGCGCCGTCGCCCCCACGCCGAGCCCGAATGGCTCAGCACCGGCACCGTCACCGAAGGCGCGCGCCGCATCTTGGGTCTTTCGTCCGAGGCAATCTTGGTCGAAGTCCCACTGGACTCTTGACGTAGCCGACAGGAAACTGGGCCAGCCATGAACGACTTCCTAGCCTGGCTCGTGTTTGCGATCTCCTTTGTGGGCCTAGTGACCTGGGTCCGCGGGCGCGGACGCTGCTGAGGTAGGTAGGGTCGTCGCCCCCGTGTGGGGCGCTGTTTTTTGGACCTCATTTTGCACCTGATAGCCGCGCAAGCATGGCGGCCTATCTCTTTGTTTGAAAACAACTTATGCCTCGCGCATTCCTAGATTCCCACAACGGGCACGTCACCTACGCGACCCCGCCCAGACTTGCCCTCAATCACGCCGTCGCCAAGGCCGAAACAAAGCCATGGCAGGGCTGCACCCCCACGGTGCCCCCGTGCACATCCCCACTGCTGACGACGACAGGTCTGACTCCATGATCAAGCTGGAAGCTGGCGAGCGCATTGGCGCCTACACCGTGGTCGAGTTCCTCGCGCGTGGCGGGTTCGCGCTTGTGTACCTCGCGGAAGACGAGGCGGGCAACAAGGTGGCGCTCAAGATTGGCGATGTGGCCGGAGGCGGCCGCTATGTGACGCGCTTCCTTGAGATCACCCCGACCCGCAAGCCCGAAGGCGTCAGCCCCGACGAAACACCAGCGGAAGCGATCTTCTTCCGCAACGACGGCGTGCGCATCGACTTCTTGGATGTGCATGAGATCGATGACTGCCTGCGCAGCGAAGCCGAGGTGCTGAAGTCGATCAAGCATCCCAATGTCGTCACGCTCAAGGAGGTCTTCGAACACGAAGGCCGCCCTGTGCTCGCGCTGGAGTACGCGCGCGGCAAGACGCTGCGCGAGAAGATCCGCGCGCTCGAGGGCATTCGCCTCAACTGGTTCCTAACCATCGTGCGCGCGCTGCAAAAGCTCGAGAAGAACGGCACGCTCGCCTACCACGGCGACCTCAAGCCCGAGAACATCCTGGTCAAGCCCTCGGGCAGCGTTGTGCTGCTGGATCCGGCGTTGCGCCTCGATGAACGCTGCGTCACAACGACCACCCCGCACTACAACCCGCTGCTCCTGCGCGACTCGAAGGCGGATGTGATGGGCATCGGCGTGATGCTCTACGAGATCCTCACCGGTGTCCTGCCGTTCGACGAGGTCCCGTGGCAATACGCCGGCCGCGAACAAGGCGGCGAAGTCGAGCGCTTGAGCCTCTCGTACTTCCTCTCCTATCCGCCGCCGCGCGAGATGAACCCGAACACGCCCGAGGCGCTGGCCAAGATCGTCTACAAGTGCCTCGTCGTGCCGGAGTACGGCTTGGCGCAGCTCGAAGCCGATCTCGTCGACTTCCTGCGCAAGGAGTGAGGCGCGTTACCTTCAGCGTTCAGCGCCAGCCGTCGTCGTAGACGTACTCGGATAGCTGGCCGATCACGAGCCGGACTTTGGCGCGCGACGACTCTCGGCCTTGGACCTGCATGATCAGGTCCAGGTCGCCTTCTGGCCCGCCGATGTCGGCGACCTGTCCAGGAGCAAGCGACATGGCGCGCAAGAGCACGCCATCCTGCACGGCAAGCAAAGTTGCTGCAGGCCCCGGCCCCGAATAGCGCACCTTGGCCACGGCGGCCAACTCGAGCTGCAGGGACAGCTTGGACGCTGCATCGGCGGCCGCTTCGACCGCCCGCACGACGCCGACTTGCCCGTCGCCAATTGACCCTTCCGTCGTCATGACGACGAGGTTGTGGGACGCAGCTGGCAGGCCCGCGATCACCGTCGTCCCATCGGGTCCCAGCTCCACGGTCGACGCCTCGCCGCGTCCATCGGCGCGCATGATCGTGACCCGTGCGCCAGCAGCTGGAGAGCCGTCAACTCGCAGGACGACAAGTTCGATGCGCCGCTCTTGGCGCAAGTGAAGCACGATATCGCGCGCACCCGGCCGCACCGCGACGGCTTCACTTTGCGCCTGTCCGAAGGCTCTCGCTCGCAATGTCCACAGGCCCTCAGCGAGAGGCCCCAGCACGAAGGCTCCTGCCTCATCCGATACGGCGTGCTGCGCGCCCGCGGGCGACTCGCAGAACCCTTCGATGGAGGCGCGCGCGACAGGGACGCCGTCGGGGCGCACAACGCGACCAGTTGCATACAGACCGCGCTGCAAGACCATGTCGTCCAGCTGAACGACCATTTCCGCGCCGATCTCGACAGGCAGGAGTACCGGCGCCGGGTCGGTGCGCGGACTGGCGGCCGGCGGTCCGATGGGTGCCGGGCCCACGAACCAAAGTCCCTGAGAAACATTGGCGAAGGCGAACTCGCCGCGCGCATCGGTGGTGACAAGTTCTCTTGTCGTGCTGTCTCTAGAATCGGCGAACACGGGCGCGAGGCGCGACGCAGGACGCAAGCACATGGCGACGCCCGCGGAGAGCGTACCGTCGGACTCCAAGACTCGTCCTCGCAGCGAGGAACCTGCGGTTGTCGCGATCGCAAGCTCGCGCACCTCGCCAGGGCCCAGCACCAGCGCCTCCCTCGCACGCCAGACGACCTCGCCGCCGACCCGCGCCACAACTCGCAGGGAAACGTTGGGCGGCAGCGTTCGCAGCATGGTCCGCGAGGCCGGCTGCGCCTCGACGGTCCAGGCCACCGTACGTTCGCCGCCGACCAGCGTGCCTCTGGGCTGCAGCAAGTCGACTACCAGTGCCTCGACCGCGATCTCCACATTCGGCGGCGCGAACGCGTCGAGCTGCACGGCCAGCGACGCCGCAGGTTCAAGCAGAATCTCGACCCGTCGGCGCCCCGAAGCGACCATGGCTCCCACGTCGATGCAAGCAAGGCCGTGGCCTGGATGGTCGATGCGCAACAAGTCGACTGCATATGACCTGAGATTCAACTCAAAGCCGCCATCGACGGACGTGCGCGTCTCGCAAGCTTCCCCACCTGTCGCCCTCGGCCGCGCGAGCACACGCGCAGCAACCACGGGTGCGCGGGTGTCGCTGGCGAGCACCACGCCGCTGATGCGCAGGTCGGGCTGCGTCGAGACGCGGACGACGACCGTGCGCGTCTCTCCTGCCTGCAAGGGAGAGACATCGGCATGTCCGCCCCCGACGAGGGCCTGATCGCCGTGCGCAATCACGATCAACGACCTGTCCGCGGGCACTTCGAAGCTCGCGCGACCATCCGCGTCGGTGTACGCGCCTGCAGCATCGCCAACCTGACTGCGACCAGCATCAGTCCAGATCGTCAACCTCACTCCGCTTTGCGATTGATCGGTCTCTCGCGAGACCACGCGGACTTCGCACCGCGCGACCTGCATGCCCGATTCGGCCTGCAGCGAAGGGATTGGCAATCGATCGTCATGCCCCGCAAGTGTGCCGGGAACGACCACTGGCATGTCCGATGCAGACTCGCGCTGAACAGTCCCCGACAGAAGTTCCTGCTCCTTCTGTGAAACGACCGAAAGAGTGAGGCCCCAAGCCAAGACGAGGATCCCGACCGCGAAGAGCACTTGACGCAGCTTCAAGCGCATGCCTTGTCATTGCAGGCACGAGCGTGCAGCACGTCCTCATGCCGTGGCCCACAGGCAAATGTCAGTAGCATCGGCAATCAAAGATGCTGTTGCTGCAAACTCCCGTGCAACGCGGTTCGCCGCCCGGGCAACCACCCCGGCAGCCTGTGATTTGGGTGACTCCACACGCGCCTGACGACGGACAAGGACATGAAGTGTAGCCGTAGCACAGCGCAGGAGGCTGGCAAGTTCCCTGCGAGCAAGGAAAGGCGGTTCGCAGTGCGCAACACTCCGAACCGAAGAAACTCAGCGACTGGGCGAATCCCTGCGAGTCTATTGAATCCAATTGCGCTACGACGAGAGCTCCATTGCCATTGATGGCGTATTGAATGTGCCCCACCAAGAACCAATGTCCTCCATCCGTCTGCATATACGCACCAGCTAGATCCGCGGTCGCCGTCGTAAGTTTATTGAAGGTTTCCGCACTAACCTTCTCGTAGATCACACCCGAGCCATCCCTTACAACCAATTGAGCCACGCAGACTTCGTTACGAGCATTGATGCCCCACACCAGCTCCAAGAGCTCAAACTCGGCGCCATCTTCCCCAACTTTGGCCCCCACCATTTCGGTCGTATCGACAGGGAATCTTGTAAAGATATGCGCAGTAGCGGCTCTGGAGGCTCCCGGCGCGTTCCATGAGCCGGACACAGAATCCGCGGGCACAGCTGAAGTTGCCAGCCCACGCTCAGGCGGAACTATTGCACCCGCAGAGCTAAGACCACTCAACAGCCACAAGCCAGTGGACAACAGAAGACAGCAACACAACAGCCCTATGACTCTCTTCATGAATAGCGACCTTTCAAAAAGACAACTTAGGCAGGAGGTGCCTATCCGCCAAAGTTGGGCTCCCCGTACGACAGTGTCAAGTGAATACTGAATGGAGCCAGATGTGTTCGGACAGGAGGTTCACATCTAGACAGGCAGTCATGTCCCCATGGGCTGGCACGAAAGAACAATGACCCCGCATCACAACCCGCTGCTGTTGATCGACAGCAAGGCGGCGAAGTCGAGCGCTTGAGCCTCTCGTACTTCCTCTCCTATCCGCCGCCGCGCGAGATGAACCCGAACACGCCCGAGCCGCTGGCCAAGATCGTCTACAAGTGCCTCGTCGTGCCGGAGTACGGCTTGGCGCAGCTGGAAGCCGACTTGGTCGACTTCCTGCGCAAGGAGTGAGCCTGCGTGGGATCACGCACGCGGTGATCCCCAGTCGCTAGGTACAGCGTTCGGGCGTTGCCAAAGGCAGCGCTCAGAACTGCCACACCAAGGCGAGCGAGACTTCGGCCTCGAAGTCGTCGCGTGCGATGGGACTGTCGGCGATCTGCGAGTTGTAGAGCTCCACGCCGGTCTGGGCCAGAAGCTGCACGTTCTCCGTGAAGCGCTGACGATGCACCACCTGCAAGCCGGTGGAGCGGTATCCGCCGTCCAACTTCGTCTCGGCGAGACCGGAGCCCGCCGCATCCTCGGCGCTCACGCCGAAGTCCTTGTTCACGAAGGAGCTGTCGCCGAAAGTCGCGAACAAGTACGCCTCCGTCCCCATGCCGTCGAGGGCTTCTCCGAAGCGATGCCCGGCCGCCAGCACACCCAACGCGCCGAAGTCGCTCTCGCCCGCCAGCACGCGGCCACCGATCCAGTTGCGCCACTCGTCGTCGAGCGCGCAGCGCGCCTCGAAGAAGCCAGTCAAGTGCGAGTCGCGCTTCTCAATCCCGTCCAGCGCGCCATCCTCAGAGTCGGAGGGATCGAGGCCGTCCTCGTAGCGCAAACCCGCCTGCAACAACCAACGCTGTTCGATGACACCACGCCATCCAAGCTCGGTGCCCTCGTAGAAGACCATGTGGTCCCCGCTCCGCCACTGGATAGCGCCTGCCGGGTCCAGCTCGATCTCGTACTCGTCCGATCCGTCGTAGGCGGCTTCGTACTCGACGCCAAGCCCTAGCGCGACGCCCCATCCACCACCGCGCGTGAAGTCGAGCACCGAAGGCAAAGGAACGAGCGCTGTTCGCTCCACTTGCTGGGGGCTGGCCGCTTCCGCCAAGTGTGGGAAGGAGATGCCCGCGTCAGGCTGATTGCTGATTCCGGCGTTGGAGGCGGCGAGGCACGACAGGAGGAGTTGGAGTTGCATGCGCGTCACTATGTGCGCGCGCGGCCGCGTGCCCGTGTCGATTCCGCGTCGACTGTAAGTGGAATCGAAGCGAGCGTACGGCGACGCGACGCCTAGCTCGCGCTTGCGCCGTACCATGAGCTGGTGCGCATCCTCCTGATCGAAGACAACCCTTCGCTCCACGCAAACCTAACCGAACAGCTCGAGCAGGCTGGGCATGAGGTCGACCTTGCCATCGATGGGCAGAGCGGACTCCGTCTCGCGCTCGCGGGCAACCATGATGTGGTTGTCCTCGACTTAGGCCTGCCACGACTCGACGGAATCGAAGTGTGTCGTAGGCTGCGCGCGCAACGCGGCGCGGGCCCACTCGTACTCATGCTGACCGCGCGCGACACACTCGACGACAAGCTAGAAGGCTTCGCAGTTGGAGCGGACGACTATCTCGTCAAGCCGTTCGAAGGCGCAGAGCTGTTGGTGCGGCTGAACGCCTTATCTAGGCGCACCACGCGTGTCGAGCGCGATGTGCTGGTCGTCGACGACCTACGCTACGACCTCGGTCAAGTGCGCGTCGAGCGAGCAGGACGCCCACTCACTCTCAATCGCGTGGGCCTGCGCATCTTGCGCGAGCTCATGCGCGCTTCGCCCAACGTCGTAACGCGCGAGCAACTCGAAGGCGTGCTGTGGGACGGGTTCTCACCCGAAGGCAGCGTACTTCGCTCGCACATCTACGCCCTACGCAAAGCGATCGACCAAGATGGCATGCCGCCGTTGCTGCACACCGTGCGCGGCATCGGGTTTCGCCTCGCGCGTGAGGAGAGCCAGTGACTTCTCCGCCCCGCCTGCGACGAGGACTGAGCCTGCTCATCACCGCCTTTGGCATCGCGCTGGCACTAACGTACGCCTGGGTCGTGCCGCGCCTAGTGCTCGACACCGAAGACACCGTCTTTTCCCATCAGCTTGAGCGGTTGCGTGCGCAGGCCGCGCAGCGCGAAGGTGCCGAGGGTACGCTCGATGCTCCCGGTGCGCGGGTCGTGCGCGACTTGTCACGCGAACCGCCAGAGCTGGCCGCGTTCCTGCACTCGCTCGCACCCGGCGTACATGAGTTCAATGACGATCCGCTGCCGGGGCTCTCGACGACGGAGCTAATCGTCGAAGCGGTGCCTGGCCCCGACGGCGCTCCCGCATGGTGGCTCCTGTACGACTTGACGGGCTTAGAAGCGCTCGAAGGGCCATGGAGCCTGCGCTACCTCGGAGCCATCGGCGGCGGCTTCGCACTGGCCATGGCAGCGACAATCGTGGGACTGCTGGCTTCACGACGACTCTTCGCTGCACTTGTCGACCTCGAGCAGCTGGTCGGCTCCGAAGCAATCGCGACACAAGGCTCGGCAGCCGAGCAACGCGACGACGAGATCGGACGCATCGCGCGTTTGTGGCGCCAAGCAGACACGCGCCTGAGATCGATGATCGCGCGCGAGCAACGGTTCACCCGCGACGCCAGCCACGAGTTACGCACACCAATCGCTGCTGCGCGCGGCGCGCTTGAACTGTTGCGTGCAGAACCGCAAGCCGACACGCGACGACGCGAAGAGCTGCATCGACGCATCGACAGCGCGTTGGTAGAGATGAACGAACTCGTGCAGGCCTTCCTGTGGCTGGCACGGGAGCCCGATCACGCACGCTCGGGTATGGACGACGAGGAGTTCGACCTAGGAGCGCTGGTCGAACGACTCGTCGCAGAGCGCGTAGCACTCGCAGGCCCAAGCGTGAAGATCAAGCTCGAACGGCGTTCGAATGCTTCGATCACTGGCAGCGAGCGACTTGCACGCGTGATCGTAGGCAACATACTCGGTAACGCTGTGGCACACGGCGATGGATCCGTGCGGGTCGAGCTCGACGGTTCGCGACTCATGATCGCGAACCACTCGATGCAACCCGCGCACGAGACCCCCGTCGAGGGCTTCGGATTCGGACTTCAAATCGCGAGCGAACTGTGTGCGCGCTTTGGTTGGCGGCTGGAATCCGGCCTAGATGGAAGCATGTTTGTCGTGCAGATCGACTTCGAGACGCGAGTGCGCGCAGTCAGCCCCTAACGCGCCTCGCGGATACTCACGGCAACCAGCGCAGCCCCAGCAGCACGCTCAGGTTCTCGTAGTCAGCATCGAAGGAAGCTCCTCCACCTTCGAGCTCGACTCCGCTCGTACCTAAGTAGCGACCTTCCATCGTCACCTCGAGCTCCGCGCTCGCGCGCCAACCTACGCCGCCAAACACTTGATACGCAGGAGCTCCGCGATCGCTGACCTCGTTGCCCGTAGGTTGCAGATCGGCGTCGATCTCCTGCAAGAACCCGTAGCCGACGCCGACATAGGGTCGCCAGTCACCTTGCCGCTCGAAGCTATAGATCAGGTTCGCCGTCGCCGCGACCGACGCATAATCGCCACCGGTGGCCACCGCGCCGTTGGTGCCAATCGAGTCGATCTCGCCCCTCCGATAGGTCCAGTCCGCTTCGATACTCCAGCTGCTATCGAACTCGTAACCCAGGGCGCCGCCGCTGACGAGTCCCGCTGTGTACTCGCCGTCGGCCTCGCCACCTACTGGGTCAAAGGCGCCATCCAGCGTAGTGCCGTACCCCGCGTTGGCTCGCGCATAGAAGCCCGAGTCGCCACGGGGTGCCGAAGTGGAGCTGCACGCCTGCAGACCAAGAATGGAGATCGCCACAGTGCATTGGGTGATGTTCATATGGAGGCTTTCGCGGCCCACCCGACACCAGATCGTCAAAAGCGTGTCGAATCCAGTCCCTGCCCAACCCAGCCTAGGTGCATCGACACCAGCAAGCCGAATCCTCGCGGCGCATGCTTAGGTCTCTTGTTTACGATGCGCGACGAGGACCCACGGCCCTCCCTTTCGCCACTTCTGGAGGGACTCGATCGACGCGCGATAGTCGGGCATCGGCGACTCGTCGGACTTCGTGAAGGTCATCGCGACGCCTCCCGCCCGGCGAGGTACTCCACTGCCCGGAGAGTCGCGCGCAATGCGTTGGAGCGCGAGACCGCCCGCGTGTAGCTGGAAAACGCCTTCCCCTCCGCCTGCTTCGCATCGACCAGCAACGCTCGGGCAGTCGTCACGGCTTCGGCGACGAGCAGGAGGTCCACGTCGTTGTCGTCCTGAGCGTCAACCCCCTGAACGGAGAGATGCTCAATCAGGAGCGAGCTGTACTTGTCGCTACAGCGCTTGCTCTCTTTGCCTCGCTCTTTCCATTCGGCTTCGAGGTCTCGCACGATTTGCTGAGTCATCTCGAACTCGGTCTTGAGGTCGGCGAGTCGTTGTTTCGTCACGCCCGCACCTCCACCGCATCGAAACGCGGCAGCGCGCGAATGTAGGCTTCGATCTCGTCCTCGGGCCAGCGATGGCAACCGAGCACGAGCCGGCGCGGCGGAAGCTCGTCGCGCGTCATGATCTCGCCCGGTTCGAGGGCGAGAGGTTGATTTGGATCAGCGTCTCTCCGGCCTCGGGCTGGCCCGCTCTCGCGGGGAGTTCCACCCTGTACTCGCTGAGCTGGGGATGGCCGTCTCTGAGGTACCCCAGCGGGTTTCGTCACCCGGAGGCGTATAGGCGAAACGTGACGGCGCGGCAAGGCGGGGATTGCGGATTTCCAGCGCGTACCCGGACCGAGCCTCGACAGGTAGGCTCGGAGACGTTCTTCCGCGAGCCGTTCAAAGTCCTACCGAGTCCCTATGTTCTCCCGTCGCGACCGACCTCTGCAAGGATCGCTAGTCGATGGTAGATTTGGATGGGTCATGGCCGCCACTTCTCTACCCAACACCTTCCTGCTGTCCTTGCTCGTCGTCGGTCCGATCGCGAACGCCGCACCGCGCGATTGGTCAAACAACGGTGGCAACGCCCGTCGCGACGGTTTGACACCGGCCGTGGGCCCCGAGGCCCCTACACTCGCTTGGAGCGGTGGCCGCCAATCGGTCATCGCCTGGCAGCCTGTCATCGAAGGTTCACGCGTCTACACGGTGCGCCAAACGGGCTTCCCGCCGGAACAGATCGGCTCGCCCATCGTGTGCCAAGACCTCGCGACGGGAGCGGAGCTGTGGACCGCCAACATCCCAGCCAACGCAGGCGATTGGACGACATGGATCGCGGGCGTCAAGGACGGTCGCGTCTACGCCGCGCGCAGCGGCAATGGCGGCAGCGTGTCCGCGCGCTTGCATTGCCTCGATGCCGCGACGGGAGCCACTCTATGGACGAGCGTTGACGCGCAGAACGGCGGCGCTTACGACGGCGTCGTGTTCGCGCCGAATGGCGATCCGATCGTCTCGACCTACTCGCGCATCTGGCGCTTCGACCACGCGACTGGGCAGACCATTTGGACAAGCCCGCGCGTGGGATCGGTCAGCGGCCATTGCGGCGGCGCCTTACACGGCGACGCGTTCTACACCGCCGAAGTCGTGGGCGGAGGCCATGCCATCCGGCGTTGGGATGCCAACACGGGCGTGCAGGTCTACACCGGACCGACGATGAACGGCTTCCTGCACCAGACGACGCCCATGGTGGGTCTCGACGGCACCGTCTATCTGCCGCGCGTGCAGAACAACGCTGCCGTCGACTTCATGTTCGCGTTCCGCGACACGGGCTCTGGTCTCGTGCCGATTTGGAACCGTCCGGCGGGCTACTGCTACGCCAGCGAGTTCGCCGTGGCACCCGACAACAGCGTGTACATGTTGAACCAGGCCAGCCAGATCGAGCGCGTCGATGGCGCCACCGGAGCGTTGCTCCACACGAGTAATACCTTGGTGGCCGACACATGGGAGCCGCGCCTCGGCGTCGATGCCATGGGCAAGGTGTTCGTGTCGAACGGCGGCTTTCCGAACGGGCGCTTCTGGAGCTTCAATGCCGACTTGACGGAGCGGTGGAGCGTCGCGGTCCCGAACATCAACATCGGCGCGCCCGCGATCGCCAGCGACGGCACGTTGATCGTGGCGGGTGTTGGCGCCAATGTGCTCGCCTACCGCACGACGCCCTCGTTCCAAGCGTCGTTCTGCTTTGGTGATGGCAGCGGCGCAGCGTGCCCGTGCGGCAACTACGGCGCGCAAGGCCGCGGCTGTGCGAGCTCGGTCAACGCCGCCGGTGCGCTGCTGCAAGGACAGGGCGCCGCGCGCCTGTCGAACGACACCTTCGCACTGCGCGGCTCGGGGATGCCAAACGCGCCCGTCTTGTACTTCCAAGGCACTGCGCAAGTGCAGGCAGCCTTCGGCGACGGCCTGCGTTGCGTTGCCGGCACCGTCGTGCGCCTAGGCACGCAGGCCAACATCGTCGGGGCTTCGCTCTATCCCTCCACCGGTGACTTGGCGATCTCCGTGCGCGGCGGCGTAACGCAGGCTGGACAAGTGCGCCACTACCAAGCGTGGTACCGCAACTCGGCCGCATTCTGCACCGCGAGTGCGTTTAACCTCACGAACGGCGTCACGGCGACTTGGCAGCCGTAATGCCGGAGCTGTCGACCATTGGGCCCACCTGGGAGCTCATCGCCTTGATCCACGCGAGTGGCGTAAAGGTCTGAGGCAAGGCGGCAGCTACGATGCATGCCCCACAGATCTCGAGTCGAGAGGCACGGAAGCATGCGCGTACACATCTGGTTGGCAGCGGCGTTAGCCATCATCGGGACTGTCTCGCTGGC
>Ga0255100_1000881_pt1 | contig 11423 bp, 9 predicted proteins | sample Colum_Colum_RepB_2_FD_188449 | JGI IMG/M metagenome (GOLD analysis project Ga0255100, IMG submission 188449) | Freshwater microbial communities from Columbia River, Oregon, United States - Colum_Colum_RepB_8d | ecosystem: Environmental > Aquatic > Freshwater > River | place: USA: Oregon...
ATTACGTACTTTTGAGCCTTGTATTATGAAAAAGAAAGCTACCAAATCGATTACCAAAACTGGTTCTGTAAATGCTGTTTCAAACACCAAAACCGGACTAATTTCAAATATGCACGATGTTCAAGAACTGATTAAATTTGTTTCAAAATCAGGAATTGAGGCTCTGGAATTGGAATCAGGCAACATAAAACTTAATATCAAAGTTCATTCCAGCAGCACCATACACACGACCCCTGCGCCTACCCATCAGGTACCTCAAAACCCTGTATCAATGCAGCCCGTAACCATATCTGTTCCTGTATCGGAAACTAAAAACCAGGCTGCGCCGGCAAGTGATTCTAAATTACAAACTATAAAATCTCCCATGATTGGTACTTTTTACCGATCACCCGGTCCTGATAAACCAGTTTTTGTAAATGTAGGTGATAGTGTGCAGATTGGTAAAACCGTTTGTATAATTGAAGCCATGAAGCTTTTTAATGAAATAGAAAGTGATATTAAAGGTAAAATTGTTAAAATATTGGTTGATGATGCTACGCCGGTTGAATACGATCAGCCTTTATTTTTAGTTGATCCCAGTTAAAAAACAACGTATGTTTAAAAAAATTCTGATTGCCAATCGCGGTGAAATAGCACTTCGTATTATAAGAACATGCCGCGAAATGGGTATTAAAACGGTAGCCGTTTACTCTACAGCAGATAAAGACTCATTACATGTTAAGTTTGCTGACGAAGCCGTTTGCATTGGTCCTCCTCCAAGCAAAGAAAGCTATTTAAATATGGCAAATATTATTGCAGCGGCTGAAATCACTAATGCCGATGCCATTCATCCGGGGTACGGTTTTTTAAGTGAAAATGCTAAATTCAGTGAAATTTGCCGCCTTAACAAAATCAAATTTATAGGGGCTAGCCCTGAAATGATAAATGCCATGGGGGACAAAAGCAATGCTAAGGCTACCATGAAAAAAGCCGGCGTTCCATGTGTACCCGGATCTGATGGGTTATTACATTCTGCCGAAGATGCCAAAGCCGTTGCACTTGAAATTGGTTACCCGGTAATTATTAAAGCTACTGCTGGCGGCGGCGGCAGAGGCATGCGTATAATCTGGAAAGAAGATGAGTTAGAAGCGCATTTAGAATCGGCTAGCAAAGAAGCAGAGGCTGCCTTTGGCAATGGCGCTATGTACATGGAAAAATTTATTGAAGAACCCCGGCACATTGAAATACAAATTGTTGGTGATCAACACGGCAAAGCCTGTCATTTAAGTGAACGCGATTGCAGTATTCAACGCCGCCATCAAAAACTGGTAGAAGAAACCCCGTCTCCGTTTATGACACCCGAATTACGCGAAGCCATGGGGGAAGCTGCTATTAAAGCAGCCTTATCCATTCAGTACGAAGGTGTAGGAACCGTGGAGTTTTTAGTTGATAAGCATCGAAAATTTTATTTTATGGAGATGAATACCCGTATACAGGTAGAACATCCCATAACCGAAGAAGTTATTGATTACGATTTAATACGTGAGCAAATATTGGTAGCAGCCGGTGTGCCTATTTCGGGTAAAAACTATACACCGCAATTGCATGCTATTGAATGCCGTATTAATGCAGAAGATCCGTTTAAAAACTTTACACCCTCGCCCGGTAAAATAACTACCCTTCATACCCCCGGTGGTCATGGGGTTCGTGTAGACTCACACGTTTACAGCGGCTATGTTATTCCGCCCAATTACGACAGTATGGTTGGAAAATTAATTACCGTGGCTCAAACCCGCGAGGAGGCCCTAGCAAAAATGCACCGTGCTTTAAGCGAATATGTTATTGAAGGTGTTAAAACCACTATACCGTTTCATTTAAAACTAATGCAAAACGAAGACTTTAAAGCAGGCTCCTACACTACTAAATTTTTAGAAACCTGGGATTTTAAATCGTAGGTAAAAACCAGGAAAAATGTACGGCGCCGTAATGCCGTTCTTTTATAAAATGAGGGTGATTGGCAAATAATCCCTTTTCGCCGTGTTCTATTATCATGTGCCCTGTAGGCTTTAACACTGAAGCATTTAAAATACAATCCGGTAATTCTTTAATAAAATCAAGTGTATACGGTGGATCTGCAAAAACCAAATCAAATTGTTTTGTATTTTTTTTTAAAAAAACCCTAATATCAGTTCCAAATACAGTAATATTTAATTTTTTAGAGCTTGAAAATGCACGAATAAACCGATGTGCTTGCACTTGTTTTTCAACTGCAGTAACAGACTTGCATCCGCGGGAAGAAAATTCAAAACTGATATTACCGGTACCTGAAAAAAGATCTAGCACATCCCATTCCGGCCATATACAATGCTGCTCTAAAATATTAAACAAGGCCTCTTTTGCAAAGTCTGTTGTGGGTCTTAAATCTAAACCCTGTGGGGGGTTAATGCGATGCCCTTTTAAAATGCCACTAATTACACGCATGGATGCAATGTTAAAAGTTCTATACTTACATGGTGCTCCATTTTATGATTTGACATTGCAGAATTGGCAACTGCGCTATGAAACGCTGTATTTTTAAAATAATTTACAAGACTGGATTTTAATACTGTAAGTTCATCACCAAACAAATATATACTGCCAATTGTATACGATTGTAAAACGTGTTGCTTTACAAATAATATATAATAAAGTGCTTCCGTATCATCCTTAGCTTGGTACGAATTGCAAAACAGCAATTGTTGTTTATTTACAGCAGTAAGGGTAAGTAAATGCTCATGCCAAGAAATACTTATAGCCGTTTGCTGTGTAGATTTTGAAGATAAAAAATTTAAATAAAATTCGGGTATACCAATCCAGTGTAGGTGTTTAAAACGCGATGTAAAAAACTGCTCAAAAATATAAGGTACCGCCTGCAAATACATATTGGAAAGTATCGGTTTTGCAAAAACATGTTGGTGCTTAAGCTGGCCCATAACCAGCTCTAAACTCGATACTTTAAGCGCGTCATCGTAAAAAGATGCCGGCACAATTGTAAACAAGGGATTCCATACGTATATATATACCGGTACGTTATAGGCCTGTTCCCATGGATTACCAGATATTACGGCTTCCCATTGCCGCAAATCTTGATGTTGTAAAGGAATTACACCGGATGTTAAAATTTTATTTTCAGTATTAAAAAAAACATACTTAAAGGATTGCGCACTTAGCTGAATATGTACCCTTTGTATGGAATTAACGTTTTGCAATGCAAATAATACAAAAACAAATATAACACCTTGATGTGTATAGTTTTATTATTAATATGTTTGTAAAAGCAAAAAAAGCATTATATTTGAGGCTTATGGTGAAATTACTTAGGTATATTGTTTTAATTTTAACAGGAACCTCCGTATGGGCTCAAATCCCTTTTCAAACATCAAATTGGAATAAGTACCGTAAGGAAGTTTATTTTAATGCCGGTACCTCAGGTTTTTTAGGTGATTTAGGAGGCGCAGAAGGTATTGGTACAACAAATTCCTTTAAGGATTTTAACCCTTCATCCATTCGCTATAGTGTTGCGGTAGGCGGACGTTACCGATTAAACGAATTTCTTAATGTTAGCGGTAAACTATCTAATATTATGGTAAGCGGCGACGATGCCTTGTCTAAAGACCTTGTTCGTAAAAACCGCAATCTTAATTTTAAATCCAATATTATTGAAATAAGTGCGCGTATAGAAGGCGGATTATATTTAGGACATACGGGTGGCTCCTCCGGATGGCCATTTCCATCAATGTTTGAAACTCCCAAAAAGACTTCTTTGTTTTCTGATGTGGATCATTATTTGTATGCTTTTACCGGAATTGGCGCTTTTTATTTTAATCCTAAAGGCAAAAATCCTACAACAAATAAATGGATTGATTTATATCCTTTAAAAACCGAGGGGCAAGGTTTACCTAATGGGCCCGAGGAATACAGTAAAATCGCTATGAATATACCACTCGGTATCACGTACAAAGCTGTTTTTAACAAGCAATGGAGTTTTTTATTTGAAATCTGTTACCGAAAAACCTTTACCGATTATATTGATGACGTTAGCGGATATTACTACAAACCCAGTGAATTTAAAAATTCTACTATTACTAATCCTGACTTAAGTATATTAATGTCTAATCCTAGTATTGGTGGTGTAAATTATTGGTCAGACCCCGCCAATACATCGAATTTTGGTCGTGCAAAACGTGGCGGAAACGGCTCTAAAGACAGTTATTTTACTATTGAAATAGGCATCGGATATACTTTTAAAGAACTCCGAAAAACGGCTGCTTTACAAAACCTGCTTTAACAAATAATCTCATCAATTGGATTTGAACTGAACTCGTAAATCATACGGGTTAAATCCCAGTGTGGTTTTGTAAGAATCAAATGCATACGCTTGCCCGGCCATATACTGCCATATTGATTCTGTAAGTTCAATGTACAGGCTGCATTAATAGTACTGGCATTAAAAGCCTCTTCAATCTGCATTCCCATTGTAATACATGCTAGCCGCAGCATTTCGAGCATATGTCCCGAAGGACTGCTGCCGGGATTATAATCTGATGCTAATACAAGGGGTAATCCGGCCTGTAACATTTTGCGCACCGGAGGACTGGGTAGTTGTAAAAAAAATGCTGCACCGGGTAAAATAACCGGCATTACCTTAGAATGTGCCAATAATTCAATATCTGCATCTGAACAATACTCTAAATGATCAACCGATACGGCATGCATTTTAACACCTAAGGCGATACCCCCAGAATGGCTTAATTGCTCGGCATGTATACGTGGTTTTAATCCTGCGTTTATGCCGCATTCTAAAATACGTGCGCATTGTGCAGGGGTAAAATATCCTTTTTCACAAAACACATCTATGTAGTCTGCAAAACCCTGTGCTGCAATCTGCGGTATACTTTCGGTTATAATGTAATTTACATAGCCATCGGTATCTGTTTGCCATTTTTTAGGAATGGCATGTGCCGCTAAAAAAGTAATTTTAATGGGTATAGCAGACTCTAATTTTAGTTTGTAAATTACACGCAACATTTTTAATTCTTCGGGCCATTCAAGTCCGTAACCACTTTTTATTTCAATGGCACAGGTACCTGAGGCTATACAGTCCTGTAATCGTTCTTTTGCCGCGGCATACAGTTCATCTTCAGAACATTGTTTAATGTGGTTGGCAGAATTTAATATGCCCCCACCCCGCGCCGCAATTTCTTGATATGAACGTCCTTTAAGGCGATCTCGAAATTCTTGAGATCGGTTTTGTGCAAAAACCAAATGGGTATGTACATCAATAAACGCTGGCAAAACCGAACGGTGTTCACAGTCTACAATTTTTAATTGAGTCCAATCCTCAATTTGAGGAAATTGTGACATCAAACCAAAATCTGTTATAAAACCATGTTCTGCACGCACCCAGGCATTTTGCAAGGCCGGTACATCTTGCATTTCATTACCCCTTATAGGCTGATGCCCCTGCTGCACACCATATAGTGTAGCAATATTTTTTAAAATAATTTTCGACATGGTTTAATCGTAAATTTGTAACACTAAGGTATTGTTTTGCATGAAACAAATGGGTTATAAAGTGTTTTTTTACATGTGCATGTTATGCAATAGCCTTTATGCACAACGTGTTATCAGCGGCTATGTGCTTGAATCTGGAAGCCAGGAACATTTGCCCGGTGTAGTATGTTACAGCAAGGGCCAAAACATTGCAACCGAAACCAATGCCTACGGTTTTTTTTCTTTGCAACTTCCCCGCGCCGACAGTATACCCATTACCTTTCAATTTGTAGGCTACCGTGCGCAAACCCTATGGATTACCGCTAAAACTCCAGCACGTATCAATGTATTACTTATTCCTGCAGGCCAATTGCAGGAAGTAGTTGTTGAAGCCAAGGCAGAATCCATTACACAGTCTCCTCAAATGAGTAAAATTGATATTCCGGTTTCTCAAATTAAAGACATTCCGGCCCTGCTGGGTGAAAAAGATGTTTTAAAAGTTATTCAACTCTTACCCGGTGTTCAAAAATCGGGCGAAGGCAATAATGGAATTTATGTGCGTGGCGGCGGACCAGACCAAAATTTAATAATACTAGATGATGCCACCTTGTATAATGTAAGCCACTTATTTGGTTTTTTTTCTTTGTTTAACGGTGACGCTTTAAAAAGCATTGAACTAACAAAAGGAGGCTTTCCTGCTCGCTATGGCGGAAGACTGTCCTCTGTTTTAGATATTCAAATGAAAGATGGCCATAAAGAACAATTTCATGGTGATGCCGGCATTGGTATCATTTCATCACGTATTAATATAGAAGGTCCATTAATTAAAAACAAAAGCTCGTTTTTAGTATCTGCCCGACGTACCTATTTAGATGCTCTGGTATATCCTTTTTTGCCCGATTATGCAAAAGGGGGTTATTTTTTTTATGACTTAAATGCCAAAATAGATTTTCGAATAAATGATCGAGACCGGCTTTTTATAAGTAGCTATATGGGTAACGATAGGTTTTATTTTAATTTTAAAGATACCGACACTAGGAGTGAAAATTTTAACAGCTTACAATGGGGAAACAAAACATTAACATTACGATGGAATCATGTTGTAAATCCAAAATTGTTTGTCAATACTTCATTTATTTTTTCTGATTATACCTATGATGTACGCAGCACATATAGTGAGCCTACATCTACATTTAGCTTAAAATATCTTTCGGGTATTCGCGATTATGGTTTTAAATTGAGCGGCGACTATATGCCGCTTGCCGAACATCATATTAAATTTGGCATTCAGGGTACCTACCATCAGTTTACGCCAGAAGCTATTACAATTAAAGGAAATACACTGGATGAAATAAATCAAACCAACTTGCTTGAAGCCATGGAGTCTGGTATATATTTTGAAGACGATTGGACTGTATCTCCAGAATTTAGAGTTTTGCTGGGCTTTCGTGAATCGAGTTACCAATTAAAAAATACATGGATTATAAATCCCGAGCCTCGAATTTCTGCACGTTACCTTTTAGACAACGAATGGGCACTTAAATTATCTTTTGCCCGTATGAACCAATATTTGCATCTGTTATCCAATTCAGGCATTGGCCTGCCCACCGATTTATGGGTTCCGGCAACGCCAAAAGCGGCTTATATGAGCTCTGATCAGTTGGCAGCTGGTGTAAGCCGCAGCGTTTACAAAAACCTTATAGAATGTAGTATTGAGGGTTATTACAAACGCTTGCAAAATGTACTTGCGTATAAAGACGGTGCCAGTTTTTTTTCGGATGTGATAGGCTCATTTAACAATTCCACATCCAGCTGGCAAGACAAAGTAACATCGGGTAATGGCAGTTCTTATGGGGCTGAATTTTTAATTCGAAAATCGCAAGGACGGTTTAACGGCTGGATTGGCTATACCTTATCATGGACGCAATTTGTATTTAAAGATTTAAATTTTGGTAAACCCTTTTATCCGCGGTATGATCGCCGGCATGATATCTCTGTTGTTAGCATTTTTAAATTTAACGAGGCTATGAAATTATCTGCCACATGGGTTTATGGCACCGGCAATGCCATTACACTTCCGCTTAGCAGCTTTGATCCTTCACAATACGCTGCCTACGGATCTGCAGCCGGCGGTGTAAATCAATCGCTCTCGTATTGGGGAATACAAGATTACGGACAACAGCGCAATGCTCACCGCATGGGGGCTTACCACCGGCTGGATATTGGATTACAAATTAGTAAAACGTTAAAACATGCCGTGCGAACACTTGAACTTAGTGTATACAATATGTACAACCGCTATAATCCGTTTTTTTATTATATTGAAGGGCAACAAGACGGCTCCGATAAACTTATGCAGGTTTCCCTTTTTCCATTAATTCCCAGTATTAGCTGTTCTTGGCGATTTTAGTATGCATACACAAATCCTTTACCTTTTAATTATATTAAGCCTTTACAGTTGCACTAAAGAAGCTGATATTGACCCACCCGACACGCAAAAAAAACCAGTTATAACTTGTTTTATAAGTCCAGATGAACCCCAAATTAGTGTTCGTATTGGCCTATCTATTCCACGTTTTGGCGTAGACAGCACACAACAAAAAAAATATTTAATTAAAGATGCCCGCGTAGAAATTAAAAGTATTAAACGCAGTATATTGTTATCCTATGATGCATCAAATGGTATTTATACTGCATCGGATGATACGCTGGAATTTTTAAGACCGGGGTTTATATATACGCTTTCGGTTCAAACCTCTAACTATGGTATATTAACGGCCACAACGCAAATACCAACCCAAACTATGATGTGTGATTCCGTTTCCACAAAATCAATAAACGCCAGGGATTCGTATTTAAGTGTTAATGCCTATATAAGAGGTCCAGAACGTGAATACAACCGTATGGCGATGGTTTTTAATGCGCAGGTTTTTGATTTAAACACCCTTATTTCACCCCTTGATACGCTTTTAATAGGTAATACATTTATTAATTATTTAGAAGAAGAAGGCTTGCTGAAACAAAAATCTTTTCGCGTTTCCAACGATATTTATGTTTTTAAAAATGATACCTTGAATCAAAATTTATTTCTTAAGTGCGAACTGGCCCTTATGCAAAGTGATACTGCTTTTTATGCTTACCATAAGAGCTTACAACTTGGGTTAGACAATAACGGTAACCCATTTGCAGATCCGGTAATGATTTATTCAAACATTAATGGTGCAATAGGATGTTTTGGATCCTACAGACTGCGATACTTTACTTTTAGAAAATATTTAAAATAATGTCTAATACCTGGGGCTCACTATTTAAATTACACAGTTTTGGAGAAAGTCACGGTGTGGCCATGGGAGGTATTGTTGAAGGCATGCCTGCAGGATTTAAACTTGATGTTTCTGCATTGCAACAAGAGCTTAACCGCAGAAAAGCCAGCATTAATACCTACAGTACAACCCGATTTGAACCTGATGAACTTATAATTTTATCTGGAATAGAACACGAAATATGTTTAGGGAGCCCCATTGGATTTTTAATATGGAATAAAGCTCAAAAACCTCAAGATTATAAATCTACGCATGATATTTTAAGACCCTCCCATGCTGATTATACCTATTTGGCTAAATATGGATTACATGCTCAATCCGGTGGCGGCAGAAGTTCTGCACGCGAAACGTTGTCGCGCGTTGTTGCTGGCGCTATGGCAAAACAAGTTTTATGTCATTATGGTATAACCGTTCAATCGTGGATTCAACAAATAGGGCCGCTGGCATGTAAAGATATTTGGGATTGGCCAGCAACACAATTAAAATCAGAAAGCATGTGCCCCGAAATTGACGTTTGGAACCACATGCAAAACCTTATTGAAACAACCCAAAAACAAGGCAATACCCTGGGCGGCACAATTCGCTGTATTATTACGGGTGTTCCCGCAGGTATAGGTGAACCCGTTTTTGACAAACTGCATGCAAAATTAGGACAAGGCATGCTGAGTATACCAACTGTTAAAGCTGTTGCATTTGCGGATGCCATTGCCTGCACGTCAAAGTTTGGCTCCGAAACCAATGATGTATTTTATACCGATGCCCATGGCAAAATTAAAACCCATACCAATCATTCGGGAGGTATTCAAGGGGGAATCAGTAACGGTATGCCCATTTGTATTGAAACTTTTTTTAAACCCATTTCCAGTATTCGCAGCGAACAACACTCTGTAACACATGATGGTAAAGCAACCACTTTCGCCATTGAAGGACGCCACGATGTTTGTGTACTACCCCGCGCATTACCAATTGTTGAAGCAATGGCGGCCATGACCATACTTGATTTTTGGATGCTACAACAATTAAAGCAATTTAAAGCGTAATACAGTTTTATGTTTACGCACACGATTTTTACAATAAGCTATAGTTTATAGCATTTTTGAATACCTTAAGCCTTTACTTTTGTTTGTGTTTTGCATTGTTGACATTGAAACCTGCGGTGGACGTTTTGAATATAAGCGCAGCCGTATTACCGAAATCTGCATTATCGTGCATGATGGCTTACAGGTAATTGAAACGTTTCATAGTTTAATAAATCCTGAATGTAATATTAACCCCTATTTTATTAATATTTCGGGGATTACCAACGCCATGGTAGCCGAAGCTCCAAAGTTTTACGAAATTGCAGATCGCATTATTGAACTTACACAAAATCGCATTTTTGTTGCACACAATGCAGCATTTGATTTTGGTTTTATTAAAGCTGAATTTGATGCGCTTGGATATAAATTTGATTGTGACACCTTATGCACCGTTCGCTTAAGCCGAAAACTGCTTCCGGGCATGCGTTCCTACAGTTTGGGCAATTTATGCTCCAGTTTGGGCATTACCATTGAACACCGGCATCGCGCACATGGCGATGCGCAGGCTACAGTTGTGTTATTTGAACGCTTATTAGAGTTAAAAGCTATTGATCCCCTTTGGAAGCACAAGGGCCTGGAGGCACTTATGCATACTGCTTCAAAAAAACGAATTCCAAAACTTATTGCCGATTTGCCCGAAGCCTGTGGTATCTATTATTTTTATAATCAGCACAATGAAATTATTTATATAGGTAAAAGTACAAATATCCGAAAACGGGCACAAAGCCATGCCCTGTCTGACAGTATTAAATCTAAACGAATGATACAAGAGCTATATAGTGTTAGCTACGATATTACTGGCAGTGCCTTAATTGCACTATTAAAAGAAAATGCTGCTATAAAACAATGGCAACCCAAATTTAATCATACACGTAAACACGCTTCATTTCAGTATGCCATTGATTGTATTGAAAACGAGTATAAGCCCCTGCAACTTAAAATTGAAAAACTACACCATTGCACAAATCCCCTGCAGGTTTTTAAAAGCCGCGGCGATGCCCTTAAAGCCCTACAGCATTGGGTTGAACGATATGAGTTATGCGCCAGCTATTGCGGTTTAAGCCAAGCATCATCCCATTGTTTTGAACACTATTTAAAACGTTGCAGAGGTGTTTGTACAGGTAACGAACCTATTACTGATTATAATTTACGCGTTAAAAACGCATTACAACGGTTTCAATATCCTCATGATAATTTTATAATTTTTGAAAAAGGCCGCACTGCAGATGAAACTGGTTTTATTAAAATTTTAAATCGCAAATTTCAAGGCTATGGGTTTATTTCCACCGAATCACAGCTGTATGAAGCACATGACTTTGAATCGTATTTTGAGAGCTCGGTTTCTATTGCAGAACATGATTTATTAATAACATCCTACCTATTTCAAAACAAACCCCGAATAAAAGTTTTAAATACAAATAGTATTACAACCCCAAATTAAAATAAATAGCTTTACATCAATATATTAAGGCTTTTTAATTAAATGATTTTGCAATAGATAACTAAAACC
>Ga0255100_1000882_pt1 | contig 11418 bp, 8 predicted proteins | sample Colum_Colum_RepB_2_FD_188449 | JGI IMG/M metagenome (GOLD analysis project Ga0255100, IMG submission 188449) | Freshwater microbial communities from Columbia River, Oregon, United States - Colum_Colum_RepB_8d | ecosystem: Environmental > Aquatic > Freshwater > River | place: USA: Oregon...
GTGGAAGGCTTCTGCCACACCGATGTTGGTGTAGGTGCGCATGCTGACTTCCTTCTCCATCATGAAGGTGGCGACGTTGGTGAGATTCACCTGATACGCCAGCGCCATCATGTCGAACAGCGACTTCATGTGTTCGTCGTAGGTGGGCGGAATGCCAACCGGTGCCGAAGGAATGTCGTCGCCGAGATCCTGTGCCTGCATCTTGGTGACGCGCTGTTCGATCTCGCGGACCGACTCCAGATAGTTGGCCACCATGTTGGCATCGGCAGGGCCGAGCTTGCGCTGCAGCGAGGCGGCTTCGCCCACGATCGAATCCAGAATGCTGCCGGTCTGGTTGATGATGTTGGAGCGCTCTGCCGAGTCATCGCCCTGGCCGAACAACTGGAAGAACATCTTGCGTGGATTGTTTTCGATTGGCAGGCCCTGGTCTGGTGTGCGGAACGCCAGTGAGCTGCCGAACGCGCAGGAGTAGCCAGCCGCACAAGGACCGCCCACCGGCGTGCCGAGTTCTATCGACGGGAAAGTGGTGGTGCCGCCGATGTGACGGGCAGCGATCTGGTCACAGGTAACGCCAGCGGATGGATCGCTCAAGTCATGCGGGTTGACGCAGCGCAGCCAGGTGCCGGCAATGATGCCGTGCGGGTCGCTGCTTTCGGCCGGCTTGTTGCGCAGGCCGGAGACGATCGTCATCTTGTTTTTGAATTTCTCGGCCGGCTTCAGGATCAGCGGCATTTCAAAATCAGAACCGGTCGTCTTTGGCACCCAGTTTTTCATCACCGCACCGTGCGGGAAGAAGACGTAACCGAGTCGTGCTTGCGGATTGGCCGCTGTCTGCGCCCACGCCGTAGCGGCAGGAATCATTGCGTCCAGCAACGGGAGAGCAATGCTGGTACCGAGACCACGCAACAGGACGCGACGTGACAGGTGCTTCTTGGTGATAAACATGGGCTTATCCTCCTCGTTATTGGACTGAATTATTGGCGACTGCAGGGGCAGTGCCGATCTCGGGGACCGGCACGGTATTGCTCTGGAACAGGTTGGTGCGAATGATGGCAGCGACGATGGCCGAGAAACGGTAATCCTGTTGCGCCGCAGTACGCACGACTTGCCGTACCACCGGCATGTCACGCGCATCGAGCTTGCGACCGAGCGAGTAGATCAGCAGTTTCTCGGTGAGGCCCTGGACAAAGTTGGTCGGACGGGCGAGCAGGGCGGTGCGCAGCTGGTCGGGTCCGTCGACAGTGCTGCCGTTCGGCATGATGCCTGAGGTATCCATTGGGGTGCCGGTAAAGCGGTCGATGTCGCGCCATTTGCCGACGGCATCGAAGTTGTCGAGTGCGAAACCGAGCGGGTCCATGACCGAGTGGCAGGCATTGCAGGTCGGGTTCTCGCGATGCTGTTCGAGACGCCCACGTACCGTGGTAGCCACCTGGCCTTTCTCGTCTTCTTTCAGCGCAGGTACGTTGGCCGGTGGCAACGGCGGTGGTGTACCCATGATCTGTTCGAGAATCCAGGCACCGCGCAATACCGGGCTGGTGCGGTTCGGATATGCCGTGACCATCAACACGCCACCCTTGCCGAGCAGGCCGAAGCGGTGGCTGTCGGTCAGTTCAACGCGACGGAAACGATCGCCTTTCACCGTGGTGATTCCATAGTGCAGCGCGAGACGTTCGTTGATGAAACTGTAATCCGCATCCAGCAGACGCAGCACGCTCTGGTCACTGCGGAACACGCTGTCGATGAACAGGTTCAGCTCTTCCTTGAAGTCGGGACGCAAGTCACCGGCGCCGGCGGCATAGGGGAAGATGGTCGGATCAGGAATGATCTCGTCGAGCTTGCTCATCTTCAGCCACTGGTAGGCGAAGTTTTCGGCAAGACTGCTGGCGCGCGGGTCGGCAAGCATGCGGATGATCTGGGCATCCACCACTGCAGGATCGCGCAGTTTGTCCTCAATACCGAGCTGCAATAGTTCAGCATCCGGAATGCTGCTCCACAGGAAAAACGACAAGCGCGATGCCAGATCGAGACTGCTCAACTGATAGACATCGCCTGGCTTGGCTGATTCCGGTGCCAGCTCGGCGCGGTAAAGGAAGTTTGGACTCGCCAGCAGGCGGGTAATTGCGCGGCGCATACCTTCATCGAAACCGGCCAGTTCGCGGCCCTGGTTGAAGAACTGCAGCAGCGGTGCCAAGTCGTCGGCGTTTACCGGGCGGCGATAGGCCTGCTGGGCCAGGCTGTTGAGTACTTGTTCGGCGCAACTCACTTCCTCGTCAGCAGCCTTCGGGTAGCAGGTGGCGAACAGTTTTTCACGAGTTGGAGTTTGACCCATACCGGCCGGGTTGAAGGGGCCACGTACTTCTACCGACGGAATCGCGAGGATGCGATCCTGCACTGCGCCAGGAATGTAATGCTGCAATTGATCATCGGATTCGGCAAAGGTGCGGCGGACGAAGGTCACACCGACCTTGTGTGGGCCTGCAGTGGTGTTGAAGCGGATGTCCTTGGTGCGGCCGTTGATGTCATCCATCGGCGGCCCCTGGTCCAGATCGAGTGCCACGCGGTCCTTGTCGCCACCAAGTATGGTTTCGTACACCTTCTCGCCATCAACAGTGACGATCATCTTGTTTTCGAACTCGATGTTGTACATCCACGCATACAGATTGAAGTCGCCAACACTGACGGCGTATTCGCCATCGGCGGGGAACCAGTGGTCGATCAGCATGCCGCCGCGGGTTCCGAGTGGCAGGCCTTCCACATGGAACTGCTGGTAACCGCCGCCTTCGGCGCGGGTAGGCAGTGCTTGTTCGGGTTTGTACACCTGGCTGCCGAGTGCGGGGATTGGATCACCCACCACCTGTTCGCTGATAACGCGGGCGGCCGACACATACTGGTTGATGAACACCGGCGATACCGTAAGTGCGTCAGCCACATTGTCGAAACCCTCGCTGGTGGAATCCTGCGGCAGCATGTCGTTGGCGTTGATGGTGAGGCCGAACAGATCGCGGATGGCGTTGGCGTACTCCTTGCGGTTGAGGCGGTGGATTGCGACATGCGACGGATTCTCGTGGTCCTTGCCGGCTTCATCGAGATAGGTCTCCAGCCAGGCCACGAAGGCATCAGTCTGGTTTTCGTCAGGACGTATGCGGTTCGGCGGCGGCATCATGCGGCCACGCAGCTTCACCAGTACTTTCTCGAACAGCGCAGGATTGTTCGGTACATCAGTCGGTTTTTGTCCGGTGAAGTCGACGCCGCCGAAGTAGTCGTCGAAGTTGTGACACTCGGTGCAGTACTCCTCGAAATAGCCCCAGAAGTTGTCGGCCTGCTTCAAAGCCTGGTAATCATGATTGGCGGATGGTACTTGTCCCATCACGCCGAAGCTCGTCAGAGCGAAGGCAGACAACACAGCTGCACTCCACAGCACTTTCGGCCGGAGAGCGGGTACATTTTTCACGTTCAGATTCTTCATGATTGTCATGTTGGGTTCACGCATCCGGAGTCAAGTGCGGGATAAGGCTCCAGTGCGCCTGCGTAATGAACGCGTCGGCTGAGCCATATTGGCTTTCCCACTGGGCGGCTGGTTTGGCGGCCACGGTCTGTTCCACTGTGTTGGCCTTTACGAACATGCCGCGCACACTGTTGAAAATTTCGGCGTACATCGCGTGCATGGTCTGCAACTCTGCTTTGGTAATGGGTTTGCCGTTGGCAGGAATAATCAGGGTGCCGTCGTTGGCGACGCTGAGCAGGGTTTCGAGTCCATCGACTACGCCACCGATCCAGCCTCCGCACCACCAGTCAAGATAGGGCCAGCCGTCCGTGCTGAGCACGCCACCGGCATGCAACACATTGGCTTCCGGCAGGAACACGTACATGTCGCCATCAGTATGGGCTTGACGCAGCAGGCCGTACTCAACCGTCACTGAGCCCGTTGCGCCATTTCCGTGTTGGAAGTCACCGTAGTGATAGAAAGTTTCATTCGGGCGAGCCGATTCCGGCAGCGGCTCGTAGCCAGCGTCATCCAACAGCCGCTTGATAGGTGTGCCGAGCCACTGGCGGGTGTTCTCGTGCGCGAAGATACGCGTATTGCTGTTGCCGAGCAGCTCATTGAGGCCGGTCTGCTCCGGATGCCAGTGGGTATTGACCAGTGTGGTGATCTTGTTGGCTCCCATAGCATCTTCAATAGTGCCGCGCAGCTCACGGGCGCCGCTCTTGTGGCCGCCGTCGACGACCAGCAGATCGCCGTTTGCGGCCTTGTTTACCAGTACGTTGCAAGCGCCGCCGGAGATCAATGCGGTGGTGGCGTTGAGGGACTGCACTATCAATGGTTCTGCCAGCGCGTCTGCCGCGCGGGCGAACTGGGCAGTCAGCAGGGCAGGGGGCAGCATTGCAGCACTGCCAGCCAGCGTGGACAGGTGCAGGAAATTACGACGATTGAACATGGGAAATAATGCCGGTGGGATCGTTGATGTCATGGGCCGAAGTATAAACCCGGGCGGAGTATCAAGCCATGAGTGGGAAGCGTCCTTGTTATGAATCAAGAGCTGTTTTATGCTCGGCCGCGGCAAGTTCACCAGTTGTGCACACTTGTTGCAATTTATCGTCAAAACAGACCGCAGTTTTCTGCGTCAGCCAGTACTTCCAAGCAGCCAAACCTAAAAGAAACCCAGGGGATTCCACATGACCGACCCGCGCGAAATCATAGACAAGTCAGCGATGACAAGCATGCAGTTCATCATTGTGGCGATCACGGTACTGCTCAATGCGATGGATGGCTTCGACGTACTGGCGATCAGTGTGTCGGGCCCCGGCATCCGCGGTGAGTTCGGGATCAACCAGGCCCAGCTTGGATTCGTGTTGTCGATGGAACTGATCGGCATGGCGATCGGCTCGGTATTCCTTGGTGGCTTGGCCGACAAGATTGGACGCCGCAACATGACGCTGGGCTGCCTCGTGGTGATGTCCACCGGCATGTTTCTCGCCACCACCGCTACTGATGTAACCACGCTGTCGTTGTGGCGTGTTTACACCGGTCTTGGTATTGGCGGCATGTTGTCGACTACCAACGCGGTGGTAGCTGAGTTCTCCAGCATCAAACATCGCGGCCTTTGCATCTCGATGATGGTGATCGGTTATCCGCTCGGCGGCATTGTGTGCGGTGAAGTGGGCAAGGCTTTGTTGAATGACGGCGCTGCCAACTTCCGTGTGATGTTTACTGCCGGTGCCATTCTGTCGGCCGCAATGATCCCGGTCTGCTACTTCCTGCTGCCTGAATCGGTGCACTGGCTCACCCGCAAACAGCCTGAAAATGCGCTCAGCCGCATCAATGCCGCGCTGACCAAGATCGGCCAGAAGACAGTGGCTGCCTTGCCACAATTGACACCGGAAATGCGCAACAAGTCGGTGCTGGACATCTTCTCGCCGACCATGGTGGCGATGACGCTGCTGGCCACGGCCGCTTACTTCTTCCATATCATCACGTTCTACTACGTCCTCAAATGGACCCCGACCATCGTCACCACTATGGGGATCCCGGCTGCCGCTGCGTCAGGCGTGCTGACCTGGGCCAACGTCGGTGGAGCCCTCGGTGGTGCGATGTTCGGCATACTGTCTTTGAAGATCGGCATCAAGCCATTGTCGATTGGCATCCTGATACTGACGATGGTGGGCGTTGCCGTATTCGGTCGCTCGGCGCCTGAAGTCACCCAGCTGAGCTACCTCGCTGCGTTCGCCGGCTTCTTCGGCAACGCCGGCGTTTCCGGTCTCTACACCATCATTGCCTATGTATTTCCGACCCACGTGCGTGCCACTGGCACCGGCTTCGTCATCGGCGTTGGCCGCGGTGGCGCCGTTTTGTCGCCGATCATTGCCGGCTACCTGTTGAATACCGGCTCCTCACTGGCGCAGGTTGGCATGATCATGGGTATCTTCTCGGTGCTCGGCGCTGTTGCGCTGATGTTCCTGAAACTGGGCACAGACAAGCCGTCGGATGCCCCGGTTACGGATGCAAAAGCCGCTGACATGAAGGCGTCGATGGCTTGAGTTTCGGCCAAGTCCTGATGAGTTGAAAAGAAGGGCAGAGCAATCTGCCCTTTTTTGTTTTGGTTAGTGGGGTTTATGTCAGCAGTCATCAAGATCGAAAATATCAGCAAAGTGTATGCGTCGGGTTTCAAGGCGCTGAACAACGTCAGTCTGGACATCCGGCAGGGCGAGATCATTGCGCTGCTGGGCCCCAACGGCGCCGGCAAGACCACCCTGATCAGCATTGTCTGCGGCATCGTCAATCCGAGTGGCGGTCGTGTGTTGATCGACGGCTACGACATCATCAAGGACTACCGCGCCGCGCGCAGGTTGATAGGGTTGGTGCCGCAGGAATTGGCGACAGATTCGTTCGAAACGCCAACGGCGACGATGGCATTGAGCCGCGGGATATTCGGCAAGAAGCCGGATGCGGCGTTCATCGAATCTGTGTTGAAGTCGCTGTCGCTTTACGACAAGAAGGACAGCCGCATCATGGCACTGTCGGGTGGCATGAAGCGGCGCGTGATGATAGGCAAAGCACTGGCGCACGAGCCGCGCATCCTGTTTCTCGATGAACCCACTGCCGGCGTTGATGTTGAGCTGCGCAAAGACATGTGGAATGTCGTGCGTGAACTGAAAAACAACGGCGTCACCATCATACTCACCACGCACTACATCGAAGAAGCCGAGGAAATGGCCGATCGCGTTGCTGTCATCAACAAGGGCGAAATCATCCTCGTTGAAGACAAGGACGTGTTGATGCGCAAACTCGGAGAGAAGAGATTGTATCTGCATCTGTTGCAGCCACTGACAGCGATACCGGCAGGTCTTTCCACCTTCAACCTGGCGCTGCAGAGCGAGGGCAAGACGCTGGTTTATACCTACGACACCCGTACCGACAGTTCGGACATTACCCACCTGCTTGATGCTGTCGAACAGGCCGGTCTGCGCTTCAATGATCTTGATACCCGCCAGAACTCGCTGGAAGAAATCTTCGTCAACCTGGTGAAGAAGTAGGAGCGCAGCCATGAACATTTACGCCATCCGCGCCATCTTCCTGTTCGAAATGGGTCGTACTTTCCGCACGCTGGTGCAGAGTATTGTGTCACCGGTGCTGTCGACTTCGCTCTACTTCATCGTATTCGGCAGTGCGATCGGCTCACGCATGACCGACATAGACGGTATTGCCTACGGTGCCTTTCTGGTACCGGGCCTCATCATGCTGTCGATTCTGACGGAAAGCATCAGCAACGCCTCGTTCGGCATCTACTTCCCGCGCTTTATCGGCACCATCTACGAAATTCTGTCAGCGCCAGTGTCGCCACTCGAGATCGTCATTGGCTATGTCGGCGCTGCCGCCGCCAAATCGTTGATGATAGGGTCCATCATCCTGCTGACTGCGTCGTTGTTCGTTGATATGCACATCCTGCACCCGTTCACGATGCTGCTGTTCCTCGTGCTGACGACGGTCACCTTCAGCATGTTCGGTTTCATCATCGGTATCTGGGCCGACAGCTGGGAAAAGCTGCAGATCATTCCGCTGCTGATCATCACCCCGCTGACCTTCCTTGGCGGCAGCTTTTATTCGATCAACATGCTGCCTCCAATATGGCAAACGCTGACACTGTTCAATCCGGTGGTGTACCTGATCAGCGGTTTCCGCTGGAGCTTCTACGAGATCTCTGACGTAGACGTAGGCATCAGCCTGGCAATGACAGCCTTGTTCCTGCTGATATTCATGACCATCCTTTACTGGATATTCAAGACCGGCTATCGCCTGAAAAAGTAAGAGGTGCTGTATGAAGCGTATTCTTGATGTTGTTGTCTGTCTGACATTTGCGCTGGGGCTGGCGGGCTGCCAACCCGAAGCAGCTGCACCGGCTGAAGAGGGTGCTGTGGCACCTGAGACCGTGGCATCCACTGCGGCTGTGGTGGCGGGTGTTCCAGGCCCCGACGAACATTCCTACGCGCGGCCCGACCAGGTGATTGTCAAACACCTTGCGCTGGACCTGTCGGTGGATTTCACCCAGCGCAGTTTGAGTGGCACGGCTACCTTGCAGCTCGAATGGCGCGATGCCGCTGCTGCCACTCTGGTACTCGACAGCCGTGAGCTGACTGTCACTGCAGCAGAAGCGCAGGATGCTGCGGGTAACTGGCAGGCATTGGGCTTTTCGTTCAGCGCGAACGATCCGATTCTGGGCAGTGCGTTGACTATAGACACAGTTGGTCAGCCCACTACCGTGCGTCTCACCTACAGCACTGCGCCAACTGCATCCGGCCTGCAGTGGCTCACCCCGGCGATGACGCAGGGCAAACAACTGCCATTCATGTTCAGTCAATCGCAGCAGATCCATGCGCGTTCGTGGGTACCGCTGCAGGACACCACTCTGGTGCGCTTCACCTACGAAGCCAGGCTGCATACCCCAGCCGAAGTGATGGCATTGATGAGCGCTGACAACGATCCTGCAGGTGTTCGCGACGGTGATTACACCTTCTCGATGCCGCAGCCGATTCCGTCTTACCTGTTGGCGATTGCGGCCGGCGATCTGGTATTCCAGCCGGTAAGCGACAGGGCAGGTGTGTGGGCCGAGCCATTGGTAGTGGCTGCTGCTGCTGCCGAGTTCGAAGACACCGAACGCATGATAAATACGGCTGAGGCCCTATATGGCCCTTATCGCTGGGACCGCTATGACATGCTGGTACTGCCACCGTCGTTTCCCTACGGCGGTATGGAAAATCCACGGCTTACTTTTTTGACTCCTACAGTCATCGTCGGCGACAAATCGCTGGTGTCACTGATCGCGCATGAGTTGGCGCACAGCTGGTCCGGCAATCTGGTGACCTTCGCGCTGACGCGGGATGCCTGGCTCAACGAGGGCATCACCTCGTATGTCGAAAACCGGCTGATTGAAGATTTGTACGGCAAGCAATGGGCCGACATGGAGAACATCATTGAGCGTAACGCCATTACCGAAGAGTTCACTCCGGAAAACCTGCCGCTGCAGCGGTTGGCGATAGAGCCCGGTGTGTTGAATGACCCTGATGACAACCTCAGCAGTACGGTTTACGCAAAAGGGGCGTGGTTCATGCAGTTCCTCGAACAACGCATCGGTCGTGCCGATTTTGACCGGTTCCTGCGTGGCTATTTCGACCATTTCGCTTTCCAGTCGCTGAGTTCACAGCAGTTCGCCGACTATGCGCGCACCAACCTGCTGCAGCAGTTTCCCGACAAAGTCACCCAGGCCGAATTCGATGCCTGGCTGTATCAGCCAGGTATTCCGGAATTTGCGCCGGCCACTGATTCGCCGCGCCTTGCTGCCGTTGATGCTGCACGCTCGGCGTGGATCGAAGCCGGTAACCTGCCGGCGACTACATCGACATCCGACTGGAGCACACTGGAATGGGTGCATTTTCTGGAAGGCATGCCGGCCACATTGAGTGAGGCGCAACTGCTGGCGCTGGATGCTGCTTATCAATTTACCGGCACTGCCAATGCCGAACTGGCGCAACGGTGGTATCCGCTGACAGTGCGCAGCAGCTATCTGCAGGCAAGGCCGCAGATGGCGGAATTCCTGTCACGCGTGGGGCGCCGCAAGCTGGTGATGCCGATTTACCAGGCGCTGGCGGCAACGCCTGATGGCTTGCTGTTTGGCCGTGACACCTTCGCACAGGCGCGCACAGCACTGCACCCGATAACCGTCGGTTCAATTGAAACGGCGCTGCAGCTCACGCCAACGCAATAGCAGGTAGGGCAAACCATGAGTCCACTCGAACGGTTCCGGCTATTTTTTCTGGCAGCAATGGTTGCGCTGCTGGCTGCCTGCGCCACACCAATCGACCAGGCTGACCAGAGCATTTCCCGTATCGATGCGTTGGCGCGGGACATCCAGCAACTGTCGCCAACAATTGGGCGGGAGGAGGCGTACGCTTTCGCCAAAGTGGCGGTGGAGACATCCGCCGAGCTGGGACGCAAATACGATGTGAAGCTGGTGCCCTGGCTGCACAACGCCAGCGTGGTGGTGGGCATGAAGGATCGCGGCCTCTGCTACGAATACGCCCGTGATCTGTATGCGAGCCTTAAATTCGTCGACAGCCGCAATCTGGCGATGCATTTCGTGCAAGCCAACCGCGGCAAGCTCAATGAGCACCACGCACTGGCAGTTACAGTTAAAGGTGCAGAGTGGAGTACCGGACTGGTGCTGGATGCTTGGCGTGGCGGCGGCAACCTGTATTCCGGCCCCGTTGGCGCTGACAAATATCCGTGGTTGTACGAACGACGCGATGCCTCCTTTGCCAATACCGCCGTTGCCGGGCCAGAGTGATGCGTTACCTCAAAGGCTGCTTCCTGCTCTTGCTGCTGCTGTTGCTGGGACCACTTTACCAGGCGTACTTCGGAGGCGAAGTGGTAGGCGCCCAGGGCGACTGGCAATCCGCCAGTCGTGACAGCACAGGGCTTGCGCCGTTGCCGGCGGATTATCCCGGCGCCGTGATCCAGATCTACGCCGCGCGTACTTACAGTTGGCGAGGCCATTTTGCCGTGCATACCTGGGTGGCTACCAAGGCTGCAGGCGCCGACAGTTACCTGGTGCACCAGGTCATCGGCTTCCGCAAGCGGCAGGGACTGAAGGTCATGCGGTCGCTGCCGGATGTGCCTGATCGTTATTGGTACGGTAATACACCAGAAGCATTGGTCGACATTCGTGGTGCCGATGCCGAACAGTTGTTGCCGCAGGTATTGGCCGCTGTGCAGAACTATGCCTATCCCGACAGTTACACCACCTGGCCGGGGCCCAACAGCAATACCTTTACGGCCCATGTTGGTCGCCAGGTACCGCAGTTGGGCTTGAAGTTGCCCGTCACGGCGCTAGGCAAGGACTACCTGCCCGGTGGCGCATTGTTTGCTGCCACGCCGAGTGGCAGTGGCTATCAGTTGTCGCTGTTCGGTGCGCTGGGATTGATGGCAGCCGCGGACGAAGGCTTTGAATTCAATGTGCTCGGGTTGTCAGCGGGATTTGACTGGCAACAGCCTGCTCTGAAACTGCCAGGCATTGGTCGTCTCGGTTGGTAGCGCAGTCTGGCGATGCGCCAGAGTGTTGCAGGGCAAGCGATCAGGCGCTGAACAAGTCAGGGATAGACAGATAACGTTCACCGGTGTCATAGCAGAAGCACAGCACGCGTGCGCCGGCCGGGACTGCTGCGAGCGTTTGCGCAACCGCTGCCAGCGTGGCGCCGGATGAAATGCCGAGCAACACACCTTCTTCTTTTGCTGCCCGCCGCACCATGTCGAAGGCGGCCTCTTCACTGACGGCGACAGTCCCGTCGAGTACGCTGCGATCCAGCACGGCAGGCACAAAACCGGCGCCAATACCCTGAATGCGGTGCAGACCTTTCTCCTTGCCGGCA
>Ga0255100_1000884_pt1 | contig 11413 bp, 9 predicted proteins | sample Colum_Colum_RepB_2_FD_188449 | JGI IMG/M metagenome (GOLD analysis project Ga0255100, IMG submission 188449) | Freshwater microbial communities from Columbia River, Oregon, United States - Colum_Colum_RepB_8d | ecosystem: Environmental > Aquatic > Freshwater > River | place: USA: Oregon...
CACCCAGCGCGCCGAGCGCCATGCCTCGGTCGACGAGATTCTCGAGCTGAGCTTTGAGCAGCGCGAGCGGTCTCGATTTCGGGCCGAACTGCTCGGCGGCGAGGAAATCGGCGTGGATCTGCCCAACGGCGCCCTGCTGCGCCATGGCGATCGCCTGTTGCTCGACGACGGCCGGGTGATTGCGATCGAGGCCGCAGCCGAGACCCTGATGGAAGTACGTGCCCGCAACGCGGTGCAGCTGACCCGCATTGCTTACCACGTGGGCAATCGACATGTGCCGATGCAGGTGGGGGCAGGCTGGTTGCGACTGCTGCCTGACCATGTTCTGAAGGCCATGATCGAGCGACTGGGCGGGTCAGTGACCGAGGTGAACGAAGGCTTTCAGCCCGAGTCGGGCGCCTATGGCCACAGCCATGTTCACCATGCCCATGATGATCAGGGCCATGGCGGGCGGATTCATGTCTTTGATCCGCGCCACGAACCCGCGCATGGGCATGACCATGATCATTCCACGTGTGGTCATGACCACTCGCATGACCATGACCATGCGCATGGGCACGATCACTCGCACGACCATGACCACTCGGCCTGTGGCCATGATCACTCGCACGACCATGGCCACAGCCACGGCCATGATCATTCGCACGATCACGCCCATGGTCACGATCACTCGCACGACCATGATCACTCGGCCTGCGGACATGACCACTCGCACGATCATGGCCACAGCCACGGCCATGATCATTCGCACGACCATGATCACAGCCACAGCCACGACCATGCTCACCCCGCGCCCCATGGAGCACCCAAGCGGTGAACCTGGCGCTGCTCCAGTTGTGCAGCCCGGCCCTGCCGATCGGCGGGTTCAGCTATTCATCGGGCCTGGAGTCGGCGCTCGAGTCGGGTGAAGTGCACGATGCCGAAACGGCGCAGCAATGGATCGTCGACGCGATCCAATTGGGTCTCGCGCGCTTTGAGGCGCCTTTGCTGGTGGCGACCTGGAACGAGCTCACCCCCACCGCAATCCGCAGTCCTGAGGTTCTGATCGCGCTGAACCAGCGGGCGATCGCCTCGCGCGAGACCGCCGAAATGAGGGCCGAATCCCTGCAGATGGGGCACTCCCTCGGGCGCTGGTTGCAGGCGGTCTGCCCGGAGCCCGCGCAGGATGACTGGATCGCGCAGCACCTGCAGCCACTGACCCTGCCCGTGGCCTGGGCGATCGCATCACGCCGACTGGGTCTGAGCGCTGATGACGCGACACTGTCCTGGCTCTGGAGCTTTGCCGAGAACCAGGCCTGCGTCCTCATGAAGGCCATGCCCATGGGACAGATGGCGGCTCAGCGCCTGTTGAAGTCCTTATGGCCTGTGCTTCAGCAGGCCTGTGAACAGGCCTGTGCGAGTCCGCCCGAGCGCTGGTCCAGTGCATTGCCCCTGCTGGCCGTTGCATCGAGCCGGCACGAAACGCAGTACTCACGTTTGTTTCGATCCTGATTGAGGCCCCTTCCATGAGCACCCACGGACCCCTGCGGGTCGGCATCGGCGGGCCGGTCGGTTCCGGCAAGACCGCCCTCACACTGGCCCTGTGCCAACGCCTGCGCGATCGCTATGAGATTGCTGCGGTCACCAACGACATCTACACCCGCGAAGATGCCGAGTTCCTGGTGCGGCATGCGGCCCTGCCGCCCGAGCGCATCCTGGGGGTCGAGACCGGCGGCTGCCCTCACACCGCCATTCGCGAGGATGCCTCGATCAACCTCGAAGCGGTCGAACGCCTCACGCGGGCCTTTCCACAACTGCAGCTTGTTTTTGTGGAATCGGGCGGCGACAACCTCGCGGCCACCTTCTCGCCTGAACTGTCCGATCTCACGCTGTACGTGATCGATGTGGCCGCAGGCGAGAAGATTCCCCGCAAAGGCGGCCCGGGGATCATGAAGTCGGACCTGCTGGTGATCAACAAGATCGATCTCGCACCCCATGTGGGCGCGTCGCTCGAAGTGATGGACCAGGATGCCCGCCGCATGCGAGGCAATCGGCCCTTCGTTTTTTCCAACCTCAAAGAGGGCCGCGGTCTGGACGAGATCGTCTCGTTCATCGAGCAACGCGGCATGCTGGTGTCCTGATGCCGACTTTAAATACCCTGCTCCCTAAAACCCTGACCGCTTCGATTGTGGCGCTCACGGCCCCGATGACTTGGGCGCACCCGGGCCATCATCATCTCGACGGAGCCCCTGGGGACATGCACTTGCATGACCTGTTGCCCGACTCCCTGTGGGGCGGGCTGGTCTTGATCACGATCATCGCCGTGGCGGTGGTCGGCGCGGTGCAGTGGGTACGTCGATCGCGCCGTTGAAAGTCCTCGCTCGGGCGCCGGTACACTCGATCGGTGTCCGTCGAGTGGGAGTTGGGGATGTCCGATGCGCAAGGCAGCGAAATCGACCGGCTGCGCCGTGAATGCGATGAACTGAAAGAGGCGCTGCGGGTTGCCACCGCGCGTCTCGATACGCTGCTCGAGGGCAGTCCGGTCACATTGTGGTCGCAGGATCGCGATCTGCGAGTGACCTGGGCGCACAACCCGATGAGCCGGGAGCAGGTCGAAGATCTCATGGGTCTGACCGATGCCGACTACTTCGAAAACGACGAGGAGCTGGAGTCCCTCGGGAAGATCAAGCGCCAGGTGCTCGCCACGGGCCAGACCGCCCGGGTGGTTGCCACGCGGACCATCAAGGGTCGAAGGCGTCACTTCGATCTGATGCTCAAAGCCACTCGTGATGCGACCGGAAGCATCACGGGATTTTCTGGCGTGAGCTACGAAGTGACGGACCAGGTTCTGGCGCGTGAGCAACTCGAGGATCTCGATCGCCGCAAGGACCAGTTCACGGCCTTGATGGCCCATGAGCTGAGGGCACCGCTGGTGCCCATGCGAAATCTGCTGGCGGTGTTGCAGCAGCAGGGCCAGACCGCAGATGTACACGGTCTGGCCAAGCAGCTCGACCGTCAGGTGGGCTTCATGAGCCGCATGATCGAGGACATGCTCGATTTCTCGCGCATCAACAACGACAAACTGATCCTGCGGCGGGGTCGATTCGATCTCGGTTTGCTCATCGAACGCCTTGTCGATCCGCAACGCTACCGACCGCTGTCCAAGCAGCATCCTGTTGTTCGCTGCGAGTTGCCGCAGCAACCCGTGATGGTGATGGCCGACCTGGTTCGCATGGGTCAGTTGATCGGCAATGTGCTCGAGAATGCCCGCAAGTTCACGCCGGTCACGGGTGACGTCGTGGTTCGTCTGACCGTGCAGGCGACGGATGTCTGGGTGACCATTCAGGACGAAGGGCAGGGCATTGCCCCGGAGCAGCTCGAGGCCATCTTCGAGCCTTTTGCTCAGGCAATGCAAGGCAGCAGCGTAGGGGACGAAGGCCTGGGACTCGGCCTGTATCTGTCGCGCCGGCTTGCGCGCATGCACGGCGGAAGTCTGGTGGCCTACAGTGCCGGGCCTGGGCAGGGCAGCACCTTTACTCTGCACCTGCCGGATTGCCTGGCGCCCGATGAGCAGCCCAATGCGCAGCCCAATGCGCAGCCCAATGCGCAGCCCGAGGCCACCCAGCAGACCGCTGAACCGCAGCCTGCCGCACAGCCGTCACCAGCCACTCCACCCCATGTCGGCACGCGCAAGGTCCTGGTGGTCGATGATCATGAGGACAGCGCGCAGAGCATGGCGATGTTGATCGACAGCTGGGGTTACCCGGTTCAGGTGGCATCCAACGGCCGCGAGGGGCTGGCTCAGGTTTGTGACTGGCAGCCCGAGGTGGTCTTCATGGACGTGCGTATGCCAGTCATGGATGGCCTGGAGATGGCGCGTCGTATCCGGGCCGAGCCCCTGCCTGTCCAACCGCTCCTGGTAGCCCTGACGGGATTCGGTCAGAAGGAAGACATTGAGCGCTCACTGCAGGCGGGCGCCAATGCTCATCTGGTGAAGCCGGCCGACCCGATCCGCCTGAAAGCGCTGATCGAGGCAGGCCAAGTCTGAGGCCGCCCCGAACTGAGGCCGCCCCGAACTGAGGCAAGCGGGATCTGAAGCTCTGGTCCCGCTCAGGCAGGCCCGGGCACCGAGCCCGGCCCGGCCGGATGTCTTCAGCGTTTGTACCGCTTGGGCACAAAAGGCAGGGGCACCACCTGCACCGCAGGGCGCTTGTCGCGCACCACGGCACGCAAGGGGCTGCCCGAGGCCAGTGCCGCAGCGCTGATGCGTGCGAGCATGATGGGCACACCCAGCGTGGGCGAGACGGTGCCGCTGCTGACTTCGCCCACCACGGCATCCTGAGCGTCCACGATGGCGGCATGCGAGCGGATGGGAATGTTGCTGTCCGATCGCAGGGCCACCAGCTTGCGAGGGGCGCCGGCGGCCAGTTCACTCAACACGGCCGCAGCTCCAGGAAACCCCCCCGCCTTGGCCCCACCCGTGCGGCGCGATTTGGGAATGGCGAACATCAGTCCAGCCTGCACGGGTGTGGTTGTTGGATCAATGTCATTGCCGTGCAGGGGCAGACCCGCTTCCAGACGCAGGGTGTCGCGGGCCCCCAGGCCTACGGGCGCCACCGCAGGATTGGCGAGCAGGGCACGCACCACGCGATCGGCATCAGCCGAGGGAATGGAGATCTCATAGCCGTCTTCGCCGGTGTAGCCCGACCGGGTGGTAAAGCACGGCGCGCCAAGCAGCTGCAGGGTACGGGCCTGCATGAAGGTCATCGCGGTGGCTGCAGGGTCGAGGGTGGCGAGCACCGCCTCGGCCTGCGGTCCCTGGAGCGCGATCAGTGCGGCATCGACCCAGCTGAACTGCAGGTCAGGGCACAGCGCCACCAGCCGCGCAAAGTCGGCATCGCGGTTGCCGGCATTGACCACCATGCGCACTTCGTCACCCAGATTCACGAGCATCAGATCGTCTTCGATGCCGCCCGACTCATTCAGCAAAAAGGAATATTTCTGCAGTCCGATCGGCCAGCCTTCGAAGTCGAGTGGGAGTGCGGCCTCCAACCCCCGTTGCAGGGTGGCGACCGAACCATCGCGGGCTCGGATGCTGACCTGGCCCATGTGCGAGACATCGAAGAGCCCTGCTGCGGTTCGGGTCTGGGCATGCTCGGCCTTGAGGCCCGCCGGATACTGGATCGGCATGTCAAAGCCGGCAAACGGCCCGAACTTGGCGCCGAGTTCGCGATGCAGTGCATCGAGCGGGATGCGCCGCACGAAAGCCTGGGGGCTTGCGAGGGGCTCAGACATAGTCGCTCACCGGCGGACAGGTGCAGATCAGGTGACGGTCGCCCGCGGCATTGTCGATGCGCTTGACGTGGGGCCAGAACTTGGCCGTACGCACCCAGGCCAGGGGATAGACCGCCTGCTCGCGACTGTAGGCGTGGGTCCACTCACCCATGGCTTCAAAGGCGGTGTGCGGGGCGTTCTTGAGCGGGTTGTCCTGCGCATTGAAGGCACCGGACTTGATGGCTTCGATTTCGCCGGCAATGGCGATCATGGCTTCACAGAAGCGATCGAGCTCCGCCTTGGATTCGCTCTCGGTGGGCTCGACCATGAGGGTGTCGGCCACCGGGAAGGACAGGGTCGGCGCATGAAAGCCGTAGTCCATGAGGCGCTTGGCGATGTCCTCGGCCGTGATGCCGCATTCGGCCTTCAGATGGCGCACATCGAGAATGCACTCATGGGCCACCCGGCCGTTGGCACCGGTGTACAGAATCGGAAAGTGATGCTTCAGGCGCTCGGCCACATAGTTGGCGTTCAGAATGGCCGCCTCGGTGGCCGCGCGAATGCCGCTCGCACCCATCATGCGGATGTACATCCAGGAGATGGTGGTGATGAGGGCACTGCCAAAGGGGGCCGCCGAGACGCTGTTGCCTTCCTCGGGCCTTGCGAACGGGTCGCTCGCGAGGTGCGGGGCCAGGTGCTCGGCCACCGCAATCGGACCCATGCCCGGGCCGCCGCCGCCGTGCGGGATGCAGAAGGTCTTGTGCAGGTTCATGTGGCAGACATCGGCCCCCATGTCGCCGGGCCGGGTCAGGCCGGCCTGCGCATTGAGGTTGGCGCCGTCCATGTAGACCTGACCACCCGCCTCGTGAACCATGGCGCACACATCGCGGATGCTGGCTTCGAACACGCCATGCGTGGAGGGGTAGGTCACCATGAGTGCACAGAGTGCATCGCGGTGCTGATTCACCTTGGCCTGTAGATCGGCCACATCGATGTTGCCGTCGGAATCACAGGCCACCACCACGATCTTCATGCCCATCATCTGGGCGCTGGCCGGATTGGTGCCATGGGCGGACGAGGGGATGAGACAGACATCGCGATGGCCCTGGCCGCGCGCCTGTTGCCAGTGGCGGATGGCCAGCAGACCCGCGTACTCGCCTTGCGCGCCTGAATTGGGCTGAAACGACACCGAATGAAATCCGGTGATCTCGGCCAGCCACTGACCGAGCTGATCCAGCATCAGTGCATAGCCGCGCGACTGCTCGGCAGGCGCGAAGGGATGCAGGCCCGCAAATTGCGGCCAGGTGACCGGCGCCATTTCGGCGGCGGCATTGAGCTTCATGGTGCACGAGCCCAGCGGAATCATGGAGTGCACGAGCGAAATGTCGCGGTTCTCCAGGCGCTTGAGGTAGCGCACGAATTCGGTCTCGGTGTGGTACCGGTTGAAGACCGGGTGCGTGAGCACGCGCGAGGTGCGTCGCAGCGGTGCGGCAATCGCGGCGGGTTCGGCGCCCAGGTGGGCACCCGGTCCGTCCTGCAGGGCCTGCGCGGTGATGCCGCGACCCGTGAGCACCCAGACCAGGTCAGCCACATCCTGCAGGCCAGTGGATTCATCGAGTGCCACACCGCGGCGGTTGCCCGACAGCACGCGCAGATTGATGCGCTGCTGGGCGGCGCGTGCATCCACCGCGACCGGGTCCTGGCCGGCGGCGGCCAGATCAAACACCAAGGTGTCGAAATAGGCCGAATGCACGGGGGCGAGGCCACTGGCCGCAACCAGCAACCGAGCCATGGCATGGGTGCGCAGGGCGATGCGCAGCAGGCCCTGCGGGCCATGATAGACGGCATAGAAGGCGGCCATGTTGGCCAGCAGCGCCTGCGCGGTGCAGATGTTGCTGGTGGCCTTGTCGCGCCGGATGTGCTGCTCGCGGGTCTGCAGCGACATCCGGTAGGCCATGTTGCCGGCGGCATCTTTGGACACGCCGATGATCCGCCCGGGCATGGTGCGCAGCATGTCGTTGCGTGCTGCCATGAAGGCCGCATGCGGCCCGCCATTGCCCAGCGGCACGCCAAAGCGCTGCGCCGAACCAATGGCCATGTCGGCACCCATTTCGCCCGCCGATTTGACGAGCAGTGCGGCCAGCGGATCGACCCCCATGCACAGGCGCGCGCCCGCGGCATGCAGGCCATCGGCCAGTGCCGAGAAGTCGCGCAGCCGGCCTTCGGTATCCGGACACTGCACATGCGCACCAAAAAAGCCGCTGGCATCGCTCGCCAGGGCATCTGCAACCACCACCTCCAGGCCCATCCAGTGGGCTCGGGTACGAATCACGGCGATCACCTGCGGATGAACGCCCGCATCGACCAGAAAGCGGTTGGATTTGCTCTTGCTGGCCCGGCGCATGGCGCCCATGGCTTCAGCCGCAGCCGTGGCTTCATCGAGCAGCGAAGCATTGGCCACATCGAGCCCGGTGAGATCGATCACCATCTGCTGGAAGTTGAGCAGCGACTCGAGCCGGCCCTGGGCCACTTCGGCCTGATAGGGCGTGTAGGCCGTGTACCAGCCCGGGTTCTCGAGCACATTGCGCCGGATGGGCTCGGGCGTGAGGGTGTTGTGATAGCCCGCGCCGATGTAGCTGCGCCAGACCTGGTTCTGGTCGGCGATGGCCTGCAGTTCGGCCAGCGCGCCGGCTTCGGTGGTGGGCTCGCACAGGGCAAGCGGCGCATCGCGCAGGATGTTCGCCGGTACGGTGTCGCGGATCAGGTCACGCCGTGAGGCATAGCCGATGGCGGCCAGCATCAGGGTTTCGTCGTCGCCCTGCGGGCCGATATGGCGGCCGTGGAATTCATCGGTGCCCAGCAGCGAGCGCAGGTCACCGAGATGGGTGTCGCGGGTGCTCATGTTCAGGCTCCCGGACCGTTGTCGTAGGCGTCAGCGCTCAGCAGGCTGCCCAGAGCGGCCGGATCGGCCGGCTTGAGGGTGAAGAGCCACCCGGCCTCGAACGGATCGCTGTTGACCGTCTGGGGGGCATCGCCCAGGTCGCCATTGACAGCGACCACTTCGCCTGCGATCGGCGAATAGACATCCGAGGCTGCCTTGGTCGATTCGACCACGGCGCAGGCCTCGCCTGCACCCAGGGCGCGTCCCGGTTCGGGCAGCTCGACATAGACCAGCTCACCCAGGGCATCCTGGGCATGGGCAGTGATGCCGATCGTGACGGTGCCATCGGCGTTGGCGCGCACCCATTCGTGCGATTCGGTGTACTGGCGGTCGGCGGGGCTGGACATGGGAGGACTCCGGAGAATGAGGAAGGCGGAACGGGCGAGGCCCGTGGCTCGATCAGGCAGCGGCAGGACACAACAGGGGCAAGGCCAGTCCATGAACCAGACGTGCGGGCTGAACCCGGCACGCGCTGCCACATGTAACCGCCCCCTCTGTCCGTTTGCCTGAGAGATTGACCTTCGGCGAGACCCACGCACCTGGCGCGGCCTGCTCTCCAGAGAGTCCGATCCGCTGCGGTCCTTTTGCCTGAGAGTTTTCGGGGCAATACACCTTCGGCGCCGGCACACCACGCGGCATGACGGGCATGCACGGCTCGCGGGGCCGATCTCTCCCGCAGCGGCGGTGAGACTGCTTCGGACGGTATCGGCCGGGCCGGGCAGTGTCAAGTCAGGGGCTTTCAGGGATCAGGGCTCCGACTGTCAGAGATAATCCAGCCTCCCCCGATGCGCGGCGCTTGCCGGCCTGAAGCGCCTTGAACCCGCAGGTTGAAACGCACACCATGTCCCAGTCCCTGACCTGTCACGAGCCCCGCTGGTCCGATCCCCGGATGCCTCAGGAGGCGACCCGTGGCGCCGCGGTGATTGCCGCCCTGCAGGCCGCACTGCCCCCGGGCGGACTGCTCTCGGGCACCGAGCAGGTTCGCCCCTATGAGTGCGACGGCCTGTCGGCCTTTCGTCAACTGCCTCTGGCGGTGTGTCTGCCTCAAGACGAAGCCCAGGTGGCCACCGTGCTGCGTGCCTGTCGCGACCTCGATGTGCCGGTGGTGGCCCGTGGCGCGGGCACCAGCCTGTCCGGCGGGGCCATGCCTCATGCGGCGGGCGTGGTGCTCTCGCTGGCCCGCATGAACCGCATCCTGGATGTGGATCCGCTGGCGCGCACGGCCCGCGTGCAGCCGGGCGTGCGCAACCTGGCGATCTCCGAGGCGGCCGCGCCCTATGGCCTGTATTACGCCCCCGATCCGTCGTCGCAGATCGCCTGCTCCATCGGGGGCAACATTGCCGAGAACTCGGGCGGCGTGCACTGCCTCAAATACGGGCTGACGGTGCACAACGTGCTTGAGGTCCGAGGCTTGACCATCGAGGGTGAGCCGGTGGTCTTTGGCGGGGCGGCACTCGACGCCCCGGGCCTGGATCTCCTGGCGCTGGTGATTGGCTCCGAGGGCATGCTGGCAGTGGTCACCGAGGTGCTGGTGCGCCTCGTGCCGCGCCCGCAGCTGGCCCAGGTCGTGATGGCCTCGTTTGATGATGTGGTCAAGGCGGGCGATGCGGTCGCTGCCATCATTGCGGCCGGCATCATTCCGGCAGGCCTGGAAATGATGGATCGCAAGGCCACCGAGGCCGTTGAGCCGTTCGTGAAGGCGGGCTACGACCTGAATGCCCAGGCCATCCTGCTGGCCGAAGCCGACGGCACGCCCGAGGAGGTGGCCGAAGAGATCGAGCGCATGCAGCAGGTACTGACCGCGGCGGGAGCCACGCAATGTGTGGTCTCGCAGTCCGAGGCCGAGCGGCTGCGTTTCTGGTCGGGGCGCAAGAACGCCTTTCCTGCAGCAGGTCGGGTGTCACCCGACTACTACTGCATGGATGGCACCATCCCGCGCAAGAATCTGGGCCGTATGCTGTCGGCCATTGCCGATATGGAGCGCACCTACGGCCTGCGCTGCATGAATGTCTTTCATGCGGGTGATGGCAATCTGCATCCCCTGATCCTCTTTGACGCCAATCAGCCGGGCGAATGGGAGCGGGCCGATCGGTTTGGCGCTGACATTCTGGAGCTGTGCGTCGAGCTCGGCGGCACGGTGACCGGCGAGCATGGCGTGGGCATCGAGAAGATCAACTCCATGTGCGTGCAGTTCTCGCCGGCCGAGCGGGCCGCCTTCTTCGCGATCAAGCATGCCTTTGACCCCCACGGACTGCTCAATCCGGGCAAGGCCATTCCCACGCTCGCACGCTGCGCGGAGTACGGTCGCGAGCATGTCCACGCGGGCAAGCTGCGCTTTCCCGAACTGCCGCGGTTCTGAGGAGCGAGAGCATGCTGGAGTCCATCCGTGATCAGGTCCGTCAGGCGCAGGTGCTCGGGCGTCCGATGCGTCTGCGCGGGGGCGATACCAAGCGCTTCTATGGCGAGCCCGTGCTGGCAGAGGGCGAGCTCGATCTGAGCATCTACCGCGGCATCGTGAGCCATGAGCCCACCGAGCTGGTGATCACCGCTTGCTGCGGCACGCCGCTGTCGGAACTTGAAGCCGCCCTGGCCGAGCGGCGTCAGATGCTCGCCTTCGAGCCCCCGGCCTTTGGGGCACAGGCCACCGTGGGTGGCATGGTGGCCGCAGGTCTGTCAGGGCCCACACGGGCCAGCGTGGGTGCGGTGCGCGATTTCGTGCTCGGTGCCGTGCTCATGGATGCGCGCGGCGAGTTGCTCAACTTTGGCGGTCAGGTCATGAAGAATGTGGCGGGCTACGATGCTGCGCGCCTGCTCGCCGGCTCGCTCGGCGTGCTCGGCCCCATCGTGCAGGTCTCGCTCAAGGTGCTGCCGCTGCCAGCGGCCCGCACCACCCTGCAGATGTCGATGGATGAGGCGCCGGCCCTGCACTGCCTGAATGCCTGGGCGGGCCAGCCCCTGCCGATTGCGGCGAGCGCCTGGTCGGCAGGGCAGCTGAGCCTGCGTCTGCAGGGCGCTGCGGCGGCGGTGCGCGCCGCCACAACCCGCCTGGCCGACAGCCACGGCGCACGGGAGCAGGATCCCGAGCAAGCCGACCGCTTCTGGGCCGATCTGCGCGAACACCAGCTCCCCGTGCTCGCTGCAGGGGCCGATCTGTGGCGCGTCTCGGTGCCTTCGACGGCCCCGGCGCTTGCACTCGAGTCACCCGCAGTCATCGAATGG
>Ga0255100_1000890_pt1 | contig 11370 bp, 9 predicted proteins | sample Colum_Colum_RepB_2_FD_188449 | JGI IMG/M metagenome (GOLD analysis project Ga0255100, IMG submission 188449) | Freshwater microbial communities from Columbia River, Oregon, United States - Colum_Colum_RepB_8d | ecosystem: Environmental > Aquatic > Freshwater > River | place: USA: Oregon...
GACCGTAGGAGGTCTGCCCCGCCGCTCACCTCCTTGCCCAACCCAGAATTCCCCAGCCGCAGAACCCCTCCCCATTTTCAGACAGGCTCTTAGACGAACCGATTCAGTTGGCAGAAAGTTGATGGCGTGGCGGATTCTTTGGCAAGACGAGGCGAGGGCGAGGTGCGGGCCGGTGGGAGGCCCATAGTTGAGCCCCAGATCAAGCGAACAACGAAGCTCTAGCAGAAGAAGCAGCCGGCACGACTGATCTAACTAAATCGTTTTGGCTTAGGACGGGCGCTTCATTGTGACTCCCGCAATTCAGACACGTGCGTAGGGCGCAGGATGGAATGTCTTGGGTAGCCAACGGAGCGAAGCACAATCCAGTGCGGGCCAATTCCGACGGACGCCCAAAGCGTCTCATCTCAGTCCCTCCCGAAAGTCTCACCGCGATTGCCTTTCAAAACCGTGCCGTGCGTCACCGCATCGCTCACAGCCCCATTAGAGCCGTAACACAGGGGACGGTCTCACCGGGATCGGCATGAATCCAGGCCTGCCATCCACGGGCGATACCGGCTGCAATGTTTTCAGGGCGATCGTCCAAATAAAGCAGGTCACCACCCGAGAATCCGGACATTGCTTCCACAGCCTCGTAAATCCGAGTGTCGGGCTTCATGGAGCGAACCTCGTACGACAACACTTCGCCGGTGAACTGTCGGTAAAACGAGAAGGATTCGCGCACATGCCGTATGGCCTGCGCATTGGTGTTGGAAAAAACGTAGGTCGGAATACCCCTGCGAACCAAGGCGGTTTGCAAGGCAACCATCGGCTCTATCTCGGTGAAGATGTTGCCGAACCAATTCAGAAACTGAACCTCCTCTCCCCGAAACCCGGTCGCCGACACCACCGCATCATAGAATTCCTGATCGGTCATGAGCCCGGTCTCATAACGATGAAGGAGCGGGGTTTGGTTGACGACGTTGAGGATCTCGTCCGCCGAAATCCTGGACTGGGGTGCCATGCGACGAGCAAGGATTCCGTAGTCGAAATCCAACAGGACTTTGCCTAGATCAAAAATGACGGCTCGCGGAACTCTTGAAGCATTCATGAAAATTCACGCCTTCCCTCCAAGGCTCGGCTCAGGGTGAGTTCGTCGGCGTACTCCAGACCGGCTCCCGCCGGTAATCCTTGCGCGAGGCGGGTGATGCGAACCCCGCTTGCTGACAAACGTTGGCGCAAATAGTGGGCCGTCGCTTCACCCTCAACATCCCCAGACAACGCCACCACCACTTCTCGAATAGGGCCCTCCGGGATGCGGGACTCCAATTCTCGTATCCGCAGGTCTTCAGGTCCGACTCCATCGAGTGGACTCAACTTGCCTCCCAAAACATGATAACGCCCGCGGAAGGCTCCGGACTTCTCAAAACTGAGAATGTCCGTGGGACGTTCCACAACACAGAGCACACCGGCATCGCGGCGGTCATCGGAACAAATGCGACAAGGTTGACTCTCGGTGAGTCCTCCGCAGCGTTCACACCCCACGACCCGCTCACGCGCCGCCATGAGGGCTTCGGAGAGGATTCGAACCCGCTCCGGCTCCATTTGGATGACGTGAAGCGCCATCCGCTCGGCCGAACGCGGTCCTATCCCTGGCAGGGATTTCAGCGCGAGGACCAGCGCCTGAACCGGAAGGGGCAACTCGGTCATCGCATCAAGCCCGGTTCAAAACATCCCGGGCAGACCAAACCCCTGAGTCACTGAACCCATTTCCTTGTTAGAGAGCTCCTTGGCCTCGTTCAGCCCTTGATTGATCGCGGTCACGAGCAGGTCCTGCAGAAATGCGACATCGTCCTTGTTGACCGCATCCGGGTTGATTTGGATGGACTTCAATTGTCCATCACCGGAAACGATCACCTTCACCGCCCCGCCTCCGGAGGTGGCTTCGATGGTCTTCTGGGCGATGGATGCCTGAACGGTTTCCATCTGCTGCTGGATGCGCTGCGCCTGGCGCATGAGTTTTCCAACGCTGCTCATAGTGTGTGATTACAAACTGAAATCGTTGTGCTGCGAGAGCGTATTCTGGACGAGATATCCAGTCGGAGGCAACCACCGGGCGTCGAGATCGGAAAAATCTATCAAGCCCCTTCAGAGGGCCCACGAACCTCCAGAATCCTCCCCTTGAACACCTCCAAAGCCTGACGGATCAACGGGTCGTTCAAAAACTCCTCTTTGTTCAACAAAATGGGAGCCGCGGGCTTGGGCTTGGCTTCCGGCGACTTGAATTCGGTCACAGACGGACGGGCGCCATCCCGAGGCGACACCGCTGAAGTCACCACCGGCGCGGCGAGTTCGGGAACAGCGAGACTCTCTGAAGCGACAAATCGCAGCGTGACCGTCTTGCCAGTGATCGTCAGCAGAACGGACTGCAGCGTGGTGATATTTCGTGCCGTATCCAGATAGGCATCCGGCGGATGGGCAATGGTGAGGATTCCCCTCGCCCAATTCTCCGCGCGACTTTGCTGCAAGGCCGCCCGCAACAGCCCTTCGCTGGGAGGCAATTGGGCCAACAAAACTTGCCAAATTGCATCGATAGTCTGGGAACTCTCGGACAACAACGGAGCAGACTCGGCCGGTGCCTTGGCAACCCCGTTCGAAGCCGGAGGCGTTGGAGGGAATGCCACTGTTGAATCAGTGCCTGAAGAATTGGCTGCAAGCGAAACCGCCGAAACCACGGTTGCCTGAGGCTTTGCAACGGGCGGATGAACCGGCGAGACCGATGGCGCGGGAACCGCTGCGACCGGAGCCACCCCGGTCGACGCTGCAACAGCCGTCGGCGCAGCGGCCGGCGATGCGATAGGCGCTGCCGGAGCCGTCCTAGCCACGGATGGCACCGAGGCCACGCTGGACGGAGTGTTCGGTGCCTGATCCCGCATCGACTTCAGTTGCTTGAGAACGGCATCCAAACTCGTGGCTTCGCGGGCTTGGATGACCTTCAGCAGCGTCACCTCCATGAAGATGCGTTTGGAAGCCACCTCCCGCTGGCGCCCCTCCGCTGCACTCAGCACCTCCATCACGCGGGTGAGAGCATCGGCATCAATGAGTTTGGCCTGACGGCTCAATGCTCCCATCTCAGCCTCGCTGACATTGAGCAAACCCACCTCGCCTCCCGAAACCACAAAAAGCAGCAAGTTGCGGAAATGGTTGAGCAGGTCGGCCAAGAGGCGTCCAAGGTCTTTGCCGGACACGGTCAAGTCTTCGAGAAGCCTCAGCGTCGTGGCGATGTTGCCTTCCAGAAGGACATCGATCAGTTGCATGAGCTGCGCCCGAGCGGCCAGCCCGAACATGGATAGCACGTCCGACTCCACGATGCGGTCACCACAGAAACTGATCAACTGGTCGAGGGTGGATTCGGCATCACGCATGCCGCCGTCCGCCCCACGGGCGATGGCCAGGAGCGCATCCGGATCGATCGAAACCTTTTCCTGTTCGGCGATCCAGGCCAGGTGTTTGACGATCAAGGCCGCAGGAATCCGACGGAGATCAAAACGCTGACAACGACTGAGGATCGTCGGCAGAACCTTTTCCGGATCCGTCGTCGCGAAGAGGAACTTCACGTGCGGAGGCGGCTCCTCCAGCGTCTTCAGCAACGCATTGAAGGCCGCCGCCGAGAGCATGTGAACCTCGTCGATGATGTAGATTTTGAACTTGCCCGAGGCCGGCGCGAACTTGGCCGTATCCCGCAATTCCCGCACCTGATCGACACCGTTGTTTGAGGCACCGTCGATTTCGAGGACGTCGAGAGAACGCCCTTCGGTGATTTCCTTCACCCGCGGGTCGGTTTCATCGAACTCCGCACTGGGTCCACCAGTGCAGTTCAGAGCTTTGGCAAAAATACGCGCCAAGGTCGTCTTGCCGGTGCCACGGGGACCACAAAAGAGGTAGCCGTGCGCGATCCGACCCAAGCGGATGGCATTGGCCAATGTGGTGGTCACATGTTCCTGCCCCACCACGTCGGCAAAACGTTGGGGACGGTATTTTCGGGCGATGACCTGGTAACTCACGGTTGGGGCACCATTGAAGTCCGAAGCACGCCGAATGGGAAGCAAACAGCGTGCGTGCCACCGCCAAATTCCGGACGACCGATGGCCAGAGAAACAATGAGTCTACTTGCCGAACTTCCGCAGGTACTTCAGAGCCACTTCAAGGTCACCCGGCCAAGGAGCCGTAATCTCCACCCGACGTTCGTCATCCGGATGCGCCACCCCCAATTTCCAAGCATGCAGGGCCAGCGTGGGTGTGAGTGGACGTTCTTCCAGCCCGTCCTTGAGCCGGTACGAGGGCTTCAAGGCCGAAAGGAATAGGCGACGGCCATCTCCGTAGAACTCGTCTCCGTAAATTGGGAAACCAGCAAACTTGAGGTGTACCCGGATTTGGTGGGTCCGCCCCGTCTCCGGATGGCAGGACAGCAAGGTCACGCCGCTGAAGCGCTCCAGAACTCGAAACCGGGTCAGTGCCTTCTTGCCGTCCTTGGACCAGCGCATCATGCCCGGAAGGCGGGGATCTTGCATGAGCTTGAGATCCACCTCGAACTCGTCCTGCTCCGGATTGCCGGGCACCAATGCCACGTAGGTCTTCTCCGGCTTGGCGCCACCAAACTGATTGGCCAAATGGACCAGCGCCGGCTTGTCTTTGGCCAGCAGCAACACACCGGTGGTCTCGAAGTCCAACCGATGAGCATTGGACAAGTAGTCCAACCCCCGCTTGACCGCCCATTCCGCCCCACGCTCGATGCCGGCGTGGAGCAACTTCATCAGGTTCGGACGCTCCGGATCATAGCGATCGGGAGACGTCAGCAACCGGGCCGGCTTGTGAATGGCCAGCAGACGGGGGTCTTCGTACACCACCGGAACGGGCCAGAACTGACCCGTCGCCGGTGCGGAAAGTTTGATGGCCGGTCCAGAGACCTTCATTGGACCGGCGGAACGCCAGTCCCGGTCGCAGACGACTTGGAAGCCATGGCTCCGGACTTCTGGAACTCGGAAGAGAACCAAGACTGGAACACCGACATGCGGCGTTGCTGGCGAGCCTCGGTCAGTGCAGCGGGCAAGGCCTGCTTCACCGCGTCATCGGTCACCGGTGCCTTCTTCTCGAGATACAGAACGAAGCCACCGTCGGTGCTTTCCGTATAGCGGGAGACACCGTTCGGCCGGGTGCTCGTCGCCGCGTTGCGCACAAGATACAAATTCAGGCGGGCATCCAGACCGGCCACGTTCTGGGCCGAGGCCGTGAACTCCGGAATGTTGACCGACGAAACCTTCTCAGCCGAGGCAATGTCCGCAAAGCGCTTGCCTGAAGCCAATCCCGCCGTGGCGGTCGCCTGGAACTTCTCGCCGGCCTCGCGGGCTGCGGCGCGGGCGCGATCCATCTTGTAGTCTTGAGCGACCCGTTCGCGGACCGTCTCAAAGGACGGGATCTCCGCGGGAAGCTTGGTCTGCAACATAGGAATCACCACGAAACTGTCACCGTCCAAAGGCTCGGTATACGGCGTTTCGGCATTCAGGCCGGCCACGCGCTGCGGCAAAGCCTGCACACTCTCCAACCCCATGATACGCTCACCCGCGCGGAACGGGGTGGTGCTGCGCAGAGGCACCTTCAACTTGGCAGCCGTCATGGCAAACGAGGAGGCCGTCACGTTGGTCAGGCTGCCCAACTCATCATTGAAACGAACCGCCGACTGACGGGCCAGACCGAGAGCCCCCTGAGTGGAGGCTTCGTCACGGATCTTGCGCAAAGCGGCTTCCTTGCTCAGCACCTTGTCATTTTCATCGCGGAACGCATCAGCACCGCGCTGCTTGTAGAACTCCTCCAAACGATTGGTGAAGCCCGGCTCCTTGGCGATCATGGCCTCGGCTTCGGCCAAGTAGTTGGTCGCGTCAAAGCGCACATAGACCAACACCGAACGCTCCGGGATGCGGTAGAAGGCGATACGGTTGCTGTAGAACTTCGAGAGATCTTCCGGCTTGGCGGTGATGCTGGCCAGACGGTTGGAAACGCTGAAGAGCGCGGCCTTGGTCACCCAACGCTCGTTGTCGCGGCGGTAATCGGCCTCGACCTCGCGCGGCGTCACCAAGCGGGAGGAGGCACCAATCGTCTCGACCAAGTGTTGAATGGCCACCTGCTGCCGGATGTGCTCAAGGAAGGTGCCCTCATCGATGCGGGTGCGCTGAAGGAGATTCTGAACGAAGGCGTCGTAGTTGAAGGTGCCCGTGTTGGGATCCTTGAAGTTCTCCCGAAGGTACTTGCCCACAGCCTCGTCGCTCACCTGAATGCCCAGTTCCTTGACCTTGGCCTGAAGCACCATCAATTCGGCAACCTGGCGTTCATTGTCGGCAGACGCACCACGGCTCCGCCCGCCGCGCAGGGCGTCGTCCACAGCCGCGGCCGTGCGGGCCTTGAGCAGTTGATCGCGAGTGATCGGTCGACCGTAGAGCTTCCCGAAATCGCCACTGGCGAGATCAAAGGAAGCACGACCGCCTCGGGCATCACTCCAGATTACAAAGCTGGCGATAACCGCGGTGACGACGATGGCCCAAAGCCAGTTCGAATGTTTGCGAATCGATCCGATCATAAAATTTGCCGAGTCTGCGGAGCCGCAGAACCTAATGGGTGCGGGAAAAGCCGGTCAAACCGTAAAACAGACAGTCTTGCCGGTTTTTCGGAGAGAACCAAAGGCTTTCACCTCACACTGCCCCCTAACCTACTCACTCTGCTGGAAATGGGCGCCCAGCATCCACAAGGTTGGACCCCTATTGCCGGCTCAGCCTTTTCCCTGCGCTTGAAAGTGCGAGCTTGGCAGTTGCGGGATGGAGATCCTTTTCAAAGAAACGGGCGGAATGGTTTCCCATTCCGCCCGTTGAATGCGCCCAAGGACAGCGCTGGTGAATGACTCGATCTGTCGATCGGCGCCTTACTGGAGCTTGGCCAGCGCAGCCTTCACCGCTTCGAAATTCGGCAGGTCCTTCGGCGTGGCGGTCTGCTCGGCGTAATGCACCTGGCCATCTTTGCCGATGACGAAAGCGGCACGGGCCGAGGTATCACCCACACCAGCCAGCATGGGGAAGAGCACGCCGTAGGCCTTGGTCGTCTCCTTGTTCAAGTCGCTGACCAGCTTGATGCCGATCTTGCTCTGGTTGGCCCAAGCCTCCTGAGCGAACGGGCTGTCGACGCTGATGCCGATGACATCCGCATTGAGACCGGTGTACTGGGACAGGCCGGCCGTGATGTCGCACAGCTCTTGGGTGCAGACTCCGGTGAAAGCCAGAGGAACGAACAGCAAGACGGTGTTCTTGGAACCAAAGTTGGCGCTGAGCTTCACATCGACCAAACCGGTCGAGGTCTTGGACTTGAGGGTGAAGTCAGGGGCGGCGGATCCGACAGCGATAGGCATAATTTGTACGAAGTTTGACAATGTTGAACCGAAGATTGCCCGTGAGGCCTAAGCCGACTTGGGCGAGCTGTCAAACGCGGCGTTGGGCAACTCAACCATCTCGGTGAACTGACCATCCCATCCCAAACCACCTGAACCAGCGCCTTCAACAGCTCCCATAGCGATCCGTCGTCCACGCCATGAAGCTCAATCCTTCAGCAATTTGCGAACGGCCGACATGAGGATGGGTTCTACCTCCGGAGCCACATTTGATGAGCGGGGTTCCGTTTCATAACCCCCTTCGGTGTACGCGACCGTGGTGCCGATGTAGTAGGGTCCGTAGTCACCATAGGCGGCCATGGCCACAAAGAGATCCTTCCGCTCGGCCTTGGCCGCCAACTGGTATTCGACAAAGAGTTCACCCGGCATGTGCAAAATCCGAGCCCGTCCCAAGGCGAGGCAACCGATATCGATCCGGTGCCCAGACTGGGATCGTCGCAGCCAGGCCAACCGCCCTGCCCCATTGGCCGTCAAAAAGCTCGCCTCTCGGCCCTTCAACTGAGCCACCAGTCGGTCTTCGTCCAAATGCCGCGACAAGGGCAACGCCACCGGCTCGAAACGCCAGCGCAAGTCATTCGTGGTCACCGGTTCACGACGGGTGGCATCCCAGGCCCGTCGCATGCCATCAGCCAATCGCTCACCCAAGATGCGACGGTTGGCCGGTGCGCCATCATTGTATTTGCCAGCCCCGATGTTGCCGCCAGCCCCGTTGAAATGAACATGCAATGCCTCAGGCACGGCGATTTGGCGCAGAAAACGCGCGATACCTGGAAAATCCGGATTGGCGACACCCGTCCGGTAGTAGCTCTGGGGATGGGTGGCATAATAGCTCAGCACCGCCACCGGGCGATCGTCGTTCCAGAAACTCACCAAAGAAACCATGGGGTCGATGACTCCTTCGGGCTCCGCCCGCAATGCGGGGTCGGTCGTTGCGGTGTACCGGACGGCGCGCACCTTGCCATCCGGACCAAAGATGCGGCGGTTCGATGCCACCTCACGCACTTCGGCCTGACCGGTCCCCACCTGATTGAACGGCCGGGCTTGAAAGACCGCCCGAGAGACGGCGTTGCTCAAACGTCCCAGGAGTTCCCGAGCAAAGGTGCCTTCATAATTCCATGGGCTCACTCCGGCTTCGCGCAAGATGGCCTCGGCACCAAAGTCACATTCAGGCGCGTCATGCTGGTGCAGCGAATGCACGGCCACCCGATCCACTGTCGTGCCGGCCGCTGCGGCCAATTGCTGCCGGAAAGCATCGTGTCCCTCGTTGCCGATGCCGATCCAATCCACAGCGCAGAGCACCACCGGCCGGTCTGTCCCCATCACCACCACGCCGCGAGCCCGCAAGCCCAAGTCCCATGCGTTGGTCACCGGGTCATAAGCCATTCGCGAACCCACGGGCGGAGTGGCATCGATATCGAAAAGCCCCACCCGCAGCTGTGCCCGCACCGAAACGACCGTCACCCAGGCCCACATCAGGCATCCAATCACGAACCTCGTTCGGGGAATCATGGGGAAGAGGCTAGACTGTTCCAGCCGGCTTTCGAGGTGAAGTTTCCCGGCAGGTTTTCGTAGGAGGGGTGCCGGCGATTTTGGCATCATCCACCCATGCATTCCCTTGGGCGCGGATTGGTCTGGACCCTTGTGGCCGGGTTGGGGGCCTTTGCCTACGTCATCTTGGCGACCCGGCGTCAGGAACCGGTGAGTTCGGCTTACATCCTGATCGCGGCTCTGTGCACCTACGCCATCGGATACCGGTTCTACTCGCGATGGATCGCCTCCAAAGCCCTGGCCCTCGACGACCGTCGGGCCACACCCTGCGAACGCCATGAAGATGGCCGGGAATTTGTGAAGACCCATCGCTGGATCGTCTTTGGTCACCACTTCGCTGCGATCTCCGGTCCCGGTCCGCTGGTGGGCCCCGTGTTGGCCGCCCAGTTCGGCTACCTGCCCGGAACCCTGTGGATCCTCATCGGCGTGGTACTCGGCGGCGCGGCACAAGACTTCCTCGTTCTCACCGCCTCCATGCGCCGCAACGGCCGTTCTCTGGGGCAAATGGTGAAGGACGAATTGAATCCCTTCCTGGGAGCACTCGCCTTGGTTGCCATCCTGTCCATCATGATCATCCTGTTGGCGGTGCTCGGGCTCGTGGTCGTGAAGGTGCTCGCGGAAAGTCCGTGGGGAGTCTTCACGGTCGGAGCCACCATCCCCATCGCGCTTCTGATGGGCCTGTATTTGCGGTTTATCCGGCCTGGCAAAACCTTGGAAGGCTCGGTGCTGGGTGTCCTTCTGCTGATCGCGGCCGTCTGGGGTGGGCAGTGGATCCACAGCCATCCCACGCTGGCTGAAGCGTTCACCTTCAAGGCGGAACCCTTGGCGTGGGCCATTGTTGTTTATGGGTTTGCCGCGAGCGTGCTGCCGGTCTGGTTGCTGCTGGCTCCCCGGGATTACCTCAGCACCTTCATGAAACTGGGGACCATCGTCGCGCTGGCCGCCGGGGTTCTGTTGGTCCTGCCCACTCTCAAGATGCCGGCGATCACCTCGTTCATCGATGGCTCAGGACCCGTGGTGCCCGGGAAGCTTTTCCCCTTCTGCTTCATCACCATCGCCTGCGGGGCGATCAGCGGATTCCATACGCTCATCGCCAGCGGCATCACTCCCAAGATCATCACGCGTGAAAGCTACGCGCGCCCCATCGGGTACGGGGCGATGCTCCTCGAATCCCTCGTGGCCATCATGGCGTTGATCGCCGCCTGCACCTTGGAACCGGGCGTCTATCTGGCGATCAACATAGCCGGCACTGGGGCCGATGCAGCGGCCATCGCTGCCGATACGGTGGCCAAGGTTCGGGCCACCGGTTTCTCTCTGGAGCCCGGCGTGATGGACTCATTGGCCAAACAAGTGGGCGAGAGTTCGCTCTACGGCCGCACCGGTGGGGCTGCCACACTGGCGGTGGGCATGGCCAACTTGTTCTCGCAAGTGACCCACGGACGTTGGCTGGATGTCTGGTACCACTTCGCCATCATGTTCGAGGCGTTGTTCATCCTGACAACCCTCGACGCCGGAACCCGCGTCGGCCGGTACCTCTTGCAAGACGCCCTGGGGCATTTGTGGAAACCCCTCGGAGACGTGCGGTCGACTGCCGCCGGCGCCTTGGCCAGCGCACTGATCGTGGCGGGTTGGGGATGGTTCTTGATCCAGGGAGTCCGCGATCCGTTGGGTGGCATCAATTCGTTATGGCCGCTCTTCGGCATCGCCAATCAATTGCTCGCCGCCATCGCCCTGGTCTTGGCAACGACCTTGCTCCTGAAGCAGGCGCTGGCGCGCGGCAAATCCCCGGCGATCGCCTGGGTAGCGCTCCTGCCGCTGATCTGGCTGTTGGCGGTCACCGGAACCGCCGGCTACCAGAAGATTTTCCATCCCTCACCGCGCATCGGTTTTCTGGCCACCGTCCGAGATCTGGACCAGAAGCTCCCGGCTCTCCAGAAGGCCGCGGACTCTGCGCCTCAGGATGCCGCGGCCCAGAAAGCCGTTCGCATCAACCACAGCCGCCGTCTCAACAACGCCCTGGATATTGGCGTGACGGCGGTCTTCCTCGGATTGGCAGCCTTGATCGTGACTGGAGCTGTGGTGGAATGGGCCCGCCTATTGGCAGGCCGGCGGGCTCCTGACTCGAGCGAAGACCCTCCATCCTGGCTTCCGGAATCCGCCGTGGCCGAGGGACGCGGCAAAACGGGTTGGGCCGGAATCTTGGCGGTGGGATTGGCCCTCTTGCGGAATTGGTCCGGCCAAGACGCCGTGGACCGGACCGCCCAACAATTGGAAACCCACGTCACCCGGGAAACCCCGTCGCAGGCAGTCCTCATCCCCCTGCCCGAAGTCACCCAAGCCGCCCGCCAACACAACGC
>Ga0255100_1000892_pt1 | contig 11358 bp, 15 predicted proteins | sample Colum_Colum_RepB_2_FD_188449 | JGI IMG/M metagenome (GOLD analysis project Ga0255100, IMG submission 188449) | Freshwater microbial communities from Columbia River, Oregon, United States - Colum_Colum_RepB_8d | ecosystem: Environmental > Aquatic > Freshwater > River | place: USA: Oregon...
GACAGATTCAGGTTGCCGTCCAACGGTGGCGTTGAAACGTTGGATAAATTAGGAGATCAGGCTGCGTTTAGGTGGCTTAAACGACGTTAGCCGTCGTCGCGCACTCACTATGAAACACGAGAGAGGCATCAAGAAAGTCGGGTATGTTACGCTCGCTGCGTTGCTGGCGCTCGTTGCTTTCTCCTACTGGGTTTCGCACCGGATCGAGCGCGGCGAGACACCTGCGTTCTTGTCAGAGGGTGCGGCTTCTGGTGTCGCCTCTATTTGCGCTTTGATTTTTTACGCAGCGGTTGCTCTCGCGGTGTTCGTCGCCATCAGAGCATTTTACCTTGGACTGACCCAGTCAGATTCGAGAAAGAGGCATGAAAACAATGGCTAACAATAAAGGGTGTATTGCCGCAAAGCGGAGCGAAGCCAGCAACGACACCGTTGGTTGAACCAGCCCGGGGATGAGTGAATTCGCCGTGGGGACGCAACGCGCGAACGGGAACGAAAAAAGGGTGACATCGGGCAAACCTGCTCTTCGTGACCGTGATGACCGTCGCCGGAACTGCATGCTCAGTCGAATTGTTCAATCACGGAAGGCCGGCAGTTCCCGGCTACGGCGGCGGTATCGTGGTCTGGAGTTTGTTTCGTGGACCTGCGGCAGTTCGGGCAATTTCGGCTATCAGCCACACCGGTTCGGACGTGCCTGCAAAGAACGTCATCCGCAATCCATTCCACTCCCGAAATTCAACCGACATAGACAGTCCTCCGGGGCGCAGTATGCCACGGAACTGAAACCCTACGCCACCGGCCCCGCCTCAAGGCAGCAAGGAAACCCGGCGGCGTTTCGCCGCTTCGCGCAGCGGACCGTCCTTGCAGGCGAGGGGTATCTTCAAGCGCACGGCCAGTTCTAGGTAGGCGGCCTCATCGACGCTCAAGGCATTATCGGCGGCCAGTTGCGCCAGTTGGGTGAAGGCCAGGACCGACATTTCATGGTCGGTTTCAAATGCCAGTCCGCGCAGCGCGGCCAGAGCGTCGTCGCGCTCCTCCGCCGTCAGCTTTTTCCGGCGTTCGAGCACCACCAGGGCATTGGCCGTCTCAACCGGCCAGAGGGCGGGAACGACCAGGATGGCTCCCTCGTTGACCTCGGCCAGCAACGCGTCCGTTTCCGGGGTTGCCTGGCCGGGATGAACCCACGCGATGGCCACCGAGGCGTCCACGATCAGGCGGTCCATCAAGGCCGTCCTTCCTCGATGGCGGACCGGACATCGGCGTCCGACAGCTTTCCACGTCCCTTGGTCCGGCCGGCGATCCGGCGGCGGACCTCGTGCAGCTCCGAAACCGCCTGACGGACATGCTCCAGGTTCCGCAGACCTTCGGGGATGATGCGAGCGACGGGCTTCTCGTGCCGGGTGATGACGATTTCCTCGCCGCGGCTGACGCGGTCGAGGAGTTCGCCGAACCGGGTCTTGGCTTCAAAAGCGGTGACGGTGGCCATGGTGTTTGTTCCTGAATTAACCAGTCTTTGACTAGTTTACCACAGGGGTCGATGGACCGCAATGCATGCCGACACAGGTCCCGTAACCCGACAGCCCGCGAGATGGATATTCTCGTCCAGCGCAATGCTTCGAACGATGAATTCGAGCCAGTTTGGGCACGCTTGGACGCCTACGACAGCCGATACGACGACGGTTTGACCGAGGTTTATCCCGCGATACTGGCCGACATCCATAAACACCCGACGGATTAGCAACTCAAAGGACCCCGGACTCACTCTAATGGATCAGGGAGGAGAGATTCAGGTTGCCGGCCAACGGGTTCATAAAGGAGTTCGAATCTCATGGGAATTAGACTGCCGTTAGGCGGTCTAAACAACGTTCGGCAACATCCCACGCCCCGTGACCTGGCAATACACACATCCAATCTGGAATCGGGTTTCGCAAATGGATAGATGGCGTCTGGCTCTATGACGATGGGCAATTGGAGGACTTCAGCCAAATCAATGGACCGAACGCGGGTGGGCCGCGTTAGTTTCCAATTCGAACACCACTGGCCGCCCGCCGCTCAGTTCCGCGGTTGAGCCGGCTGAGCATGTCATGAAACGACTCACACCCCTTCTCCTCGCCCTGCTTCTGTGTGGCTGCTCGGGTCCAGAGCGCGTGACGTCCGCCGAGTTCAAGAAGCAGTATGCTGAGGTCGGGATGCCCCAGTCGATGCACAGCATCACCTATCTCGGTTGCCGCGACGGACGAGCTTACATCCAGTGCCGTTCGATGTACCCGGTCAGCAGAAAGTGGTCGGATCGTGTCATCTATGTGGAGCTGATACAGGTTGATGCGACATTTCGGGATTCGCTGACCAAGACCGAGATGAAGGACTCCAAATGAAATACCAGCAGCCTCACCCTCCAACCGGGGAGACGTGCTGAAGTTGGGCTCCCATCTCCAACGTCTAGGCGACAAGACGCGCGTTGCTTCCATCCCGATTATTCTCACTGCGCTCTGGCTTGCTTCGAGTGGCTGTACCCATCGTTCTAACATCGCGACATCCAGTCATCAGTCGTTGGACCCGTTACGGACCGAGACAGTGTGTGCCTTCGATTCGGAGCGGCGAGCAGACAGGGTCATCGACTACGAGCGGCCGGACAGCAACCGGCTTTGGAAACCCGGTCAAACCGCACGCATCACCGCCACGGATCGGGCATTGGCGACGGCGATTGCGAGCGTGACCCCCCAAAGCGAGAGCTTGCAGTCGTGATCATTGGGAAGCCGGTGCGACACGAGTTTCCAGAGCCACGGTTGCGTGCGAAGGTGGAATCGATGGAATTGATTCTGATAGAGCAGGGCTTTGCGCGGGTCGTTTTCCAGTTGGCAACGGCGACAGGGCGCTCCATCTATCCACCAGTGCACCATGATTGAGAGTCGCTGTGCGGCGAAAACCGACTGTCGCTGGCGCAGGTGCCAAGCCGCTGACGTGGAACGTCGATGAAATACCCATGAAAGTGCCATCGCGAAGAATGCCCACGGCTCCGGTTCACAAAACTCCTGTCCGGGCCTGGTTGTTTCTTGCAGCGCTGTTGGCGGGATTCACCGGTTGGCTTTGGCAGCAACCCTATCTGGTGGGTGTTCTCCTGGCGGTTCTCGGAGTGTGCGTCGGGATCCAGCTGGTTTGGGATACGCGATCGCGTCGCCGGTTGGCCGTTGCTCGACAAAGGGGGAGCATTTGCGAGTTCGCGCGCTCCTTTGATCGGTCGGCCGACACTTGGTTGATTCGGGCGGTTTACGAGGAGATATCGCGACATCTGTCGGTGGATGGGGGAGCTGTTCCAGTTCGTCGCCAAGACCGGTGTGAGAAGGATTTACGGATTGATCCAGATGACTTGGACGACATTGCCAGAGACGCCGCATTCCGCGCACGTCGCTCGATGGAGCGGGTCGAGAAGAATCCGCTCTATGGACAGGTCCAGACGGTGGGAGACCTTGTCAGTTTTCTCGAACATCAGCCGCGAATCGTCAAACGAGAGGTTTCACCGGATGACGACTCCGCCATGATCGCGTCGTGAGGTCGGTCGGATCACACTTTCGGCATAGACCAATGATGAGCCGTAACCTGGCTAGGATCCTCCTGTCGCCGTTGCTGGCCGGCTGCCCGTCCGGTGCGGGGCTGCTGACCTCACAAGGCCAATCTTGGGGTGCGATGCAATCGGTTGGAGGTCTGCGCATTGACGCCCCGGTCGTCGAGGCCGACGGAAGCACCTATTTGCCGCTTCTCTGCGACGTCAGTGGTCTACAGACCATTACGGTGAAACCAACCGCGATGAACTCTTCTCAAGTTGTGCGGCAGATCGTTGTCCAACGGCGGAAGGAGAAGATCCAGCTTCAGGTCGTGACGGGCATCGCAGACAACCAGCGTATGTCGGTCGTCAGAGGGGTCTCGCTCGGTAGGGTGCCCGAAGGCGAGTACCAGTTGGAGTATTTGAACCCGGATGGGAGCACCGTCATGTTGAAAGAAATCAAGATCCTGAAGCCGAACAAAGCATCGCATGCGACTCCGTAACGCGCGCCGGGCTCGGGCTCCTCATCGATTCAGCGCTTACCTTCGGCGTGAAACGTCTCTGGGCAGAGTTTTTCCTCTCTACAGCAATGGCCTGCTCAAGCAAGCTGGACGCCGATTGCGGACGTTCATTGTCGCTTCAATGGTGATGACGGTGTTTCTCACCGGCTGCGACCCGGTAGGGATCAGGCGTGTCTGCGGTTTCCGGCCGCCGGGTCACTGATGTCTTGAGAGCGAAGGAGTCTCGCCATTCGAGGCATCCCCCGAAATACGAGATGGTTTTCCCTTCGCTGCAGGGAATGATGGTCGGAAGACGCCGGTCGGTGGTTGGAGCGTCATTGCTGGGGTGACTTTGGCGACATCGGTGAGTGGATCGTCACGCCACCCGGAGGATTCGCATGGGTTACATTCCAGAGGAGGCAAAGTGGTATCTGGCTGATGTCATCGTCGAGATGCGCATCGAGGGCGAGCCGCGTTCACTCATCCACATCAACACCCTGCTTGTGCGAGCCGATTCGCCCGAGGAGGCACACCAGAAGGCGTGGGCCTTGGGTCAGCAGGAAGAGCACAGTTACGAGAATACGGACGGCAGACGTGTGACCGGGGTCTTTCGTGGTTTGGGCGAGATGAATGTCATCCACGACGAGTTGGAGCATGGAGCCGAGTTGATTTATCGGGAGCGAGTGGGTTTGTCGGAGGAGCAAATTTGCGCGCTCGTTAAACCGAAGGCACAGCTTGGCGTGTTTGCGCCGAGAGAGCAGGCGGTCGGTCCGAATTACATGCCGAAGTCCGTGATGGACGAGTTGAGAAAAGACGGACTGCATGAATCTGAAGTCTAGAACCGGACACCCTGATCCCCGGGTGCTGCAGGTTGCCTCCGAGCCTTTCACTGAACTGGTTCGTTGGCTGAATACACGACGCACCATCGACTGGTTCATTATGGCTGTCTTGGGGGGCGTCGTGCTGTTTGTTGTGATGCAGTTGCCCCGGACACACGCTTTGCCTGAGGGCTATACGGACACTTACTTTCCGCGAGGTGGCCACCGCTACTTGATCGCTCCTGGAGGTGTCAAAAAGGTGGGTCAGGAAGTCCTCAATTATCAGGTTGTGGGGACTGTAGTGACGGGCACGGTTCGATTGAGGCTGGAGCATGACGACGTCAGGACGTTTCACCTCGATTTGAAGACTCACACCGTGTCCCTGGGAGACCGAGTTCAAGAGGATGCACGCTGATTCATCCGTTGTTCAACCGTGCCGGCCTCGGCGTGGCAGCGCCGGATAGCAGTTCATGATCGCGCCTCGCCTATTGGACGCCGGTTGTTTGAACCAACCTTGCTCGTATAAGGCCTCCATGACGGTTGTTATTTCTTCACGCGAGTTGAATGCCCGTCATCGACAAGCGGGAGCTTGGAAACGCCATGGGGGCAGATTCCAAGAATCTCGCATTGCCGCCGGACAGACTTGGAACCGGGCGGTTCGTCGCCGAGAACCGAAGCTGGCACAAGAAATCGGAAGGTCTCTCGACCCATTTAGTTTCCTGCCGGTCTCCAGTCGGGGCAAGTCTTGGACGCTTGCCATGCCACGGAACAGGGTTTAACCACACAGAGCAGTCATGAGTAACCACCAAAATATCGACCTCAGAAGTCTCGCCATGGACCAGAGGACGGCGGAGAAGCTCTTGGCGAATCCCGCCTTGGTGGATCGCGGTTTGGCGAATCTGGATCGGTGGTTAAAGACCTGTTCCCCCGGTGTACGCCCCGTATTGATCGAGTGGCAGACCTTGCTCCAGCGGCCGCTGCCAGAAGTCATCTTGGTATTGCGGAGCACCGATCAGCGGGCCACCCGTCTCAGGCAATCCAGCCCGTTTGCCGGTCTCTTGTCTGTTTCCGAGCGAACCGAAATCTTGAAGCGCTTTCCGACTCGTGAACCGCAACCAGCTTGAACACCTCATCCGTGCCGCCGCCGGCAATGCCGATGTCCGTGAAATCGTGGTGATTGGCAGCCAGTCTATCTTGGGGGCTTTTCCCAACGCGCCGGAAGACCTGCTCGTATCGATGGAGGCAGACGTTTTCCCCAAAGATCGCCCTGAACTTTCCATCGTCATCGAGGGCTCGATTGGAGAGCGGTCGATGTTCCATGAAACCTTCGGCTACTACGCCCATGGTGTGGATGAAACTACGGCCATTTTGCCAATCGGTTGGCAGGAACGCCTCGTGCGAGTGGAAAACGAGAACACGAGAGGCAACATCGGATGGTGCCTAGAACCCCATGACTTGGCCATAAGCAAGCTCGTCGCTGGCAGGGAGAAAGACTTGAGCTTTATCGCATCGTTGATCCGCCATGGGATGGTCTCGGAAGCGATCTTGCGTGAACGTTTGAGTACCATCGATTTCACGGCGAAAGACGGGAAAGCCCGTTCATTGACCCGTCTGGATCAAATCGCGAGATCTGTTCTTGGCAACGAATCCGGTACGTAAATGGGCCTTTTGGGTTTCAAGCATGACTGGAAATAGGGTTTGGGAACGACGTCTGAATTTGATTGAGCCGTTTGGGGTCGGCGATGCGGTTGGTCTCTTTTGAAAGGAAACGCGGTCAGCACGTCATCCTGGGCGATGTCCCGTTGTTGGGTCGTTTCTTCCGATCTGAATCCTCCAGAATCCACCAGAACCGGTTGTACGGCTTTCTCACCCCCGTGGAAGTCAACGGTGCCCGTCGAAGGAATTGAGAGCCCGGAGCAAGCACGGCGACTGGGGTTGTCAGCAACGAGGGCTTGGACCCAGGGTGGGGCGGTGCGTGGGACTGTGGAGACATCGGGGGCTTCGGCCCGTTCTGGGGCGTTGGCCGCAGTGGGTTGCTACCTGCTGTGGGGCTTGGTGCCGCTGTATTGGAAACGCTTGGCGGCCATCGATTCGCTGGAACTCATCGCCCATCGGCACTTGTGGTCGCTGGCGTTGCTGGCCTTGTTGATGGTGTTCCGGGGAGAGGGGTGGGGCTCGGCGGTGGCGGCGTTATCCACGGTTCGGGGTGCTGCTCGGCTGATGCTGGCGTCGCTGCTGCTGACGACCAACTGGCTGGTGTATGTCTGGGGTGTCAACACCGGCCACATTGTCGAAACCAGTCTGGGATACTTTCTGGTGCCGCTCTTCAGTGTGTTGGCCGGTCGTTTCCTGCTGAAGGAACAACTGCGCCGGGTGCAGTGGATCGCCGTGGGTCTGGCGGCAGTCGGTGTGGGCTCCATGGTGGCCCAAGCGGGTCGGGTGCCCTGGATCACGCTGGCCTTGGCGGGGAGTTGGAGCGGTTACAGTGTCTTGCGCAAGCAGTCGGCCCTCGGGGCCATTCCGGGCTTGGCGGTGGAAACCTTGCTGCTGGCTCCGGCCGCGCTGGGGTTCTTGGTGTGGAGGCAAGTCGAGGGCACCGGCGCCCTGGGTCGGGTCGATGCAGGCACGCACGCGCTCATCCTGAGTTCCGGGGTGATCACGGCCATCCCGCTGCTGTTGTTCGCCCATGCGGCCCAACGCATCCGCCTCTCCACCTTGGGTGTCATGCAATATGTGGCCCCGACACTTCAGTTAACCCTTGGGGTCTGGGTGTATCACGAGCCGTTGAGCCGAACGCGGCTTTACAGCTTTCTGCTCATCTGGGCGGCACTGGCCCTCTATTCGGTGGACAACTTGTGGGCGCAGCGAGCACCGGCGAGCCCGAAGGAATGATCCATCAAAAAGGCCCCACGGAAGGGTCCGGGGGGCCGATGCTAAGGTTTGAAGGCTGAGGACCGACGGTGAGACCTGAGGGCTGAAGGCTGACTGCCGGCTCTCAATTCCAAACCCGATCCAGAATTTTGCTCAGTGCTTCTGGGTCTTGAGGAACGTCAGCACTTGTTCGGCCTGATCGGAGGTCGAGCCCTTCGGGTCGACCCACACGCAGACACCGTCTTTGAAGAGGAAGGCCGAGCGGCTGGCCATGCCGATGAGGTTCTTCACGCCGAAGGCTTCGGTCACGGCCTTCTCCTTGTCGGCCAAGAGGGCGAAGGGAAAGGACTGCTCGTCCTTGAATTGCTTCTGGCTCGATTCGTTGTCGGTACTCACGCCGTAGACTTTGACCCCCTGCTTCTGCAGTTGGCTCCAGGCGTCGCGCAGTGAGCAACCCTGCTTGGTACAGCCCGGGGTGCTGGCTTTGGGGTAGAAGTACACCAGCAGGTAACCCTGTGCTCCGGCCTTGGCCAACTCCACGGGCTTGCCGTCCTGATTGTTGCAGGTGACGGCCGGTACCTTGGCACCGAGGGCGAGTTTTTCGGCGGCGTTGCCCAGGAAAGGAAAGAGGGAGAGGGACATGGCGAGGAGAACGGCTTTCACAGCTATCAATGTGCGCCAGGATTGAGCTCTGGCAACCCCGGTGTTGCGAACCCTCCGTTGAAAGCGCGGCCCGCATTCCGGCCTTCCGGGTTGATGCATCGGGCCAGGCTGGATCAGCTTCTGGCCATGTCTCCCTGGAATGCGTTGGGTCGAGCGTGGCGAGTGTGGCGGCGGATGGCCGGGCCTTTGGTGATGGCGTTGTGGCTCGCCCTGACGAGCTCATGGGGCATGTCGGGCGCCTTGGGGGCGTCGCTGTGGGAAATTCCCAAGGCGCGTTCGGTGCGCGTTCCCAGCGATCCGATCCAAGTCGCGGGGCTGGGGTGGTTTGCCGAAGATGCGCCGGTGTTGCGCCGGTTGCCGGAACGGGTGAAGGACCGCGTCAGTCCGGCCGTTTGGGGCTTGGCTCAGCATCCTTCCGGGGCCCGATTACGCTTCCGGACCGATTCGACCCGTCTCGGCCTCGTGGCCAAGAACCCAGATGCATCGACGATGCACCACATGACCAGCGTCGGCCAAAACGGCTTCGACCTCTATGTCGACGGCCAGTACCGCAACAGCGCCTGGCCCGATGCGAAGGGATTGATCCAGCGGGAATGGTTTTTGGGGGATGAACACCAGATGCGGGAGGTGACGTTGTATTTGCCGTTGTACAAGGCGGTGAGCATCGAACGGTTGGTGCTGGACCCAGGGGCCACGCTGGCTGCTCCGACGCCGATGGCTCGGCCTCGGCCGGTGGTGTTCTATGGTTCGAGCATCACGCAGGGAGGCTGCGCCGAGAATCCCGGCCTGAGCTACACGGCCATCCTCGGTCGGTCGCTGGATCTCGACTTCATCAACCTGGGTTTCAGTGGTGCGGGTCTCGGGGAGCCGGCCGTGGCGGAGGCGGTGGCGGAGATCGACGCGGAGGCCTTCGTGCTCGACTACTGGGCCAATCCGTCGCCCGAGGTGTACCGCGAGACCCTGCCGGGATTTGTGGACGCGTTGCGCCGGCGGCATCCGCGCACGCCCATCCTGATTACGGGCCCGTTTTGGTTTCCGGCCGAGGCGGGATCGGCCTCGCTCCATGCTCAGCAGGAGGCCAAGCGCAAGACGGCGCGCGAGTTCGTGGCCGCCCGGCGGAAAGCGGGAGACCGCGAGATCGTGTTTGTGGATGGGCTCGAAATGCTGTCGCGCTCCCAGGGTTCGGGATTGGTGGACGGGGTGCATCCCAACTCGCTGGGTTTCCAATGGTGTGCCCATGGGCTCGAACCCCAGTTGCGGCGGGCCTTGAAACTGCCCTCCAAACGGCGCTGAAGTGGGATGAAATCCTGCCCGGAATCCGGCTGTTTCTCTACAGGAAATTCGGACCGGAAACAGCTTGTGCCTTCACGCGCAGCTGCTTTTCATATCGGTCAATGCCGATGCGTTCAACAATGCCAGCCAAGCCGATCGTGCGCGCTGCCGCGGCCTTGGCTGACGCGAACCGTGTGCGCATCCTCCGGGCGATTTCCGGGGCCGAGTTGTGCGTGTGCGAATTGTGCGATGCGCTGGGCCTGACGCAGTCCACCTTGTCCACCCACTTGCGGGTGCTGCGCGATGCCGGGCTGAGCGCCTCCCGCAAGGAAGGCAAATGGAGCTACCACCGGCTGACGCCATTGGGGCAGTCAGTGACCGAGGCCTTTTTCGGAGTCTTCCCATCAGTATTGGCCACCGACGCGCGGCTGCGGCGGGATCAGGTCCGACTGGAGCGGCGTCTGGCTTTGCGCGACGAGGCCGACCAGTGCTGCGTGGGATCGCAATGCCGATCGATGGGGTCCCGATCGATGGCATCACAGGATCGGAAAGGAGGCGCATGAGCCAAGAGAATCGCGCCTCCCGGTCGCTCCCGTGGGCTGCATGGCTGGCGGAGTTTCTGGGCACGTTCCTCATCGTGTTCGCGGGCACCGGAGCCATCGTGGCCAATGAGGTCTCGCACGGGGCGGTCACCCACCCGGGTATCGCGCTCACGTTCGGAGCGGTGGTCATGGTGCTCATCTACGGGTTCGGTGAAACCAGTGGGGCCCATTTCAATCCGGCGGTGACGGTGTCACTGGCGGCGGCTCGTCGATTGCAGTGGCAGGCGGTTCCGGCCTATGTGGCGGTTCAGTGTGGCGGGGCCTTGGCGGCCAGCGGGCTGTTGCGGTGGTTGTTTCCCACCGTCGTGAATTTGGGAGCCACCCGGCCCTCGGGACCCGATTCCCAGAGCCTGGTTTATGAGGCGATCCTGACCTTCTTCCTCATGTTGGTGATCTTGCAGGTTTCGGTTGGGGCCAAAGAAAAAGGCATCACCGCCGCCGTGGCCATCGGTGCAACGGTAGGGTTGGAGGCGATGTTTGCTGGGCCGATTTGCGGAGCCTCCATGAATCCCGCACGTTCTCTCGGTCCGGCGGTGTTCGGGCCCGGTCTCGGTTCGCTGTGGATCTATTGTCTGGGCCCGATGCTCGGGGCGCTTTTGGCGGTTCCGGTGCATCGCATCCTTCAAGGGACCCGTGCGGGTTCGCCCCGCGGTCCGTCCTGAGTCGTCCGTGCTGAAACATCCCTGCTGAATCACCCGAACGCAGACTCTTCCGCCACTTCGCCCACTCTCCTCCCACCATGAAACTCCTGGAATTCCGAACCCTCCTGATCCGGCACCCCGGTGCGCTCCTACGATTCCAACGGCCGGATGGCACCTTCCTTCCGGTCCACGCGCATGTCTCGGAAGTGGCGCGGGTGGAGAAGCACTACATCGACTGCGGCGGGGTGCTTCGGGCCGATGCGTTTTGCCGCCTGCAAACCTGGGTGGCCGACGATGTGGATCATCGCCTGAACGCCGGGAAACTCTTGGCCATTTTCGACAAGGCGGGCCCGGTCGGATTGCGCGACGACTTGGAGGTTGATGTCGAACACGAGGTGGGCTTTGTCACGCAAATGCCGCTCGAGTCTATCACGGAGCAGGAGGGTGAACTCG
>Ga0255100_1000896_pt1 | contig 11348 bp, 12 predicted proteins | sample Colum_Colum_RepB_2_FD_188449 | JGI IMG/M metagenome (GOLD analysis project Ga0255100, IMG submission 188449) | Freshwater microbial communities from Columbia River, Oregon, United States - Colum_Colum_RepB_8d | ecosystem: Environmental > Aquatic > Freshwater > River | place: USA: Oregon...
GACGCGAAGAGCTACACCAACATCACCGTCTCCGCGCAACGTTGATGCCGGCGGCCGCAACCCTCTCATGACTGCCCCCGCCTTCCCCGCTTACCGCCCGCGCCGCCTGCGCCAGTCGTCCGTGCTGCGCCGCATGGTGACGGAAACGCAGTTGTCCGCCCACCAGCTCGTGCTGCCGCTGTTCGCCCGGCCCGGCCGGAAGGAACGCCGCCCCATTGGCTCGATGCCGGGCGTGTTCCAATTGAGCGTGGATGAATTGCTGAAGGATGCGGCCGCCGCCTTCACCGCCGGCGTGCCGGCCGTGCTGCTCTTTGGCATACCGGACGCCAAGGACGAGAAAGCCTCTGGAGCTTACGCGCGGAACGGCATCGTCCAGCAGGCGGTCCGCGCGCTCAAAAAGGAGCTGCCCGGCCTGTTGGTCATCACCGATGTCTGCCTCTGCGAATACATGAGCCACGGGCACTGCGGCCTAGTGCATCGTGCCGCCGGCAAGATTCTCAATGACCCCAGCCTCAAGCTGCTCGCCCGCACCGCCGCCAGCCATGCCGAGGCTGGCGCGGATGTGGTCGCCCCCAGCGATATGATGGATGGCCGGGTGCGGGCGATCCGCGCGGCACTGGACACGGACGGCTTCACGGACACGCCCATCCTGGCCTACGCCGCCAAGTATGCTTCCGCTTTCTACGGCCCGTTCCGGGAGGCGGCGGAATCCGCTCCGCAGTTTGGCGACCGGCGCAGTTATCAGATGAACCCGGCCAATGCGGAGGAGGCCTTGCGCGAGGTTGCCTTGGACATCGCCGAGGGGGCCGACATGGTCATGGTGAAGCCCGCGCTCGCCTACTTGGACATCCTGCACCGGGTGAAGGCGACATTCGGATACCCGACGGCTGCCTACGCGGTCAGCGGCGAGTATTCCATGATCAAGGCGGCGGCGGCGAAAGGCTGGATTGACGAGCGCGCGGTCACCTTGGAAACCCTGCTGGGCATGCGCCGGGCGGGGGCGGACATCCTGATCACCTACTCGGCCAAGGAAGTCTGCGGCTGGCTACAGGGCTGAGTGCCGTCCGGCGCTCAGCACCACCGTCGGAAGCTACTTGTCGGCAAAGACGACGAACACCAGCACAACGACGATCACCACCGCCAAGAGGATGCCAATGCCGATGAAAACCCACTTCGTCGTGTTGCTCTTTTTCTTGAACGGGGAGTTCTTGTCGAAGGTGGCAATTTTCTGGGTGCCCTGCTCCAAGTCGTTGAGCTTCACGCCTTGAGGCAGCACCGCCGTCTTGTCCAAAATCTTCTTTCCGGAGGCTCCGGTCGGCGCGGAGGGCTCCAGCCGGGCCTCGATGGACCCAAACCGGACCACCTGCCCAATGGGCAGGGCCATCTCGGTCACCTGCTCGCCGTTGATGAACGTGCCGTTGGTCGAGTCCAGATCCTTGATGATGACATCATTGCCCTTGAGCAAAATCTCACAGTGATGACTGGAGACGGAGGGCGCGGGGATCTGGAAGTTGTTGTCCTCCAACCGTCCGACCGTGGAACGCTCTGCCTTCAACTCGAAGGACCTACCGGTGAATCCTTCGGTTAGTAAGACAAGTCGCGGCATACGTCGTTTGGTTTGACGGGATTATTGTCAGGGCGAAAACCAAGTCAACCGGTTTCGCGGCAGGGCATCGGCGAAACCATCTCAGTTTAGAACTTCAACCCGCGAAATCACCACCACCGCCGGGCAGCCGCAGCCCTGCCAGGGTTCCGTCCGCGGCCGTTTGCACAACACAAAAGTCCGCTGGCTGGCCGGGGGCGATTTCGTTCTGCAAGCTCATCAGCTCCGCAGGTCGCTGGGCGAAATGCGGCCAGACCGCCCGCCATGACTTGCCCAGCATCTGCGCCGCCCGCCGGATGCCGTCCACCGGGCGGAGCGCCGACCCGGCGAAGTTGGGCTTGCCCGGCTGGCGCACGATCTGGTCCGCGCCGACTTCCAGCTCAATGCTGCCAATCGTATAGCGGCCCGGTGGCGCGCCGGCGGCGGACATAGCGTCAGTGGTGTAGTAAATCCGTTCCGGCGGCAGCACTCGGTGCATGGTGCGGAAAAGCATCGGCGACACATGGTAGGTGTCGGGAATCAGGCTGGGCACCAGCCCGGGCGTGTCAAACACCCGCCAGAGGACGTTGTCGTGCCGGTCAAGCTGCTGCGGAATCCCGTTCCCAAGGTGGGTGAAACCACGGGCCCCCGCTGCCACCGCCGCGTGCATCGCCTCCGCTGGGGCGTTCGTGTGGCCCAGGCTCACCACCATGCCCAGCGAGACCGCCAGGCGGATCGCCTCCAAGGCCCCGCCTCGCTCCGGAGCCACGGTGATCAGCACCGGGTCATTGCCGGTGGCGGCGCGCAGCTCGCGGATGTCCGACCCGGTCGCGTCGCGCATCACGGCGGGATTGTGCGCGCCTTTGAAACCGATCTCGGGCGACAGAAACGGGCCTTCAATGTGCCAGCCCGCCATGGCCGCGCGCAGCTCGGGGTTCGCGTCGCGCAGAGCCTTCGCTTGCCGCACACGGGCCATGAGCTTGGGCCACTCGTCGGTTATGAGCGTGAAGAAGAAACGTCCGCAACCATCCCGGCGCAACTGGCGCGCGGCGGAGAGCAGCAACTCCTCGGTCAGATGGTCGTCGCGTTGGAAATCCACGCCGCCGTAGCCGTTGATTTGGAGGTCAAACAGCGTCGGCGCAAGCCAGATGTCGTCCGGCGCGGTGGTTGCGGGGGTGACTTCAGCAATGATGCCCTTGTTCCACGTCACGCGCAGCGCCTGGCCGCTGGCGAAGTGGCGTCCAACAATTTCTCCGTGATGCATGGCCGATTCCTAGCGTGGGCGAGGATGGGGAACGAGCAAAATTACTCCGCGCCTCAGGCTGATGGGACGCCCGTGCTTCTCTGCAACTGCCGGCGATACTCACGCGGCGTCTGCCGGGTGATCTCGCGGAAGCGGCGGTTGAAGTTGGGCAGGTTGCGGAAGCCGCAATCCAGCGCCACATCCGTCACCTTCCGGTCTTCCTCGGCGAGCAGCCGACACGCGCGCCCCACCCGCAGCTCGTTCACGTATTCCGGCAGCGTCTTGCCAGTCCGGAGCTTGAAGAAGCGGCTGAACGCGCCCGCGCTCAGGTGCGCCGCCCGCGCCACCGTGGTCCGGTCAATCTCACCGGTGAGGTGGGCGTGGATGTGGGCTGTGACGCGCGCCATGCGCCCCTGATCGTCACTGGCCAGGCTCGGCATGAAACCGGCGCTGGCGATGGGCCGGAGTTCACGCGACTGCGCAAGGGTTTCCAGGATGTCCAGCAATGCCGCGACCCGGTTCAGCCCCTTTGCCTCAGGCAACCGTTGCATTCGGTCCGCCACCACATCGCGCGTGCGGCCGGTCACATGCAGCCCACGCCCCGCGCGCTGGAGCAGTCGCTTCACGCCGGCGGCCTCGGGGATTTCCAGAAATTCCCGCCCCAGCCACGTGCCGAGAAAGCGCGCGACAATGGCGTGGACCGCGCCGCGCCCGCCGCCGGCGTCCTGCTGCCAGACGTGGGGGAGGTTCGAGCCGACCAGCACGAGGTCACCGGATGTGAGCGGCGTGATGTTGTCGCCCACCAGCCGGTAGCCGGTGCTTTTGAGGGCGAGGGTGATTTGAAACTCCGGGTGGAAGTGCCACGTCGCTCCATAGCCCGCCCCCCGCACGACCTCGCAGTGGAACGACTCCCACTGCCGCTGCGGCGTCTGCTCGAAGACCGGTTTCACGCCGCGACTGTAGCCGCCGCTGTGGGGAGGCGGAAGGTGGAAGAACGTGGCGACTTGGTGGGGAAGCTGCTTGCGGCCCCGGGACGCAGGTGAGCCTTGATGGTTTACGGCTTCTTCACCGCGCCGAAGACCTGTTTGAGGAGATCAGTGGTCCGTGCAGCCGGGTTTTCACGGATGCGCTTCTCCTCTTCCGCCACGACCTTGAACAAGCCGTCCATTGCCTTGCCCGTCACGTAGGCATCCACGTCGAGCGTGGCGGCATCGAGGCCGAGGTTCTTGCCAAACGCACCGCCGAATGTCTGCGCAAGCCCGGCGGCGGGACCGGCCTTGGCCAGCATCGCCTTGTAGGCGCTGGTCACGCCGGCGGCATCCGTCGCCTGCTTCACGATGGGGAGGAACTGTGTGTGGAGCGCGTTTGTGCTGGTGCGGCGGAAGTATTGCGTCGCCGCATCGTTCGGGCCGGTGAGGATGGCCTTTGCGTCCGCCACAGTCATTTGGCGGATGGCCTCGCCAAAGACGGTTGCAGCAGCGGGCACGGCTTTTTCCGCCGCGCGGTTCATCGTGGTGACGAACTCGTCGGCCAGCGCCTCCTGCTTCAGCTTGCGCAGCGTCTGATCCACCTTTTGCAGGCTCCCCGGCATTGGAATCTTCACGTTGAGATTGGTGAGGAAGCCGCCGTTGGTGCCGAGTTGTTTCACGGCGCGCTCCGTGCCCTTGGCCAGCGCCTCCTTGAGCGCCTTGGCGGTCTGGTCCTCGGTCAGACTGCCCAGTGAAGGCAGGGCGTTGGTCGCGCCGGCTTTCTTCTTCAACTCATCGAGCAGGTTGAACTGTGCCTGGGCCGACTGGTGCAGAAGCGTGACGAGGAAAAGGGTGAGGAGAATTTTCATGCGAGTGTGATGTGGGCTTGAACCGTTGGCGTGTTCGTGGCGAACCTAGCCGGACCACGGCATGACCGCAACCCAGTCCATCGTCATCGTCGGCGCGGGCGTCTTCGGCCTCACCGCAGCGTTGACTCTCCGCCAGCGGGGGTGGCGCGTCACGATCCTTGACCCCGGACCGGTGCCCACACCCACAGCAGCATCCACGGACATCAGCAAAGTGGTGCGGATGGACTATGGCGCGGATGAATTGTGGACCGAGCTGGGCCGTAAATCGCTTGAACGTTGGCCGGGGTGGAATCGTGAGTCAGGCCAGCCGCTGTTTCACAACGACGGCTTTCTCGTCTTGTCCCGCGCGCCGATGCAACCGGGCGGTTTCGAGTTCGAGAGCTTCAAGCTGCTCACCACACAGGGCGAAAAGCTGGAGCAGTTGAACTCCAGCTCGCTTGCCGCCCGCTTCCCTGCGTGGGCGTCGGAGCACTATCCCGACGGCTACCTCAATCCGACTGGTGGCTGGGCGGAGAGCGGAAAGGTTGTTGCATGGCTGGCGCAGAAGGCCCGGCGCGAGGGCGTGGAAGTCTTCGAACACTGCGCATTCGCCCAGTTCCTGGAGGACGGCTCGCGCGTGGTCGGGGTGCAGGCGAAAGACGGCCGCGAATTCCGTGCCGACCTGACGCTGCTCGCGACGGGCGCATGGACGCCAACGTTGCTGCCGGAGTTGAGTGATGTGATGTGGGCGACCGGCCAGCCCGTGCTGCACTTCCGCGTCGCGAATCCAGCGGAATGGCAGGCACCGCGCTTCCCGGTGTGGGCGGCGGACATCGGGCGCACGGGCTGGTATGGCTTCCCCGCACTCGCGGACGGCACGCTCAAGGTCGCCAACCACGGTCCCGGCCGCCGGGTTCATCCCGAGGCTCCACGCGAAGTCTCACCCGACGACGAGCCGCGCTTCCGCGCCTTCCTGCGGGACACCTTTCCAAGCCTTGCCGACGCCCCGCTCATCGGCACGCGGCTCTGCCTTTACTGCGACACGTTCGACGGCAACTTCTGGGTGGATCACCACCCACAGCGGCCGGGGCTTTTTGTTGCGGCAGGCGACAGCGGTCACGCCTTCAAGTTTGCGCCGGTGCTCGGCAACCTCATCGCGGACGCCGTCGCACGCATTCCCGGGCTTGTGCATGACCGCTTCAAGTGGCGCGAACGCAAGCTCGACTCCGGTGAAGGCGCGCGCGCGAAATGAGCCGTGCCGGCGACTGGCAGTCGCCGCGTTGCGGGTTGGCAGGTGGATGCCGTTGTGGGTTGTCCTACCCCTGACCTGTGCCGGCGGTTTGCAACCGCCGTCCGTGGAGAACAGCAATTCGAGGAGGCTTCGAGTAGTCCACCCGCAACGCGGCGGCTGCAAGCCGCCGGCACGGCATCTGGTTGAAGCCACTTCCTCCGCCCGCGTCCAAGCCAGCCAATGAATTCCTCGCCTTCCCGCCGTGATCTGCTCTCCGCTGGTGCCCTCGCCGCCGGCCTGGCGTTGCTCAACGACGCCGTGGGTGCGGACAATCCCGCCGCCTCGGTCGCGGATCGCACCAGCACCATCAAGCTTTCCGCCCTGCGCGCCTTCCGCGTGGGCACTAAGGCCTACCTCAAGCTGGAGACCAACCACAAAATATTTGGCTGGGGTGAAATCACCGGCCTCGATCCCAACGTGGCCTGCGATGTCGCGCGGTCGGTCTTCGAGTTGCTCGACGGGCAGAACCCCACGCGCATTGAGCACCTGTGGCAGAAGGTGTATCGCGCCCATCGCAACATCCGCGGCGGTTCCTTCCTCACCCATGTGCTCTCGGCCGTTGACATGGCTCTGTGGGACATCACCGGCAAGCTCTGGGGCGTCCCCGTTTATCGGCTGCTGGGCGGACCGGTGCGCGACTATGTCCGTCTTTATCCGACGCCCAAGGCCTTCAAGACCGGCACCGGCGGCCCGCATCCCTTCAGCGGCAGCCCCAAGGACGTGGAGGAACTCGTGCGCCGCATCGTCGAGACCCGCAAGCGCGTCGGCCCGGACGGAGCCGTGATGTTCGATGCCCACTGCGCCGTGCCGCCGCCCATGCTGATCCAGCTCGCGAAGGCCATCCAACCTTACGACGTGCTCTTCATCGAGGAGCCCGCCGTGCCCGGCAACATCGAGGTCTTCAAGCGTCTCAAGCAGGCCATCCATGTCCCGCTGGCCACTGGCGAGCGCGACCGCACCATCTGGGGCATGATTCCGTATTTGCAGGAGCGCTGCATTGACATCCTCCAGCCCGATTGCGCGCACACTGGCGGCATTTCACAAATGCGGAAAATTGCCACGCTGGCGGAGACTTACTTCGTGCCGCTCGCACCGCACTGCACCTGCTCGGAACTCGGCCTGAGCGCCAGCCTCCACGCCACGTTCGCCACGCCGCTTTTCCTGATTCACGAGGCCTATCTAGACGGCCATCTAATGCCCCCCGGCGTCACCCGGCCGAGTTTTGAAATCAACAAGGACGGCAACGCGCTCCCGCCGCAAGGCGTGGGCCTAGGCGTGGAGGTGGATGAGACCATGTTTGCGAAGGTGAACGCCGATCCCAAACGCCAATACAAGTGGCCGCACCCGACGCAAAAGGACGGTTCGGTTACTGATTACTAGGGCCAAGTCCTGTTGCCGTCGCGGTCAACCGGGCTCCCTGAATTCTGCGTGGTGGCCTTTAACATCCCGTTCAAAGACTGCAACGGCACTGGTAGCGGGGCTCTGTGAGCACCGAACAAAATGCCAGCCCCCGGCCCAAACTCGGCGGCCACAGTCCACCGCTACAGGCCGGTCAGCCGGCCTGGTTCGCAAGCGTCACTGCACTTCCCGCCACTTGCGGTATTCCTCCAGCACTTCATCCCGCGAGCAGCGAGGCCGGAGAACGGTGCGGACCTTGAAACCGTATTCCTTCATCACCTCCGGCTTGGGCACGATGAACTGGAAATCCCACGCCGGGTTCGTCGTCCTGAGCGCCGCGTTCCCGCCGCCGCCGCTGGGCGAATGCGTGAGCCGGATGCCTTCCGTGCGGTCGAACATGACCAGCCACACCAGATCATCGAAGTGACCGTAGAACAACGGCGTGTCGAAGCGGAAGGTGGAGAGGCTTTTGTAGAGGGCGTCGCGGCCGGGCGCAAAGGTGAGGTCCAGCTTGTCGTTGCGATGGCGCACCGTGCTGTCGCGGTTGTGGAACTGCGTGCAGAGCTGCGACCACAGCGGCTGCGGCTGGCTTTCCAAACCGCCGAGAAAATACATGGATTTGTCCAGTGGCGCATTCATGTAGCTCGCCCAGAACAGCGCCAGATAGCCGCGCGGGAAGACGTGCTGGTGCGCCACGCAGCGGAAGCTCATGTCGAGATAGTGCGGCACGACGAGCTTGAAGCGCGTCCAGCTCTCGACGTGGAACGTGGGCGTGGGCGGCTGGTGCAACTCGCCCTCCGAGCTGGAGAGCTGCTTGAAGGTCATCGGCGCGTTGCGCGGCTCGAAGAAGACCTTCGAGTCCGCCGGCTCCTCGCCGTTGACGATGTGCTCGTAGTTCAGCCCCGCCACCTCGGGCACGAAGAGGCTGCGCGTGCCGGCGCTGTTGTGCTGGAGGCTCCAGACGCCGTTGTAACCGGCGCGATGCTTCTCATGCGCCGCGTTGTCACCGATGACAGCAGTCAGGTCGCCGACTTTGAAGGTGGAGTGGGCCATGGTGATTCACGCCTTTCTCCCCAAAATCCGGTCCAGCGAATCGCTGGTCTGCCAGATGAGCGCCTCGGGGTAGTGCGGGTAGGGATGGAAATACTCGAAGGTCAGGAAGCCGCGATAGTTGATCTTGTCCAGCTCCTCCAACAGCGCGGGCCAGTTGGTCGTGCCGTCGAGCAGCGGGCGGAAGGTTTCAAGCGAGAAGTCCGTGCCCTTCTTGGTGAACTCCTTGAGATGGATGTTCTGGATGCGCTTGCCCATCACCGGCACCCAATGCTCCGCGTGCTGGAACATCGCGATGTTGCCGGTGTCGTAGTGAATGCGCACGCGCTCGTTGCCGAAGTGGTCCACGAACGCGTTCATCTCCATCGGCGTCATCAGGAAGCCGTTGAAGAAGATGTTCTCCATGTTGAGATAAACCTTCTGCTTCGCGGCGGTCTTGGCGAGGACGGCAATGGCCTCCTTCGCGCGCTGCTCGCAGATGTCGTTGCGCACCGGCTCGTGATCCGTGCGCCACGGGATGTGCACCGCGCCGGGCACGACGAGCACGTTCTCGACGCCGAGATCGCTGGCGGCTTGGGCAATCTTGCCGGCGAGTTCGAGACCGCGCGCGCGCTTCGCGGGATCGTTGCTCGTGAGCGGGTAAGGCCAGAAGAGGAACGAGCACAGGCCGCTGATCTGGATGCCGATCTGGTCGGCCATCTGGCGGATGGCTTTGAAGTCTTTCGCAGTGGCCTTGGGCGAGAGGTCGTTGTCGAGGTCGTAGTTGAGCTCGATGCCGTCGAAGCCCGCGTCCTTCGCGAGCTGGAGGCACTCGCGGAGATTCATGCGGTCCGGGTAGGGGAAGGCCCAGAGATTGATGGACTTCTTCATCGCGTAGCGCTTGGTGGAGGCGCGGCGCGGGTCTGGCTTGGCGGCAGATTGTGCGGTGGCCGTGCTTCCGCCGACCACTGTGGCGGCTCCTGCGGCGGCGAAGGCCGAGCGCAAAGCGTCGCGGCGCGTGAGTCCATCGCGCGCGGGCGGCTCGATGGGATTGAAGAGGGTAGGTGGAACGGAAGATGCCGGCAGGGTTGGGTCAAACGGGGTTTTCACGCCGTCTTGATGACATTACCCACCCGTGCGTTCAAGCGGGGAAATTGCCCGTCGCCACGAGTCGAATGGCTCGCCGACTCGGCTGCTTGAAGTGCCATGGCCACCTTGGGCGCATCCGGGACTCGGACTGGCGGGCAGCTTGGATGTGGAAGCGGGCGCTTGTCAAAAGGGATGGCGTCATTACCTTGGCCCCATGAATGCGACGGAAGTTGTCGAGCAATTCCACAAGCTCCCGCTGGTCGAGCAACGCGAGGTCTTCGAGCTGCTCCGCGATGAATTCGAGGACGAGCTTTCGCCGGAGCAGGTCGCCGAACTCGACCGCCGCGCGGAAGATGCGTTGAAAAATCCCGGACGGGGCACGCCGTGGGAGCAGTTGCGTGACGAAACGCTGCGCAAATACCAGCGATGAGCTTCCGGGTCGTCCACGACGCAGAAGCCACGATTGAGTTTCGGGAGGCGGTCGCCTGGTATGAGGAGCAGATCGAAGGCCTCGGAGTTCGTTTCGTGCAGGCGGTGGACAAGGTGATGACGGCGATTTCCTCCCAGCCGTTGCGCTTTGCCAAAGTCGGACGCAACAGCCGCAAGGCGCGGGTGCTGGGCTGGCCTTACTCCATCTACTTTGTCGTCAACGAGCCGCATCAGGAGGTAAAGGTGATTGCCGTCTGGCACGGGCGGCGGAATCCCGACGAGTTGCACCGGCGCTTGAAGTGAACCACCTCCGGGCGATTCGGACACGGGGCGATTCGTGTGAATCTCGATCTGGCGGAATTTTTGGAGCGGACTACCGCGAGCCTCCATCCTTTCTCCTCCGCCCAGTCTTCCACTCAAATTCCGGCTTCATGCGCCTCTCCTTCAAGACGGAAGCCACTTCGGTTCCTTCAGGGTTAAACTCTTCGTCGTAGAGGTCGTAAACGTCGAGAATCCGCTCGAATGCCCACCGGACCATGTAACCGTCCGGATTGAGGTAAGGTTGTCCGTAGAGTGCGGATTCGGCTTTGAGTTTTCGTTTAGCCGCTTCAGGGCCTTGGGCTCTAAATACAAGGGTTCTGTCTTCGTAGGTCTGTAGTCCGCGCCTCTGACCTTCGACCTGAATGGCAAACCTCGCTTGCACGGCATACCATCGAGCGTTCGGCTTTCGCGATGCTCGTATTCGTTTTCGCCCCTCGACTTCATCAATCCAAACTCTTTCCAGAGCTTCAATATCAAAGAAACTCGATACGTGTCTGGCCTCAACCGTGCAATGAAAGCGGCGGACCGGTCGTTCGACGCGGACTGTATCAAGGCCGCCGAGGGGCCACGCCCGTCTCACTCGCAACAGTTGACGTTCATAATGATCCTCAATCATTCGCTGGCGCTCAACCGGAGCGAACTTGAACAGCGAACTTTCTTTAAGATGCCTCAAGTCGGCATGCAGCTTGATTTTGGTAGTTCCCAGCGACTTCAACTTGCTGACGCTCAAGCCGAACTCCTGCAAGCCGTGGACAGTTGGCTTCTTTTGTCTCATGCGGTTTCGAGTCGCTGTGCGCGGTTCACGGCACCGGCAGTTCATCAAAAATCTTCTGGATCACCGTCTCGCTGGTCTTGTCCTCGGCCTCGGCCTCGTAGGTGATGGCGACGCGGTGGCGCAGCACGTCCATGCCAATGCTCTTCACGTCCTGCGGGGTCACGTAGCCCCGGCCCTTCAGAAACGCATAGGCCTTCGCGGCGAGCGCGAGGGAGATGGTCGCGCGCGGCGAGGCGCCGAGCTGGATGAAGTCCCGGACGTTGATCTTGTATTTGGCCGGGTCGCGCGTGGCGCACACGAGGTCCACGATGTAGTCCTTCACCTTGTCGTCCACGTAGATGTCGTTGATGACCTGGCGGGCGGCGAGGATGGTCT
>Ga0255100_1000900_pt1 | contig 11334 bp, 6 predicted proteins | sample Colum_Colum_RepB_2_FD_188449 | JGI IMG/M metagenome (GOLD analysis project Ga0255100, IMG submission 188449) | Freshwater microbial communities from Columbia River, Oregon, United States - Colum_Colum_RepB_8d | ecosystem: Environmental > Aquatic > Freshwater > River | place: USA: Oregon...
GATCTCGGAGATGTAGTAGAAGAAGAGGCGGCGGGCCCACGGTTTGTCCATGAGCGCCTGGACGTTGCCACCCCAGTAGCCTTCCTGCTTCTTGGGGTCAAACCCGCCGAAGGCAAAGTCCGCGTCCCAGAGGAAGCACATGAACTTCCCGTCGTTGGGTTTGCGGAAGAAGAAGCAGTTGTGGCTGGTGCCCATGCTGAAGGTGTCGGAGTCCTTCGAGTAGCCGCGCAGCGCCCAGTTCTTGAAGGTCATCTCCAGGTCGAAGTGGCGGCGGGCCTCGGCCTCGGTGAAGGTGCCCCGGCCCATGGTGCGGAGCATGTCCAGCAGGGCGGTGTAGTCGTTCTCGGCCTCGCGGGTGCGTTTGGACCAGATGATTTTGTAGTCGATGGGGTTGTCGCCGTAGTTCGGGGCCAGGACGCTGTTGCGCAGGGAGCCGCTCGCGCCGCTGTCCTGGTAGAAGAACATGTAGGTGGTGCGGTAGAGCTCGCCCTGGGAGCCGTCCTTGAAGACGCGGTTGAGGAAGTCGTTGCCGATGGGCTCGACGTCTTCAAACATGTTAATCGGGCCGTTGTTGATGACGTGGCGGACCATCTCGCTCTCGTTCACGGGATGGCCGAGCTGGTAGAGCATCCAGCGGGCGAGGCGGGTGTTGAGGGAGTTGTTGTCCCACGAGAGCTTGGTGTGGCCGCGGAACGCGCGGTCGGTCGGGATTTTCCACTTGGCGCGGTTGAGGGTGGTGTCGCGCGTGAAGGAGCTGCCGGCGGGGTGGACGCGGCAGTTGTAGTAGATGTCACGTTCATTGTTGATGAACGTCATGTTGAAGTAGCGGTTGGAGAGGCGCGGGAAACGGAACTGGTGCTTGTTCGTGTTGCCCTGGGTGAGGGCGTCCATGTCGAAGGGGGAGATGACGAAGCGCTCGCTGCGCAGGTCGCGCGGCATGATCTGGTTGTCCACGATGAAGAGGGCCGGAGCCTCGGGGCCGCGGCGGGGCAGGAGGTTGGCCGAACCGCTGACGGCCTGCGCCCGAACGTAGAACTCCACGACCTGGCCGTTGTTCTTGTATTCCGGCAGCAGGGCGGAGAAGACCCCGTCGCCCGCCAGGTCATCGCCGCCGGCTCCGCTGTCGCTCATCGGCTTGCTCAACCACGGGGCCTTGCCATCCGGCGTGGGGGCGCGGTGGAAGAGGGTGAGGGTGGCCGGCATCACGGAGCTGCCGTGCGCGGTGATCTTCACCGTGTCCGTGCTGCGGGGCACGGCGGGGTAATGGGCCAGGTTCTCCACCTGCGGCGCGGGCGTGGTGAGCAGGCGGGAGTTGGGCTTGCCCGGAGTGCCGAGGTTGGAGGGCACATCGAGCTGGAACACCTTGGCCACGCTCCAGTCCCAGGTGTGGGCCATGAGGAGGTGGGAACCGTTGACCCAGCGGGCGTTGAACTTGAGCTCGTAGGTGTTGCCCTTCACGAGTCCGGGAGCGTCGATCTCCACGCGGTTCACGCGGTTGTCGCCGTGGCCCTCGCTGAGGATGTGCAATTGGTTGCCCTCCAGCCGGCTCGCCCAGTGGTTGCCCTGCCAGAGCCAGCCCGTGTCGCTCAAACCGGTGACGGAGAACTTCGTGGTGTTGGTGAGCACGTTGGGCCCGGTGCCGTCCTGGCGCAGCTCCACGTCGGAAATGATGCTGTAGCCGCTGGTGTTGAGGAAGAAGTGCAGCTCCCGGTAATCAGCCGGCCCGCCCATGGTGTATTGCTCGGTGTAGGGCGCCTTGTAGCTGTAGGTCCGGAACTTGGACTTGCTGGACTCGTCACTGGCGGCCCAGGCGGAGGAGAGGCTGTTGTCCATGCTGGGATGGATCAATTCCATGCTGCTGCCGCGTCCGGCGGCCAGCTCCGGCCAGTCACCGCCGGTCTTGTAATCCACCACGTCGGCGAGGTTGCCCTTGTTGTCGAGCAGGCGCAGGAGATCGCCATCGTTGTTGAGTTTGCCGTGGAAATTGCCCAGCACATTGATGGCCCCGTGGAAGGACCGGATCAGCCCCGCGTCCGCCGCCACCACGAGGTAGGCCCCGGGCTTGAGCTTGGTGTCGGGCGGGAACGTGTAGTCAATGCCGCCGGTGATCACCCAGTCGCCCAAGTTCACAGTCTTGGTGCCCCGGTTGAAGAGCTCCACATACTCACCTTTGCCCTGGGTATCCGGGGGCTTATACATGATCTCGTTGATCACGATGTCGGTGTGGCGTGTCGGGGCGTTGGTGGCGTCGCGGGTGTGCTTGGTGTCCACCAGCCATTCGCCGCTGCCATCGGGAAAGGCCTGGTGAAATTCGCCATGTTTGGACAGATGGAACACGTGCGCGTCCGAGACGATGTTCTCCGAGTTGACGAGGAACACCGTCACATCGCCGGCGACCGCGGTGAACTTGACCGGGAACGATTTGATGGCCTTGGGCGGCAGGTCCCCGCTGAGGTTCACGCGGTCCGCAAAGCCGTTCTTGCTGGCGAGGAAGAAGCCATTGAGCAGGACGCGGTTGGTGCCGGCGTTGTAAACCTCCACCCAGTCAACGTCCCCGTTCTTGAGGAGGCGGGCCTCGTTGAGCTTGAGCGTGCCGGCCAGCCCGGACTTCAGCGCATTGGCCGCCTCGGGAGTCGGCTGGGCCAGTTGAAACCACTGGCCGCTGCCGTCCGGCCGCTGGCCGATCGAGCGCCCGTCCGTGGGCACGGTGGAACTCACCGCGTGCAGGACCGTCAGTCCGTCCGGGGCCACGAGATACGCCACCACGGGCTGCTTGGGCCAGACGCCAGCGGGAATCATGTCCAGAATCGCATGGCTCTTCGGGCGGATGACCAGGTCCTGCTGGATCTGAAACTTGCGCGTCTGGGGCGGCATGGCCGACGGGGCGGCAGGCAGCAGGAAATGGCCCTTCAAGTTCACCTGCACGGAACCCACGTTGAAGAACTCGATGAAGTTCACCCCTTCCGGCCCGGGGAAGATTTCGTTGATGACGATCTGCCGGGCGGGTCCGGCGGCCCCGGACCTCACCTTGAGCCGCATGGCAAACGCCGCGTCCGGGCTGTTCAGCGCCTGCTGGTGCACCTCCACGGCAAAGAGGTTGGTGCCGCGCACCAGTGAGTTGGGCGGCAGTTGGATCACGCCCGGCTCGACGATGGCGTCGCCGACATTGCGGTTCGCCGCCGTGTTGTAGCCCACCGCGCCACCGGGCATGCCCACCCGGCCGATTTCGCGCCCGTTCAGGTAAAACACCGCGCCGTCATCCACAATCGCGTCAATCGTGGCCGGCACATTCGTCGGGCCATTGTAGATGAAGCGATGCCGGAAGTAGTAGGTCATCGCGCCGTTGCGGAGGACGCTCCGGATGCCCGGCGGCGGCAGCTTCGTGCCGCCAAAGCCCATCAGCCCGCCGGTGCCCACGCGGAACACGCGGTCGGGAAACGCAGGCGCAAACCACGGGGGTTGGCCCGGCTGCGGCCGTGAAAGATCGACGCGCCCGTCGTTGATCAGCCAGTTGGCATCGAAGTCGATCACCACCTGCTCGCCGGACTGGGTGACAAGCTCCGGGTTGCTCAGGGACAGTTCGTTGGCCGCGCCGGACTCGCTGCCGGGGGAGCCGCCGGGCTTGCTGCTCACGGTCCAGTTGCGCCAGTCATCGGCCCGCCGGTCGGGGTCCTTAATCACCAGCGCATGGCCGCCGCCATTGGCCGCCGCCGGCCACGGCGAGCGGTCCAGGTAGCGGACGTTGGACACCGTCAGGCCGTTCTTGTCGATCAGCTTGATGCGGTCCCCGGCCTTGTTCAGCCGGCCCACCCAGGGTCCAAGAATGCGGACGTTGGCGGGGATTTTGTAAGCCGTCCGCGTGGTCCGCTCCTCCGCCATGGAGATGACGATGCGCTCGAAGGGCTTCATCCAGGTCGCCATGCTGTTGGCGGCGGAAAACGCCGGGAAGCGGAACTCGATGTGCCCCTTGATGCGCCAGTCCGCGATGTCGATCGCGTTGGCGCTGTTGTTGTAGATCTCGATGTATTCCGGCAGATCGCCCTGCGGATGATACATGATCTTGCTCAGCAAGACCTGGTCGGCGCGAGCTGCCAGCACAAGCGCGCACCAGCCGAGCAGGGCCACCCAAGCCCCGCCCCGCCTTCGCAGGCTGCGACGTAATGATTCCATGCGACGATGCGCCCCCGCCGACAAACACCCGCGAAAGGGCCCGCCCCGAGGCGGAGTCAACGTGAGCCGGGGCAAGCTAGATTTAACCCCCACAGGCGTCAATGACGACGGGGACCGGGCACCCGGCACTGTCCCCGGCCCGGCACTCAGCCCTTGAGCGCCTTTTCAATCGCGGCGTGCATGCGCGCCTCGCTGCCGGGGGCGACCCAGCACCAGTCGTGGAGATTGCCATCCTTCTCCTCCCACGCGCGCTCGATGGGGATGTAGCCCGGTGCGCTCTCGCCATAGCCTGCCACCATCACGAAGGAGTCCGGGCGCACCTTCTGCGCGTGGAGCTGGAACTCGACGTAGGCCTCGGCCGGCAGCAGGAGGAATTGCGCCGGGCCAAAATCCACGGCGGGCACATCAATCGGCTGGCCGGCCGCCGCGCGCTTGCGCCACGAGAGATTCATCGCCGCCAGGCATTGCGCGAAGGGCTTGCTCTCCGGGACGAGGATCTTCTTCGACCCTTCCACGGTGAAGCCCACCGGATCGTTGCGCGGCTCAAGCGTCATCGGCACCGAGCGGAAGACGAGTTGCTCCAACGGCTGCCGCTTCGTGTCACGCCACGCCTCGGCCATCGCTTGATAAATCCGGCCGGCGAGCACCACACGGTTCTCGCGCGCACCGGTGTTGTATTTGCCGGCGGTGACGTTGCCGCTGCAACCGGAGAAGTAAACCTGCGCGACGGTCGGCAAGTCCTCCTGCCGTCGGCGGCGCGCGACGCCGGGAAAGTCGGCGGAGACCTCGCCGCCGCCGTAGTAGCTCATGGGGTGGACCGCGTAGTTGCTCAGGGCCGCCAGCGGAGTGTTGCCATTCCAGAAACTCAGCGTCTTGAGCATCGGGTCGATGTCGCCATCGTCCGCCTGCGCGGCGAGCACGTTGCTGTTTCGACTCATCCGGTTGTAGGCGACCTTGCCATCGGGCAGCAGGTAGCGGCGGTTGGAAGCGACTTTGTCCACCTTCGCCTGACCCAGACCAAGGTGCGTGACCGGCGAGGCGGCCTTGAGACTTTCGCGCAAGGCGGTGGCGACGCGCTGGACCGCGACTTCATGGAACTCCACGTCACAAACCGTCCCGGCGCATTTGTGTTCCTTCAAAATGCGCTCGGCTTCGAGGTCGGCCACCGGCGCGTCATGCACATGCGTGCTGGAGACGAGCACGCACTGCCGCTCCGTGCCGGCAGCCTCGGCCAGCACGGTGCGCCAGCGGTCGAAAGCATCATTCCGGATTTCGCACCAGTCCACAGAGACGAGCACCACCGGCTTCGCCCCGCCGGTCAGCACCACGCCTTTGGCAAAGAGCGGGTCGGCGACGGATTTGGAGAGCCACGCCCCGCCCATCATGCCGTGCCCCGCCGGCACCGTCACATCAGCGGTGAACGCCCCCAAGCGGAACCCCTTGGCCGCCTGGGCCGGCAAATCACCGGGCCGGGTGGCGGCCAAAAGTGCGGTGGAAGTCAGGGTGCGGGCGACAAAGTGACGGCGACTGGAGGCAGCGTTGGGCATGGACGATTTCACGGTGCATCCGACGTTTTAGTCCAGTGTGAAATTGGAGCCATCCACGGGAGCGCGGCCAACCCCAGAAGTTGATTTAGCCGTCGTCAGCAACTCACCACCACAGAAGTTCCGGCCGGAGACCCGCCTCCCCCAACTGGCCAAAAAGAAACACCCCGCCCAATTCACTACAGCGTGGCGCTCATGGAATTGAGCAATCATTTCGATGCGCGATCCGGTTTTGGTGAAAACCCGAGCAATTCCCCATGACTGAAAGTTTTGCCATCCGTTGGCATCGCCGATGCTAAAGGTGCTGTGCGCTGGTCACCGACAGTCAACAAATGCGTTCCGTCCAGCGGAGACGCGCGAGATTTCGCCAGCACTTCCGCGCGCGCCGCCAGAGCGAAAGAGACCCCATGAAGAAAATTGAAGCCATCATCAAACCGTTCAAGTTGGAGGAAGTGAAGGACGCCCTAAGCGACATTGGAGTCGAGGGCATGACCGTCACCGAGGTCAAGGGATTCGGCCGCCAGAAAGGCCACACCGAAATCTACCGAGGCTCGGAATACACCGTGGATTTCCTCCCCAAGATCAAACTCGAACTCGTCCTGCCCGACGGCCGCGTGGATGCCGCCGTGAGCGCCATCGTCAAGGCCGCCAAGACCGGCAAGATCGGCGACGGCAAAGTGTTCGTCTCGCCCGTGGATGACGCCGTGCGCATCCGGACCGACGAGAAAGGTGACGCCGCTGTCTGAGAACCGCCAACCCCAACCCCCTGAACAAAAACTAACCATGAAGAAACTGATTCTCTCCCTCACTCTGTTCTCGCTGCTGGCGGCCACCGTGCAACCGCTGCTCGCCCAAGCTCCGCCCGCAGCACCGGCAGCCCCCGCCGCCGCGCCAGCCGCAAAGGCCCCCGAACCGCCCAAGAAAGCCGACCCCACCGTCGAGCAGCGCGTGGCGGACCTCGAAGCCTACATCGGCAACGGTGCCCGTGGCTCCGCCGACGCGAAGGCCAATGTCACCTCGAAGCTCGATGACGTCGCCGGCCCCGGCCACAACGGCTTCATGATGATTTGCGCCGCGCTGGTGCTCTTCATGACCCTGCCGGGCCTCGCGCTCTTCTACGGTGGCTTGGTCCGCAAGAAGAACATTCTGTCCGTCGTCGCCCAATGCTTCGGCATCGCCGGGCTCGTCACTATCCTCTGGTTCGTCTGCGGCTACAGCCTGGTGTTCTCAGCCGGTTCGCCCTACCTCGGCAGCTTCAGCAAGTTTGCCTTCCTGAACGGCGTCACCTCCGCGCCCAACACGGACTACTCCGCTTGGGTGTCACAAAACGTGTTTGCGATGTATCAGCTCATGTTCGCCATCATCACCCCGGCGCTCATCATCGGCGCGATCGCGGAACGCATGAAGTTCTCGGCAATCCTCCTGTTCGTGGCCATCTGGATGTTCGCAGTTTACTTCCCGCTCGCGCACATGGTGTGGGGCGTGGACGGCCTGATGAACGGCGTGTGGAACGGTGATGCCAAGATCCGCGCGATTGATTTCGCCGGCGGCACGGTGGTTCACATGAGCTCGGGCTGGAGCGCCTTGGTGCTCTGCTTGATCCTCGGACCGCGCCTCGGCCACGGCAAGACCGCGATGCAGCCCCACAGCATGACCATGTGCGCCATCGGCACCGGGATGCTCTGGGTCGGCTGGTATGGTTTCAACGCCGGTTCGGCAGTGGCGGCGGACGGCATTGCGGCCAATGCGTTCATGACCACCACGCTGGCGGCGGCGGTTGCGGCCTTCGTCTGGCCGGTGCTCGAGTGGCTCGTGCGCGGCAAGCCCTCCATCCTCGGCTTCTGCTCCGGTGCGGTCGCGGGCCTGGTGGTCATCACCCCCGCCGCCGGCTTCGTGAACGCCAAGGGCGCGATGATCATCGGCGTGCTCGCCGGTGTGGTGCCCTACCTCGCCTGCACCAAGCTCAAGCAAATCTTCAAGTATGACGACGCGCTCGACACCTTCGGCGTCCACGCCGTGGGCGGCACGCTCGGCGCGCTCGTGACGGGCATCCTCGCCACCAAGGACGTGAATGCGAACCTCACCGATGCCAACAGCTACGCGAAGGCCAACAAGCTCTTCGAACTCGTCGGCAACGGCCTCTGGATGGAGCAGGTCAAGGCCATGGCCCTCACCGTCGTCCTCGCGGTGGTCGCCACGGCGGTCATTGCTTACATCGTGAAGGCCGTCGTTGGCCTCCGCCCGACTGAAGAAGTCGAAACCGTCGGTCTGGACCTCGCCGAACACGGCGAGGAAGGCTACCACGGCTAAGCGCACAACCCACTCAAGCCGCCGCGCCAATAAATGCGACCAGCGAGTCGCACTTGGCGCGGCGGTTTGCTTTTCGGGGGGCAAGCTTCCGCTGCCATATTTCCGAGCTAGTCCGGAGCCGACGGCGTCCACCCGCGAAAGCGCAGGCAACTTCCCTCAAGCCCTTGGCTGGCGTGCCCGGCTCGCGGCCCGGCCCAGAATCCACAGCAGCACGGCCAGCGGCATGGCCAACAGCAACCAGCCGACGAGGCCGATGGATGATCCGAACATGGCCGAAGCAACAGGAGCCGCTTTCAAGTCTGTGCCGGCTGGCGCGGCTGGGCTCCGAGCCTGTTTCAGGTTCCCCGTGGCAACGGTTGGAGCTTCCTGACGGACAACCGGCTCTCGCTTTGGGGGTGTTAAACTCGCACTGGCCTGAATGGCTGTGGCTGCGCTTGCCAAGACATGCGAAGGAACATTGGCTGCGGTAGCCTTTGTCCCTGTCGCTGGCACACCATTGGTAATCATGAAGGATACGTTCCCACTCGTGACCGTCACAAAGTTAGTGCCAACAGCGGCGTCCCGATAAGCATAGAGATGATAAAGCTTGTTCGGCTCCAGATGGAACTGAAGGTCGATCCGTATGCCTTCCGTGAACTTTCCCCCAGGCTGTAAACGATGCACACGACCGGATGAACTTCCAGAATAGACCGGTGACCTGTCACACTCATAACGTGACTTCACCAACTCGCGATCATGAATCAAAACCAGTTCAAGCGAAACCATGCCGCCACGTTCCCAGACCTGACGCGCCCAGCCCCCGGGTGCTGAAAGATTTGTCAATGTAATCAAGGCATGAACTGGTTCATTGGTGCCATACACATCCTTTGATGTTTGAATCCCGAGTTGGAAGCCGCCAGCTTCAACACCCCAAACGGGGTTGTTCCGTCCTAAACGGGTGAATAACTCACGCGCTGTGGAGCCAGATTGAATCGCATCCGAGTGTGGCCAGACCTGCGCCTTGCATACTGTCGTGCCCAGCGCTGACCCAAAGCAGATGATATAAATAATCAGGAGTGTTTGGTGCATTTCGTCTGCTTGGTTGAGTCAAGGAGTCCCCACAGGGACTACCCTGTTCGTCCAGCTTGGATATTGCGGATTCGCGATTACAGGGCTAACGAGCGGGCTATTGGTCCAACTCGTGTTGGGCACCCAAACAGTTGGTGAATTCGTGAGGGCCGCCTTCCATCCCCAGCTTACAGACTGAAGCGGAACCCAAACCTCATTATCGCCAGGACGATACATCAGATAGAGCGTGAACTGGTCGTTAACGCTGGCACCGAGATTGCCGGAGGCCGGGAGAGACTCGACCGTGAATTTCGGGTTATCATCATACGGCCCATTTGCTGGTAAAAAAGCCTCACGATCCAGACCAGCCGCAGTGAAGACTCGATTCGTCCTTATCAGGACTGCCCCGGCGGAATTGGTGAACTCAGCCTGATCGCGGTATAGCGTCCGAGTGCTGGATGTAATGATTGGAACCCAACCAAATCCAGAGAGTGTCGGTGTTCCACGAACGTCGAAATAAGCGCCCTCGTCATCCGCCAGAGCTTTTCCTAGTCCTAACCTGCCGGAACTTCCGTCATCAGAGAGATAGACCTTTCCAACGCTGATTCCGTCTTCCCCGTCCGGCCATGGGTAGATATAACCAGTCGGCTTGATCACTTCTACCTTGCACTGAACGCTGGCAGCTTTGTTGTTGATATTGCAACTGAACTTGACGTTAACCAGTCCAGTCTTCCACCACGCGAATGAGGCGCTGAGGTTGGTTTTCGGGAAATCAAAAACGGCTTTGCCTACGTGCTGTGTCACCGTGATGCCGTTGGTATCTTGGATCTCAAACTCTCCGTAAACAAAGTTTGAGACCGTGTCGCCGCCAATGGTCCAGAGGGGATTGGTGACATCCATGCCGGAACCTGCTGGAGGCACATTGGCCGTGAAGAGCATTTTCTGACCGATTAAAGTCTTATAGACATTCGTAGATGGAAACTGGAATGGCTGGGATTCGTAGCTGACAACCGTTTGGTAGGTTGAAGAGTTTGTGTCCATGTCGACATAGGCAAATCCCGCTCCCTCCATCGTGAGGCGATACGGAGTCTGATTCAAATCTGCCTTCCAGTTCGCATGACCAGTAATGTTCAACGCTACGACATTGGAGGAGTGCTCCGAATAAGACTGCCAAGCCACGCCATTCGTAATTCCTTGGCCTGCCACCGTGATTTCAGACTCAGAGATCTGCTGCAATGTATCCTCGTCGATGGCCGTAACGGTGAAGGCCACGACGACATCATTCGTGAAATCCGGATTTCCAGCGAGCACCAACTCTTTCTCTGCGGCTACACCTGTAAGAATCTAGTAGCCCACACTGCTGATCGTCCCTTTTCCCAGAAAGGGCGCAATAGGCTGATCAAGCACCTCAGCCCCGTTGTGCGCCAGACCCAGCCCCTCCAGAGCGGCCCGCACACCGTCAACATCCAAGGCTCCGGCGCTGCCATCTGCCTGTAGCGAAAACGTGTTCGTGGCCTCCAGCACCGGGCTGAGGTTGGTGAACAGAGCGGTGCTGTAATCCATCCGGCTGAGGAAATGAACGGCCAAGCTGGCGTTGCTCCCGACCTGAAACTTGTGGATGAACTTGGTGTTGAAGTAGGCGGCAACGTAGTTGCCCATGCCGTCATCGCCATAAGTGGAGAAGAACACGTCCTCAACCGAGGCATCAAATTTGTAAAACCGAAGACCCTCGAACGGCTCTGTCTGAGCACTGACAGGCCTGGTAAACATGAGAACTCCCATCAGAATGAGCAGCAAAGGGAGGCGACAGGTGGTTTTCATAATGGGACGGGTTCAGTCTTCGTGTTGGTGGATTCAGTTGTTTACCGCGATGCTGACCGTGTCGCTCCATTGACCGAAGGATTCGTCACCGTCGAGGTAGATGGCGCGGTATTTCCAGAGGGCGGTGGTCCCGGGCGCGGGGGTGGCGGTATCCGTGTAGTGCGGGACGGTGTCCACGGCCAGAAAGGTCCACTGGCCGTTGCCCCGGTCCACTTCGATGCGCACGCCGGTGAAGCCGCTCTTCTTCCACTGCACTTCAATGTGCCCGCCCGCCACGCGCACGAGCTTGAGGTCCGGCTGGGTGGTCTCCGGGTCTGCACCTTGCTCTTCGGCTCCGATGACGCCGAGATCTTGCCCATCTGCCTCAGTGTAGGCGGCGTGGCCCTTGATGCGGCTGACGAGGCTGGCGGTAAACCTCCAGCCGTTGGCCTGCGGGGTGATC
>Ga0255100_1000903_pt1 | contig 11303 bp, 11 predicted proteins | sample Colum_Colum_RepB_2_FD_188449 | JGI IMG/M metagenome (GOLD analysis project Ga0255100, IMG submission 188449) | Freshwater microbial communities from Columbia River, Oregon, United States - Colum_Colum_RepB_8d | ecosystem: Environmental > Aquatic > Freshwater > River | place: USA: Oregon...
TGCCTGTGGCTGCGGCACTTCCTCGACGATCAGCCGCCAGCGGCCTTCGTCATCGCTCGATTGGCCGCCGGCAAAGCCGATGCGGACGATCTGGCTGGCGCCCGGCGCCAGTCGGAACATCGGCGGCGTGATGATCGGGGCATCGGCGCCAGTCGCTGGTTCAAGCTGGTCGCCGCCGTCCTGATGGCGCCAGTGGTAAGCGCTGACCTGCACCGTGGTCGGCGTGTCGGCGGCATTGCCGATGGTCATCGAGGTGGCCGCCTGCTTCGCTCCGAGTTCGAGGCGGATCGGGTTGACGGTCAGCGAAGCGGCGTTGGCCGTGGTGGCCAGCAGGATCAGCGCGGCAAGAAGGTGTTTGTGCATGGCGTGGTCGTCCCGGATCAGTAGGTGACGGTGATCGCGACGCTGTCGCTGTAACTGCCGGTGGGCACGGCGGCGCTGGCCGGAATCTGGCCGTAGATGGTGATCGTGTTGCTCAGCGAGCCGCTCGAGGAGGTACCGCCGAGGGTGTCGGTGCCGGGCGTGTTGCCCCAGTTCAGCGTGCGGCTGGCATCGCGGAACAGACGGTAGTCGAGCGTGTTCGCGCCGCTGGTGAGCTTGCGCAGTGCGACCGTGGCGCCGGAGCCGGCGCCGGCATCGAGGCCGATCTGGTACGGCGTGCCGAGCGTGCAGGTGAGCGTGACGGTGGTCGAGCCGTTCAGTGCTGCGCCGGAGGTCGGGTCATAACTGCCGAAAGCCAATGTGCCGTTGGCGATCAGGCAGACCGATGCCACCGAGGCAGTGACCGTCAGCGTGCCGCTGGCGGTGGCGGCCTGTGCAGAAGGCACTGCGCACACGCTGCTGGCGGCGATGGCCAGGGCCATCGCGACACGCCGGGGCAGGGAGCAAGGCTTGCGCATAAAACGGTTCCGGAGGCTGACCGTACGCAAATCGGCCGAAGCATCCGGAACTGCAGCGCCGACACGGTGGTGACGGACCAGCGGTAGAACCCGATCCGGTCGGCGGCACCGCGTGCGCGCCGACCGGTGCAGGTGAAGCCTCAGTGGCTGCTGGTGACCGGCTTGCGGCTGGCCTCGAACAGGAACCAGGTGCGCTGTTCGGTCTGGTCGATCCAGACTTCCAGCAAGCTGGCGCTGGCGATGTCCTGATGCTCGTCGCAGACGCTGTGCACCTCGCGCAGGCTGGTGCCGAGCGTCTTGTTGTCATCGCGCAGCTCGGCCAGCATGTCCAGCGGTTCGACGTATTCGGCATCGTTGTCGAGCACCCGCTGGGTGCGGGCGATGTGGCCGATCGAACGCAAGGTGATGCCACCGATCTTGCGCACCCGCTCGGCAATCGGATCGGTCATCGCGAACAGCTGTTCGGCCTGTTCGTCGAGCATCAGGTGGTAATCGCGGAAATGCGGCCCGCTCATGTGCCAGTGGAAGTTCTTGGTCTTCAGGTACAGCGCGAAGATGTCGGCCAGCACGCCATTCATCGCGGCGGAGATATCGCGGGTGGCCGGCTTGACCAGATCGGTGGGCGTGGCCAGCGGCGAGCCACGGCGCGCCACGAGATCATGGCTGGCATCGGTTTCGAGCGGCTTGTTCATCGGCGATTCTCGTTGTCTTTGGGGGACGCCGAGGATGTTCCGGAGCGCCTGGCGGGTCTGTGCGTGAACGAACCGAGCAGCGCCGGCCGCGCGGCCTCACAATTCGCGGCCCGCGCCAGTCGGCGCGGCTGATCAATGGTGTTCGCCCGTGGAAAACCCGCAAGCCTTCTCGACGCTCCCGCTGAATCCGCTGCTGCTGCAGGCACTGGATTCGCTGGCGTTCCACACGATGACGCCGATCCAAGCACAAAGCCTGCCGGTGATCCTCGACGGCCGCGACGTGATCGGCCAGGCGCGCACCGGCAGCGGCAAGACCGCGGCGTATGGCCTGGGCGTGCTGTCGAAGATCGACCCGACGATCATGAGTACGCAGGCGCTGATCCTGTGCCCGACCCGCGAACTGGCCGACCAGATCGCCAAGGAAATCCGCGCGCTGGCGCGCTGTCTGCCGAACGTGAAGCTGACGGTGATCGGCGGCGGCATTTCCAAGCGGCCGCAGGTGGCTTCGCTGGAACACGATCCGCACATCATCGTCGGCATGGCGGGCCGCGTTCAGGAACTGATCGACGACGGCAACCTGAAGCTCGGCAGCTTGCGGGTGCTGGTGCTCGACGAGGCCGACCGCATGCTCGATGGCGATTTCGAAGCCGCCAGCCGCGCCATCGTCGAGCGCACGCCGGCCAGTCGCCAGACGCTGTTCTTTTCGGCCACGTTCCCGGACGCGGTCCGGGCAGTGTCGAAGCGCCTGCAGCGCGAGCCGGTGACCATCACTGTCGACAACGAGATCGTCACCGCGCAGGTCGAACAGACGTTCTACGAGGTCGACCCGATGCGCCGCCTCGATGCGCTGGCGCATCTGCTGAGCACGCAGCGGCCGGAATCGGCACTGGTGTTCGCGCACACCAAGAACGATGCCCAGGATCTGGAAGTTCAGCTGAAGAAGCGCGGCTTTTCGGTGCTGTCGCTGCATGGCGATATCGACCAGCGCGACCGCGACGAAGTGCTGGTGCGCTTCATCAACGGCTCCGCCCGCGTGCTGATCGCGACCGACGTTGCAGCCCGTGGCCTGGACATCAAGGACCTGGCGCTGGTGATCAGCTACGAACTGCCGCTGGAGCCGGACCAGCACGTCCATCGCGTGGGCCGCACCGGCCGGGCCGGGAAGAGCGGTGTGGCGCTGCACCTGTACAGCTCGCGCGAACGCAGCCGCTTGACCGCGATCGAAGCCAAGCTCGGCTTCACGGCAAGCATCGGCAAGCTGCCGATGTCGGCCTTGTCACCGGACCGCCCGGTACCGCCGGTGTTCGTCACCATCTGCATCGACGCCGGCCGCCGCGACAAGCTGCGCCCCGGCGATCTGCTCGGCGCACTGACCGGCGCTGCCGGGCTGGCCAAGGAAGCCGTCGGCAAGATCAACAGCTTCGACACCCGCACCTATGTCGCCATCGACCGGCGCTTTGCCAAGAGCGCTATCGAAGGGCTGAAGGCGGGCAAGATCAAGGGCAAGAATTTTCGGGTCAGGCCGATCGATTGAGCGTTTGCCCGATGGTTGCGGATTGGGATTTGTTCGAGCTTGCCTAAGGCCCGGATAGCGGGTCGACGGTAGATCTAGCATCGCTAGGATGTTCATGACGAACGACGGAAGTGAATGCTAAGCATCCAATCGCTTTATCACTTCTTCTGACTGCCCGCGAACATTAATGCGTGACCGCGCAGGGCCGCTGCGAAACGAGAGAAAGACAAATCTTCCGCGGGCTGCGAAATGGCGGTCGGCCTTGCATTCGTCGCCATCAGAAAGCACGACGCGTTATAGATGCGCTCAAGTACCAAGCGGCGGCACAGCAACTCATACCGCTCCGCATAGGAAACGCCCTTATGTTTGATCACGCCCGTCTTTGTGGCGGAGCCTGCAGGGCCGCGGAAAACCGGATCGACCTGGAAGTACGGCTCCTTATTCGCAACCGGCAGCTTTACACTGGCACGGTCTTCTAGCAGGAAGAGATACCCAAGGAAGGGTGCTGGTGCTCCCGCGCCTAAGCGGCCCTCGCGATATGCAGTCCATAGGTCCTTAGCGCTTCCAACCGCTTCTTCAGAACGGTTATTGACATTGTTTCCAATAGACTTTCCGGCTTGTGATTTGAACTCCATCGCCAGAACAAGCTGTCCCTCAGAAATCACGATCAGGTCCCACTTCTTCGTGGCGCGGAAGTAGCCCGGCAGCTCTAAGGCCGTCCGAGTTCGCACGTCAAGCCGATTGAGACCTGCCTCGCACAGGATGTCTGCAACTAGGACCTCAAGAGCGCCCATCTGGGTCCCGCCAGTTACCTCGCCCCGTGTGCCGGCATCGATCTTGCCGGATCCAACCTGTTTTTCTTTGTTCTTCGTCCGTGCGTCCCAATAGCTTTGCACTGCTGTCTGCAGACGCGCCTCTATATCAATCTTCGCGGTCAAAGCTCCCTCCCAATGAAGCTCTTTCTACTGTGTTGAAGCCATAGAGTTTGAAGGCTGCGCGGTTGCATGCTGCAAGGTCCCTTGTCTCGGCAGCCTGCTTCAGCTCCTTCCGCATCGCTGCGGGCACATCCCTCCAGTGCGGGATACGAATGCGCCGTAAGTACTGCGCCTGATACCGCAGGAACCCGCCGCGCATCCGCGTAGAGTAAGTTGCAACGAACAACCTTGCGATGCCTGAGAGGAGCAAAGCCTGAAGCGCCCGCAGCTCCCAGTCGGCTGCCGTGATGAAGTACAGGTTGTGATGCGGGTAAAGCCGACCCTCCTCATACACGATGTGTGCCTCACCCTTGATATCCGGCACCAGAAGCTTTGGCGTCGTTGTAAGCGAAGGCGTTATACGGTCAATTGTGCGGTACCAGCTGGAGGGTGCCTTTATAGCGCAATGCCGACCGGCGATTGCCTCCTTACGAGCTTCGAGGTAACGCCTTAGGCGGGGATAGGCTACGAGGTCAACCAGACCGCCGCCATCTGCAAATGGATTGACAACGCCGAACCCGCGCCATTGGACCGTGCCGTTTAGAATGTCTCGCGTCATTACCAACCGCTGCTTGCGATCGTCTTCGACATCAAGCTCATCGAACGGGCCAATAAACGCATGATCCGCCCCGGTGGCAACGCCGATTCCTACTTTGCATCCCGCTTCTTCAAGTGTTGGGAAATTCGCTTCGAGGCGGCGTACGAGCGCCAGCTGATCCGATGATTCAAGAATCCACGGCTCCGAGCCGGCCGTAACTCCGATTAGTTCGCGGACCGCAGTGGCCGCCTTCGGGATTTGCTGCGCGAGGAGTAGAGTTGCTAGAGCGTCGAGCACTGTGTTGTCTATTGCCGGTCGGTATGCCAAGCGTGTAGCACCCGACCTTCCTCGCGTGATGATGGTGACGGCCGGATACGCAATTACGTCCGAGTGGAAGACTGGGCAGTCCGTCATGTCTACGTGCACCTTCAGATGGAACTCTTTAGCAACTAGAGCCCGCAACGGTCCTCCGTAGCGGTTCTTCATCCAGCGGTCAGCGCAAATAAAACCGAGTGCTCCGCCCTTGGTCAGCAGGCGCAGCGAGCGCTCGATGAATGGAATGTACAGATCAGCGCGGTCGTACATCGTTGCGTAGCGGCTGCGGTACTCGGACAGAAGCGCAGCCGGGATCATTTCCTGCCGGACGTATGGAGGATTTCCGATCACCACATCGAACGTATCCGGCAATCGGGCGAGAAGAAAATCGCCGCGGATCAGCCAGCGATCCGCAATCGCCTCCGCTTCGCACTCGGCGATTCCGGCGTCGGTCAGCTGAGTAATCAAGACTGCGCGCGTCTGATCGAACGTGTCCCGGTGTAGTTCGACTGCACGGATACACTCGCCGAGTGTTTCCAACGGACGCGTGGTCATGCCTGTGGCTTTCCATGCGTTCAGAAGTCGGTCGATCGCCGGAAATAAAAAGTCGCCCTTGCCGAAAGAGGGCTCAAGTAGCTTCAACTTGTGCAATGGCCTGTCGCAGGTGTAGCCCGTAAGGTTGAGGATAAAGTCCACGACCTCGCGACGCGTGAAGATTGCGCCGCGTTCCTCGATGCCGCCAGCGCGGGCCAGTTCTTCGACTGCCGCCGTGACGGGGCAAAGATCAGGAAACGAAGGCTGATGCAGCAAGAGGTTCATGGTAACAACGCTTTGTTGTTCTGGGCTTGAGCGATCAAATTCTTTTCGACCCCGGATGCGATCGGATCATTGCCATCGCTGCCGCTACCCGGCTCAGGCGGTTCTTGCGACGTTATGTCGGGATTATAGAGGCCAAGCGCAAGCACACACTGAAGGCCTTAACTGTGAAGGCGCAAATTAATAAAGCAGCAAGCGTGGGCTGGATAGCGCCCCGTGAACTCCGGGACGAGGCTGGCAACAGCGATGACACATCCCTGATTTCGCTGCGCTCCATCCATGCCGAATCGATCGGCTCGCGTTGTGTTGACGATGTTACGTTAATGCGGTCTACTCGATTCGGTAGCGGTGTTACGACCCGGTGATCGAAGCCGGCGCGTCGCTGCCGCTGCATCGGGGCTGCATGCATGCTTTGACGAACGATGACGTTTTCGAAGCGGCCGGCGCGGACATACCTAAAACAATGAAGGGGAAAGATCGATGAGTCAGGAGTCGTGGGTGGTTGCGGGCAAAGGGTTTTCGGATCGAATCAGCGGCAAGCTGCTGACCCACTGCTTCATCATGATGTTTCTCGGTTTCATGGGCGGCTTCGTCTGGCTGATTGCCTTGGCCGGCAACGTCTTCCACATAGTGCCGCTGCCGCGTTTCGAGATCATCGTGCCGGACCAGCGGGAGCTGCTGCGCAACGTGCATGTCGGCACCATCCTGAATTCGATCTACGTGATGGCGATGGTGGCCTTGAGCGCGCGGCTGAACTTCAGCGTGCGGCAGGCGAAGTGGGTGTACTACTGGGCCATCGTGCTGCTGTGGGGAAACATGATCGGCTACTCGACGGCGGTCTACGCGCCGGAACGTGGCCTGCAGCCGATCGGCGACTGGCCGAACCTGGTGTCGTACGGCACGTTCTACATTGCCGTCGTGGCCGCCACGATCACCACCGGCATCTGTCTGTACAGCGCGATTCGCGCCGGGCGCAGCAACGGTTGATGTCAGGCGGGACGCGGCCGGCCACGGCGCCGCGTCCCGGTCAGACCGATAACGACACCGTCACTCGCGCGCCGCCCAAGCCGCCATCCGCCCGCGACAGCTCGACACTGCCGTCGTAGACCTTGACCAGCTCCGCGACGGCACCCAGGCCGATGCCCTGGCCGGGCGTGATGCTGTCGGCGCGGACGCCGCGGCTGAGCAGCTTGTCGGCATCGTCGGGGAAGCCGGGGCCGTCGTCGTCGATCACCAGCACCAGCATCCGGTTGCGGATTTCGGCGCGTGCGTGGACCGCGGTCCGTGCCCATTTCGCGGCGTTGTCCAGCAGGTTGCCGAGCAACTCGTAGAGATCGCCCTCGTCGGCGCGGGCCTTGAGGCTGTCGGCGATGTCGATTGCGAAGCGAAGCTGCTTGGCGGCGTAGACCTTGGTCAGCGCGCCGACGATCTTGTCGGTCAGCGGCTTGAGCTTCACCGGCTCGGCCAGCGTGCGGCGTCCGGCTGCTGCAGCCTTGCGCAACTGGTGGTGGGTGATCTGCTGCATGCGGTCGACCGGGTCGCTCATGCGGTCGCGGGCGTCTGCAGGCAGCGTGTCGTCTTCAACGACGCCGCGCAGCACCGCCAGCGGGGTCTTCAGCGAATGGGCGAGGTCGTCGAGTGCGTTGCGGTAGCGCTGCTGCTGGTTGCGCTCGGCGGTGATCATGGTGTTCAGGCCTTCGGCCAGCGGCGTGAGTTCGGTCGGATAGCCGGCCTCGATGCGTGACTGCTGACCGGATTCGACATTGCGCAGCTCGCGCACCAGCTTGCGCAACGGCGACAGCCCCCAGCTAAGCACGATGAGCTGCACCGCGATCAGCGCGGCAGCGGCGCCGCCGAGCCAGATCCACAGCACGCGCCGGAAAGCCTTGAGCTGGGCGAGGTATTCGGTCTTGTCTTCCATGACGGCGACCGTGTAGCGCGTCTGCTTCTTGCGCCCGCCGCCGAACAGCCGTAGGCCGCCAGTTTCGGACACCCAGCGCACGCCGTAGGTCATCGCGAAGCGGGTTTCGAGATCATTGAACAGGGTGGCGCCGACTTCCGGGGCCAGCAGTTCCGGAACGTCGCCGGCAAAGCTCGGGCTGCGCCAGATGACTTTGCCGCGCTCGTTGAAGATCAGTGCTTCCAGTCCGGACTGCACGCGGCCCAGTCGCGGGTCGGGCAGGGAGCCGGTGTTGATCCGCACGCCGCCGTTGTCCTCGAATTCGGCGGCGCCCAGCAGCGCGAAGATCAGCCCCTGCTGACGGTCCTGCTGCGCTTGCAGGCTGCTGCCGCGGAACGCCTGATCAAGCCCGGCGCCACACAGCAGCATGAACACCACCAGCACCAGCGTGACGACCAGCAGCAGACGGGTGCGCAGCGATTTCATCGGCAACGCACGGTCGCTGCCGCGTTCACGCCCGTGGCAACGTCCAGCGGTAGCCGCTGCCGCGCTGGGTGGTGATCGGATTCAGCGTGCTGTCGGGGTCAAGCTTGGTGCGCAGCCGCCGGATGAATACCTCGATGACGTTGGAGTCGCGCTCCTCGTCCTCGCTGTACAGGTGCTCGGTCAGCGTCGACTTCGACACCACTTCGCCGGCGTGCATCACCAGGTATTCGAGAAGGCGGTATTCGTAGGCCGTCAATTCGACCGCGTTGCCGTGCAGGCTGACGGTCTTGGCGGCGGTGTTCAGGATGATCGGCCCGGATTCCAGCTGCGAGGTGCTCCAGCCGCCGCTGCGACGCACCAGCGCGCGGGCGCGAGCCAGCAGTTCTTCCTTGTGGAACGGCTTGACCAGGTAGTCGTCGGCGCCGGCTTCCAGTCCTTCGACCTTGCTTTGCCAGCCATCGCGGGCGGTCAGGATCAGGATCGGGTAATTGCGGCCGGCCTTGCGCACCGCCTTGATGATGGCGATGCCCGGCGTCTTCGGCAGGCCGAGATCGATGATCGCCAAGTCCACCGGGTACTCGACCGCCATGTACTGGCCCTGCTCGCCATCGGCCGCCATGTCGACGATGTAGCCCTCGTCCGCCAGATGGCGGCAGACCAGGTCGCGCAGGGCGGGGTCATCCTCTACGACAAGTGCGCGCATCTACGGCTCCGATCAGCGATGGTGAAGCAAGCTTACTGGACGTAGACGACGCGAACTTCGCCATTGCGCAGCAGCTTGACCCGGTAGCCGCCGCCGCTCGGTTCGACCGACAGCACACGGCCGCCACCGTTCTCGCGCTGGGCGCGCTTGGCGGCTTCGTTCGGGCTCAAGCCGCCACGAGGGGAGTCGTCACGGTCGTCGAACTCGCGTCCGCCATTCAGGAACTGCGTTTCGAGGCCGAACGTGCCGCCGCCACGACGGTCCGCCAGTGCCTGCTGGCTGGACGCCAGCAGGCTTGCAGCGATGACGATCATGGTGAGGACGGCGCGCATCTGGGGCTCTCCGCAGGCTTGGGTGAGGATCGGACGATCGATGTTCAGTAGTCGGCCGGGCTGACGTTGACGTTCACTGCCAGGTGGTCACCCGGGTCATACGGCAGCCGCGTGTCATAGATGCGGCCGTGGTAGCGATAACGCACGTCGTAGCCGTCGATACGCTGCTCGTAACGGGTTTCATCGACCGTGCGGCAGCGCTGTTCATAGCCATACGACGGCTCGCGATAGCCACGGCCGCTGTTGCGGCCGATGCTGGCACCGGCGCTGGCGCCGACCACGGCACCGGCGGCGGTCGCCACCGCGCGGCCCGAACCCTGGCCGAAGCGGTTGCCGACTACACCGCCGACCACGGCACCCAGCACGGCACCGACGCCGCCGCCGTCATAGCCCCGGTAGCCGTCGTCATAGACAACGCGTTCCTGGAAGCACTCCTCGCGCGGCACCGAAACGCGCACGTCGGTGTAGATCGGACGGCTGCTGATCACGTCGGCGTAGTCGGTGTCGTCGTGGCGACGGCCAGCCTGCGCGGTGGCAGACGTGCCAAGCATGGCGACGGCGGTCAACAGGGAAGTGAGCTGGGCGTTCATCGCGAGGTTCCTCGTATGGGCGTGCGGTGGTTGGGTTTGCACGCTGCGAGGGCAAGACTACGCAAGCTTCCTGAATTGAGACTGAACTGCTGACCGGAATTATCGATGACCCGAAGCAGCGGCTCAATCCTGATCGATTCGCGAAACGTCCCGGGTTTCCGGTAGCCGCAGGTACACCAGCAGCGACACGCCGATCATCGCGGCCACGTAGACATAGAAGCCAGATTCATGCCCGGCCTTCTTGAACCAAAACGCGAGGTATTCGGCGGTGCCGCCGAACAGCGACACCGTCAGCGCGTACGGCAGGCCAACGCCAAGGGCCCGTACTGCCACTGGAAAGAGCTCTGCCTTGACCACGGCATTGACCGCCGTGTAACCGCTGATCACCACCAGCCCGGCCAGCATCAGCCCGAACGCGGCATAGGGATCCTGCACGGTGGCCAGCAGCGACAGCATGGGTACCGTGCCGATGGCGCCTCCAAGGCCAAAGAAGATCAGCAGCGGCTTGCGGCCGACATGGTCCGACAGCGCGCCGAACAGTGGCTGCAGCAGCATGTAGACGAACAGCGCCGCAGCGGAGATCAGCGTGGCGTCATCCTTCGAGAAGCCGGCCGTGTTGACCATGAATTTCTGCATGTAGGTCGTGCAGGTGTAGAAGGCCAGCGTGCCGCCGAGCGTCATGCCGACCACGGTCGCGACCTGGCGCGGGTGCTCGCGCAGCAGGGTGCGCAGCGGTGAACGCTCGGGCGTCGCCTGCTTCGCGAAGCTTTCGGTTTCGTGCAGGCCGCGCCGCAGCCACAGGGCTGCCAGCGCCAGCAGGCCGCCGACCGCGAACGGAATGCGCCAGCCCCAGTCGTCGAGCTGCTGAGGCGTCAGCAGCCAGCGCTGCAGCACGATCAGCAATGCCAGCGCGCTGAGCTGGCCGAGGATCAAGGTGACGTACTGGAAGCTCGACCAGAAGCCGCGGTGCTCGCGGCTGGCCACTTCGCTGAGGTAGGTCGCCGAAATGCCGTACTCGCCGCCCAGGCTCAGGCCCTGCAGCAGTCGGCAGGCGATCAGGATGATCGGCGCGGCTACGCCAATTTCGGCATAGCCCGGCGTGATCGCGATGGTCAGCGAGCCGGCACACATCATCAGCACCGATAGCAGCATCGCTGCGCGGCGGCCCTTGCGGTCGGCAAGGCTGCCCATCAGCCAGCCACCGATCGGCCGCATGAAAAAGCCGAGCGCGAACACGCCGGCGGTGTTCAGCAGCTGCGCGGTCGGGCTGCTGCCGGGGAAGAACGCTTTCGAGAAGTACAGCGCGAATGCCGAATAGGCATACCAGTCGTAGTACTCGACGAGATTGCCGATCGAGCCGCTGAAGATCGCGCGAAAGCGCGCACGCGGCGTCATCGGCGCCGCGTTCATGGCGCGGCCATAGTGGCGGGCATCTGCGGCGGGATGTAGGCCAGGGTCAGCCCGAGCGCCCAGAGCAGGAACAGCACCACCGGTAGATGCACGATGAACTGCGTGAACGTGTAGCCGACGATGTCGCGCACCTTG
>Ga0255100_1000907_pt1 | contig 11299 bp, 9 predicted proteins | sample Colum_Colum_RepB_2_FD_188449 | JGI IMG/M metagenome (GOLD analysis project Ga0255100, IMG submission 188449) | Freshwater microbial communities from Columbia River, Oregon, United States - Colum_Colum_RepB_8d | ecosystem: Environmental > Aquatic > Freshwater > River | place: USA: Oregon...
GTAGACGCGTAGCCCTTGCATCATTTTGGGCACGGACGCAGCCGAGGCGATCCAGGTGGATTCGATGTCACGCCAAACTCGAAGTCCTTCGTTGGCCGGCAGTCCCAGGAGCTGAGAGAGTGCGAGCAAGACTCGCCGTGCGTCTGCGACAGACCGTGGCTCGAACCGAATAACCTTGATGCCAAGGGCTTCGAGTCGATCCGCGCCCCGGGTTGATCCTGCCAGCAACACCACATCCGGGCGAGCTGCCACGATGGCCTCGATGTTGGGATCGATACCGCCTCCCATGCGAGGAAACGACTGCACTGAAGCGGGCCAGTTGGAGTAGCGGTCAACACCCACCAGTCGAGAACAGCCACCCAAGATACAAACGGTTTCTGTCAGGGAGGGGAGTAGGCTGACGATGCGTTGAGCGGGCTGAGACAAAGTGATCTCGCGCCCCCCATCATCGCGAACCGTCACTGAGGCTTGAACTGGCAGCGTCAAAACCCACCAGGCCCCCACCCACAAAGCGGAACACCAGAGGCGACGCCACGCAGGAATGAAGGCAGGCAGCGAGAGCACGGTTTTACTGGTAGGTGTATTTCACAACTGCCATGAAATTGCGCAAATTGTCGGGGTACAAAGATATGAACTTTGGCGCACCCCATGGATGGACATCAGTGGCATAGGAGAAATAATTTCGGTTGAAAAGATTGCGAATCATGATGGAGGCTTCGAGTTCTCGCGTCTTGTAAGCGTAGCGAAGGTCTGCGGTGGCGTAGCCAGCGACTTTGGGTGACTGGTTGCTGAAGTCACCCGCAACTTGTTGTGAGCCCAGCAAATTGGCGTAGGCCGAGACAGTGTGCTGGCTGGCCAATGACCAGACTCCCCTCAGCGAAGCTGATTGCCTGGGAACCATGGGAATGGCCTTGCCTGCATAGGAGCCCGATGCAAAATCTGCAGCTTTGTACGACATCACACCCCCCAACAACAACTGGCGACTCAAACGGTGAGAGACATCGAGGTCAATGCCACGACGTCGTGTCGGCTCCAGGTTGATATTGGCAAATTGCGATGGGTCATAAATGATTTCATTGCGTAACTCGCTCTGAAAGACACGAAGCCCCACACGGGTTGAATCAGCCAGACGATATTTCCAACCGAGCTCATTGTCCTGTGCCGTCTGCGGATTGAGGGGCATAGGTCCTGAGCCGAGCCACGGCGCACCACCAATTTCGTCAATATTAGGCAGTCGATAGGATTGAGACCTTCTGACATAAACGGAATTCGCTGAGTTGATGGTTTGAGACAAGCCCAACTCCCAACCGCTCAAGGTGGCATTGTTTCCTGCGAATCCAGCGGTGAACACATTACCACCCGGGAGTATGTCTTGGCTTTTCTGTAACTGCTCTGAGCGATACCCGGCCGTGATCCTCAGGCCATGTTGCGTCAAGTCAAGATCATTTTTGACAAACAGCGCAGAAGACTTGGACACCAAGTTAACCCGATCAGAACTGTCTGGATAGTTCCGATCTTGTCTCCAACTGCTGTGGTCAGCGCCGAACACCAAAGAATTTTTTCCTACTGACAACGTGGAAAATTGAGTACCTGTGAAGGCAAGTACATCGCTGTGGGTCATGAACGTCATGTTCACAGGGGCACCGTACTGAACCGCCAAGGCCGAATAGTCCCGCTGACGGTGCTTATAGTCCATACGCCACACAACCTCTTTCAAGGCTGCTTCGACGAACAGACCGGCACTGGACGACTGCCCACGATTCCAGGTGTTGTTGGCCACTGAATCAGGTTGAGCCGCGGTTCGATCGGCTGCATATTGTTCGAAAGTCAAACCACCGGGGGTTTGGGCAAACTCGGAGGTCTCGGCGTAATTCAAACCCAACCGAGCCTGTTCAGCCCGGAACTGCAAAGCGAGATTGTTGTTGCGATCTTTGCCGGCAGACTGTTGGCGAAAACCATCCGTGGTTCGGTTCAAGCCGGCATAGCTCAGACTCAACCCTTGGTTGACAAACGTGGCCGCAGCCCGGGCTTCTCGTGTGTTTTTGGACCCCAACCCCACTGAGGCGGTGGCCATACTGGACTTGGCGAATTGAGACGTATTGGCCTTGGTGATGATGTTGATGACCCCGCCCACGGCCCCTTCTCCATAAAGCACGGTCGATGCGCCTCGCTGAATTTCCACCCGCTCAATCTGGTCGAGTGAGAGACTCGACAATCGAACCTCACTTGCATCCCCTTGCTTGTAGGGGACACCGTCAATCACGATGACCAAATTGGAGCTGGCGGTATCACCAAAACCACCGAGATCAAGATTGATTTCATGGCCCCCGTACAAACTGGGGCGAGCCAGGATACCCGTCAAACGAGAAATCGCTTCATTGATGGACGAAGCCCCAGAATCAGCAAGCTCTTGGCGTGTTAAGACGATCAGAGAAGATGGAATTCGCTGGACATCCTCTTCATAGCGAGAGGCCGTCACCACAATTTGATCGAGTTCTGGAACTTGCGCAGTGCTGAGAGAGGGGGCGAAGGCAAGACTTACGCAGGCCAGGCCCGAGCAGATCCAATGTGCTGTTTTCATAAAAATAGCCATGAACAGCGACCACAGGCCTATTCCCACGTAGGCACGGGATCCTACCTGCCACCAGCACTCCCGCAGGCGACAGACGATGTAAGAAGCCGGTATCCGGACTAGTGAACCTCACCCGTTGACCTTCCCAGCCTGAGCCAGTGGTTGTGAAACGAGCGCGTACCAGGTACGTTCACTTACCGTTGCGGGGACAGTACAGGTTGTCCAGCAGGATCCCTGTTTCCCGTTTAACTGCCATCTTCAGAACGAAGATCGCGAGCACTTCCAACAGGGGTCATTCTACGCATCCGCCTTGGAGAATCCTGACAAGCACCCCCCTCACCTGCGTGACAGCCTGGGTTTGGCCTGACTTGTAGAGTGCTGAGAGTCTCCGGTAGACTGCCTCCACGGCGTGCGTTCCATGTCCCCGGCGATGTCCGAAGCCGCGTGTTATTTCAACCCACAGGTACCTGCATGAGCAAATCCAGCCCGAAATCAGCCAAGACCTCCAAGACCGCCAAAACCTCTAAGTCAACGACGCGAACTCGTCTCAAGCCCTCACAGTTGCGCTCACGTGCCTGGTTTGACAATCCGGCCAACGCTGACATGACTGCGCTGTACCTGGAGCGCACCATGAACTACGGCCTGTCATTTGACGAGTTGCAGTCCGGTCGTCCGGTGATTGGCATCGCCCAATCGGGTTCTGACATCTCGCCCTGTAACCGACATCACCTGGTGCTGGCCGAGCGCGTTCGAGAAGGTGTTCGCGATGCCGGCGGTATCGTGTTGGAGTTTCCGATCCACCCCATTCAGGAAACCTGCAAGCGTCCCACGGCCTCACTCGACCGCAACCTGCAATATCTCTCGCTGGTGGAGTTGCTCTATGGCTATCCCATCGATGGGGTGGTGCTGACCACCGGTTGCGACAAAACCACCCCGGCCCAAATCATGGCGGCTGCCACCGTGGACATCCCCGCCATTGCGCTCAACTCGGGCCCCATGCTCAACGGCTGGTTTGACGGGGAGCGTACCGGCTCGGGCACCATCGTGTGGAAAGCACGCGAGTTGATGGCGGCAGGCAAGATCGACTATCCGCAATTCCTCAAGCTGGTGGCTTCCTCTGCGCCCTCGACCGGCCATTGCAACACCATGGGCACGGCCTCCACGATGAACTCGCTGGCCGAAGCCCTCGGCATGACATTACCCGGCAGCGCGGCCATACCCGCACCGTACCGGGATCGCCAGGAAATGGCCTACATGACCGGTCGTCGCATTGTCGAGATGGTGTGGGAAAACCTCAAGCCCTCGGACATCCTGACCCGTAACGCCTTTGAAAATGCCATCGTGGTCAACTCAGCCATCGGGGGATCCACCAACGCGCCCATCCACATCAACGCCATTGCGCGACACATTGGCGTAGAACTGGACAACAACGACTGGGAAAAAATTGGCTACAACCTGCCACTCTTGGTCAATCTGCAACCGGCTGGCAAATACCTGGGCGAAGACTTTTATCGCGCCGGGGGTGTGCCCGCGGTGGTGGCCGAACTGATCGAGCACGGCAAGATCAAACCCGCCCTCACCGCCAATGGCAAGACGCTGGCCGACAACTGCAAAGGCCACTTCACCTCCAACGCGGACGTCATCAAGCCGTTCAAGAAGCCGATGCAGAAAAAAGCCGGATTCCTCAACATGAAAGGCAATCTGTTTGATTCGGCCATCATGAAGACCAGCGTGATCACCGACGAGTTTCGCCAGCGTTACCTGGAGAACCCAGCCGACCCCATGGCCTTTGAGGGCCGTGCTGTCGTGTTCGATGGCCCCGAGGATTACCACCACCGCATTGACGACCCCAAGATGAAGATCGATGCGAACACCCTGTTGTTCATTCGCGGCGTGGGCCCGGTGGGTTACCCCGGTGCCGCCGAGGTGGTCAACATGCGTCCGCCGGCCTACTTGCTCAAAAAGGGCATCACCTCCCTGCCCTGCATCGGCGATGGGCGTCAGTCAGGCACTTCAGGGTCGCCCTCTATCCTGAACGCCTCACCTGAAGCCGCGACAGGTGGTGGGCTCGCCGTTCTCAAGACGGGTGACCGGGTGCGTATCGACCTGAAAAAACGTACTGCCAATATTCTGATTTCAGATGAAGAGTTGGCCAAACGATATGCCGAACTCAAAGCCAAGGGCGGCTACAAGTATCCCAAGAGCCAGACGCCTTGGCAGGACATTCAGCGCGGACTCGTCGACGAGTTATCGAACGGCATGGTGCTCAAACCCGCTGTCAAGTACCAAAAAATTCACGCCACCTTTGGCGTGCCGCGCGACAACCATTGATGGCCGACTGGGGGTCGGCATGCGTACCCTCCCCCACAGACTGAAGGCTGCGAACGGCCGATACTGGCACGCATGTACCAGGATCGCCACGACGCTGCCCTTCAACTCGCCAGCCGTTTGAGTGTCTACCGGGGCCACCATGCCCTGGTGCTGGGCATTCCTCGAGGCGGCGTCCCCATGGCCCATTGCATCGCCCAGGCGCTCGAGGGTGAACTCGACGTCATCATGGCGCGCAAGATTGCCAATCCTTTGCTGCCGGAATATGCCGTGGGTGCGGTGAATGAAGACGGATGGGCGTACTACTCGCCATTTGCCGACACCTTGATTCGACAACCTGCTGAGCTGGACATTGAAAAGCTTCACCAACTGGATGTGATACGCCGTCGGCGCGCACAGTACACCCCGGCTCGGGAGCCCATTGAAGCCAAGGACCGACTGGTCATCGTGGTGGACGATGGCGTCGCCACCGGGGCCACCATGGTGGCCGCCTTGCATGCGGTGAGGTCACGTCTGCCACGCAAGTTGGTGTGCGCGGTCCCGGTAGCGTCGCACGAGTCGCTTCGGCAGATACAGCCTTGGGTCGATGAGCTGGTGTGCCTGCAAACGCCCGTCAAGCTTGAGGCAATCAGTCAGCATTACCGCCATTTCCCACCCGTCAGTGACGCCGAGGTCATGCGCTGCTTGCGATCGCCGCCACCTCGAGCACAGGAACCCAGACATGAGTCCCAAGCAACTCGCGTTTCATGATGATGCTCGGCTGCGTATCCGACGTGGCATCGACGCGCTGGCCGAAGCGGTCAAGGTGACCCTGGGGCCACGGGGACGCACCGTCATCCTCGAGCGTGAATTCGGACCTCCGCAGATTGTCAACTCAGGTGTATTGGTCGCCAAGTCGGTTGAACTGGAAGACCGCTTTGAGAACATCGGCGCTCAATTACTTCGTGAAGTGGCCGTACGGACCAGCGACATGGCGGGAGATGGCACCACCACCGCGACCGTACTGGGTCACATGATGATTCATGAAGGCTTGCGTTATCTCGCGGGTGGCATGAACCCCATGGACCTCAAGCGCGGCATTGACAAGGGCATCCAGTGGGTGGTGGAAGAGCTCAAGCGCATGGCTCAACCCTGCGCCACCAACCAGGACATTGCGCACGTCGCCAGCATCTCGGCCAACAACGACCTGTCCATCGGGGAGTTACTGGCTCAGGCCATCGAAAAAGTAGGACGGGAGGGGGCTATTTCCATTGAGGATGGCTCTGGTCTGGTCAGCGTCCTGGAAGTGGTGGAAGGCTTGCAATTTGATCGTGGCTTTCTGTCGCCTTATTTCATCAACCGTGCAGATCGCCAAGCAGTGGTGTTGGAAGATGCCTGGGTCTTGATGTGTGAATACAAGCTGGCTTCTCTGAATGAGTTGCTCCCCTTGCTCGAGGAGGTGGTCAAAAGCGGTCAACCCCTGCTCGTGGTTGCCGAGGATCTGGACACTGAAGTGCTTGCTGCTTTGGTGATCAACACCATGCGTGGCGCCTTGAAGTTGTGTGCAGTCAAAACACCCGGATTTGGGGAGGCGCGCAAGCAACTGTTGGCCGACATGGCGGTGCTGCTGGGCGGATCGGTGGTCTGCGAATTGACCGGAAAATCGGTCAGCAAGGTGTCGCTGACCGAGCTGGGGCGAGTCAAGCGCATCGAAGTCACCAAGGACAACACCACCTTGATAGGCGGCGCGGGGGACCCCAAGGCAATTGAAGAGCGAGTAGCCGCCCTGCGCCGCGAGCGCGAGACTTGCACATCCGAATACGACCGAGGCAAACTCGACGAAAGAATAGCCAAACTCGCCGGCGGAGTAGCGCTCATCAAAGTGGGGGCTGCCACAGAAACGGAACTGAAAGAGCGAAAAATACGCGTGGAAGATGCCTTGCACGCGACCCGAGCGGCCGTGGAGGAAGGCATCGTCCCGGGTGGAGGTGTGGCACTGCTACGTGCTCGACAAGTGCTGCGCGACCGTCAGGGAGAAACACTGGACGAAAGCTCAGGCATTCAACTGGTGGCTAGGGCCCTGGAAGAACCCCTGCGTCGCATCGTGGGCAATGCGGGGGTCGAACCTTCTGTGGTGCTGAACCATGTGGACGCTTCTCGCGATGTCGCATTCGGTTACAACGCTGCCCGCAATGTCTATGGCGATTTGATGAAAGCGGGTGTGATCGACCCGGTGAAGGTCACACGTCTGGCCCTGCAAAATGCGGCATCCATTGCCAGTCTGGTCCTGATGACCGACTGTGTGATCGTGTCAAAGCACAACCCATCAGAATCTCCCAGCCCAACTGGGCTTGGAATGGAGTCGCTGTAATTCAGGGTTCGTGGCGCACCAGGTACAAGGCTGGCGGCATTGTCGCGGTGTTACGAACTTGGGTTCGCGCATCCTCACGTTCCAAATTGACCCGCAGCATGCGGGAGAGGTCACCCAGCTCCTGGGCAATGGCCTCAATGATGTCATCCAGGGAGATCAAGCCTGACAGACTCCCATCGGCATTGGCTACAAAGAGTCGGCGCACACCGTGCTACAGCATGTGTGCAATGGCTTCCTGCAGCGTGGCGGTGATCGGCATTCCCACCAACTGCGGGTGACACAGACTGGCGGCGGTGCATTCATCCACGGACTTCCCTAGCGCCAGTGCATCCACCACGAGATCACGGTCGGTCAACACACCCATGACATGGGCAGGGTCCTGGGGGTCGGTGACTGCCAGCGCTCCCACATGGTGTTGACGCATGACCTCTGCGGCTTTACGTGCCGAGGCTTGGCCCGCAACACAAACGATTTCGCGGCGACACAGCGGGGCAAGCGACATGGATGAACTCCTAAAAAAACGGGCCTGGCCGAATGCCAAGGCCCGGGCTGGAGTTCATCCTAAGCAGGCTTGAGGGACTGGTCCGTGCGGCAACAGACCCAAACGCCTGCCCTGGAGGGGTTGTTCAGCGCACCACCGAGATGGTTTCGCGTTTGCCCGCTTTGTAGGTGAAGAGCGTGAGGGCTCCATTCTTGATGTCGCCTTTTTCGTCAAAACCAATGGTGCCCGTGACGCCTTTGTAGCCGGTGGTTTTGGCCAGCGTCGGCAAGTACTTGGCGGGGTCTGCGGAATTGGACTTGACCATGGCATCGACCATGACATTCACCGCATCGAACACATAAGGCGCATAGATCTGGACATCGGTGTTGAAGCGCTTTTTGTAGCGAACCGCAAAATCCTCCATGCCTTTCTTGAGCGCTCCGTCCACGCCACCCGCTTCCGCGCAGACCACCTGACCATCGGCCATGGCATCTCCTGCCAATTTGGCAAGTTCCGCGGTACAGATGCCGTCGCCGCCCATGAACTTGGCCTGGATACCCAACGCCTTCATTTGCTTGAGCATCGGGCCGGCCACGGCGTCCATGCCACCAAAGAAAATGATGTCAGGCTTCTTGCCCTTGAGTGTGGTGAGAATGGGCATGAAGTCGGTGGCTTTGTCGGAGGTGAACTCACGACCAATCACCTTGCCACCGGCCGCCTTGACGGCTTTTTCAAATTCGTCTGCCACGCCCTGTCCGTAGGCCGTCCGGTCGTCGATCACGGCAATCGCCTGGCCTTTCAGGTCCTTGGTGGCATAGCGCCCCAGCAAGCCTCCCAGGTGCACGTCATCGGCCACCACGCGAAACGCGGTCTTGAAGCCTTGGCGGGTGTACTTGGGGTTGGTGGCCGAGGGGGAAATTTGGGGGATGCCTGCGTCGTTGTACAGCTTGGAGGCAGGAATGGTGGTGCCCGAGTTCAAATGGCCGATCACCCCGTTGATTTTCTGGTCGATGAGCTTTTGCGCAGCCGCTGTCCCTTGTTTGGGATCGGCCGCATCGTCTTCGGCCAGGAGCTCAAAGCGCACCTTTTTGCCCCCAATGGTCACCCCCTTGGCGTTGAGTTCCTCGATGGCCAGGCGCGCGCCATTTTCATTGTCCTTGCCCAGGTGGGCAATGGCGCCACTGACCGGTCCCACGTGGCCAATTTTGATCACATCTTGGGCCTGAACCAGACCCACGCCAACCATGAGGCCAGCTCCCAACAGCGCTTTCAATTTCATCGTGAACTCCTGATAAAGAATGCAGTGCGACACATTATGAGGGTGAAGTTACCCCTGGGTGCATCATGGGGACTTAGAAAAATCCCTAGTGTGTGTCAGCCTTCAGCGTCAAATCGTGTCGGGTGATGCTGTAGCCACGGTCGGCATAGTGTTTCCAACGGCCGCGTGCCGCCTGACGATCTGCGTCATCCTGGGTGACGACCTCGATCACCCGCTCAAAGGACTCAAACCCGGCGGGTACAGAACCCCCCAGATTCACCAGCACCTGGTGGTGGGTGTCCAGCAACTCACGGGAGAGTGCCTCACACAGCACCACACCAGAGGCTTGCACCTCTTGCGACGGGGCCGGCCAGCAGCAATGGGGGATGAACTCCAGGGGGGCAAAGGTCCACAACAGACTGTCCAGGTGCGGCAAGTCCTCTGGCTGAACCATCACCACAACGCGAGCCCCCGCATGGGACGCCTTGCGCAGCAGCCGACACGCATAGGCCCACTTGTCAGGCGCATTGAAATGAAACGCCACCTCGGTCATGGCGTCAGGCTTTGGTGGTCTTGCGCTTGCTGCCTGCTTTGCCTGCCGAATTGCCGCTGGCTGTTGTCGGCAAATGCAGCAGGTAAGACAGCAGCAGGCCCACCGGGCGTCCGGTGGCTCCCTTGGCGCCTCCACTCTTCCAGGCGGTTCCCGCAATGTCCAGGTGGGCCCAAGGCGCTTCGCCGGCAAAGCGCTGGAGGAATTTCGCGGCCGTCACCGAACCGGCTGAACGATCGCCCACATTGGCCACATCGGCAAAATTGGATTTCAGACCTTCTGCGTATTCGTCATCCAGAGGCATGCGCCAGCACGGATCGAAAGCACGGTCTCCTGCCTGCTCAAGCGCCAGAGCCAAGGCATCGTCGCTGGCAAACAGACCGCTGCGGTGGTGCCCCAGGGCAATCACGCAGGCGCCGGTGAGGGTGGCAATGTCAATCACAGCCTGCGGCTTGAAGCGCTTGGCGTAGGTCAGCGCATCGCACAGGATGAGGCGACCCTCCGCGTCCGTGTTGAGAATTTCGATGGTCTGACCCGACATGCTGGTGACCACATCCCCAGGCTTCAGGGCGCGGCCATCGGGCATGTTTTCGCAGGTGGGAATCAAACCCACCACCGGTACATCCGGCTGCAGGTCGGCCAACGCCTTGAAGGTACCCAACACGCTGGCAGCACCACACATGTCGAACTTCATTTCATCCATGCCCGCGCCAGGCTTGAGCGAGATGCCCCCGGTATCAAAGGTGATGCCCTTGCCCACCAGCACCACCGGCGCTTGCCGGGAAGTACTGCCCCGCTTGCGGTATTGCAAGACGATGAAACGCAGACTCTCTTCAGAGCCTTGCGCCACCGCCATGAACGAGCCCATGCCCAGTCGCTTGACCTCGGCCGGCCCCATCACCTCGCAGCGGATGCCAGGCTCACGGCCCAATGACTGTGCCACTTTTGCCAGATGAGCCGGTGTGGCGTGGTTGGCAGGGCGGTTGCCCCATTCGCGCGCCAGGGTCATGCCCGCCACACGCGCGCACCCCTCTTTGAAGGCGGTTTTGGCAGCGGAGGTGTCCGCCACGCCCAGAACCACGGTCTTGAGGGCTGCGGCTTCGGCGCTGGGCTTGGTCGCGGTGTACACATAGTTGCCATCGGCGATGGCCTGCACAGCGACAGCGGATTGTGCTTCCTGGCCGGCAGGCAGCAGCACGGTGGCATGCCGGGCCTTGGCGGCCTTGATGGCCGCGGCTGCGGCACTCAGCGCCTGGCGGAGCTGGCGGGGTTGGCCGTCACCGGCCCCCACCAACACCAACCGCGAGGCTCGAAAACCCGGTACTTTCCACATGGACAGGGTTTGTCCAGGCTTGGCCTGGAAATCGCCGGCTCGCTGGGCTTGCACCAAGAGGGTGCCCAGCGGGTCGGAGGCTGTCTTGGGAAGATCCGTCACCAGCACGGTCAGGATATCGGTGACGTGCTGGGCAGCTCGTTGGCTGGGCAAGGACTTCAGTTCAAAGTTCATAATGGCGGTTTTCCTTCTGTGGCGATGTTATTCCATTCCTCCCTGCGTCAGGAGCTGGCTCGTAGCCTGGCCGCTACCGTGCTGGTTCTGCTCACTATCGTGATGACGATGATGCTGATCCGCACCCTGGGCTTGGCCTCGCAGGGCAATGTCAACCCGTCCGAGGTGGGTTTGGTGCTGGGTTACACCATGCTGGGCCATCTGCCCACCTTGCTCACCATGAGCTTGTTCATGGCCATGGTCTGGACCTTTT
>Ga0255100_1000910_pt1 | contig 11282 bp, 9 predicted proteins | sample Colum_Colum_RepB_2_FD_188449 | JGI IMG/M metagenome (GOLD analysis project Ga0255100, IMG submission 188449) | Freshwater microbial communities from Columbia River, Oregon, United States - Colum_Colum_RepB_8d | ecosystem: Environmental > Aquatic > Freshwater > River | place: USA: Oregon...
ATCTCGGCATCGATGCGCGCCAGATAGCCCGGCTTGACCAGATCGAAGCCCGGCATCGACAACTCGCCGCCAAGATCGAACAGCTCGTGCTGGGTCTGCGCCAGCGGCCCGCGCAGGTCGTCCGGCATCGGCTGCACCAGCAGCAGGCCGATGCAGCAATTCAGTTCATCGACATCGCCCATCGCCTGCACGCGCAGATGGGTCTTCGGCACCCGCTCGCCACTGGAAAGACCGGTGGTGCCCTTGTCGCCGGTGCGGGTGACGATCTTCGAAAGCCGGTTGCCCATGTCGCGCTCTGCCCTGTCTGAAATGCGGATCGGAAACGGCGGATCGGCCCTTGCGGGCCGATCCGGTTCAGCGGTGCTTCGGGTTCAGCGATGTTCCCAGCGCAGCGTGCCGTAGGCGGCACGACCGAGCTGGTTGTAGCCGGCGGCCGTCTGGTAGTCGCGGTCAAGCAGGTTCTCGATGCGTGCCGCCACCGAGAACCCGTGCGGCAGCTTCACACCGCCACCGAGGTTCCACAGCACATAACCGGAATCCTTGGTCGGCGCACCGGTTGCCGCGCTGACATCGGCGCGGTCCGAGGTGCCGAGCACATCGGTTGCCGCGTAGAAGATGCCGAAATCGCGACGAACCTGAGCCGTGACGCTGCGCCGCGCGCGGCGCAGCAGCGGGCTGTCGTCCGAGCGATCCTTCGGATTCTGCACGATGCCGGTCACCGTGCCGGACCACAGGCCATCGACATAGCGGTACGTCGCCTCGATGCCGGCGTTCTTGGCCCGGTCGACGTTGACGGCGCGGAAGCCGAAGTCGTCGTTCGGATCGTTCGCGGGATCGAACTGCACGCTGATCAGATCGCGATAGCGCGTGCGGAACGCCCGCAGGTCCCAGGTCTGATGGGCGCCCCAGCGCTGGCGGACACCGATCTCGACATTGACCGAGCGCTCCGGGTCCAGATCCGGATTGCCACCGAAGCCGAAGCGATCGGTGGCGTCCGGGGCCCGGAAGCCGCTGCCGGCGGCAGCGATCAGGCTGGTCTTGTACAGCTCGCGGCGGTAGACGTCGTAGCCGTACTCGGCGTTCCACGTCACGCGGCTGCCAAAGGCGTCGTGATTCAGCACGCTGCCGGCCAGCTGCAGGTGGTGGTGGTCATCGTCGTAGCGGGCCTGCAGGAAGCCGTTGTACAGATCGACGGTCTGGTGGATCGTCGAGCCGAAGCTCAGCGCGTCGATCCGCTCCTGCGATACCTGCCCGCCGAACAGCGCGCGCAGGCCCGGCAGCACGGAGACCGTGTTCTGCCAGTCGAGCATCGGCCGGATCGTGCGCACGGTGTCCGGCGAGCTGTACTGGCGGATGCGGTCCTCGCCACGGCTCAGGGTCAGCGTGCTGTCCCAACGCTCGTGCAGCTGCGCGGCCGCCGACAGTGCCAGCACCTGGTTGCGGAATTCCTGCGCGGTCGGATTCAGGCCGAACGTCGGGCTGCACGAGTCGTAGGTCTGCACCTTGCCCTGCGTGTTGTACGCGCGGGCCTCGAACAGCGCGACGCCGGCGTCGGCGCTGGCCTTCACGTTGATCGAGTTGTTGCGAAAGCCGCTGTCGTCGCTGCCGCCTTCACAGGCCGGAACGCCGTCGCTGCGCTGCTGTTCGGTCTGCACCGAAAAGCCGTAGGCACCGATGCGGTTCGCGTAGCTCGCCGAGCCGTCGACGGTGCCGTAGCTGCCGCCGCGGATGCTGGCCTCGATCTGCTGCTTCGTCGCACTGCGGGTGATGATGTTGATGACGCCGGCCAGCGCGTCCGAGCCGTACAGCGTGGAGCGCGGTCCCTTGACGATCTCGATGCGCTCGATCATGTCGGGGGCCAGGTTCTGCAGCGCGGCACCACCGGCGGTGGCCGGGTTGACGCGCACGCCGTCGATCAGCACCAGCGTGTGGTTCGACTCGCCGCCGCGGATGAACGCCGAGGTCAGCTGGCCGGGACCGCCGCTGCGGCCGATGTCGATGCCGGCATGGAAGCGCAGCAGTTCGGCGATGTCACCGGCCTGCGCAGCGAGGATCTGCGTGCGGTCGATGACGATGGTCGCCGCACCGATCCGCGACTGCGGCTGCGGGGTGCGGCTGGCGGTGACCAGCACCGGATCGAGCGCGACGGGTGCATCGCCGTCGGCTGAAGGGGGGTCGGAAGGGGAAGGGTTCTGCTGGGCAAGACTGTACAAAGGCGCTGCAACGAGCGCCGCCAACAACGCGGATTTCATCGGTTTCTCCCGTGGCCTGCGTCCCCGCAAGCACACTGATCGGAATACCCGCACGCGGCTGCGTGCGGACCCGTTCGAGGCCGGTCTCCGGACTCATGGGCGAAGGCGCGTGCTGCACCTTCCTTCGACGCCTTCCCGAATCGGGACACGATTCAGTGGCGGTGGCCGAAGTACTCCCATTCACCGTTGCGGGGGCAGTGCCGGGGTAGTCGATCCCGTGTATCGGAGCGACGCACCGGCTTCCCGTTTAACCCTGAAACCGTGTCGAGCGGGGTTCAGGGCACCTGCGAACCCCGATATCGTAGCGCACCATACGATCTCGCTGTTCCGGGGCGGCCAAAATCTGGTCTCACGCAAAGAACGCGGAAGACCGCAGAGAACGGCAACCGCGAAACCAAGAAGGTGAAAAAAGTAATGGCTTTTCGCCTTTTGGTTTTTCTCTGCGATCTCCGCGTTCTCCGCGTGAGAATCGCCGTCCAGCCCCCGGTTTATCATTCGCCCCCGCGTTACCCAGGAGTTCGCGCTTGACCGCCAGTCCCTATCTCGCCGCTGCGCTCGAAGCTGCCGAAGCGGCTGCTGCCCTGATCCGCCGCGCCTATCGAGGCCAGTTCTCGGTCGAGACCAAGGCCGACTCCAGTCCGGTCACCGAGGTCGACATCGCTTCCGAAGCGGCGATCAAGGCAGTGCTGAAGAGCCACTTCCCGGACCACGGCTTCTACGGCGAGGAGCTCGGCCGCGAGGCCGGCGACAACGAGCATCTGTGGCTGATCGACCCGATCGACGGCACCAAGAGCTTCGTGCGCGGCTATCCGATGTTCTCCACACAGATCGCGCTGATGAAGGGCGGCGAGCTGATTCTCGGCGTGTCCTCCGCACCGTGCTGGGATGGCGCGCTTGGCGAAGTCGTCTACGCCGAACGCGGTCACGGCGCCTGGTGCGACAACCAGCGGCTGACGATCGCCGCCACCGAAACCATCGCGAAGACCACGCTGTCGACCGGCAACCTTGCGCGTCTCGCCGCCAGCCCGGCCTGGGCGCGGCTCGGCGGCCTGATCGGCCAGGTGCACCGGATTCGCGGCTACGGCGATTTCCTGCATTACCACCTGCTGGCGTCGGGCCGCATCGACGCGGTGGTTGAAAGCGACGTCAACATCCTCGACATCGCTGCCCTCAGCGTCATCGTCCACGAGGCCGGCGGCGTGTTCACCGACCTGCAGGGCCACCCGCTGTCGCTGGCCACCACCAGCGTGCTGGCAGCAACCCCGGCGCTGCATCCGCAGCTGCTGGCGCAGCTGGCCTGGTCGCCGCCGGCCTGATTCCCTCTTTCGATCGATTCCACGGAGCATCCGATGTACGACTACGCGAACAAGACGGTCTTCGTCTCAGGCGGCACCAGCGGCATCAACCTCGGGATTGCCCATGCGTTCGCGAAGGCGGGCGCGCGCGTGGTGGTGATGTCGCGCAAGCAGGACAAGGTCGATGCCGCCGTTGCAGCCCTCAAGGCCCACGGTGGCGAAGCCTTCGGCCATGCGGCCGACGTGCGCGACTACGCGGCAGTGGAAGCGGCGTTCAAGGACACCGCGACCCGCTTCGGCTCGATCGACGTGCTGATCTCCGGTGCAGCCGGCAACTTCCCGGCACCGGCGGTCGGCATTTCGCCGAACGGCTTCAAGTCGGTGGTCGACATCGACCTGCTCGGCACCTTCCATGTGGTGCGTGCGGCGTTTCCGTACCTGACCAAGCCGGGTGCTTCGGTGATCAACATCTCGGCGCCGCAGGCCTGGATTCCGATGGACTTCCAGATGCACGTCTGTGCCGCCAAGGCCGGTGTCGACATGGTGACCCGGGTTGCCGCACTCGAATGGGGCGCGGTCGGCGTGCGCATCAACTCGATCGCGCCGGGCCCGATCGAAGGCACCGAAGGCATGCGCCGGCTGGCGCCGAACGAGCGCGCCAACCAGCTGATCACCGACAGCGTGCCGCTCGGCTGCTACGGCACCACCGACGACATCGCCGAAGCGGCGCTGTGGCTGTCGAGCCCGCTGGCGCGCTACGTGACCGGCGTGGTGCTGCCGGTCGATGGCGGCTGGTCGCTGGGTGGCGTGTCGGCGATGAGCATGGGCCTGAAGAAGGCGATGACCGGCGGCTGAGCCGGCACCGCGATCAGGTCGCCTGTTCCGGCGTGTCCGGTGCCTGGTAGACGCTGTCGGTCATCCAGCAGTCCCGGAATTCGCCGTCCGGCTGCTTCGACAGCTGGAACACGTAGCGGTGCAGCACGCCGCTGCGGTCGATCAGTTCCACGCCCTGCAGCGCGACGTCACCCTGCATGACCAGCGGCGCGAGGGTCGTGCCGCGATGGTTCAGCATCTCCGGATAGCCTTCGCGGATCATCGTCGCGAAGCGCTTCAACGGCCCGGTCAGCTTGCGGTTGCCGGGCGAGGCGAAGCCGAACACCACGGCCAGGCCGGCGTCGCGCTGCGGCTGGTCGACGCGGGCCAGCGCCGCCAGCTGCAGCTGCACGACGGCGGCCGGGCTCAGCGCCGGATCGGGCTTCGCTGGCGGCGGGCCGGCAGCGGCTGCACTTCCCGCCAGCAGCAACCACAGCCAGGGAATCATGCGCGTCAGGATCGGTCTCATCGCAGATGCAACCTCGTAGACTTCAAGAAATTGGGCCGTTGCGAATATAGCGCGGCCCCGGAGACGTTCCCCGATGCGCAAACCTTCAACTACCGTCGTGCTGTCCGGCCTTGCTGTCATGGCGCTGGCTGCCTGCGCGACTTCCCCGCTCGGCCGCGCACAGCTCAAGCTGGTGTCGGACAGCGAACTGAACCAGCTCGGTGCCACCGCGTTTCAGGAAACGGCGAAGAAGACGCCGGTGTCCAGCAACGGCCGCACCACGGCCTACGTGAACTGCGTGGCCAACGCGATCACCCGTGAAGTCGGCGGCGTCTGGGAAGTGAAGGTGTTCGATTCCAAGGACGTCAACGCCTTCGCGCTGCCCGGCGGCAAGATCGGCGTCTACACCGGCCTGCTGAACATCACCGAAACGCCGGATCAGCTGGCGGCGGTGATCGGCCATGAAGTCGCTCACGTGATCGCCGGCCATTCCAACGAGCGCGTCTCGCAGCAGCAGGTCACCAGTGTCGGCCTGACGATGGCGCAGGTGCTGGTCGGCGGCGGGGTCGGCGGCGACACGCTGATGTCCGCACTCGGTGCCGGCGCCCAGTACGGCGTGCTGCTGCCGTTCTCGCGCGCCCATGAAAGCGAGGCCGATCTGCTCGGTCTCGACTACATGTCGAAGGCCGGCTTCGACCCGCGCCAGGCGGTGGCGCTGTGGCGGAACATGGCCAAGGCCGGCGGGCAGAAGCCGCCGGAGTTCGCATCGAGCCATCCGTCGGACGAGACCCGCATTCGCCAGATCGAGGAGCGGCTGCCGCAGGACGTGCCGATCTACGTGCAGTCGCTGGCCGGCGGCAAGCGGCCGGACTGCAAGCGGGTCTGATCCGGCGGTGATTCAGCCGCCAGCCGCGACGAAGTGGCAGGCGGCGTACTGCTCCGCCCCTTCGACCTTGCGCAGGCCGGGCACGCTCTGCACGCAGGCGTGTTCGACCAGCGGGCAGCGCGGGTGGAACACGCAGCCCATCGGCGGCTGACCGGGGTTGGCCGCCGGGCCGCCGAGCCGCTTGCGGCGCTTCGGGGCCTCGCCTTCGGCGGCGATCACCGGCACCGCTTCGAGCAGTGCGCGCGTGTACGGGTGCCGGGGGTGCGCGTAGACATCGTCGGCGCGTCCCTGCTCCATGACCTTGCCGAGATACATCACCAGCACCCGGTCGGCGAGTTGCCGGACCACGGCCAGATCGTGGGCGATGAAGATCATCGCCAGATTGCGCTCGCGGGCCAGATCGCTGAGCAGGTTGATGATCTGCGCCTGGATCGAGACATCGAGTGCCGACACCGGCTCGTCGCAGATCAGCAGCTTCGGCTCGACGATCAGCGCTCGGGCGATACCGACCCGCTGGGCCTGCCCGCCGGACAGCTCCGACGCGCGGCGGTCGGCGATCTCGTCGCCCAGCCCGACTCGCGCCAGCAGTGCCAGCGCGCGCGCCTTGCGCTGATCAGCCGGCACTTCCGGCATCAGCGCCTTTAGCGGCTCGGCGACGATGTCGAGCACCTTCATCTTCGGGCTCAAGGACCCGAGCGGGTCTTGGAACACCAGCTGCACGTCGCGGCGCAGCGGCTTCCATGTCTTGCGGTCGAGGCCGATCAGCTCCTGGCCCTGGTAGCGGATCGAGCCGCCGCTGGCGTCCTGCAGGCCGACCAGCGTCCGCGCCAGGGTCGACTTGCCGCAGCCGGACTCGCCAACGATGCCGAGCGTCTCGCCCGGCTGCAGGTCGAAGTGCAGATCGTCGATCGCCCGGACGGTCCGTGAACGCGTCCACGGCAGCAGGCCACGCTTCGGGTAGTGGACCCGGAGGCGGCGGACGGACAGGAGCGGTGCGGATGCCATGGAAATCGACGAGCAAGAAAAAGGCCGACGGTGTCGCCGGCCTGATGATTTTACCCGTGAAGTCTGCCGATCATTCGAGCAGCGAGCGCAGCATCCACGCGGTCTTCTCGTGCAGCTGCAGGCGCTGGGTCAGCAGGTCGGCGGTCGGCTCGTCGCTGGCCTTGTCGGCCAGCGGAAACACCGAGCGCGCAGTCTTCGCGCAGGCCTCGTGGCCCTTGACCAGCTTCTTCACCATCTCCATCGCCGCCGGCACGCCTTCGTCTTCCTCGATGCTCGACAGCTTGGCGTACTGCGCGTAAGTGCCGGGCGCCGGGAAGCCGAGCGCGCGAATGCGTTCCGCGACCAGATCAACTGCCAGTGCCGCTTCGGTGTACTGGCCTTCGAACATCAGGTGCAGCGTGTTGAACATCGGCCCGGTGACGTTCCAGTGGAAGTTGTGGGTCTTCAGATACAGCGTGTATTCGTCGGCGAGCAGCCGCGACAGACCGGCGGCGATCGCTTCGCGGTCGGCCTTCGAGATGCCGATGTCGATGCCGGTGGTGCTGGCGGCGCTGGCCTTGCCGGCTTTCGACTTCTTGTTTTCCTTGCTCATGCAGAACTCCTGAGGGGCGAATGGAATGCCAGTGTCGGCATGTGGCTCTGACCGCGTCCCGCCACCGCCCGTTCGATCGTCATTTGCGATCGTGGCGATAGCGTCTCAATCGGAGGTGACCAGCTTCTGCTTCCGGTAGAACGTGAAGATGTCGTTGAGGTTGCGGCGCGGACGCCAGCCGAAGGTATCGCGGAAGCGCCGGCCATCGAGGATCACCGGGTACTTGAAGTAATTGATCAGGTACGGCGGGAAGAACGCGTTCCAGTTCAGCATCGACGACACCAGCTTCGGCAGGCTCGGCGGCACGCTGAGCACCGGCAGCCGCCGCGCGCCGCATTGCCGTACTGCTTCCTGATACGGCACGTAGTCGTCCGGGGCAACGTTGTAGATGCCCGGCCGGTTCGCTTCGAAGGCGACGACCATCGCATCGGCCATGTCGTCGACATGCAGGAACTGCATCAGCGGCGAAAAGCCGAGCAGCACCGGCGCGACCTTGCGCGACAGCAGGATCGACATGCTGTTGCGCACCCCCGGCCCGAGCACGTTGCACGGCCGCAGGATGGTGATGTTCAGCTCCGGATGCTTCCAGAGGTAGATGTTGGCGAGGCTTTCCAGCTCCACCGAATCGACCAGATCCTGAGTGACTTCGCTGGCCTTCAGCGGCGCGTCCTCGTCGATCAGCGCCGGGTTGTAGGCGGACGCGCCATAGACGAAGTAGGTCGAGTGGATCATCACCTGCCCGACCTTGTACTTGTGGCATAGCTCCAGCAGCCGCTTGCAGCCCAGCACGTTGGCGTTGTACCGCTGCTGGCGGGTCTTTTCGTGCGCGAAGATGCGGCCGATGTGGATCACCGCATCGATCTTGTGGCTGGCGAAGATGTCTTCGAAGCCGCGCTTGTGCAGTTCGACCAGATAGCTCGGGATGCCGGCATCGGTTTCGACCTTTCGGCGGAAATCGACGGCGATCACGTGATAGCGGCCGTGCAGACGGGCAATCACGCGCTTGGCCAGCGAACCGGCGGCACCGGTCACCAGCACGGTCTTCTTCTTTGCAGCGGGGGCTCGGCTGGCCATCAGTAAAGGCTCGTGCGTTCGTCGAGGCCGACCTGGATCAGTCGGCGCAGTTCTGCTTTCACGGTTTCGACCTGCGCGGTCACTTCGTCTTCGCTGGCCGCCGGGTCGAAATACATCGGCTTGCCGAAATTCAGGTAGACCCGCGCCGGCAGCGGCAGCAGGCTCGGCACGATCGGCAGGTAGGGAATGCCAAGCAGCTTGGCGATCGGCCCGAGATTGGCGAGCGCCGGCATGGTTTCCTCACAGCCGACGATGCCGACCGGCACGATCGGCGCACGGTGGGTCATGGCCAGATGCATGAAGCCGTTGCCGAAGCGCTGCAGCTGGTAGCGCTTGCGGTACAGCTTGCCGGAGCCGCGCACGCCTTCCGGGAAGACGATGATCGCTTCGTCCATGTCCAGCATCTTGGCGCAGTTCAGCGGATCACCGATGACGCCGCCGAGCGCGTTCAGATAGTTGCCGAGCCACGGCACGGTCGGGAAGAAGCGTTCGATCATCGCCCGAGCCAGCCGCGGACCGTGCGGGTTGGTGGCCGCCGCAACGCCGACCAGCACGCCGTCCATCGGCAGCTGGCCACTGTGGTTGCCGACGATCAGTGCCCGGCCTTCGGCGGGGATGTTTTCCAGACCGTGGGCGGTGACCCGGAAGTACTTGTCGTAGAGCAGTCGGGCGACACCCAGACCGAGCTTGAAGCTGTCTTCGTTGTAACCCCAGGGGTCGTAACCGAAGCTGCCTATGGGTTTCGGGATGCTGGCGACCAGCGCTTCGATTTCAGGCGTGACCAGCGATGCGGCGAGGCGATGGTGAAGATCGAACGAACCGAGACGGGCCATGGAATGAGATCGTTGCGACGTGCCGGACCGAAAGAAGGGAGCGGGCCTTGAGCCGTCGTCTGCGCATCAACTTAGTGCAAATCCCGCTCGCCGGGAAGGTGCGGGTTCGCGAATGTTTCCGTCCGAAGACGGATCGCGATCAGGCGGCCCGGGCCAGGTAGCGGTCCAGTGCCGCGCGGGCCGTCGGGTTCAGGTCGACCGGCAGCGTGCGCCGGGCGCTCAGGTCATCAAGCAGCATCCGGGACTTCAGCAGCAGCGTGTTGCCGCCGTTGAACTCGGCGAACGCGGCACAGTCGAGGCCGGCGTAATAGGCCACGGCCTTCATCCAGCGCCGCTCGTTGCGATCCGGATCGAAAACCTGGAACCAGGCGCCCGGCTGGACCAGCAGTTCGAGCAATTCGGCCGGGCTGCCGGATGCCTCGGCCGCAGTTGCCGTGGCGGCATCCGCAGGCGATGGCGTGGCATCGGCCGGTGTCGAAGCGGGCGCTGGTGCAATCGTCTTCAGTTTTGCAGCGAACGCCTGCAGCGCCGGGCCGACGCGGCTTTCGGCCAGACCGACCGACTTGAACTCGGCGTCGAGCAAGGCCAGCAGGCTGCTCACCTGCGCTTCGCCGCGCAGGTCTGCGCGCGCCGGATCGAGCATCGCCAGCAGACGCTCCAGCGAATCGATGCCGCGCCGCCACTCGACGCTGTCCGGCCCGCGATGCACCAGATGCATCGCCATCATCGGTGCCCACAGCGAGTTCAGCAGCGGCCGCAGTTCGTCGCTGATCGTCAGCCCGTGGGTCCTGAGCTGCAGCTCTTCGGCAATGATCTGGCGCACCTTGCGGACCATCGATGCTCGGCGCGCGGCGGTCTGCGCCATCTGCTGCTCGATGAAGCGCTCGGCCTGCTCGATGCCCAGCAGTTCGATCTCCGGTGACGGCTTGCGCAGCGCGTCGGCGGCGATCTCGAACTGCTTCTGGATCTGCTGCACGAGGTCGGCGATGCGGTCCAGCTGCACGGGGCCGCCGACCCTCGCCGTCGACGCCAGCGTCGCCAGTTCGTTGATCAGCTTGCGAACCGGGTGATCGGGATCGACGACGAAAGCGATGTCCTTCAGCGCGACCTTCATCGTCGCCATGCGCAATTCGTCGAACTGCGGGCGAAGCTCGCTCGACAGATGCGGGTCAGCGAGGAACTCGTTGAACATGTGGCCGACAAGGTTCGCGCGCTGCACGTAGGCCGTGGTCTGGCGCGGCGACCAGCCGGCGATCGGCTGGCCCAGCGAGGCCGCTGCAAGATCGGCAGCCAGGCTGGCGGTGCTGTAGTCGAGCCGATCGGCGCTGCCCGCCGCTGCCGACGAAGCGCCGAAGCGCTGCAGGCTGGCGAGCGTCTGCGCATCGAAACCGCTTGCCGTCATCAGCGATGCCGCCAGCCCCGTCGGTGCCCGGAATTCCTGATGCGGCGATGCCGGGCTCGGCGTGTTCGCGAAATTCTGCGGCGCTGCGCTGGTGGCGGAAGGTTCGCTGCTGCTGTCGCCGGGCAGCCCTGCCCCGATGCCGCGGTTGCCGATGGCCACGGCCGACGAACGCACGCCCTGCAACTTCAGGAAGTTCAGCACGCGGGTGTAGAGATCGGCGAGCTTGCTGATCACCAGCCGGTCGAACAGCTTGAACACCACCAGTTCGACGTCGTGGCCGATGTCCAGCGTCTCGGCAGCCTTGCGGAAAGCCAGACAGATCGTTGCCGGCGCCAGCGCCTCGGCCGATATCGGCGCGTGCTGCTCGTCGATCAGCGTCTTCAGCCGGCCGCCGATGTCCCAGAGCAGCGCCTTGTAAAGACCTTCCGCCTTGGTCGCCATGTTCTGCACGGCGATGTCGAGATCGAGCGCGTCATCCTTCTGCAGCGACAGTTCCTGGTCGCCACCGGGCAGCTGCGACGGCATCGATGCTGATGGCTGGCTGAAGCTCGCGATGTAGATCGCGCTGAACTGATCGGACATGTTCTTCCGGCCCATGCGCACGGCGCGCATGGTGTCGAAG
>Ga0255100_1000917_pt1 | contig 11234 bp, 13 predicted proteins | sample Colum_Colum_RepB_2_FD_188449 | JGI IMG/M metagenome (GOLD analysis project Ga0255100, IMG submission 188449) | Freshwater microbial communities from Columbia River, Oregon, United States - Colum_Colum_RepB_8d | ecosystem: Environmental > Aquatic > Freshwater > River | place: USA: Oregon...
AGTCGACGGTGCTGCGCCAGCTTCTCGACAATCTCTATCTCAGCAACAACTCGCGCGTGGTCGTGGTCGACGGCCAGGTGAACCTCGACGACCTGCTGACCAACCGCCCCGGCGGGATCGTTCGATCGGCGGCGCCGGGCATGGTGTCGCCGCTGTCGGTGCCGCAGATCGGGCAGCAGGCGTTCGGCATGCTCGAGTACCTCGACGCCGTGCGCGAGCAGCGCACCGGCATCAACCGGGCGTCGATGGGCCTCGACGCGGACAAGCTGCAGTCGACCACCGCGATCGCGGTGCAGGCGCAGATGTCGGCGTCGCAGGGCAAGATCGAGATGATCGCGCGCGTGTTCGCCGAGACCGGTATGCGCGCGCTGTTCAAGGGGCTGCTGCATCTGGCGACCAAGTACGAGAACCGGCCGAAGATCATCCGCCTGCGCGGCAAGTTCGTGCCGATGGACCCGCGGAACTGGAAAACCGAGTACGACGTGAGCGTGAATGTCGGGCTTGGCACCGGCCAGGTGCAGGAGCGCATGCAGGCGCTGATGATGGTGCTTGGCAAGCAGGAGCAGCTGATGCAGCAGCTCGGCCTGCAGAACCCGGTCGTGTCGCCCAATCAGTACCTCAACACGCTCAAGCAGCTGGTGCAGCTTGCCGGCTTCAAGGACAGCGGCCAGTTCTTCGCCTCCCAGATCGACATGCAGGCGCTCGCGCAAGGCCAGCAGGGCGAGAAACCGCCGTCGCCGGCCGAGCTCGAGATGGCGAAGGTGCAGGCCAAGGTGCAGGCCGACCAGGCGAAGGCGGCGAACGACATCAAGATGGCGCAGGCCAAGCTCGCGGCGGAGATCAAGCTGCGCGAGGCCGAGCTCGCCGCTGAGATGGCGCTGAAGGAGCGCGAGCTCTACATGAACCCGCGCGCCTCGACCAACATCGCGAGGCCAAGCTGATGGCATTCTACGGCCTCCTGTCGACGCCGCCGTCGGTCACCCCGAATGCGGCCACCAACAGCCAGTTCCTCGACCAGTACCTGCGCGAGTACGACCGCATGGAGCGGCAGTGGCTGTCGCAGATGCAGCCGGTGCAGTACCCCGCCGGGCGGCCATACACGCCTGGGCCGTTCTCGCAGATCACGCCCCCGGCGCCTGCCGGCCTTGCGCCGCCGCCATCGGCGTTCGCGCCGCAAGGCGGAGCAGGCGGTCCTGGCAGCATGCCGGGCGGCCCGATGGGCGCGGCCGGTCGCAACCCCGGCAATGCGTTCGGCGCGTCGCCGATCGGCCGCGGGGTCGGCATCGGTCTGACTGCAGCCTCGATGCTCGGCGGGCCGATCGGCTGGGGTGCCGGCATGGCTGGCCTCGGCATGGCCGCGAACAACATCGCCGCGAACCAGGCCATGCGCGACTTCTACGGCGCGCCCACGATGTCGTTCGGCCAGCAGCTCGGCGGCCTGTTTGGCGGTGGCCTGCTCGGCGCGCTCGGCATTGGCAACGCCAGCGGCCTCGGCATCACGCCCGAGACGGCGCAGGCGGCTTTCGGAGCGGCCGTTGACCGCGGCATGAACACGACCTCGATCGCCGACGCCGCGCCGATCGGCTCTGGCCTCGCCGGCATGTTCGGCGGGACCGGCTACGGCTACGGCCCGGGCGAGAGCCCGGCCAGCGTCGACATGACCGGCGGGCCGTCCCCGGCCGGCGGCGGCTTCAGCGCCGGCACCGGCGAGCAAGATCCGAGCGGCGCATGGTGAGCGTCGACAAGGTCCGCCTCGAGGCGGAGCGCGGCGCCAAGGCCGACGCGCTCATGCGCGACCCGCTGTGGTCCGAGACGTTCGACGCGCTCGCCGCGGGCTACGCCGAGGCCTGGGCGGCGACGGCGCCGTCTGACGCCGCGAGGCGCGAAGAGATCTACCGCCTGCAGCACGCGCTGCGCGCGGTGAAGAAGCACATCGAGCAGGTAGCCGCCGGCGGAAGGATCGCCGTGCGCGAGCTCGACGAGCTGAAGGCGCGGCGCTTCCGCGTTTTCTGAAGGGGAGGCTGAGACAACCCGCAAGGGATCTCGCCACTACACACGAGCACACACATGTCGACCAGCACCAACCCCGGCGAGGGGAGTGCACCGATCAGCCTCGACCAGGCTGCATCTCTCCTGCTGTCGCGCGACGCCCCTCCTGCGGAGGACAAGCCGACCGAGGCGGCCACCACCGACGACACACAGCCGGCTGCCCAGCCGAGCGGCGAACTCGAGGACGCCGCGGCCGGTGAGCAGCAGGCAACGGATGAGCCGGCACCGCAGCCGACGCAGCCCGAGCAACCGACGTTCTCCGTCCGCGTGGACGGCCAGGAACAGAAGGTCACGCTCGACGAGCTGCTGAACGGATACCAGCGGACCGCCGACTACACCCGCAAGACGCAAGCGATCGCGGAGCAGCGCAAGCAGGCCGAGGCGGAACTCGCCGCGGCCCGTGCCGAGAGGCAGCGCTACGCCGAGACGATGCGTCAGCTCGAAGCGCAAATGAACCAGGCGCAGCCCGAGCCCGACTGGAACAAGCTCTACGCCGAAGACCCGCTCGAGTATGTCAGGCAGAAGGACGCCTGGCGTGATCGACGGGAGCGGGCGCAGGCACTCCAGGCGGAGCAGGCGCGCCTCGCTCAACTCCAGCAGGCCGAGCAGCGAGCGCTGCTCGAGCAGCACCTGGCGGTCGAGCGGCAGCGGCTCGTCGAGGCCATCCCCGAATGGCGTGACGAGACGAAGGCGGCGAAGGAGCGCGAGGCGATCGTGACGTGGGCGAAACGGGCTGGCTTCTCCGATGCGGAGATCGCGCAGTCATACGACCATCGAGCGGTGAACGTGCTGCGCAAGGCGATGCTCTTCGACGAACTGATGTCGAAGAACCTCGCCGACAAGCAGCCGGCCAAGCCGGCGCCAGCGATGGCGCGGCCTGGTACGCCACCGAGCAAGAGCGACACATCCTCGAAAGCCCGCCGGGAGGCTCTCTCCCGGTTGTCGAAGTCCGGCCGCATCGATGATGCGATCGACTTCCTGATGACGAGGTAATCCAACATGGCGACGTATCTCACCAGCAACGCCGTCGGCGAGCGCGAAGAGCTCGCGGACGTCATCTACCGCATCGACCCGACCGACACGCCGATCTTCTCGGCGCTGAAGAAGGAGGGTGCGCGCGCCGTCTACACCGAGTGGCAGGTGCAGGAGCTGGCCGCGGCGAGCTCGAGCAACTACCAGAACGAGGGCGCCGACTACTCCTACGTCAACCCCTCGGCGACCACGCGCCTCGGCAACTACCACCAGATCAGCGTGAAGGCGGCCTCGGTCTCTGGCACGCTCGACGCGGTGGACAAGGCCGGCCGCGACCGCGAGACGGCCTACGTCAAGACGCTCAAGGGCCTCGAGCTGCGTCGCGACATCGAGAAGGCGCTCGTCGTCGACACGGCGAAGAGCTCGTCCGATCCGCGCAAGGCCGGCTCGCTGTCGACCTGGATCACCAACACGTCGCTGTCCTCGACCGGCACCGCGTCGGCCAACCCGACCGGCGACGGCTCGGACGTTCCGTCGCTCACCGGCACCGACCGCGCGATGGCGATCACGCAGATCGACGCGGCGATGCTCGCGGCCTACGAGGACGGCGGCAAGCCGTCGATCATCGCGATGAGCCCGACGAACAAGCAGGTGTTCTCGAACCTGTCGTCGGCTTCGGTGGCGACGAACCAGATCATCACGTCGGCGAACAAGGACGCGGCCTACATCGGCGCCGTCTCCCTGTACCGCTCCGACTTCGGTGAGCTGAACGTCGTCGTCGATCGGTTCATGGGCAACGACCGCCTGTTCCTGCTCGACACCGACTACGCCTCGATCACCACGCTGCCGGGCCGTAACTTCACGGTCAGCGACGTGGCGCCGACGGGCGATGCGACCAAGTTCGCGATCATCGCGGAGTGGTCGCTCAAGGTGCTGGCGCCGAAGGCGCACGCGGCGGTCTTCGACCTGACCGGCGCGTAAGCAGCGCGACTACTGCGGAGGGCGGCGGGGCAACTCGCCGCCCTCTTTCTTCTGCAAGAAAACAGCGAGTTCCTTTCATGCGGAAGCTCATCAAGAGCGACCCGGCCACCGGCACGCGCACCTGGCTCGAATGGGACGGCGACACGCCAGTCTTCGCGCTCGAGCAGAACGTCGACGCCATCGTCGACGCGAACAAGGCCGCGCAGAACGACGTCGGCAGGGGGTCGTTCATGCGCCACGGCGGCCCGCAGAAATACGCCGAGATCCCTGCCGCGATCTTCTGGGCGAAGGTGAAGGAGTTCGGCTGGCCGCGTGACAACCCGCAGGCCTGGCGCGACTTCGTGAACCATCGCGACTACCGCCACTTCCGCACGATCGGGGCGACCATCTGATGGCGATCACGACCTACAGCGAGCTGAAGACCGCGGTCGCCAACTGGCTCGCGCGCAGCGACCTGACCGATCGCATCCCAGAGTTCATCGCGCTGGCCGAGGCGCGCATGTCGCGCGCGCTCGAGACGCGCGCCCAGGAGAAGCGCGCGACCTCGACGATGACGGTCGGCGACGCCTACATCCTGCTGCCCAGCGACCTGCGCTCGGTTCGGTCGGTCAAACTGCTGACCTCTCCGGTCTCGACGCTCGACTACCTGTCGCCAGATGGCCTCGACACGAACTACCCATCGACCGGCAACGGCAAGCCGGTGGCGTACACGGTGATCGGCAGCGAGATCCGCTTCGCGCCGGCGCCCGACGACGACTACGACGTCGAGATCGCCTACATCACTGGCGTCACGGCGCTGTCGGATGCGTCGCCGACGAGCACGCTCCTGACGCGCTACCCCGACGCCTACCTCTACGGCGCGCTGGCTGCGGCGGCCGTCTACCTCATGGACGACCCGCGCGTGCCTCAGTTTGAGCAGCTGTTCAGCCGCGCGCTCGCCGAAATCTCGACCAGCGAGGATGGCGCCAAGTTCGGCGGCTCGTCGCTGGTCATGCGCCTCGCCTGACAGGAGCTGCCATGTCCAAGTCCAATGCCTTCGAGCAGAGCCTGCTCGAGCTGCTGTTCAACAACAGCAACATCGCGAACGTCGGCGACGCGACCGGCCTGCGCGGGTCGAGCACGGCTGGCAGCCTCTACATCGCGCTGCACACGTCCGATCCCGGAGAGGCTGGCTCGCAGACGACCAACGAGTGCGCCTACACGAGCTACGCGCGCCAGGCGGTCGCGAGGTCGGTGGCCGGCTTCACGATTAGCGGCAACACCGCGTCGCTCGCCGCGAACGTCGACTTCCCCGAGGCGACCGGCGGCAGCGAGACCGCGACGCACTTCTCGATCGGCACCAGCTCGTCTGGCGCTGGATCGATCCTGTACAAGGGAAGCATCACGCCGACCGTCGCCATCTCGTCGGGCGTCATCCCGCGCGTCAAGTCTGGCTCGATTGTCACCGAGGACTGATCCATCGTGGCTGTGATCGTCACAGTCTCGCCGGAGATATCGCTCGACAGCCTGACCACGTCGATCGACGAGCTCGTCGAGACGCTCGACACCATTGGCCTGCCGCATGGCGTCGCGACGTGCGCCGCGGCATCCGGCCGCGTGGTTGCGGCGTCCCCGCAAGCTTCGATTGACAGCTTCTCGACGTCGATCGACGACCTCAGTGGATCGATCGACGACCTGGGGCTCATCAAGGGAGCGGCGACAGTTTCTGCGTCGGCTGCACGAATTGCAGGTGCAGCAGCGTCAGCTACCGGAGCTGCTTCTGCGGCGTCCACTGCGTGCGGCATCGCATCCGTGTCGCCGTCGGCTGCTGGCGCTGCGGCTGGCAATGCCTCGAGCGCGCGCATCGTCGCAACATCCGCAGCGGCGAGCTCGGCCGCGAGCGGCGCGGCGGCGAGCGGCGCCACGGTTGGCGTCCAGGCGAGCGCGGCCGGGTCGGCGACGGCCAGCGCGCTCGCCTCGAGGTTCCTGCAGGCCAGCGCGGACATCGCGTCTGGATCTGCAAGCGTGGCTGCGCTTGCCGTGCCGACGCTTGCGACGGCCATCGTGCCGGCGGCAGGCGTGGCGACGGCATCGGCGGCCGGCAATCTGTTCCGCGCTGGCACCGGATCGTGCGAGGCGGGCGCAACGGCTTCTGCGTCGGTGGTGTCGTTCGCATTGACGATGCCCGCGTCGAGCGGCGCGGCATCTGCTGGCGCGGACGCACTGCGTATCGGCTGGGGGCTCAACGTCGCCGGCGCCGAAACATGGTCCGAGCAGACGGCCGGCGCGGAGGCCTGGTCGCAGGCCGCGGCCGGCAGCGAGACATGGTCCGAGCAGGCAGCCGGCGCTGAGACGTGGACCGACGCGGCGAACGGAAACGAGACTTGGGCAGAGGCGGCATGATCGAGCTCGGACAATGGCTGCCCGACCAGCCGGCGCTGAACAGCCCCGGCGTGACGGTGGCGAAGAACGCGCAGCCGGCTGCCCGCGGCTACAAGCCGTTCCCGGCGTTGTCGGCGCTGTCGCAGGCGGCCACCGAGCGCCTGACCAACATCGCCGCCACGAAGACCGCCGGCGGCACCGTCACGATCTACGCCGGCGGGCTGTCGAAGCTCTGGAAGTTCACGAAGAGCACCGGCGCGCTGTCTGACGTGAGCAAGAGCGGCGGCTACGCGACGGCTTCGACCGACAGGTTCTACTTCACGACCTTCGGCGACCGGCTCATCGCCTGCAACAACGCAGACGCGATCCAGTCGATCTCGATCACCAGCGGCGGCAACTTCGCCGACCTCGTCGCAGGACTGTCGTCCAAGTTCATCACCACGGTGCGCGACTTCGTCGTGAGCGCCAACGTGACCGAGAGCGGCACGACCACGCCATACAGGGTGCGCTGGTCGGCGATCAACGACGCCACCAGCTGGACGGTCGGCACCAACCAGGCGGACTACCAGGACATAGCCGATGCCGGCGCGGTCACGGGGCTGTGCGGTGGCGAGTTCGGAGTCGTGTTCCTCGAGCGCGCGATTGTGCGGATGCAGTACGTCGGCTCGCCGCTCGTCTTCCAGTTCGACCGGGTCGAGACCGCGCGCGGCTGCGAGTACCCAGGCAGCGTGGTGCAGCTTGGCGCGACCTGCTTCTACATCGCGTCCGACGGGTTCTATGCCTTCGACGGCAACGCCTCGCGGCCGATCGGCAGCGAGCGGGTCAACCGCTGGTTCTTCGAGAACTCGAACGCGGCCTACCGCGACCGGATCACCGCCGCCGTCGACCCGCTCAACCAGATCGTGGCGTGGTCGTTCCCGTCCGCGCAGAGCGGCGGAACGCCGGACAGGCTGATCATCTACAACTACGCCATCGACAAGTGGTCCTACGCCGAGGTCACTAACGACTTCGTCGGGGCGCTGTTCAATGCGTCATACACGCTCGACGATCTCGACAGCATCTCCGGTTCGCTCGACGCGCTCGGCGTGTCGCTCGACAGCTCGTCGCTCAAGCTCGGCAAGTTCGTGTTTGGCGGTGGCGTGGACAACAAGATCGGCACGTTCACCGGCTCATCGCTCGAGGCGACGATCGAGACCGGCGAGGCCAACCTGGTCGACGGCGGCCAAGCACTGGTCACGCAGGTGACGCCGCACACGACCGGCGGCACGGTGACCGTGCAGGTCGGCGAGCGCGCGCGTCAGCAGGACAGCGTGAGCTACGGCGCGGCGGCGTCGCTCAACGCCGCCGGCTTCTGCCCGGTGCGCTCGGCTAACAAGTTTCATCGCGTCAGGCTCAACCTGACGGGTGAGTGGACGCAGGCCTATGGCGTCGACTTCGCGGCCAGCAGGACCGGCAGGCGCTGATGGCAGACAACCAATTCCGCGGGCTGCCTCTCGCGCATGGCGCGCGCGACGTCTACGAGATCGTCAACAGCCTGCGGGATGGCAAGGTCAACTCGACCGGCAGCGTGACGCTGACGGCGAGCTCGGCGACCACCACGGTGTCCGACCTGCGGGCGGGGCAGGACAGCGTGATCCTGTTCATGCCGCTCACGGCCAATGCCGCCGCGGCGATCGGCGGCCTCTATGTGAGCGCGCGCGGCAAGCAGACGTTCACGCTCACGCACGCGAACAACGCCCAGACGGACCGCACCTTCAGCTATGTCGTTCTCGGCTAGCTGGGAGAAGGCGCGACGCATCCTCGCGCCGGCAATCGATCACGGCGGCACGCACAGCGAACGAGACGTCTTCGACGCGATCGTCGCAGGCCAGGCGCAGCTCTGGATGCACGGCGACAGCGCCGCGGTCACCGAGGTCATCAGCTACCCGCTGCTGCGTGCATGCCGGGTGTGGCTGGCCGCCGGAGACCTCGAGGGCATCAAGGAGATCGAGCGGCAGGTCGAGGGCTGGGCGCGGCAGAACGGCTGCGCGCGGCTTGAGATCATCGGGCGCAAGGGTTGGCTCAAGAAACTCAGGCACGCGGACGTGCGCGTGCTGATGACGAGAGGGCTATGAGATGAGCGGTGGCGGATCGAAGACCGAGTATGTGACGTCCAATCGCACGACCGAGCCTGCGGCGTTCATCAAGCCGTTCCTCGAGTACGGAGCGAACGAGGCGCAGCGGCTCTACCAGAGCGAGCTGCCGAGCTATTACCCGCAGAGCACGGTCGTCGGCTTCGCGCCGCAGCAGGAGATGGCGCTGCGCGGCATCGAGCAGCGGGCGCTGGCGGGCTCGCCGCTGACCGCCGCCGCGCAGCAGAACCTCGCCAGCACGCTCGGCGGGTCGTTCCTGTCGGGCGGCAACCCGTACCTGCAACAGGCAATCCAGAACGCGGCGCAGCCGACGATCGACGCCGTGCAGAGCCAGTTCAGCGCCGCCGGCCGCCTTGGCAGCGGGGCGAACATGGATGTGCTGTCGCGCAACGTCGGGCAGATCGCCCAGAACATGGCCTTCGCGAACTACAACGACGAGCGCACGCGCCAGATGCAGGCGCTCGGCATGGCGCCGGCGATGGCCGCGCAGGACTACGCCGACTTCAACGCGCTCGCGGGCGTCGGCGATGCTCGCCGGCAGCAGTCGCAGGCGGAGCTGCAGGACCAGGTCAACCGCTGGAACTTCGAGCAGAACACGCCGGCCGAGAAGCTCGCCAAGTACATGGCGCTCGTCGGCGGCGGCCAGTTCGGCTCGACCGGCACCGACACGCGCCCGGTGTTCTCCAACCCGCTGGCCGAAGGCCTCGGGCTGGCGACCGGCGCCGCAGGGCTCGGGAACATGCTGTTCGGCAGGGGCGGCGGGCTCACCGCGCCGGGCCTGCTGCGCGGTGCCAACGGCAACATCTTCGGCATGGGCTGAGAGGAGGAGCGAATGGCAACCCAAGACGAGCTCCTCGCCGGTCTCCTCGGCGGCATCCCCGGCGGTCCGCTGACGCAGGGCCTGCTCGCCACCAGTGCCGGCCTGCTCTCTGCCGGCGGCCCGTCCTACGAGCCGCGGTCGCTCGGTGGCGCGCTGGGGGCTGGCATGATGTCCGGCCTCAACGCCTACCAGCACGCGCAGCAGAACGCGCTGTCGCAGTACGTCGGCGCGACGAAGCTGCTGCAGCAGATGCGCCAGCAGCAGGCGCTGACCGACCTGACGCGCGGGATGACGCCGCAGCAGCGCGCGCTGGTCATGGCGAACCCAGAGGCGGCCACTGGTGCGATGGCGAAGGATGCCTGGTCGAAGACCGACCTCGCCAAGAAGATCGGCGACTACCAGGCCAACCTCAACCACCCCGATCCGCTGGTCCGCGAGGCGGCGGTCGCGCAGCTGGCTGCCGAGACGCCAGCCTTCAAGGCGCTGGTCGCCGGCGCCACCGCAGGCGCCTCCGAGCGCGGTCGCTTCGACGCGGTCTCCACGCAGGAGCTCGCGGCGCGCGCCGGAGCCGAGGCGGGCGCCCGGGAGGCCGGATCGTTCTGGGCGGTTCCCGACGCCGCCCGAGCCGCTCGTGCCGGCGCCACCTCCGCGGCGCAGGCGGCGGCCAGCTTCTACGGGGCGCCGCAGCGCATCGGCGACAGCTTCGTGTCGATCCCTGCGCCTGGTGTCCCTGCGCCTGGCGTCCCAGTGGCCCCAGGAGCGCCCAGGATGGGCGCTGGAGCGCCTCAGGTCGGTGGTGGTGCTCCCGGTGCTCCGGTGGCGCCTGGCGCTCCTGCGGGCCAGCCTGGCGCTCCCAGCGTCGTCTACAGCGCGCCCCGAGACGCAGAGAAGACGGCGTCGATGGAGGACACGCTTCGCAAGGAGTTCGACGCCCGACCGGAGGTCAAAGGGTTCAAGGAGGTCGCGGTTGCTTTCGGTTCCGCCATGAAGGCGGCGGACAACAAGGCTGGTGACCTGAACATCGTCTATGCCCTGGCGAAGACCTTCGACCCTGGATCGGTCGTCCGCGAGGGCGAGAGCGTCATGGTCGTGAGTGCAACGAACCTGCCAGGCCGGGTCGAGGGTCTGTTGAACTACGTCGCCGGCGGCGGCCAGCTCGGTCCGTCACAGCGGCGCGAACTGCTTGCAGAACTCAACACGCGCGCGGGTCAGTGGAAGGCGCTCTATGACACCGCCTACCAGCAGACCTTCGACATCTCCGGCAGGCGCGATCTCAACGTTAGGAACGTCGTGCCGGATCGCCTGGTCCTGCCTGAGTTCAATCCAGTCCCCATCAATCGGCCGGACGTTCAGCCTGCTACGCCGCAGCCTCGTCGCGGCCAGCCGGCGCAGCCTTCTGGGCAGCAAGGCCGCCCATCGCTCGGCAGCATCTTCGGAGGCCAGCGCTGATGGCTGAGCTCAAGGACATGGCCGATCCGGTCCGCGCAGCCCTCAAGGAGGGCTATTCGCAGGCCGAGGTGCTCGACTTCATTGGCGAGCGCTATGGCCTCGCCGACAAGATCGGCGAGGCGAGGTCGAGCGGATACAAGGACCGGGAGATCATCGGCCACCTGACCGGCTTCAAGCCGCTCCCGCATCCACGAGAGCTGCTCGACAATCGGGTGGTCCCCAAGGGGCCGGAGCTGCCAAGCGACGTTCGCCTCCTGCCGACGTCGATCGGTGACGCAGCGAGGTCTTTCGCGCTGGGAACGCGAGATGTGATCGAAGGCGCCGCCGGCATCCCGGTGATGATTGGAGACGCCGCAAATCGCCTCGTGGGGCTCCCCCCGGTGTCTGGCCTTCTCGAGCGCGGCCTGGACGCCGCCGGACTCCCGCGCGCCGAGAGCGCGCAGGAACGCCTGGTCGGAGACATCAACAGG
>Ga0255100_1000921_pt1 | contig 11190 bp, 10 predicted proteins | sample Colum_Colum_RepB_2_FD_188449 | JGI IMG/M metagenome (GOLD analysis project Ga0255100, IMG submission 188449) | Freshwater microbial communities from Columbia River, Oregon, United States - Colum_Colum_RepB_8d | ecosystem: Environmental > Aquatic > Freshwater > River | place: USA: Oregon...
TAGATTGTTGCGGTCGAAGCCGATCAGTTGCAGGTGCCGTTCGCCCCATTCCATCCAGCGCGGCAACAACTCATCGACGCGGGCGGGGAGAAGCTCGATGGCCTTGGCTTGTTGCTCGACCGGCGCGCGCCAGCCTCCGTGGTCGCTTTCCGCAGCCAGTTCAGCTAAGCGCATCCAGGCCTCACCGTCACCTTCGGGCCACTCCTGCACGAAACCGAGGAGATTGCGCCGTTCTTCAGCCGCTGCTCCTGCGGCCTTGGCGCCGCGAGCGGCTTCCAAGTAGGCGATGGCACGCGCATGCGGGATCGGCTCCGGCGGCGCGTCCAGCAAGAAGGTGGTGAGGAAGCGCTGCGCATCGGCGGCGAAACCCGCGCGCGACAGCGACACACCCAACCAGAAATCGGCTTCCGCGATGGCGCTGACAGAGGCATCGCTACGCAGACCGATGGCCATGGCGTGGAGACCTTCCCAGCGCTTGGCTTCCCATAGGCTCACGCAGGCTTCATGCCAGAATGACGCCGGCCACTGGGTGCGTGCCGTACTCCAACTTTGCGCCAGATCTGCGGCCAGTTGGACACGACCATGCATGCGCAAGTGAGGCAAGGCGATGCTCGGCACGCGCACATCACGGCGCACAACTGGAGAGCGCTCGGCCGCCATGGCTAGACGTGCGACAGCGTCGGTGTCCATCGCCTCTGACCTGATGGTCAATAGCAGGACCAGCGCATCGGCGTCACCTGCAAGGGCACAGGCTTTCTCAGCGGCGGCGCGCGCTTGAGCGTTGCAACGCGCGGCTTCATCCAGCTCGCCCAGCATCACAGCGCTGTCGTAGTCTTGATCGGATTGCAACGCTTGCTCGAGACGGTGCGCAATCTTGCTGCGACGCAGGTCTTCGAGGGGAAGGGCCGCACTGTGACGCAATTGCGCCATCATCTCGCTTGCCTGCTCCGCTGCGAGGCTGCCCTCTACCAACTGCTTGCACTTGGCCAGTCGATCCTCTGTCTCCAAGCGCCACGAGCGCGCATACACGCTCCACGCCGCTGCATCGTCAGGCTGGTTGCGTAGTTGATCCTCCAGCCGTGCGCGGGCCACAGCCCATTCGCGAGCGCGTAGCTCCAACTCAATCAGGGCGCGGATTGCCTTGCGGTCTTGAGGCGCGTGCTGCACGACGGCAGTCAAGTCCGCCCGGGCGCGATCGAAGGCGCCCAACTCCACCAAGATGGCGCCGCGCTCACGCCGGATTTCGGCTTCCAAGTCCTTCTTATCACTCTGCGTGGCGAGCTGCAGACAATGATCAAGATTGAGCAGGATCTGCTCCTTGTCATGCACGCCACGCGCAATGCGCTGCTGGACCGCAGAGAAGACCTCTTCCGGTGTAGACGTCGCTTGGCGGGTCACCATGGCGATCACACCGAAGACCAGCGCCAAGGCGCCTGCGTACAAGATCCAACTACTCCACTTCATGATTGGGGCTTTCTCAGGTTCCTGCGCCATGGGCGACTCTAGCCTTCGCTCCGGCCGAACTCCATCAGGCCGTGGCGTCGCATTTTGTTGAAGAGGGTTGTGCGGTCGATGTCGAGCATGCGTGCTGTCTTGGTGCGACAGCCCGCATTGTGCGTGAGTGCTGCAGCTAGGATCTCGCGTTCAGGTACCTCGAGTAGCTGCTTGAGAGGTACGCCCGGCTGGAACAGCCCATGACGCAGGAGATCCTGCTGATCGGTGCCCAGTTGACGGGCAGAAGGCACGAGTTCGGAATCCAGGTCTGCGGCCTGAATCTCTGTGCCGCGGGCATAGAACAAGGCGGCTTGCAGCACATGTTCCAACTCGCGCACATTGCCAGGCCACGAGTGAGCGCACAGAGCTGACACAGCTGCAGGCGACAAGACCTTCTCCGCTAATCCGTGTTCAAGCGCCAAGCGGCGCAGCGTATGTGCCGCCAGCAGAGGCACATCGCCTGTGCGTTCGCGCAAGGGCGGCAAGCGCAGATGAGCTTGGCGCAAGCGATACAAGAGGTCTTGGCGGAAGCGCCCTGCGCTGACTTCGTCTTTCAGCGGTGCGTTCGTCGCTGCGATCACGCGTACGTCAACGCGCCGTGTGCGCGTGTCACCTACGCGCTCGAAGACCATGTCCTGCAGTACGCGCAGGAGCTTGATCTGCAATGCAGGCGAAGCCGTGGCAACTTCATCCAAGAACAGGGTTCCTCCGTCCGCTGCTTCGAAACGGCCGGGGCGATCATTGACCGCACCTGTGAAGGCTCCTTTCACATGCCCAAAAAGCTCACTTTCCAATAGCTCGCCAGGCAAGGCCCCACAGTTGACTTCGATGAACGGTTTGTGCGCTCGCGAGCTGGCGCGATGGATGGCACGGGCGAGCATCGTCTTGCCTGTGCCCGATTCACCTTCGAGCAACACCGACACGCGCGCATCCTTGACCGTGCGCAGCCGGTCGAGCTGCGCCAGTGTGGCGGGATCGCGTGTGACGAGACCGAACGTGTCCGTCTCATGGGCAAGCGTAGCCAGCAACTGCGCATGTTCGCGCCTCAGTTGGCGTTCGGCGCCCGCGCGCTGGATTGCGGCTGCTACATGCTCGTCCGCCACGGGCTTTTGCAAGAAGTCCGCTACGCCACGGCGCTGCGCGGCCAGTGCGTCTCCGCCAAAGCCAGCGAGTTCGATCACCGCGGGGCCATCAGCAAGTCCGCGCACGAGATCGAGTGGATCGAAGTCCACACTGTCGAGATCCACGACGAGCACATCGCAGTTCGACTCACGCTGCAGTGCTTCCGCGAGACCATCCGCCGCGTGCAAACGCGCGTCAAGCCCACATTCCACAAGGCCTACGACGAGATCTTCGGCGCCTTCGTCGCCGTTGATCACCCACACGCGCATGGATCGCGTAGCCTTCATGTGTGGAGTCTTTTCGACACCACACGGGCCTCAAGTGGAGGAAACTCGACGCTGCAGCGGTGGAAAGAACTTCCACTTGTGCTTGCTAACTCTTGCGATTGAGGAGTGTCGTGCTGGCTTGACGGCTAGCCCACATCACAATCTCGCCAATGTTCACATGCGCGGGGCGTGTGACGGCGTACGCAATGGCGTCCGCAACATCGCTGGGCGCAAGCGGCTCGGCCCCGGCATACACGGCTGCAGCGCGTGTGGTGTCGCCGCGGAAGCGTACGCGCGAGAAGTCTGTTTCGACCATGCCAGGATCGACCGTGAGGAGGCGCACACCGCTGCCGTGAAGCTCGAGCCGTGCAGCTTCATAGAAGGCTCGCACGGCGTGCTTGGTTGCGCAGTACACGCTGCCCCCCGGGTAGACCTGACGGCCAGCCACGCTGCCCAGGAACACAAAGTCGCCACGTCCCAAACCCACAAGGTGCGGAACCGTGTGGCGATAGGTGTGCATGACACCTTTGACATTGGTGTCGACGACCAGACTCCACTCTGCACAGTCGCCTTCGTGGAGCTTGTCGACGCCAATGGCCAGACCGGCATTCGCGACCACAAGATCAGCTTGCACCGCAGGCAGTAGTCGTGCGCACTGTTCGGCATCGCGCACATCACAAACCACCCCCTGAGCCCCCGGGATAGCGCGCACTGCAGCGGCTAGGCGCGCTTCTTCACGGCCGGTGATGGTCACGCGTGCGCCCAAGTTCGCCAGAGCGAGGGCCGTGGCTTTGCCGATGCCTGAGGTTGCGCCTGTAACGAGAGCCGTGCGTCCGTGCAGAGGTTGCATGGTCCTGATTGTGAAGCTCGCCTCCAGCTTGCACCATAGGGAACATGCTCCTAGCCCTCACTCTTACGCTGCTCTCCGCTCAGGCCACACATGCGGCTCCTGCCGGTAGCAGTTTGCTCCTGCATGGTGGCCGCATCCTGCTCGGGGATGACACGCAGCGCAGTGTAGAGGCCTTGCTTGCGCGTGATGGACGAGTGGAAGCCGTTGGAACATTGGTCGAGTTACAGTCGCGCGCCCAAGCACTGGGGGCGCAGGTTGTCGACTTGGCTGGCGCGGTCGCTGTGCCAGGCTTGCACGACGCACACGGCCATGTAGAGGCCTATGGTGCGGCACTCGAGCAAGTAGATTTGACAGGTGTGCCGTCACTCGAGGCACTCGTTCAACGCGTCGCCGAGCGCGCCAAGTCCACCCCCAAAGGTGAGTGGATCTTAGGACGCGGCTGGGACCAGAATCTCTGGCCCGACAAGTCCTTCCCGCACCATCGTTTGCTGAGTGCAGCCACCCCTGATCATCCCGTGTACCTCGATCGCGTGGACGGTCATGCGGCCTTCGCCAATGCAGCTGCCTTGCAGCGCGCAGGTCTGGCGGGGGAGTTGCCACCGGACGCTGCGTCGGGTGCCGATGGCATGATCGTGCTGGATGCGCAAGGGCGCGCTAGCGGTGTGCTGGTCGACAACGCCATGCAGCGCGTGCAGCAACATGTGCCCACACCATCCCAAGAGGTGCGCACCCGTCGCATTCTGAAGGCTCAGGCCGCCTTGTTGGCCCATGGACTGGTTGCTGTGCACGACATGGGGCTCGAGCCTGAGCAAATCGCCCTGTACAGAAAACTTGACGAGCAAGGTTTGCTGCTAGTGCGGATCAGCGGCTACTTGTGGGGCAATGACGAACTGGGCGCTGCACATGAAGCTGTGATCCCCGGTGACCGAGTGCAGGGGCGCTTTGCCTTGCGTGGCCTCAAGCTGATGGCGGACGGTGCTCTGGGCTCCCGTGGTGCAGCACTGTTAGAAGACTACAGCGATCAGCATGGCCACACGGGGCTTATGCTGCTGGATGATGCGGCGCTGGCCCAACGCTTGGAATGGGCGGGGCAATGGCGCTTGCAACCGGCCATTCATGCCATTGGTGACCGTGCGAATCGCGTGGTGCTCGACGCGTATGAACGCGCACTGCGTGCCAGCCCACAGCTGCGTGAGTTGCGTCCGCGCATGGAGCACGCGCAGGTCGTGTCCCCCAAAGATTGGGCACGCTTTGCACAGTTGGGGGTCGTGCCCTCGATGCAGCCGGTGCACCTGACCTCCGACATGCCGTGGGCCGGCGAGCGTCTGGGGGCCGAGCGTTTGCGCGGAGCTTATGCGTGGAAGAGCCTCGCGCCCGACCTCACGCAACTGGCCTTTGGAAGTGACTTCCCCGTGGAGTCCCCCGATCCGTTGGCGGGCTTGTACAGCGCGCGCACACGTGCCGTCGCGCGCTCGCCCAAGACCTTCGAACCGAGCACGGCTCTGACTGGTGCACAAGCCTTGGCGGCGTTCACACAGGGCGCTGCTCATGCTGTGGGGGCCGAAGCGAATTTGGGTCGCCTGTCGCCAGGCTATCGCTGTGATGTGACCGTCCTCTCGGTCGATCCTGTTGCCTGCGAGCCGCAAGCACTGCACCAAGCGCGCGTGCTGCACACCATCATCGATGGGCGGCTGGTGTACACGCGCGGTCCCTGACTGGCACGCCGTGCTAGTATCCTCACTTGCATGGTCACGATCGACATCGCCTACCAAGGCACGTTGCGCTGCCAAGCGCGCCATCAACCCAGCGGCACCGTGGTGGTGACGGACGCCCCCGTCGACAATCATGGTCGCGGTGAGTCGTTCTCGCCCACGGACCTCGTGGCCACGGCTTTGGGTTCGTGCATCTTGACGATCATGGGCATCTTCGCCGAGCGCCATGGCGTCGATCTCACACACGCCACGGTGGTGGTGAAGAAGCACATGGTGGCGGACCCGCATCGGCGCATCGGACGGCTGGAAGTCGACATCACCGTGCCCGGTGTTGCGGATCCCAAGTTGCGTTCCGCGTTGGAAGCAGCCGCTCACGGCTGTCCCGTTGCGCGCAGCATTGGCGGTTCGATTGAGTTGGTGGAACGCTTCACGTGGCTGTGAGCACGGTGTCCGCCGGTTGCTTGGCCACACTCGAGCAGGCCGAGTGCGCCTGGGACGATGGAGCAGCGAGCGTCTTCGCGGGCCTAGACCTCGAAGTGCGCGCTGGTGAGTTGTTGGTCGTGTTGGGCAAGAACGGCGCAGGCAAGAGCACCTTGCTGCGCGCATTGGCGGGACTGTTGCCTTTGCGTCAAGGTCGCGCGACTCTCGGAGGAGTCGATTGCCGGCAGCTTGATCCGCGCGCGCGCGCGCTGCGGGCGGCCTTGGTGCCCCAAGAGTTGCCGCCTCTGGATGATGTGTTGGTCTTCGACTTCGTCTTGGCTGGGCGGTACGCGCGTTTGCCGCGCTGGCGCGCCGCTCCAGAGGCGGATCTCGCTGCCACACAAGCCGCTCTCGCTGCTTGCGATGCGGCCGAGGCTGCGTGCGCCACGCTGGGCACATTGTCTGGTGGAGCGCGTCGGCGTGTGTTGGTGGCGCGCGCTCTGGCGCAAGGTGCGCCGTTGCTCTTGGCAGACGAACCGACCAATGCACTTGATCCGGAGCACCGCTTGCAGGTCTTTGACTTGCTCGCGCGCGCGGCTCGCGAGGGGCACGGAGTCGTTGTGACGACCCACGAGTTGGATCTGGCCGGACAGTACGCCGACCGCATCGTGTTGCTGGATGGTGGACGCATCAGCGCCCAAGGCCGTCCTCAAGAAGTCTTGTGTCCAGAGATCTTGACGCCGGTGTACGGCGCGCGCCTCGCCTATGCGAACGCCAATGGCGGCCCGCTGGTGTGGCCCGCGCGCTACAGCCCTAACACATAATCCGCGAGCGTCTCGAGCTCTGTAGCGGAGAGCATCTTGTAGGTAGGCATGGCCTGCGAGTAGCTCTTCATCTGCTCCTTCAGGCGCGGATCTTGGGCGGCATAGCCCACCGGATCACGCAGATACTGGAGCAAACTCTCGCGCGACCAGTGCGCGGCCTTTCCCTGGAGCGTGGGCGCAAGTTTGGTGCCCTCGGCCTGCTTGCCATGGCACAGGGCACAACCCTCATCACTCCACAGTTTGGCAGCGGTGCGCGGAGCGGCCGGAGCGCTGTCCCCACACGAAAGTGTCGACAGCGCCACAAGACCCAGGGCCATTCCAACCATGACAGTGTGCACGCTGCGCATCGCGGGATGCTAGACGAAGAAGGGCCGCAGGGGCAACCCCAGCGACCCTTCTGAGTGGTTACGCCCGGACGACTGTCAATCCGGCTTGACGATCGGCACCTGCAACGCGATCACATCGCGCTCGGCCTTGAGCGTGTAGCCCCAGTTCGAGTCGGCCACACGACGGCGGTGACGAGCCTTGCGGCGGCGGATCTCGATCAAGTCGCCGACCAACTCGGGGTGACGGATCATGGCCCACAGGCGCTCCAGCTTGCGCTTCACCTTGGGCACGATGCCCTTGGTGGCGCGCGCATGGCTCTTGAGCAAACGCTCGCGCTCTGCATGCAGTTCCGCATGCGTGAAGTGCGGGTGCTTGAAGCTCTCGGTCGAGTGCCAGTAGTGGAATTCCATCTCGGCCACATCCTTCAACAGGTAGGGCTTGAGTTGTTCAAACACTTCGGTGCCCGGGATCGGCTGCAACACCGAGCAGCACACGGCATCGCAACGCGTGTCGGCAATCAGCTCTTCCGTCAGACGGTGGTCTTCGACCGTGTCTTCCGGGAAGCCGTAGAGGATGAAGAACTTGAAGTACATGCCGAGCTCGCGGTTGAGCTTGGCACCGGCGCGCACCTTCTCGGGTGTCACACCCTTCTTCATCGTCACCAGCATGCGCGGCGAGCCCGACTCGAGCCCGTAGTAGATCTTCACGCAACCGGCTTTGCGCATCCAGCGCAACATCTCCCAGTCCATCGTGTCGACGCGCGACTCGCAGACCCATTCGAAGAACAGGTCGCGCTTGATGATCTCCTGACAGATCGCAATCACGCGCTTGCGCTGGATCGTGAACAAGTCATCGAACAGCACCAGTTGCGGCGGATTGTACTTCTCGAGGATGAACTGCATCATGTCCACCGTCTTCTCGGGGGACATCGCGCGGTACTGGCGCGGCGTCATCTCGGCATCGCAGAAGGTGCACGCGTACGGGCAGCCGCGCGAAGTGATCAGGGTCACGCCCGGATTCACCATCAGCTTCATGAAGCGCGGGATGTCCCACAGGTGCCAGGCCGGCCACGGCACCTCGTCCATCTTCTTGACCAAGGCGCGGCGCGGCGTCGCCACCTGCTGGCCGTCCTTGAGGAAGGTGATGCCTTGGATCGTGTCCCACGACGCGCGGTCGTGCAGTTTCTCGACGATCTCCGGCAGCGTGTGGTCGCCCTCGCCCTGCACGCAGATGTCGGCTGCGCCCGCGTTGAGGAAGAACTCGGGGTTGGTGGTCGGGTGCGGCCCGCCCATCACCACCGGCTTGGAGTACTCCTCGCGCGCAATCTTGCCCAGCTCGCGCGCGCGGCGCGCATTGGGCGTCAGCGCCGAGATGCCGACCAGATCGGACCATTGCATCGCCTCGCGCACGGTCTCGATCTCTTCGATCGAGTCGTCCAGCAAGCGCACTTGATGGCCGAGCTGCTCCAAGCCCGCGCCCAAAATGCTGATGCCCAGCGGGGGATAGATCTCGTCGCGGGCGAGTTCGCCCTTGGTCACGGACTCGTCAGCAAAGACCTCGGCGGCCTTCTGGCGGATGACCTGCGACTTGGCGTAGATGAGAACGACCTTCATGTGTGGCTGGTGTCGGCTGCGGCCGACGCGGCGGGATGCGCGAACCTTCCCGCGAACTGGAGAGTTCACGCCGAAGGTCAGCGATTGCTTATCGGAGGATATCCGCCACATGGAAAAGCGGCAATTAGCGCAAACCCTGATTCCCGCAACAATTCGGTCCAGACGTTGAAGATTCTTCGAGGATTCATGAAGAGACCTTGAAGTCTCAATAAAGCGAACTCCTAGGTCTCCAAATGGGTTTTTCGTCCGGCCCGCCAAGCCGTACAGTAGCCCCATGGCCAAGACGCCCGCCCAAGAAGTACCCGCGCAGCCCACCTTTGACGAGCGGCTGCAGCGCCTAGAAGCCTTGGTTGCCGAGCTAGAACAGGGCGGTGGCGGCTTGGAAACCGCTCTCCAGCGCTACGCCGAGGGGGTCAAGCTCCTCAAGGAGTGCCGTGAGTCGCTGGCCGCGCACAAACGCACGGTCGAGGAGCTGGCCGCGGGTGGCGCGCGCCGCGCCGATGAGTGGGAGACACCCGCGGGTGGGCGATGAGCGTTTCGCCTAAGAAAGCCGCGAAAGAAGCCGAACGCGAGCGGCGGCGGCTGGCTGTGGAAGCCGCCTTGGACGAGGCGCGTGTGTGGACCGAGAGTGTGCTGGAGCAAGCACTCCCGCCCGCGAGCGCCGAACCGCGCAGCTTGCATGAGGCCATGCGCTACGCCGTTTTGGGCGGCGGCAAGCGCATTCGCGCAGCCTTAGCACGCGAATGGTGCCGGCGCTTCGGTGGTTTGGATGTGGATGCAGCCCCTGTGGCGGCCGCATTGGAATGTGTGCATGCCTACAGCTTGGTGCACGATGATTTGCCCTGCATGGATGACGATGACCTGCGTCGCGGTCGTCCCACCGTGCACAAGGTCTGGGACGAAGCCATGGCCGTGCTCGCGGGAGATGCGCTCCTGACGCACGCTTTCGTGCTGTTGGCGCGCGTGCGCCCGGCGGGAGCCGAAGCGGTGTTGGTCTTGGCGGATGCCTCTGGCTCGTACGGCATGGTCGGTGGTCAGGTGCTCGATCTGGCGGCACAGGCGGGCGCTGATGCCGAATCGGTCGAATCGATCCACCGCACGAAAACGGCTGCTTTGCTGGGTGCTGCGTGCGAACTCGGCGCCCTCGTGGGCTGTGCGCGGGCCCCCGAGCGGTCGCTGGTGCGCGAGTACGGCGTGGAGCTTGGTCTGTTGTTCCAAGTCATCGACGATGTGCTGGATTGCACGGCCGATGCAGCCACTTTGGGCAAGACGCCAGGCAAGGATGCCCAAGCACAGAAGGCCACGATGGTCGCGGCTTTGGGCCTTGAAGGTGCCAAGGAACGCGCCGCGCAGCACGCCAAGCGCGCGACCGAGCTGGCCGAGCGTTTAGGCGCCGTGGAAGGCGACTTGTTGTACGACCTGCCGCAAGCGCTGCTTGCTCGTAAGGCCTAAGCGGTCCACACTAGAGGGAGCACCATGGACTACGCATCGCGCCCGGACGCCGCGCAGGGGTTGGACTTGCTGGCGAGCATCAAGACTCCCGCGGATGTCAAAGCGCTGTCGAAAGACGCGCTACTGAAGCTGTGTGAAGAGTCGCGTGAGTTCTTGTTGCGCAGTGTCCAGCGGGCACCTGGGTTCTAACTTGGGCGTCGTCGAGTTGTCGGTGGCTTTGCATCGCGTCTTTGACTTCCGCCGCGATCGGCTCGTGTTCGATGTGTCGCACCAGTGCTATGTGCACAAGATGCTGACGGGGCGGCGCGAAGGCTTTGCCCTGTTGCGCCAAACGGGCGGCATGTGCGGGTTCACCAACCAACACGAGAGCGAGTACGACCTCTTCCACACAGGACATGCGGGCACGTCCATCTCGTTGGGCGTCGGGCTGGCGATGGCCGCGCGTCAGGAGTCGCAGCGCCCCGAGCAGCGTCCGCATGTGGTCTCTGTGATCGGTGACGCAGCGCTCGGCGCAGGCGTTGCCTTCGAAGCGCTGAACCACGCGGCTGCTTCGGGGGAGCGCATGATCGTGGTGTTGAACGACAACGAGTGGTCGATTAGCAAGTCGGTGGGTGCGCTGGCGCGCTACTTGTCGAAGATTCGCTCCAACCGCATTGTGCAACGCGCGCATCACGAGGTGTCGAACCTCATCCATGCGATCCCGGTGATTGGTCCCAAGGTGGATCAAACGCTGGATCAGCTTGGTGAAGTCGTGCGGCATGCGGTGGTGCCCGGTCATGTGTTCGAAGAGTTGGGCGTGACCTATGTGGGGCCGCTCGATGGTCATGATGTGCACTTGATCGTTGAACACTTGGAGCGTGCCAAAGGCTTGGAAGGTGTGGTGCTGCTGCACCTCTTGACCGAGAAAGGCAAAGGCCACCCCAAAGCACCCACGCACCCCGAGCGTGTGCATGGAGTCAAAGGTGCGCCACCTCCGGCCGCGGCGTGCGCTACTGGTCCCAAGGTCGAACCCAAGGCCGAGGGCAAAGCAGCCGACAGCAAAGCCACGGGCCCTGCCTACACCAAGTGCTTCAGCGACGCGCTCGTGAAGCTCGCTGAGCGTGATGTGCG
>Ga0255100_1000922_pt1 | contig 11180 bp, 10 predicted proteins | sample Colum_Colum_RepB_2_FD_188449 | JGI IMG/M metagenome (GOLD analysis project Ga0255100, IMG submission 188449) | Freshwater microbial communities from Columbia River, Oregon, United States - Colum_Colum_RepB_8d | ecosystem: Environmental > Aquatic > Freshwater > River | place: USA: Oregon...
GGCCGAGTGCGGGCCGCCCGGGCCAGCCGGGCCGCGGCCGAAACCCGGCTGAACGAGGCGCGCACGCAGCTGGCGCGACAGGTGCGCTCTGCCTACGTGGCCGGCCAGGGCGGCGCCACGGCACTGGTACTGGCTCAGCAGGAGCCGGATCGTGTGCCGCGCCTGCTGACCTACTTCGACTATCTCAATCGCGCCAGCGCGCGGCAGCTGGACGCGATCCATGCCGAGATTGCCGCCGTCGACAGCGAGCAGCAGAAGCTCGACAGCGAACTGACAGCGCTGACGGCGCTGCAGGCCGGCCGCGAAAAGGCGCTGGCCGGGCTGGAAGCGGATCGCCAGTCGCGGCGCACGGCGGTCGCGGCACTTGATGCGCAGATCGCCGGCGAAGGCGAAAAGCTCAAGTCGCTGAAGAGCAGCGAGCAGGACATCCAGGCGCTGCTGCGGCAGCTCAAGGAGGCGCTGGCGGCGATTCCGCCGCCGGTCCGCAAGCCGCGCAGCGACGGCAGTCCACCGAACAAGCAGCGGCCGTTTCCGAAGATGCGCGGCGTGCTGGCCTGGCCACTGCGCGGCAACATCCTCGCGCGCTACGGCGATGCCAAGCTCGACACCCGGCTGCAGTGGAAGGGGCTGTGGATCGCCGCCAGCGAAGGTGCGCCGGTGCGGGCCAGCGCGGCGGGCCGCGTCGCCTATGTCGGCTGGCTGTCGAGCTACGGACTGATCGTGGTGCTGGAGCACGACAAGGGCTTCTTCACGCTGTACGGGCACAACGCCTCGGTCAGTGCCGCGGCCGGCGATCAGATCGATGCCGGTGAGGTGATCGCGGCGGTTGGCAATACCGGCGGCTACGAGCGCAGCGGCCTGTATTTCGAAGTGCGGCGCGGCACCGAACCGGTCGATCCCCAGGACTGGCTCGGCCCCTGATCGGCGACCGTCCGGAAGCTGAAAAGCCACGGCTGGCGAACGAATCGGCGCGGTCGGGGTCTGCCGACAGTGCTGTGATACATTCGAAATGTGCCTGTCACGCGACCTGAATTCGCGCCAGTTGGTACGTCAAATTCCCTTTCCAGATCCTGTTCACCATGTCCTCCTCGACCCGCGTTTCCCTGGCCCTGCTGGCCGGTGTCGTCCTCGGTGTCAGTGCCACGCTGACGCACGGCGTGTTCGCCGAAAAGCAGGCGCCTGCCGAAGCGCTGCCGCTGAAGGATCTGCAGACCTTCGTCGAGATCCTGAACCGGGTGAAGAGCGACTACGTCGAGCCGGTCAAGGATGAAACGCTGCTCGAGAACGCGGTGCGCGGCATGCTCGCCGGGCTGGATCCGCATTCCTCGTATCTCGACAAGTCCGAGTACAAGGATCTCAACGCTTCGACGACCGGCAAGTTCGGCGGCCTCGGCATCGAAGTGCAGTTGTCGAATGGCCTGGTGAAAGTCGTGTCGCCGATCGACGACACGCCGGCGGCCAAGGCCGGCGTCAAGGCCGGCGACCTGATCGTCAAGATCGACGACACGCCGGTGAAGGGCCTGACCTTGCAGGACGCCGTCACCAAGATGCGCGGTGACCCGGGCACCAAGATCGTGCTGACCCTGGTTCGCGAAAGCCAGCCGGCGCCGCTGGTGCTGGAACTGAAGCGCGACTACATCAAGGTGGCCTCGGTGCGCGGCCGTTCGATCGAGCCGGGCTTCGGTTACGTGCGCATCTCGCAGTTCACGGCCACCACCGGCAAGAACCTGTCGGAAGAGCTGGCCAAGCTGAAGAAGGAAGGCGAACTCAAAGGTCTGGTGCTCGATCTGCGCAACAACCCGGGTGGCCTGCTGACCGCGGCAGTCGATGTCTCGGATGAATTCCTCAACAAGGGCAGCATCGTCAGCATCAAGGGCCGCGATGCCGATTCGACGCGCGCCTTCGATGCCTCGGTCGGCGACGCGCTCGATGGCAAGCCGCTGGTGGTGCTGGTCAACGGCGGTTCGGCCTCGGCTGCGGAAATCGTCGCCGGCGCACTGCAGGATCAGAAGCGCGGCGTGCTGATCGGTTCCAAGACCTTCGGCAAGGGCTCGGTGCAGACCATCCTGCCGCTCAACAACGATTCGGCGATCAAGATCACCACGGCGCGCTACTACACGCCGAGCGGCCGCTCGATCCAGGCCGAAGGCATCGTGCCGGATGTCACGATCCAGCCGCTGAAGATTTCCAAGCTCGATCCGTCGGAAGTCGGCGAAGGCGTGCACGAGGCCGACCTGAAGGGCCGTCTCGACAACCCGAACGCCAAGCCGGACGACGCGGCCAAGGAGGCCGCCAAGGACGAGAAGAAGGACGACAAGAAGGATGGCAAGCAGGAGCCGATCAACATTGCCGATCTGGCGGTCAACGACTACGAACTGTACGAAGCGCTGAACCTGCTGAAGGGCATGAGCATCACCCAGGGTCGCTGAGCTTCAAGCGGCTGCAAACGACGCCGGCCTTGTGCCGGCGTCGTTGTTTTCAGCTCTGCATCCACGTCCACAGGCCGTAGCCGATTGCGGCGACACCCAGTGCGCCGGCAACGCGCAGCCACAGCGGGGCCTGACGGCGTGGCGCCAGCGGCGCCAGCATCGGCGCGTATTCCTTGCGCAGCAGTTCGAAGTTGCGGCGGTGCGACTTGAACACCGCGTCGAAGACATCGCCCAAGCCGGGCACCAGACCGCCAGCGAAGTCGACGGCGACATTGCGCACCATCCGCAACAGCACGCCGCGCGGCACGCCGGCGCGGGCGGCGCGAGTGATCGTCAGGGCCGACACGCCGAAGGCCAGCGCGTCACCGGCGAACGGGATCAGCCCGACGATGGCATCGAGCCCGAAGCGGAAGCGGGTGCCGGGAATGCTCAGGCAGTCGTCGAGCCACCAGGCGGTCTTGTCGACGAAGGCGACGAGCTCGCGAACCTTCTCGGCGGAAGGGCCGGGCTGCGTCATGTCACGGCGATCGGCCATGTCGGTCGGTCAGCGAAACGCCTTGAACCAGCCCCAGCTGCCGACCAGCACGAAGGCCGATGACAGCACCACCACCGCCGTCGACGGCGCTGCGCCGTTCAGCGAGGCCAGCCCGTAGAGCAGCGCGCCGACTACCCAGGCGGTGCCGCCGATGGCGGCATGCAGGCTCTTGCGGGTGGCGCCGCGCAGTTCGCCTCGAAGCGCTTCGACACCGGCGCTGTCCATCGCATTGCTCGGCAGCGCGCCGCCCTTGGCGAGGAACTTCATTGCGTTCTGCGCCAGTTCCGGCAGCGCTTCGGCAATCTGCGGGCCCTGCTTGCGCAGCCGCGCGAAGGTGGCCGACGGATTGATCCGGTTCCACATCCACTGCTCCATGATCGGCTTGGCGGTCTTCCAGAGATCCAGTTCCGGATACAGCTGGCGGCCGAGGCCTTCGGTGGTCAGCAGGGTCTTCTGCAGCAGCACGAGCTGCGGCTGCACCTGGTAGTTGAAGCGCCGGGCGATCTCGAACAGGCGCAGCAGGAAGACGCCGAACGAAATGTCCTTGATCGGTTTTCCGAAGATCGGCTCCGACACGGTGCGGATCGCGCTTTCGAAGTCTTCGGCACGGACATCGGCGGGAATCCAGCCCGATTCCAGATGCAGCTCGGCGATGCGCCGGTAGTCGCGATTGAAGAAGGCCAGGAAGTTCTCGGCCAGATAGCGCAGGTCGGCCGGCGTCAGCTGGCCGACGATACCGAAGTCCACCGCCAGATAGCTCGGTTTCCGCACATCGGACACATCGACAAAGATGTTGCCGGGGTGCATGTCGGCATGGAAGAAGTTGTCGCGGAACACCTGCTTGAAGAAGATCTCGACGCCGCGTTCGGCGAGCACCTGGAAGTTCACGCCCATCTCGCGCAGGCGGTCGATCTCGCGCAAGGAAACGCCGTGGATGCGCTCCATCACCAGCACGTCGGCGCGGGTGTAGTCCCAGAACACGATCGGGTGATAGATCAGCTCCGAGCCCAGCCAGTTGCGGCGCAGCAGCGAGCAGTTCGCGCCTTCGCGCATCAGGTCCAGCTCGTCGAAGATCACCCGCTCGTACTCGGCCACCACTTCGCGCGGCCGCAGCCGCTTGCCCAGCGGATGCCAGCGCTCGGCGAACTCGGCCAGCGCGCGCAGCAGGTCGACATCCTTCTCGACCCGGGCGTGGACGCCGGGCCGCAGCACCTTGATCACCACTTCGAAGCCCGGATCGCCCTCGTCCTGTGGCTTCAGCCGTGCCGTGTGGACCTGCGCGACGGAGGCTGCCGCCAGCGGCACTTCATCGAAGCCATCGAACATGTCCTCGATGCGGCGGCCCAGCGAGCGCTCGATCAGCGCCCGCGCCTCGGCACCCGAGAATGGCTCGACCTTGTCCTGCAGCTGCGCCAGTTCGGCAGCCACGTCGTGCGGCAGGATGTCCGGCCGGGTCGACAGCGCCTGCCCGAACTTGATGAACACCGGACCGAGTTCCTGCAGCGCCAGCCGCAGCCGCTCGCCGCGCGAGCGCGGGTCGTTCGAAGGCCGGCCATTCCAGAATTCCGACAGGCCGTAGCGGCGCGTGACCTGCCAGATCGCCCACAGGCGCGGCGTGGCGCGGATCATGGCGCGCTCCGCTGTTCGAGCTGCGCGAGGCGCGCTTCAAGCCGATCGACCCCTTCCCGCACGCTGTCCACTGCGTCCATCCATTCCTCGACATCGGCCGCGCGGGCCAGGTCTTCACTTTCTTCGGTGAGGTATTCGGCGGTGTCGCGGCTGAGCTTGTCGGCCGCCGTGCGGCCGAAACCGAACAGGCCGCGCAAACCGCCAACCAGCCGATGCGCCGCGCCATCACCAATGACCTTGGCGATCAGTTCCTCGGGATCGAAGCCGACCCGGGTCAGCAGGCCGCTGAAGCGGGTCAGCAGTTCGGTGTCGCCGACCACGTCGATACCGGTCGGCAGCCCTTCGCGGCGGGCCAGCGTGTTCAGGCCGAGCCGCGCCAGCCGCAGGCTCGGCGCCGACACCAGCACGTCCGGCTCGTCCTCGGCGACGTTCGACACCCGCACGCCGGTCGCGATCGGCTCGATCACGAACATCCAGCCGAGATCGGCCGCTTCGAGCGCGATCGACTTGCCTTGCATCGCCGCGCAATCGGCGATCACGCCGCGTTCCAGACGCAGGTAGCGGTTCAGCGCGACTTCGACGGCCGCGCAGACAAGAGCGGGAGCGGCCATGTCAGTCCAGACGATAGCCGCGATGCACGGCGACGATGCCGCCGGTCAGGTTGTAGACCTGCACGCGGGCCAGGCCGGCGTTTTCCATCATGCCTTTGAGCGTTTCCTGATCCGGGTGCATGCGGATCGACTCGGCGAGGTAGCGGTAGCTGTCGGCGTCGTTGGCGACCAGACGGCCCATCAGCGGCAGCAGCTTGAACGAGTACTGGTCATAGACCTTGCTGAGCAATTCGGTCTGCGGCTTGGAGAATTCGAGCACCAGCAGGCGGCCACCGGGCTTCAGCACGCGCCGCATCGAAGCCAGTGCCTTGTCCTTGTCGGTGACGTTGCGCAGGCCGAAGGCGATGGTGATGCAGTCGAACGTGCCGTCCTCGAACGGCAGGCATTCGGCATTGGCCTGCACCAGCGGCACGTCGACGACGCCCTTGTCGGCAAGCGCGGCGCGGCCCTGATTCAGCATCGCGGCATTGATATCGGCCAGCGTGACCAGGCCACGGGTACCGGCCAGCTTGCGGAATTCGCGAGCGAGGTCGCCGGTGCCGCCGGCCAGATCGAGCACTTTTTCGCCCGAACGCACGCCGGCCAGATCGATGACGAAGCGCTTCCACAGCCGGTGGATGCCGAACGACATCAGGTCGTTCATCACGTCGTACTTCGAGGCGACCGACGAGAACACCTCGCGCACGCGCTTCTGTTTCTCGCCGACCGGCACCTGCTCGAAGCCGAAGTGCGTGGTGCCGCGCGGGTTGCCACGCGGGTTGTCGGAGTCTTGCTGAGCCATGGTCGGCGGGGGAAGTCGGAAGTCGCGGGATTATCGCAGTTCGCTGTCTTCGCGCGCCGGGTGCCGAAGAAAAGCGAGCCTCAGGCTGAGAACGCCAGGACGTGGAGAAAAGCCAAAGCCCGGGGCACAAAGGCACAAAGGTGAAAAGCAAGGGCAACAAGCACGGCTGCGAGGTTTTGTTTTCTTCGTGTCCTTGCTGTTGCCGTTCTTCGTGCCTTTGTGCCCCGGAGCTTTTCTCGCTTCGGCTGTTCGCAGCGTTTGGGCGTTCTCTCGCGTGTCACTCGCTGTCGACGTGGACCGCTCTCCTGAGGCAACCAACGCCAGGACGTGGAGAAAAGCCAAAGCCCGGGGCACAAAGGCACAAAGGTGAAAAGCAAGGGCAACAAGCACGGCTGCGAGGTTTTGTTTTCTTCGTGTCCTTGCTGTTGCCGTTATTCGTGCCTTTGTGCCCCGGAGCATTTCTCGCTTCGGCTGTTCGCAGCGTTTGGGCGATCTCTCGCGTGTCACTCGCTGTCGACGTGGACCGCGCTCCTGAGGCAACGAACGCCAGGATGTGGAGAAAAGCCAAAGCCTCGGGGCACAAAGGCACAAAGGTGAAAAGCATGGACAGCAGGCACGGTTGGGAGGATTTCGCTTTCCTTCGTGTCCTTGTCGTTGCCGTTCTTCGTGCCTTTGTGCTCCGGAGTTTTTCTCGCTGTGGCTGTGCTCGGAGACTTCGCGATCTCAGCACGTCACTCGCTGTCGATGTGGACTGCGCTCAGTCGTCGGCGAGGTCTTCGCCGAAGATTTCCCGCGTGAAGCCGAATTGGCTCAGGTCGCGAATGCGACGCGGGTACGGGATGCCGTCAAGGTGGTCGCATTCATGCTGGACGACGCGGGCATGGAAGCCACTGACCTCGCGATCGATCGGCTGGCCGCGCTCGTCGGTGCCGGTGTAGCGCAGCCGGGCGTGACGCGGCACCAGCCCGCGCATGCCGGGAACTGACAGGCAGCCTTCCCAGCCGTCTTCCATCTCCGGCCCGATCGGTGTCAGCACCGGGTTGCAGAGAATCGTGAACGGTACGGTTTCGGCATCCGGATAGCGTGGATTGGCGCCGACACCGAAGATCACCACGCGCAGGTTCACGCCGATCTGCGGCGCGGCCAGCCCGGCACCGTTCAGTGACGCCATCGTGTCCTGCATGTCGGTAATCAGCGCCTGCACTTCGGTGCTGCCGAACAGCGTCTGCGGCACCGGTTCGGCGATGCGCAGCAGCCGGGCATCGCCCATCCGCAGCACGTCGCGGATCACGGCGTGCTGCCGCCGGGGACGACCGGTTTGAACTTGCCGACGCCGAGTGCGGACAGCTTCACCGTGGCGTTGTCGCGGCTCATGCCGTGTTCGGCCAGGCGCTGCTCGTAGCGTGCCCACCAGCTGGCGTGCTGGTCGGCCAGTTCACGCAAGGTCGGCCATGAGAACAGGCCACTGTCGTGGCCGTCGTCGAACTTCAGGCGCACGGCGTAGCGGCCGACCGGTTCGACTGCGGTGACATTCACGTCTCGCTTGCCGGCGACCAGCATCGGTTCGCCGCCGCCATGGCCACGCACTTCGGCGCTCGGGCTGAACACCCGCAGGTATTCCAGTGGCAGCGAGTCGGTGCGATCCGCCCAGACCACTTCCAGCAGGCGGGACTTGCGATGCAGCTTGATATCGGTGGGAACGGCAGCAGCGGAAGCGGCCATCGGCGCATGCTCAAAAGACGGAACAGCGGCGATTATCGCCGCTGTTCCGAACCTCCGATCAGCTGCCGACTTCGGCGACGAAGTCGGGCTTCTCGCGGACCGCGCAGGACGGGCAAGGCCAGTCGTCCGGAACCTGTTCCCAGCGTGTGCCCGCCGGGAATCCCTCGTGCGGATCACCGCGCTGTTCGTCGTAGCGATACCCGCAGCCGGGGCAGATGAAGCGACGGAACGCGGCCATCTTCAGGCGCTCGCGGCAGCCTTGCCGCCACGCCGGCCCCAGCGGGCCTCAAGCCGTGCGCGGTAGCCAGGGCGGATGTTGATGCGGTCGAAGTGCCCGTCGGCCCAGGCGACGACGCGCGGATTCATCACGGCGAAGAAGATTGGCGGGAACAGCGCGATCAGGAACATCAGCGGATAGCCGCTCGGGTACTCCGGCAGGTCCTCGAAGTTGCGCAGGCTCTGGTAGCGGCGCGTCGGGTTGGCGTGGTGGTCGGAATGACGCTGCAAGTTGAACAGGATCAGGTTCGACATCACGTGGTTGGAGTTCCACGAGTGGTACGGCTGGCAGGCCTCGTAGCGGCCGTTGTCGCGCTTCTGCCGCAGCAGGCCGTAATGCTCGATGTAGTTGGCGCTGGTCAGTACGCCGAACCAGCCCCAGATCGTCTGCAGCGCGAGGAACGGCACCATCACCCAGCCGAAGGCGACCGTCAGGCCGACGTACAGCGGCACGGTGATCAGCAGCGGCTGAAGCACTTCGTTCTGCAGCGTCCACGGGCTCTTGCCGCTGCGTGCCAGGCGAGTCTTTTCAGAGGCCCAGGCACGACGCATGGCGCCGGGAATCTCGCGGCAAGCGAATCCGTAGATGTTCTCGCCCATCCGCGACGACGCCGGATCTTCAGGCGTGGCGACATCCTTGTGGTGACCCTTGTTGTGCTCGATGAAGAAGTGGCCGTAGCCGACAACTGCGAGCACGGTCTTGGCGCACCAGCGTTCGAGCGTCGTCGTCTTGTGGCCCAGCTCGTGGCCGGTGTTGATGGCGAGGCCGTTGACCAGTCCGACACCCAGCGCGAGACCGAGAATCGAATGCCAGGCGAGATCGCCGGTGCCGATCACCCAGGCGCAGTAGAACAGCGTGATGTAGTGGATCGGCACGGTCAGCATCGGCAGGATCCGGTAGTACCAGTCGGCATCGAGCTGCGGCACCACTTCCGGCGGCGGATTGCTGGCGTCGGCCGGCAGCAGGTAATCGAGGACCGGCACCGCGAGATACCAGATCATCCAGGTCGCCCAGTACCACACCGGCTGACCGGTCTTGGCGACGATCGCGCAGGACATGACCGGCAGCAGCGGCCACATCAGCGAAAGCGACCACAGCCATCGGCGCCGGTCGGTGTATCGGACGATCTGCCCTTCGGCATTGGTTGCCTGAACGCTCATGTTGTTGGTCTCCTCTCTCTGCACTGCCACGATGGCCACTGGACGTTGCCTGAGCTGCGGCGCAGCATTCCAATTCATTGTTATTGCCGAATTGGTGAATTCTTGTCATGAGCGAATCGTTCCGGCAGCTGCGCCACGTGCTGGCGCTGTACGAGCACCGCAATTACCGGCGTGCAGCCGAGGCCGTGCACCTGACGCAGTCGGCGCTGTCGATCAGCATCCGCCGCATCGAGGATGAATACGGCGTGCCGCTGTTCATTCGCGATCAGGCGGGCGTGCGGCCGACCGAGTACGGCGAGGTCGTCGTGCGGCTGGCGCGCGAAACCGGCTCGACGCTCGCCGAAGGCCGGCGCGAGATCGAGCTGCTGCGCAATCTCGATTCCGGCAAGGTGATCATCGGCTCCGACCCGTGGATGGCCGACATCATCGTGGCGCCGGCGCTGTCGAACCTGCTGCGCAAGCATTCGAAGCTGCGTTTCCGGCTGCGCAGCCAGGGCTGGGACGAGCTGCAGGGCGAACTGCTGGCGCGCCGTGTCGACGTTTATGTCGGCTCGCCGTTCGATTCGCTCGATCCGGGCATTCGCGCCACCACCTACGAACTGTCGTCGCCGGTGATCCTGTGCCGCCGCGATCACCCGCTGACCCGGCTGCCGGAGATCCGCATCAAGGATGTGCTGCCGTATCCGCTGCTGGTGCCGAAGCTGCCGCGCTGGTACCTGTCGTGGTTGGCCGAGCACTACGGCGGTGGCGTGCACTCCGAAGGCCTGCACGACCTGTTCCTGCAGACCGAGGATTTCACCGTGATCCGCCATGTGGTCCACGAGACCGACGCCGTCACCGCCGGCGTGGTGCGCGCGTTTCCGGCCGAGCTGTCGCCGTCGGAGTTCGTGATGCTCGACATCGTCGATCTCGACCATGTCCGGGCACCGGTGGTGGTGGCGACACTGGCCGAGCGGCCGATTCCCGCTGCCGCGGCGGCCTTCATCAGCGAGGTGACCGGTGAAATCCTGCGCCTGCGCGCAGCGCTGGACGGCGTACGCGCCCGCCGGCTGGCGGGCGCGAATCCGGTCTGAAGCTCAGAGGATGAAGCGGCTCAGATCCTCGTTGCCGGCCAGCTTTTCGAGCTTGGCGTCGACATAGGCGGCATCGACCGTCAACGTCGTGCCGGCGCGGTCCGGGGCATCGAAGGCGGCTTCTTCCATCAGCCGCTCCAGCACCGTGTGCAGGCGGCGGGCGCCGATGTTCTCGGTGCGCTCGTTGACCTGCCAGGCGAATTCCGCGAGCCGCTTCAGTCCTTCGGTGGTGAACGTCAGTGCCACACCTTCGGTGGCCAGCAGCGCCTTGTACTGCTCGGTCAGCGAATGGGTCGGCTCGCTGAGAATGCGCACGAAGTCGTCGGTCTTCAGCGCATCCAGCTCGACGCGAATCGGCAGGCGGCCCTGCAGTTCCGGAATCATGTCGCTGGGCTTGGACATGTGGAACGCGCCGCTGGCGATGAACAGGATGTGATCGGTCTTGATCGAGCCGTGCTTGGTCGACACCGTGCTGCCTTCGACCAGCGGCAGCAGATCGCGCTGCACGCCTTCGCGGGACACATCGGCGCCGCCGTACTCGCCGCGCTTGCAGACCTTGTCGATCTCGTCGATGAAGACGATGCCGTTGTCTTCGGCGTTCTTCAGCGCCTCGACCTTGATCGCCTCTTCATCGATCAGCTTCGCCGCTTCCTCGTCGATCAGCAGCTTGCGGGCATCGCGCACCTTGAGCTTGCGCGGCTTCTGCTGGCCGCTGCCGATGTTCTTGAACATCGCCTGCAGCTGGCTGGTCATTTCCTCCATGCCGGGCGGGCCCATCACCGACATCGACGGCGGCGCCACCGCCATCTTCAGCTCGATCTCGGTGTCATCGAGCTTGCCTTCGCGCAGGCGCTTGCGGAACACCTGACGGGCCGCACCGTTCTCGCTTTCGCGATGCGTGGACGCTTCGCCGAAGTTCGACGGCGGCGGCAGCAGCGCGTCGAGGATGCGCTCTTCAGCGGC
>Ga0255100_1000924_pt1 | contig 11156 bp, 12 predicted proteins | sample Colum_Colum_RepB_2_FD_188449 | JGI IMG/M metagenome (GOLD analysis project Ga0255100, IMG submission 188449) | Freshwater microbial communities from Columbia River, Oregon, United States - Colum_Colum_RepB_8d | ecosystem: Environmental > Aquatic > Freshwater > River | place: USA: Oregon...
GCGTGGTAGTACCAATGGGTCAGCAGGCCAAGCAATACCGGCATATTGGCGGCGGGTTCGCTCATGCGGAAATGTTCGTCCATCTGGTGGGCGCCATGCAGTAGCTCGCGGAAATTGTCCATGCCAACTGCCAGCGCAATCGGCAATCCAATCGCTGACCACAATGAATAGCGGCCGCCCACCCAGTCCCACATCGGAAAGATGTTGGCCGGTGCAATGCCGAAGGCAGCAGCTTTTTCCACGTTGGCGCTGACTGCGACAAAATGTTTGCCGAGTTCGGTAGTGGGCACGCCAGCTGTGAGAACCCATCCACGCGCAGCGTTGGCGTTCTGCATGGTTTCCAGCGTGGTGAAGGTCTTCGATGCAATGACAAACAGTGTGGTTGCCGGATCAAGTGGCGCGAGCGTCTGTTCGAGATGCAACGGGTCAACGTTCGACACGAAATGACAGGTGAAGTTGCGGACGTGATACGGCGCCAGTGCCTCTGCCGCCATGGCCGGGCCGAGGTCGGAACCACCGATGCCGATGTTGACCACAGTGCGGATGGCTTTATCGCTGTAACCCTTCCACCGTCCTGTATGGACCTTGGCAACAAAATCTTCCAACCGTGTCAGCGCGGCATGCACTTCCTGCTCGCGAGCGCCAGCGTTGCCTGGTGAGCGCAATAGCATGTGCAGTGCAGGGCGGTGTTCGGTGTTGTTGACTTCGTCGCCACGGAACAGGGCTGCAGTGGCGTCGCGCAAGCCAGCGCGTTCAGCCAGTGCAAACAAAGCCTGCAGTATTTCGCTGTCCACCAGGTTCTTCGAGTAATCCAGCACGAGGCCGGCAGCACCCACTGTGTAGCGGCGCGCCCGCGAGGGTTCTTCGCGGAATAGGGTAGAGAGGTTGGCCAGTGGTTTCTGGCGGAGTTCGAGCAGTTTTTGCCACTCGGGAGTTTGCGGCAGCGAAACGCGATCAGTCATGGAAATTTCCGTGGTCGGGACTACTGGATTTTGTGATGCAACATGGGTGCCAGACGGCAAGAAGTGTAACGTAAACATTGCCCACGATGGGTGGCGGTTGTACTATGCGCCGCGTCATTGCCGGTATAGCTCAGCTGGTAGAGCAACTGACTTGTAATCAGTAGGTCCGGAGTTCGAATCCCCGTGCCGGCACCATATTCGAAAGGCCACCTTCAGGTGGCCTTTTGCGTTTCTGTACTTCTAGAGTTCGAGGCCTTTTTGGCCGGGGTGCCAGTTGCCCAGCTCGAGTTGGGCTTTGCCAACACCGAGTTGTTTGATCCAGCGGGCGACCGCATCGAGTGTGACCCAGGTTTTCAGTTTACCTGCGGTGGTGTGGGCTGTGACGGTGCCAGTGCCGTGCTCGGCCTCCACGTAGAACACACTGCCGTTGGCGATGATGCGGACTTTCTTGACGGCGCCGGCTTCGATCAAGGCGCGCAGCGTGCGTTCATCCATGGGATAGACCTGTGATTTGACGAGTCATGGGTGGCAGGTGATGCCAGCGGCAAGATGGTGCAAATGAAGCGTTTTGGCAACCCTGAACATGTCGCTTACTGCGTCTCCAGCGCGAACAGTTCGGCGAGAATTCGGCGCCAATCGCGGTACTGTTGTTCCAAGGTACCGCTGAGGCGGAACACCGAGTCGTCCAGTTGCAGACTGGTAGGTTCAACCTCATTGGTGAAGCCTTCGCCCAGTTCATCCACGTAGAGTTCCTGCAGTTTGGTCCAGCGGTAGTTGTTGTAGCTCTCCTGCAGGGCACGGTAGCTGCCGCGCGCAAAGTCGCTGCCTGCCGCCAGCTCGCGGGCAGTACGGGCTGCGCTGCTGTCGGTCTGCTCACGCTGGAACTCGCGCCAGAGGTCGTATACCGGTTTCACATCGGCGTAGAACTGGCCATAGGCTGCGTCCACTACGTCGATGAACAGATATTCACGCTCACGCACGCTGACGATGCGGGTGAGGATGGGATCATCAGCGGCCGGTAGACGTTTGATGGTGGCCACGCCGTTGGCATCTTCACTGAGGTAGGGCGAGAACGCCTCCGGTACCAGGCCCAGTCCGTAGCGCAGCAGCGCCACGGTTTCGATACGGTTGATGTCGTCCGCCGACAAGGCAGTGAGTTGGCGTTGCAGTTCACGCACGATGTCGGCGAACAGGCCAGCGAAGGCGTCCTCGGCAATGGCATCACCGCTGAGCGTTTCGCTGGCCACTGCATTTCCGCTGAAACTGCGGTCAAGCCAAAGGCGGCCGGTACTGTCGCTGGCCTTGATCGCAAGTTCGAGCACCGCGCCATCCGAGCGCACGATCTCACCACTGATTTTGAGTTCGGCACCGTTGTCGGGTACTGGCAACACGCGCACGGCACCGAAGTTGCCGGTCTGCTCAAGCCGGTAGCGGAGGTACATCGGCAGAAAGCGGGTTTCAGCGGTGCGCACGGCTGCTACCTGTTTCGGTTCAGCGACAGCTGCTGGCGTTTTCGTTGCGTTGGGGGCGACGACAACCGGTGCTGGCGGACTGTGTACAAAGATGCCGATGCTGACGTCAACAAAGCCATCGCCGCTTTGTGCCTGGGTTGAAGACACCGGAGCCAGCAGCATTACCAGCAACAACGGCCACAGTCTCATTGGCTGCGGCCCTGTTGCGTGCAAACGCGATTACGCGTCAGCGTCAGCTGGCAATCATAGTTGTCTTCCGGTGGATTGAAGCGTGTGTAGTAGTTGCTGATCACCACGGGTACTGCAACCAGATCCGAGCTTACTGTGGTGGTGACATTGAGTTGGCCACCGTCGGGACTCAGGCTGATCTGGTGGCTGATCGCCAACCCGCCGCCGAGTTGCATGCGAAACACCATGCGCTCACTGTTCCAGCCGCATAGATCGTTGCCGAAAGCGTTGCTGCTTTGCACGTACAACAACTCGCCATAGGCGCAGCGCAGGTTGAAGTCGTTCTCGCGTTCTATGTCGATGCCGGCTGCATCCTGGGTGATGTCGAGTAGCGGCATGCGGGTGATCTCTTCGGCGAAGCGTGCGAGTCCGTTAATCGCGTCGGCGTTGACACCTCCAGCCGGTGAGAAGCCGGTGGCCTCTACATTGCTTTGGGTAAAAGTGCGCTGGATGTCGGCAATGTAGAGTTGAAATCGGGTGTTGAAGTCATCACTTAGCTGGTAGTTCTTTTCCCAGTGGCCACTGAAGTCGGTAAGTGCGCCACTGTGTTTGGGGGCTGCGCTGGTATTGAGTGCGGCCGGGCCCGCGACTTGGTCACTGGCGCAGGCCGTGACAAACAGCAGCATACAGCTGCTGCCCAAAATGAGCAGACGGTGAAGTAAACGGAAACAGAGCATTGCCAACGACAGACAGTGGGTAAATAACCCGGATGCGGGCATGTTAGCCGGTCTCCCATAGGTAGCAATCAGTTTTCCATTAGGACACATTCCGCAATAATTCCAATGATTTTATGCACATAGAAACATTTCGTGAGATGGCTGTTTAAGAACCCTTCATAAATTGTTGCCGATGAATAACGCCTTAACTAAGCCATTGAAAATTAAAGATAATTTCAGATAAAGAAATTTGGTGCCAAAGTCTTTGTGACTCACTTGCGAGCGCAGTGTCACAATGCCATCCAAGGTTACGCACACAGTTATCCACAGGTTTACATGGGGATATGCAGAATTTCTCCAGTATTTGCAGGGGAAAACCCGTATCGCCGGTGTAACAGATGAGGTTGACCGATCAGTCCGCCAGGCTAGTCAGCAAGAGAAGGCCAATACCATGACGACGACGTACCAATTTCAGCTAAGTGTGCGTGACTACGAATGCGACATGCAGGGGGTGGTAAATAATGCTGTTTACCAGAACTACCTCGAACATGCGCGCCATGAGTTCCTGAAGTTGCACGGGCTAGACTTTGCAGCACTCACCAGGGCGGGCATCAACCTGGTCGTCGTGCGCGCCGAGCTGGATTACAAGGGTTCGCTGACCAGCGGGGACAATTTCACCGTCAATACCTGGCTTGAGCAGCAGTCGCGGTTGAAGTTTGTGTTCAAGCAGCAGATCAACCGCGACGCAGACGGCAAGCTCATGCTGGATGCGCTGATCACCGGTACCGGAGTCAACGCCCAAGGCAAACCCTTCCTGCCCGAACAACTGCTGCCGCTGATGCGGGCGCTGACACACCAGAGCTGATTGTTTTCGTTCACACTACCCAAGGAACTTCCATGGCACTTCCCAAAATCGGCAATCTTGCGCCGCTGTTTACGCTGCCCGATCAAGCTGGTACCGACCACTCTTTGAAATCGTATCGCGGCCACACCGTACTGGTGTATTTCTATCCGAAAGCACTGACACCCGGTTGCACCGTGCAGGCCTGCAGCCTGCGTGACAGCAAGGCTGCGCTGGCCAAACGCAACATCAAGGTATTCGGCATCAGCCCCGACCAGCCGAAGCTGCTGACGAAATTCACCGAAAAAGAAAAGCTCAACTTCACATTGCTGGCAGATGCCGATCACAGCGTGGCCGACAAATACGGCGTGTGGGGCCCGAAAATATTCATGGGTCGTGAATACGACGGCATCCACCGCATGAGCTTCATCATCGATCAGGAAGGCAAGCTGCGGCACATCATGGAGAAGGTAAACACCAAGACCCACCACGATGATGTGCTGGCGTGGATTGATGCCAACCTGAAGTGATCCAACCTGAACTTATGCAGCTTTTCTACAAACATCATCCGGGCCCCGGCCCCACGCTGATCGTCCTGCATGGTCTCTACGGCAACCAGAGCAACTGGGCACCGCAGGCACGCCAGTTGGCGCAGGAATTCAACGTGTACGCGCTTGATGCGCGCAATCACGGTCAGTCGCCGTGGCGCGACAGCATGAGTTTCGCTGAGATGGCGGCAGACGTGGCCGACACCATGGCAGCGCTAGGTCTGAAGGATGCCCACCTGATTGGCCATTCGATGGGCGGCAAGACCGCGATGTGGCTGGCACTGACACGGCCCGCATTGGTTCGTAGCCTGAGCGTGGTCGACATTGCCCCGGCAGCGTATCCGGATGCCGGCACCGGCATTATCAGTGCCCTCGGCTCGCTGGATCTGGCGCAGCTGACATCACGTGCCAATGCCGATGCTGTGTTGGCCCGGACTATCCCGCAGAAGTTCGTGCGCGATTTCCTGCTCACCAACCTTCAGCGCAGTGAAGAAGGTGGTTGGCGTTGGCGCTTCAACCTGCCAGTACTCACCAGCTGCTTCCGTGAGCTGACGAGTTGGCCGGCAGCACCAGGCAGTTATGCCGGGCCGACGCTGTTCATCAAGGGAGAATTGTCGGATTACATCCTGCCGCAACACACTGCCGCAATGCAGGCACAATTTCCGAACGGCCAGCTGAAAACCATCAATGGCACCGGCCACTGGGTACACAGCGAAAAGCCGGAAGCGGTGCTGCAGTTGATCAGGAGTTTCCTGCAGACAGCAGAATGAAGTTTGCCTTGAGTTGCGCGAAGAGCGTCCCCGGCGTCTCTGGCCCAACCCTTGCGGGGTTTGCGTTCACCCCTCTACCGGGAGACGCCAATGAAAGCCTGCCGTGTGTTGCTGTTTGTCCTGTCGTTCCCTTTCGCCGTTGTTGCACACACTCCTGAAGCAGAGGTACTGACACTGGTCACCAGGCTGGGTGGCAGTGTCACTGCCGCTGCTGCTCCGGGCTCGCCGATCGTTGCCAGTGATCTGCCACGGCTCAGCCGTCACCGATGCCGGGGTGCTTTCTCTTGGTGCAATGCAGCAACTGAAAGTGCTGTTGCTGGGCAGGACGGCGGTTAGTGCGGAAGCCATGAGTGAATTGCAGGCTTCTTTGCCCGACCTCGTATTTACCGAAGCAACTTGACCAGAGGAGACACAGCGCCTGAAGAAGCCATTTTCAAATCATCCATTCAGCCGCCGCGGGCTGCTGCGTGCCGGCACTTCACTGGGTGCCGGTTTGTTGCTGCCCTTTTCACTACGTGCCGCGGCACCAGATCCTGCTACGGTCGTGTTCACGCACACCACTGTGGTCAGCAATGACGCCGGGCGTACGCTCTACAGCGATATCGCGCTGGTGGTACAGGGCGACAGTATTGCCGCCATAGGCGAGGCTGACGCCATGCTCGAAATGTATCCGGGCGCCGAAGTCTATGACGGTCGCAACAAGGCGATCCTGCCCGGACTTATCAACTGTCACGCGCATCTGGCGCAAACCCTTGAACGCGGCTTCAACGAAGACTTCGGCTTTCCGAACAGTGCGAGTCCCAATCTGCCTGCCACGCCCAGAAGCCTGCTGTCAGAAGAAGAATTCACTCTGATGGCAGTGGTGGGCGCGCTGGAAGGTATCCGCTGTGGAACTACCACAATGATCCAGGTTGCCGACAACATCGCAGTGTCTGCGCCGGAACTGGCGAAGTCCGGCCTACGCTGGGTGTTCGCCGAGAACGTGCGTGACAAGGCCAACGGTTCCGGTGCGATTTCACCGGAAAAACTGGCCAGCAGTGAAGCGCCCGTGTTCTCCGCCGACATGCGTGACAAGGGCATGCTGCGGGTCAGTGATATCCACAGCAGTTGGCAGGGTGCGGACAATGGCCGCATCAGCGTGTTTCCGGGCGCCGGGGTTATAGAGGATGCATCACCTGAACTGCTGCGCGCCATCCACGAGTTCGCTGATCAGCACGATCTCGGCTACACCATTCACCTGAACCAAAGCACGTGGGAAGTGGACTACATGCTGTGCTACCACGGTGTGCGCCCCACCGAATACCTGCACAAGCACGATTTCCTCGGGCCACGCTTGTTTGCCGCGCACTGCCGCTATGTGGATCAAGCGGCGATCATGGCCGAAGCGGACAAGGTAGGGCGCAGGGTGTGGGAGAAGGTGCTGGAGAACGGACCGATACCGTTGCCTCGGTAGGTAGCGTTGCGGCGAGCCGGCGACTGCCGGCCGCTGGAGATGGCGGTTACTGCAACCGGCAGTTCTTCGAGAACTGTGTCTTGAGGAAATCCATCTGGTCGACACGGATACGCTTGCTGTTGACCAGGGCAAGATACTCGGCAGGATTCGGCTCGTATGGCAGTGCCAACAGTTCCATGCCGGCTTCCTGTGGGGTCTTGTTCTGTTTGTAGTGGTTGCAGCGCTTGCAGGCTGCCACCACGTTGCCCCACACATTTCTGCCACCACGCGAAGTGGGCACTATGTGGTCGCAGCTCAGATCGCGATCGGCGAATTCCTTGCCACAATACATGCAGAGATTCTGGTCGCGGCGGAACAGGATGCGATTGTTGAGCGCAGGTTTCTTCGGACGGCCACCCTGCAACTCGCCTTCGCAGGCGATGATGCTGTGCAGCACGATCATGCTGCGCTGGCCTGACATCCGCGAAATACCCCCGCGCACAGTGCGCAGCGTGTCACCCAGCGTCCAGGTGACCAGGTCGCGTGCATACAGCGTAGTGGCTTCCTGCCAGGTAAGCCATTCCACCGGGCTGCCGGCCAGATTAAGCCGCAGAATGTGGGAATGCTCGTCGGACTTTTCGATATGAAACATGGTTCGGTACACGGCTCTTGAAATACTGCGGGGAGTCGAAAAAACAGCAACTAGACCTGCAACCACAACAGCACTAAACCAGCAACTACGTTATCAACTACATCAGTAACTACACAACCACAAAACATGAGTTCGGCCGAATTTATAGGCACAGGCAGGGGGGCGTCAACACCGGTGACACGCGCAGTGACACGACTCCTCCGGAATTAACGAAAAGCTCGTGATTTACCCAGCCAACACTGAACTTTGCTCCACCGAGTTTCACCCCTCAGCCGAGCTTGCTCCGCCGGAGCCCGACGGGCGAAGGCGGGCAATCAGTGACGAAGTATCCCAACGATTACCTCCCATCTGCTGAACCTCGGCGTAGTAGCTGTCGACCAGCGAGGTTACCGGCAGCGCGGCACCATTGTGTCGGGCTTCCTGCATCGCAATGCCGAGATCCTTGCGCATCCAGTCCACGGCGAAGCCAAAGTTGAACTCTCCATTCACCATCGTTTGCCAGCGGTTCTGCATCTGCCACGATGACGCAGCGCCCTTGCTGATTACTTCCATCACCGCTGCCACGTCCAGACCAGCCTGCTGGGCAAAGTGGATGCCTTCGGACAGCCCTTGCACGACGCCGGCGATACAAATCTGGTTCACCATCTTGGTCAATTGACCGTAGCCGGCTGGACCGATCAGCTTGATGCTGGCAGCGAAGCCACGGATCACGGGTTCGGCTTTGGCATAGGCAGCGGCATCGCCGCCCACCATTACCGTGAGAGTTCCCTTCTGTGCCCCGGCCTGTCCGCCGGATACCGGCGCATCGAGAAAATACAGGCCGTGCTGTTGCGCCGCTGCTGCCAGCTCACGGGCCACGATGGCAGAGGTGGTTGTGTGGTCAACAATCACACTGCCAGGCTTGGCGCTTGCGAAAATTCCTTGCGGGCCTGCCACTACCTGGCGCAAGTCATCATCGTTGCCAACGCAGGTGAAGATGAAGTCTGCGCCCTCGGCTGCGGCTGCTGGAGTAGCAGCGGTGTGGCCGCCGTATTGTTGCTGCCATTCAGTTGCCTTGGCTGCTGTTCGGTTGTAAACCGTGACAGCGTGCCCTGCCTGGACCAGATGGCCGGCCATAGGGAAACCCATGGTGCCAAGGCCGATGAATGCTGTTTTGGATGCCATGACTGCTCCTGTGTGGTGTAAACGGTAGGCGCGCCACTATACTCCAAGGCGCTAACGACTGGTCACTGAAGACACTTCATGAATCTCGAACAATTCCGCCGCGATTACCTGCAAGGCGGCTTGCGCCGCAACGATCTGCCCAACGATCCTTTCGCACTGTTTGCCGGCTGGCAACAACAGGCGATCCAGAGCGGCCTGCTCGACCCTACTGCGATGGTAGTGGCCAGCGTCGATGCTGCTGGACAACCATCGCAGCGCATCGTGTTGCTGAAGAATGTCGACGAGCAAGGCTTTGTGTTCTACACCAACTACGCCAGCCGCAAGGCACAAGAAATTGCAGCCAATGCAAAGGTGGCATTGCTGTTCCCTTGGCATGTGATGGAGCGGCAGGTCCGCGTCAGTGGTGAGGCGACCAAGGTGGACGCTGCGGAGTCAGCCCACTATTTTGCCGTGCGGCCACGTGAATCCCAACTGGCAGCATGGGCTTCGCCACAAAGTACAACAATTGAATCACGGCAGGTGCTGCTCGACAAACTGGCCGAAGTGCGCGGGCAATTCGGTGATGCAGAAGTGCCGCTGCCACCATTGTGGGGTGGTTACCGCGTAATTCCGCACGAAATTGAATTCTGGCAGGGTGGCGGCAATCGATTACACGACCGCTTCTGTTACCGCCGCCAACCCGACGGCAATTGGCTCATTGTGCGATTGGCGCCCTGAAGCAATTACCAGCGCGATTCAACGGCTGTATTGCAACCGGTTCAGAGCATTAAGCGGGCGCCAACACAAACCACAATAATGCCGGCAAAGTCAGGAACGACAGCACAGTTGAGATGACTACAGTGCCGGCCACTTCCTCCGGGCTGCGGTTGTAGCGTACTGCGAACAGGTACGAGAACACTGCAACCGGCATCGCGCTTTGCATGATCGTCACACCACGGGCAACGCCCTGCAGATCAAGCAGCGTTGCAATCAGCAGCCCCACTGCAAATCCCATTGTCAACCGCAGAACGGCGATCAGCAGGCTGCGCTTGAGGCTGGTGATCCGGAAGCGTGCGAGCGACACGCCCATCGCGATCAGCATCAGCGGAATCGTGAAGTTGCCGAGCAGCTTGGTGGTGTTCTGTACCCAGGTCCACGGTTTGAGATCGAGGAACAGGAAGGCGAGTGTGATCAACACCGAGTAGAAGGTGGGATTTTTCAGCAGTTCGCGCAATGACAGTTTGCCTGAAGTAATCATCACGCCGATGGTGAAGCCGAATACCGTATTGACCATGAAATAGGTCATGCCGAGCGTCAGCCCTTCCTGCCCGAATGCCAGCAGGCATAGTGGCAGCCCCATATTGCCGACATTGGGAAACATCTGCGATGGCAGCCAGGTGCGTTGATCCAGTCTGGCGACATACAGCACCAGTGTGCCGATCACTCCAAACAATGCCATCGACGCCAGCGCAGCCGTCGCCATCAGTTTGAACGCAGACATATCGAGGTTCTGTTCCATGAACGACGAAAAGATAAGACAAGGCGCGCCGATTTCCAGTACCAGCCGCGATACGAACGGTGTGTCGAACGCCAGGCCTTTCTTCACCCAGCCGTATCCCAACATCGCGCAGATGAAGACAGGGGCTATTACTTCAAAGATTGTCAGCAGCATGGAGTGTATTCAGGGAGAGGCGGGGCGAACGGAATAGAGTTCATACAGTGCGGTGCCGTCGTTACCGTTGATGGTGGAGAGCAATTGCAGCTGCCAGTTACGTTCGGAGGCAGTGGCAAAGAAGTTGTCGCGGTTGTCGGGGAAAGCGCCGGTACCGGCTGCCGGCAGCACGAACAAAGCGGTGCCGCTGGCGAGCAGGTTTCTGTAAACGACATCAAGGCCGGCATCAAGCGGTCCCGTGAAGTGGGGCCAGTAATCCAGCACTTGCCGCTCGCCATTCAACAGTGCACTGATGATAGAACCGCTGCCCCAGTCTGTCGTTACCACTGGCATGCCTTCGTGGCGGCTGATCTCGACTGTCAGTGCAGTGGTGGCCGGGTCCCATCTGGCACCGGGGGTGTTGGCGAAACCCTGCAGGTTGCGCACATCCACCCGCAACGACGACACGCACACGGCAACCACCACCAATGCCGCCAGCGCCATCAGTACAGGCTGCCGTCTGCTGTCAGCAAACGGTTGCCCCAGCGATATGGCCAGCAGCAACAACCACAACGGCGCCAGCGTGGCGAGATGGTGCGGGCCGGTCGCTTGGCGGGTGGCAAAGATTCCGGTCAAGACAACCATGATGAAGATTGCGAAGAACGCAGTCATCTGCCAATCAATCGAACGGTAGTAGCGCGCGGCGAGGCCGGCGGCTGCCAACAGCGCGAGGGTCAATATCTGCAGGTGCGGCGTTGCTATCGCTACCGTATCCAGCGCGGTGGTTGTAACGGCATACAC
>Ga0255100_1000925_pt1 | contig 11143 bp, 10 predicted proteins | sample Colum_Colum_RepB_2_FD_188449 | JGI IMG/M metagenome (GOLD analysis project Ga0255100, IMG submission 188449) | Freshwater microbial communities from Columbia River, Oregon, United States - Colum_Colum_RepB_8d | ecosystem: Environmental > Aquatic > Freshwater > River | place: USA: Oregon...
ACCTGTACGAGATTGCCCTCAACGAGCAGGCGATGAACCTGCGGCTGGAAGAGCAGCGGCTGAAAGCAACACAGAATCCCTGAGACGGAGAAACACCCATGCGTACCCAAGCTTCAATTCTGGCTTTATTGGCGGCCGTGCTGGCCGGCTGTGGTGAATCCGCAACGCCTGCTGCCGAAACGCAAGTGGCGGAAACGGCAACGCAGCCCGCAGCGCAGCCAGCCACTCCGGCAACGGCGTCGGCTGGCTTCACTGCAGCAGAGCTTGCCGCAGCCGACACCATCAAGCCGGACGACTTGCGCGCGGTGGTGGCCGAAATTGCCGACGACCGATATCAGGGCCGTGGCCCCGGCAGTGTGGGCGACATTCTTGCCCGCCAGTATCTGATCCAGCAGATGACCGCGCTCGGCTTGCAGCCGGGTGGCGAGAATGGCTCGTGGGAGCAGCCGTTTTCGCTGGTGGGTATCAATGCGGTGCAGCCGCCGGTGTGGTTGTTCAGCGGCAACGACAATTCGATTCAACTGCTGCAGCACGACGACTACATCGCCGCCAGCGGGGTGCAGGCGCCGGTAGCGGAGCTCAACGCCGCCGAAGTGGTGTTTGTTGGTTACGGCATCGAAGCGCCGGAATACCAGTGGGACGATTTCAAGGACGTGGATCTCACCGGCAAGGTGCTGCTGATGCTCAACAACGATCCCGACTGGGACCCTTCACTGTTCGCCGGCGATACCCGGCTCTACTACGGTCGCTGGATGTACAAATACGAATCCGCTGCCCGCCAGGGCGCTGCCGGCGCCATCATCATCCACACCTCGCTGTCAGCCGGTTATCCGTGGCAGACGGTGCAAACCTCCTGGACCGGCGAGCAGTTTGAACTGCCGGCACTCGACGAGCCACGCATCCAGGTCAAGGGTTGGGTAACCGAGGAAGCAGCCACCAAGATGGTGGCACTGGCCGGTTTCGAGCTTGGCTCACTGATGGAACAAGCGCGGCAGCCCGACTTCACGCCGGTGCCGCTGGGTGTCACCACCTCGTTATTGTTGAACACGGCTGTTGCAAGCACCACCAGCGCCAATGTCATCGGCGTGTTGCCCGGCAGCGATCCGACGCTGGCCAGTGAAGCGGTGATTTACACCGCGCACCACGACCACCTCGGCATGGCAGAACCTGCCGGTGTGGAAGGGGAAGACGTGATCTACAACGGCGCCCTCGACAACGCCAGCGGTGTGGCGCAAGTGCTGCAGGTGGCGGCTGCTTTCAAGGCCTTGCCGGAGGCACCACGTCGCACCCTGATGTTCAATTTTGTGGGTGCTGAAGAACAGGGCCTGCTCGGCTCGCAGTACTACGCGGCGCATCCGACGCTGGCGCCGGGCAAGATTGCCGCCAACATCAACCTCGATGGCGGCGCCATCTGGGGCCGCATGCGTGACCTGGTGTACATCGGCTACGGCAAATCCTCGCTCGATGCGGTGGTAGAAGAAGTGGCGGCATTCCAGCAGCGCACCGTAACGCCTGACCAGTTTCCTGATCGTGGCTATTTCTATCGCAGCGATCAGTTCAACTTCGCCAAGATCGGCGTACCCGCGCTCTATCTCGACGGCGGCACCGACATCATCGGCCAGCCAGCAGGCTGGGGTGAGGAGCAGATCAACCGCTTCACTGATGTCGACTACCACCAGCCCAGCGATGAACTCACCGACAGCTGGAACTTCGACGGCATGGTGCAGGACGCGCAGGCGAACTTCCTGGTGGGCCTGCGCATCGCCAATACTGATGCGATGCCAACGTGGAATGCCGGCGATGAGTTTGAAGCGGCAAGACTGGAATCGCTGCAGCAGCTCAAGGCTGCTACGCCCTGAGGGGGCTGAGTTTTCAGTAGTTTGTTACCGTTTTTGGCGCTAGAATCATCAAAAAGCGGTAGCAAACTACCGAATAATGAGCTGGCGGAGTAATCGCGGTGACAAGCCTGGGCCTGCAGTTGTTTGTAGAAGGGCGTTGGTACGACGCTGCCAACCTGCACTTTTCTGCCGACAACCTCAATGGCAAGGTCAGCCTTGCCTACACCAATGACTTTATCAGGGCAGTGCCCGCCTTCGGCAAACGGGATCAATGGGCCTGCTCGCTCAATGCTGAAACAAGCCTGGTGCCTACTGACTACCCGCATTGGCCCGCCTTGCTTGACGACATGCTGCCCGCCGGCCGTTCGCGCCAATGGTGGTTGGACACGCTGGACCTGGCCAGGCAGTCAGAGTTCAACCAGAACATTGGCTTGTTGCAGCACGCCTGCATCGCGCCCATTGGGCATTTGCGTATCAAGCAGGCCTTTGAACGGCGCCCACAGCAAAACGAGCGCCGGTTTCCGATGCAGGATGTCATCGTCATGCAGTACGACTTCCTCGACTACGCCAACGAGCAGGGTGCGGCCATCGGTGGTGCTACCGGCGCTGGCGGCGCTGCCCCCAAGTTATTGCTCATGTTGGAGAACGACGACGTTTTCATTGACGCCGATTTTGCCGGCAAGCCACTGACTGCCATTCCTTACCTGGTGAAGTTTGCCCGCAACACCCGCACTGCGCGTGACAACCAGGTGTTGAAGGCCGAGGGCATCTATTACCGTGTGTTGGCAACGCTGCTGGCAGACATGCCCATCAGCACGATGCCAACACAACAGCTGCGCATTGAGGAAAGCGGGGGACAGGTCAGCCTGTGGATGCCGCGCTTTGATGTGCTTGTGAATGCCGGCATCGCTCAGCGCATCGGTGCTGAGAGTGTCTATTCAATCATCGAAGCCGGCCCAGGCAGTGCGCAGGATCACTTCGATGTAATCGAACGTCTGTGGCAGCGTTTGTCGTTGGTCAGCAAGATGTCGGCAGCGGAATTTGCAAAGGAATATGTCGCCAGGGATCTGCTCAATCTTGTGTTTGGCAATTCAGACAACCACGGCCGCAATACTTCGTTTGTGAAGTTGGCCGACGACGTGCGCTTTGCCCCCATTTACGACTTCGCGCCAATGAAGGCAGATCCCGAAGTGGTGACGCGGCTGTTCAAGTGGGGCGACAACTGCGAACGCGGCGGTGATGTTGATTTTGTGCGAGTAGCTGAACGCTTGGCTCATCTTTGTCCCGCGCCTCAGATGCTGGCATTTCTGCAGTTGCTTGCCAGCCGGCTGATTCAGGTGCCGCAGCTGTTGCAGCACTACGGTTGCCCGCAGGAAATCCTGCAGTTCCCGACCATTGGCTTTGACAGGCTCGAGCAAAAGCTGCGCACGATGGGGATCTACCATGGCTGAACTTTCGCCCGATGAACGCCGCGCCATCATCGCTGCAATCAATCAACAGTTGAGTGAGGGCAGATTGTCGTTGGGGCAGGCCGTCTACAAAATCCGCGCGGAGCTGTATGGGATGTCGCAGGGCCAATATGCGAAGTTCATTGGCCTGTCGGAGAAAACGCTGCGAGATATCGAGAAGGGCAATACCGATCCGCGGCTGTCGGTGCTGAACAAGGTATTTGCCCCGGCAGGCATGAAGATGCTTGCCCAATCGCGCTAGCGCGGCTGCGGCACTTCTGCAAAGTAATAACGCACACTGACTTCGTCGCTGGCCACCGGCACGCCATCCACCAGCCGTGGCCGGAACGGTGCGCCGCGCACCAGTCGTCGCAATCGCCGTTCCAGCTGCCCGGTGGCGTTGGCACTTTTGCCGATGACTTCCATTCGGCGCACGTCGCCCCGACGGGTCATCGTCAGCTTCACGTCGATATAGCCCTCGAACTCCTGCTCGCTGTCGTTGGCGATGCCCAAGGCAGCCCGGCTGTGGGGCAAGGCAATGAACAAAGGCAGTTGCTGCGGCACTGCCGACTGCAGCAGTGCCGGGGCGAAGCTGTCGAGCGGCGGGGTATGAGCCAGCTTCCAGGCATCGGCATAAACGGCGGCGGCTTCGGTCTGGCGGTTGAACAGCATATGCCAGTCGGCCAGCTGCAATTGCGTTTGCAGCAGCGCCACTGCATCGCTCTTGGCATTGCTTTGCTGGTAGATCAGCGAGCGGCGCAGTGAGTTGCGGCCCTCGGTATAGGCCACCATGTTGCCTTCGAATTCATCAAGGCTGATACGGCTGCCGGTAAGACTGGTGCGGCCGTCCAGATAGAAGCGTGGATTATCCATCAGGCCGATGCGATGCGCGGCCAGATACAGCGACTGCAGCATTTTCTCTTCCAGCACCAGCAGTTGCGGGTTGTGGTAATCGCCGGCCAGCACCAGCGTGCGAATGGCCTGGAAGTAGCGGAAGCGGGCGACATCGAGATTGCGCACCGCAACTTCGCGCGGGGTCATGATGCGGCCACGGCGGGTGGCGTTAATGGTAAAGCCGATCGAGTTGCTCTGCTGGATGCCGCTGGCGAAGGTGTCCATCGCCCAGTCACCCAGCCGTTCATAGGCCGGCACCAGCGCCGTATTGTCGGCGCCGTAGAACTGCTGCTGGCGATACAGCAGGTACTGTTGTTTCTGCTGCGCTTCCATCGGTTGGCCGTTGGCGATGTGGGTTTCCACCATCTGCTCGACTACGCGGAACTGTTCCGGGCCGTAGAGGCCGTTGTTGATGCGGGTGAGGAACTCGGCTTTGTCGAGCGTGGTCAGCGCTTCATCGTAGCGCCCGAGTTGCTGGTAGGCGGCGCCGAGATCGAGCAATTGTTCGAACTGGTCGGGCGAGAAGGGGCTGTCGCTGTCGGCTTCCAGCGAAGTGAGGCTGGCTTCATAGGATGCAACGGTGGCTTCCAGCGCGCCGCCATCCGCCACTGCTGGCAGTTGCGGCGACTCGCCGATGAAACTGAAAGGTTGCTGCGGCGCCATGCTGCGGTAGGGCAGGGCAGAGGCACTTGCTGCCGGTGTGTCGGCTGCCGGCAGCGGGTAGGCTTCAAACAGGATGTTGTTCAGATCAGGAGTCGGATCAACCTGAGCTGCGAGCGGTGAGTGCCATAACGACAGCAGCAGAACCACACTGCTGGTGAGCAGGGTTGTTGCTGCAGGCTGTCGCATGGTGTGGTGCTCCGTTGGTGCAGTGGCTTACAGCGGTGAGTCGGGGAACATCAGCGAACGCCACATGTGCGCTGAGGGGCTGTTGTCGTAACCAAGACCTTCGGCCGGCTGCTTGAAGTGCTTGGCGATCAGATCGCGGAACGAATCCAGGCTGACCTTGGCGTTAGGGTCAAAGGCGTACAGATCGCTCACGGTTACTTCGCGGGCGGCGTAGTACCACTTGTGCTTCTTGGTCATTTCATGCGCTGCCTGCACATGCGGCGCTGGCACGTAGTCGTAACCGTACATGCGCCGATAGAGATCGGGATAGGTGTAGCCGGCGGCTTCATCAGCAAAGAAGCGCAGGGGCTGGTGGTAGCGGATGGCCCAGCTGGTGATCTCCGGCACATAGGGTTCATACATCTGGGCGCCGTAATAGCCGTGGTCAACCCGCATCAGCGATTGCACCGTGTCGTGCAGCAGGCAGGCAAGCACGATCTCGTCGGGCTGGCCGCGTTCGCGCGCCTTGTTGGCGCTCTGCAGGCAGTGGTTGCTGAACTGGCCGAAACGGGTCTCGAAAAAATCCACCAGCGTTGGTTTGGCCGGCATGTCCGGCAGCATCTTCATCTTGCCGGCCGGGTCGGTGCTGATGAACAGCCCGCCAGCGCCGCGGCGGTAGTGGCGGGTGGTGATCTGGTCTTTCACCTGCGCTGCCGACGGGAATTCGCCGGCGCTGCCGCCGCCTTCGTCGTCGCCATCTGCCTGCGCGTGCAGTTTGTCTTCCATATAGTGTTCGAGCGCATCAGCGCGCGCGTCATGGCTCATCAGAGCCACAGCCGCCAGGCCGCCGAGTGACGCAAACAGTTCGCGCCGGTCGAGATTGATCATTTTCTTGTCCCCCTGCCTCAATGGTTTCCAGCTTTCGCCGGGTTTTGTTTTGCCGACTGGTTTACCAGACCGGGTGCTGCGGTAGAACTTCCCGGCCTCTCCATCATCTCTACATCTTCAATAGATCAATGATCCTGCTGGTGATGCTGCATCAACAGATCACCACCGAAATCACCACTCTTGCTGCGCCACACCGCGTGCACATGGTTGCCCATGCCCTGCACGAGATCGTATTCAAACCAGAAGTCCGGGCCTTCGAGCCGGTAATAGTGTGGGTCACCATCAGTGGTGCCACCGAACCAGACAAAGCGCAGCTCGTTGACATCGATCTGCTGCAGGTAGCTGCGCGAGATCTCCGGCCGGTACACGGTGACCACTTCGTCGAGGATGCGTTGCACCAGGTCTTTCTGCGCTGCTGTCAGTGTGCTCACGGTTATGCCTTGCGGGGCCTGGTGTTTCCAGTCGTCCCAGTTGGCGGCCGGCTTGTTGAGGTTGCCGGCAACGATGTCGAACGGTGGATCGCCGGCGGCAATGGCCACCGCGCGTTGTTGCTCGTCGAGTGCGTTGACCAGTGCAAGGCCGGCTTCATGCGCGCCGCGCTGGTTGCGGAAGCCGGCCAGCACGCCGTTGGGAATTTTTGCCGGCGAGGCGCCGAAGAAGGTGGGGGTTACGCTGACTTCGCCCGGCGCCACGCTGAAGTTGAGCGACAGGTGATGCCCTTCAAAACGCCAGCCCCAGGCGGCGTCTGCTTTCGGCTCGCCGAAGAAGGCGATGCTGTAGTTCTCGGTGCCGCGCGGGAAGCCGGTGGTTTCGGTGTCCTGCAGGATCTTTTCCATCTGCATCACTTGGATGGTGCTGAGGTATCCCTTGGCGCTGAGCGCGGTGTTGAGCATGTTGTGCACGAGGTTGCGCTGGTCGGCTGTCATGTAGTCGAGCGGCAGGCCTTTGCGCAGGTAGGGCCAGTACACATAGTTGGTGCGGGCAGCATCGTCACCGGTGAGTGCAGCCAGTTCGCGGCGGTTGTAGCCCACGGCGGTTTCGATATTGGTAACGGTGCTCATGGTGGCCAGCAGTGCCTGTGCTGCCCGTGTCATCTCGGCGCTGACGATTTGCAGCTCGCTGTTGGCGCTGGCATCGCCGGCATGATCGGCCAGTGCGATGCTGGTGGGCAGCGCCAGTGCAAACGCGATAGCACCAGCGAGACGGCCGGCTATAAGAAGGGTGGAGATTCGACTGCGCGGCATGAGGTTTTCTCTGTCGTCGTCTTTGGATTGGAGGCTGGAATCGAGCTCAAGTGTACCCCAGCAAATGAAAAATGATAGGCTGGCCCAACTGCCGTAAGGGTCTGAAATTCAGGCTTTTTTGTGCACGCTGCGGTCGGCAGCCATTTACAGAATTGCTGCAATAAAAATGAAAACAACGATGAGGACACTCATGACCAACCGCCGCCAATTCCTGCAGCTGATCCCGCTGGGAACCGCCACCGCGGCGCTCACAGCGTATGCCGCGCCGTTGGCGGCCATGCCGGTGCTGGACGCCTCCCAGCCCTTGTTCAAATTCGTTTACGACAGCCGCCACCGCGCCAGTGCCCAACTTGCTACCGGGATGGCCGTTGCCTTGGGCGCAGATCATCTGCACGCCATGCAGGGCGACATTACGCCCTTCTGGTACGGCGAACTGCAGCAGCTGTGGCAGCAACAAGCGCTGGCGGTGGCCGGGCTTACCGAAGCCGGACCGCTGTTCTGTTTGCAGCAGCTGGCGCCGCAGTACGGTTTGCGGGTGGTGTGGCAGCAGGAGCTGCGCAGTGCTGAAGGTGCAACGCTGGTGTCGTGGATCATTGCGCCAGCGCGCAGCGCGGCAAGCGGTGCTCAGCAGGCTCAGGAGGGCAGAAATGCGTAACCCGAAGGCAGTGTTACTGATGGCGCTGGCGGCAGCGCCGCTTGGCGTGAACGCGCAGGATCTTGCGCACGGCAAAGCGGTGTACGACCTCTGGTGTGCGCCGTGTCATGCCCCTGGCCGCAAACATCCCGGCACCCAGGCGCTCGACATAGTCTATAAAGGTGAGAAGCTGGGTTCGCTGGAACAGCGGCTTGATCTCACACCCGAACTGGTTGCCACCTTTGTGCGCACAGGGGTGTCCATCATGCCGTTCTTCCGCAAAACCGAAATCAGCGACACCGACCTGGCCGATCTCGGCGCGTGGTTGTCAAAGCCTCTCGAACGCTAAACGGAATCTCCATGTCAGCACCTGTCTTTTACATCCCGCACGGCGGCGGCCCGATGCCACTGCTGGGCGACGCCAACCACGCCAGTCTCATCAAGTTCCTCAAGGCCTTGCCGCAGCAGTTTGCCAAACCCAAAGCCATCGTGCTGATCAGCGCACACTGGGAAGAAGCGCAAGCCACCGTCTATGCCGGCGCCGCGCATCCGATGCTGTTCGACTACTACGGCTTTCCGCCCGACACCTACAAATACAGTTATGCCGCTCCCGGCGCGCCGGCAATCGCTGCACGCATCGAAGCGTTATTGCAGCAAGCCGGCCTCAGCTGCAAACGCGACACCACCCGCGGTTTTGATCACGGCACCTTCGTGCCCATGCTGCTGGTGGATCCCTCAGCAGCAATTCCCTGCCTGCAGTTGTCGCTGTTGAAAGGGCTTGATCCGCGCGCCCATGTGAAATTGGGTTTGGCGCTGCAGCAGCTGCGTGACGACGACGTGGTCATCATCGGCTCCGGCATGTCCTTCCACAACCTGCAGGCAGTGTGGGCCGGCGAGCAACCGCAGTTGCGTGCCGCCAGTGATCAGTTCCATCAATGGTTGCTAACCACCTTGTCGGATCAGAACCTCACTGCCGACCAGCGGCTCAGCGCACTGGCCAATTGGCAGCAAGCTTCCTACGCGAGCTTCTGTCACCCGCGCGCCGAACACCTGCTGCCGCTGCATGTATGTGCTGGCATCGCCGGTGGTTCAGCCGCGAACGTGGTGTTCGATGAAGTGTTGATGAACCACAAGGTGGCGGGATTCAGCTGGCACTGAGCTTGTTCGGACAGCGCTCAGGGCGCTGTCTTCTCGCCAACCCACGGCAGCGCTTCCGGGCTTTGTTTGTTTCCCCATTCGCCGGTGAATGAATAGAAACCCAGCGTAAACTCCATCGTTGCGTAACCTTCACCAAACTTGTCAGTCCATTCCATCGAGATGGTACGCGGCCCTTCGAACATGAAGTTCGACAGCCGGCCCCGATACCTGCCGTTCTCTTCATCCACTTCGTATTCACCGGTCAGGCGGCCGGAGTTGTCGAAGCGGAACGTGGTGATCACGGCGTCCATGTCGTTGCCGTTGAACACCTCACCGGTGTAGGTGCCGGCGATGGCTTTGGGATCGTCGGCGGCGTGGGTGAGTGGGGTTGCTGCAAGCAACAGTAACAGGCACCAGCGTTGGATTATGGTCATGGTTGTGTTGCTCAACTCGCCTTGCGCGGCATCATGATGCGCGCTGTCTGGTTTGAATCGATGAAGTCGACGCGGCGGCTATCGAGATCGTACATGCCGCCGACAATCTTGATCTGGCCTTCCTCCACCAGCTTTTTGATGATCTCGCTGGAGTTCTTGATGAACTTTATGGTTTCCATCACGTTGAGCTGGGTGACGTTGTAGACGAAGTCATCATTCTTCGAGGTGCGGTTCTGCACGGTGATGGTCTCGCGGTTGATCGCCGGGTCCACTTTGCGCAACAGACCGCTGAGATTGCCGAGTTCAACGTGGTCACAAGCTGCTTTCACCGCACCGCAACCGGTGTGGCCAAGCACTACGATCAGCTTGGCACCGGCCACCAGGGTGGCGAATTCCATGCTGCCGAGGATGTCTTCGTTGGCGATGTTGCCGGCGATGCGGATGCTGAACAGGTCACCGAGGCCGACGTCGAACACCAGCTCGGCCGAGGTGCGGCTGTCGATGCAGCTCAAAACGGTAGCCATCGGATATTGGCCCTGCGTGGTATTACTGGCCTGCAGAATATAGTCACGTTCGAGCGGGTTGCCGTCGGCGAAGCGTTGGTTGCCTTCACGCAGATGCTGCAGCACTTGATCGGGGGTGAGTTTCTGCTGGGAGTCTTTGGTCAGCACGTTGACCCACTCTACCTTATCGGCCAGCGTGTAACGGTCGCGGAAGCCGAGCAGCGTCAGGCGGATGTTCTTGTTCTTGGCGGCGACGCCATCGAACTCGCGAATTATTTCGAGTACGTCGTGGTCGATGAACTGGGTATCCGATGCATCGAGCACCACGTTGCTGTTGGCGGGCAAGGACGACAGCCGATCAAGCAGCGCGCCGCGGTTGAGGAACGATACTTCCTGCGACAGCTTCAGGCGGATGACCTCGCCCTGCGGATGGATCTCGTGGCGTTCATGGAACGAATTGCTGAAGTTGGCGCGCAACAGAAAGAACACCGAGCAGGCAAGGCCGAGCAGCGTGCCGATCAACAGGTCGGTAAATACGATGGCGACTACGGTAGTGATGAACGGAATGAACTGGTTCAGGCCTTTGGCGTAGAAGTCGCGGAACATTTTGACGCTGGACAACTTATAACCGGTTACCAGCAGAATGGCAGCGAGCGAGGCCAGCGGGATCATGTTGAGAATGCCGGGGGCTATCACCACGAAGACCAACAACAGGCCACCATGCATCATGGTCGAGGCCTTGGTTTGGGCGCCGGCATCAATATTGGCCGAGCTGCGCACAATAACGGAGGTGACCGGCAAACCACCCACCAGGCCGGAAAGGATGTTGCCGGCGCCTTGCGCGATCAGTTCACGGTTCGGAGGCGCGTGGCGCTTCTGCGGATCGAGTTTGTCGATGGCTTCGAGGTTGACCAGGGTTTCGATGGTGGCGACGACAGCAATGGTGATGGCAGCTGTGTAGACTCCTTGATTGGCCAGCCCTGCCCAGTTGGGAAAACTCAGGTTGTCGAAGAAGCCCATCAGGGCGCCGGCATCGCTGATCGGGATGGTGACAAGGTGGTTGCCGGCCAGCCGCAGGCCGGTGGATCCAGCGAATAACCATTCATTCAGTGCCATCCCGACCAGCACTACCGCCAGCGCGGACGGGATTGGCAGCCGGCGCAGCCAGCTTTTGTCCCACCATATAAGCAGAGCCAGCGAGATCACCGATATGATGATGGCGGCGGGAGCGAAATTGCTCAGCCCCACCAATAATTCGGAAAAGGTGTTGAGGCCATCGGGCTGCATGAAACTGA
>Ga0255100_1000930_pt1 | contig 11126 bp, 9 predicted proteins | sample Colum_Colum_RepB_2_FD_188449 | JGI IMG/M metagenome (GOLD analysis project Ga0255100, IMG submission 188449) | Freshwater microbial communities from Columbia River, Oregon, United States - Colum_Colum_RepB_8d | ecosystem: Environmental > Aquatic > Freshwater > River | place: USA: Oregon...
ATATTACACCAAAGATTTAGAATTTTTGTTAGAGAATCAATTTGTGTTTGATTTGATACAAATTCCTTTTAATATTTTCGATCAGCGTTTTGCTGCCTATTTCACTGAGTTAAAAAGTAGGAATATTGAAATTCATATCCGATCGTGTTTTTTACAAGGTTTATTCTTTATGGGCGTCGAGTATTTACCTGTTAAACTAAAACCACTTGCAGATAAAGTAAAAGCCATACAGCAGGTAGGAATTTTAAATAGCATATCAGTTGAAGCATTAGCACTGGGATTTAATTTTAGTTTTCCAGAAATAGACAGAGTGATTATAGGCGTTAATAATTTTAAAAATTTTACTGATAATCTTAACGCCTGTAATCAATGGGTTTCACCAGTTATTATTACAGAACTCCGAAAACTTAGAGAAGATGATGAACAATTAATTTTACCGATAAATTGGTGATATGAACAAGATATTTGATTTAAAAAACAAAAAAGCTATTGTAACTGGGGGTTACGGTTACTTAGGTTCAGAGATGTGCAGAGCGCTAGCACAAGCTGGTGCAACGGTAATTGTAGGAGGCAGAAATAGAGAGAAGTACCATAAGGTTTTTACAGAATTAGAACGCGAAACAATTCATTTTGAGACGTTGGATATAATGGATGCGGACTCGGTAAAATCGTTTTTTAATAACATTTGCCAGAACTACGGTAAGGTGGATGTGTTGGTGAATAATGCTTTTTCATTAAAAAGTAATAAACCAGAGTATGTCACACGTGCAGATTTAGTACTATCGTTTGATGGGATAATTGCAAGTGTGGCAGATTGTATTTATGCCGCGCAACCTTATTTTTCAGATAAGGCAAAAGTAATCAATATTTCGTCAATGTATGGTTTAGTTTCCCCTGATTTTGAAATCTATAATAAGTACCCAGATTATTTTAATTCTATGCAGTATGGCGCAGCAAAGGCGGCTATTATTCAGCTAACGCGTTATTACGCTAACTACTTTGCAGAAAAAGGTATTTGTGTTAATTGTATTTCACCTGGACCATTCCCCTCTTTGGAGGTACAAAAAAATATCGGGTTTATAGATGAGTTAATAAAGCGGGTACCGTTAAAGCGCATTGGAAATCCAAAGGAAATTACTGGAGCATTGTTGCTATTATCAACTGCGGCATCTGATTTTATTACCGGTCAAAATATTGTTATAGATGGTGGTTGGACTATTCGCTAAAAATTAAAAACTAAAAATAAACTAAGATGGAAAACAATTGGAGAATTTGGAATAAAGACGATAAAGTTGAATTAAGAACATACCAGCGTGCTGTTGGTGAATTACCTGAAATGGAATCGGCAAAGCAGCTTGTTGAAATTATAAAGCCATTATATAAACCTGAAACTAGTATTTTGGATTTTGGTTGTGCAGCCGGACATTATTATAATTCAGTAAGGAGACTAAATCCGAATGTAAATTACATGGGTGCAGATGCCACTAAAACATATATTGCATTTGCCAATACATATTTTAAGGGAACATCTGCCAAGTTTATAGAAGCTGATTTGTTTAATGAACACGCAGATTTCGGAAGTTTTGACATTGTTTATTGTTGCAACGTTATTCTCCATCTTCCGGATTTTAAAACGCCATTCCGTACATTAATTAATCGTTCTAAAAAGCACGTATTAGTACGCACATTGATATCCGATTCAACTTTACTATCACGTTACTTGTATACGGATGAGTTTGATGATGAAGGTAATCCACTTAATTACGTACATCAAAATACATACAGCCGTTCGTTGCTGGAATCTTACGTGAAATCACTTGGTGATTTTAAAGTAAGTTTTATAAAGGATCAGTTTGATGCCGAACAAATTAATAAGGAACACAAAGATTTTGATACAAAAATAAAAGGTGTTACACGAGTAAAGGATAATATGCAAATTGTTGGAAGTCTTGTCTTTAATTGGGAATGGATGTTGATAGAGAAATAATGGATCGTTACAATATCTTAGAAGTTGCAAACACGCATGGTGGAAATTTGGATTATATTTTTTCCTTGCTTGATGAATTTCAACATCTTGACAGTAAAAATCATACTGGCATAAAGTTTCAAGTATTTAAACCCGATGGCATTGCCTTAAAGGATTTTGAGTATTACAATGTATATGAGGAATTATATTTCGATAGGAGGCAATGGAAGGAAATAATTTCGAGGTCCGGACAAACTAAAGAAGTATGGATAGATGTGTTTGATGCATATGGTGTGCAGATTATTTCAGAAAATAAACATCACATCAGGGGGATAAAGCTACAAACGTCTGTTCTTGAAAATCATGAGGTTATAAATGCATTAGCAAACGAGGGAATTTCGGATAAGTTACTTATAATTAATATTGCTGGTCGGGAAATGGATGATATTAGGTCGTTTATTAATTTTTTTGAAATGAAGTTAAGACCGGCTGAATTGTTATTGGAAGTAGGATTTCAATCTTACCCCACAGCGTTTGAAGACAGTGGTCTAGCAAAAGTAAAGATGGTTAAAGAAGCCTTTAACAAACGGATTGTATTTGCCGATCATCTTGACGGAAATAGTCCTGAAGCACTACAATTACCTGTATATGCAATGTTGCAAGGCGCTTCAATTATTGAGAAACATGTTATGCATTCTAAACGTGAAACAAAATACGATACGTTTTCGAGTATTACGGTAGATAAATTTAAGCAAATTATTTTGAATCAAAAGATTATTGAAAATGCCTTTATACAACCTTTTTTAAATGAACGAGAACTCCACTATTTCGTTAAATCGAATCAAATACCGTTAACCAATATAAGCCTAAAAAAGGGTACACGATTAACAAATGATATTCTCACATTTAAACGCACTTCACAAAAAGGTATTACATATAGTAATCTAAAAACAAAATTAAATGGCAGGTATTACCTGGCTGAATCAAAAGAGGCAGGCAAAACGTTTAATGAAACGGATTTTTATGTACCAAAAGTAGCCACCATAATAGCTGTGCGCTTGAAGTCATCGCGTTTAAAAGAAAAAGCTAAACTTAAAATTGGTAATTTATCTTCTATTGAGTTGTGCCTTAAGCATGCTCTACGGTTTACAGTATCCGACTATACAATTTTGGCAACATCTACAACGGAGCATGATGCCGAATTAAAAAATTACACCTACTCTAAGGATGTTATTTTTCATCAAGGTGATCCAGAAGATGTTATTACACGGTATCTGAGTATTGCCGAAAAGTTGAATATTGATATTATCATCCGTATTACAGGAGATAACGCCTTTGTCTGTAAGGAACTGGCAGATTTTTTGTTACAAAGTCATATTAGTAAAGGCGCCGACTATACTACAGGTTTGGGCGCTCCCATAGGCGCTAATATGGAAATTATGAATGTAACGGCATTACGTAGAATTAAGGACTATTTTAAAAGTGCTAATTATTCAGAATACATGACTTGGTATTTTACAAATAACCCAGAGTATTTTAACCTAAATTTTGTGGAATTACCCAACGAATGGATAGGTGACTACCGATTGACTTTAGACTATAAAGAGGATTTGGAAATGTATAACCGAATAATGAAATATTATGAAGAAACGCATTCTGAGTTTTCATTGGCCAGCATTGTAGCCTATTTAAAAGCAAATCCAGAAATTGCAAAAATGAATGCTCATATTGAATTAAAATTTAAAACGGATCAAGCTTTAATAGATACCCTTAATAAGGCAACAAGGATGGTTTAATGAAACCGCAACTAGCAATACGCACAAATGCTAATCATGAAATAGGCATAGGCCATATTCATCGTACCCTTGCGTATGCAGATTATATAAGCGATTTTTTTGAAGTTACTTTTTATATAGATCAAACCAATGAGATGGTTTATGATTTGGTACGTAAAGCCGATTACTGTTTAGAGATTTTACCGTTTAAATCTGTTGTACAGGATATCTCACGTATGTTAAATCGCAGTCAACTCATTATTTTGGACGGTTATTCATTTGATACAGAGTATCAGAAGGCATTAAAAGAACTTGGACATAAGATATTAATAATAGATGATTTAAATGCTTGGCATCAATTAGCAGATGTGGTTATTAATCATGCCTATACGGGTTCAGCAGATGATTACCAAATAGGAAGAGAAACAAAATTATATACGGGATTTAACTACATCATTTTAAAAGAGGCCTTTCTGAAGGCACTCTTTTCAGGACAACGCAGTAACATACAAAGAGTTTTGATTTGTATTGGAGGAACAGATCCTAATGGATATTCTTGTAAAATAGCACAGTATATGCTGGAAAGTACTGATAAGAATATTACAATTATTACATATTCAATAAACACCCATTACGAAGCGTTAAAACAATTAGAAGCGGCAAATCCGGAACGATGCAAAATGTTAATTGGATTAAATGCCAACGAACTGGTAACTTGTTTTTCATCGAATGATCTAGCTATTCTACAGCCTAGTAATATTGCACTGGAAGCTTGTGCTGTGGGAATCGGCGTGGCATTACTTCAAACAGCGGATAATCAGAAATTTATTAAGCATAATTTGCTTTATAGCGGATGTGCTGTGGAGTTTACAGTAGATACGTTTCATACCATTGCGGATATTTCACTTGATACAGTAAATAAACAAATAGCGGCTCAGTCACAACTGCCTTTTAAAAAGGCAAGAAAAAACCATAGAGGTATTATTATGGACACCTTTTTATATTTCAGAATGGCAGAACCTGCAGATGTGGATTTTGTTTATGCGTGCAATAACGATAAACTGACTCGCCAAAACTCATACAATCCAAATGCAATAGAATACAGTTCACATAAAAACTGGTATGAAAATAAAATCCAAAGTCCTGATAGTATATTTCTGATTTTTACTTTACTGGATACACATACTGGCATGGTGCGAATAGATAAAGTTAGTTCGGAACATATTATAAGTATAACTATTGCCCCTATTTTCAGAGGATTAGGTTTGGCAGCAACAATGCTGCGAAAAGCATCCTCGTTTTATTTTAACAAAACAAATGCCACTGAAATAACAGCTTTTATTAAAACAGAAAATATGGCTTCTTATAAGGCATTTTTGGAAGCTGGATTTCATTTGGTGGAAACCAAATTATACAATGGAAGTGAAAGCTATAAAATGATTTTGAAAAATGAAAGATATTAGAATCGGAAACATTCTTATCGGGGAAAATCAGCCTCCTTTTATTATTGCGGAGATGAGCGGTAACCACAACCAAACATTAAGCCGCGCCTTAGCGATAGTTGATGCCGCCGCTGCGTGTGGCGCACATGCTATTAAATTACAGACCTATACCGCCGATACTATTACCATGAAGGGTGTTTATTCCATTGCTGATAAAAATTCATTATGGCACGGGCAGGAATTGTATGATTTATATAAACAAGCGTACACTCCCTGGGAATGGCATAAGGCCATTTTTGACAGGGCGCATGAAAAAGGAATTTTGGCATTTAGTTCCCCGTTTGATGAAACAGCTGTTGATTTTTTGGAGACGCTAAATGTTCCGGCCTACAAAATTGCTTCTTTTGAAAATACGCATCATCCCTTGTTAAAAAAAGTAGCCCAAACTGGAAAGCCAGTGATAATTTCAACAGGCGCGTCAACACAACAAGACATAGAGGAAAGCTTGGAAGTACTACGTAAAAATGGATGTGAACAAATCGTGGTTTTAAAATGTACTAGTACGTATCCGGCTTCACCCGAAAATACGAATTTAAAAACTATACCAAAGTTTGCAAAGTTGTTTAAAACGGTAGTAGGATTATCTGATCATACGATGGGGTTAGGCGCTTCGGTAGGGGCAATTGCGTTAGGGGCAAGAGTAATTGAAAAGCATTTTACACTGCGGCGGGCTGATGGAGGGGTCGATAGCGCTTTTTCTTTGGAGCCTGAAGAATTAAAATCATTAGTGGTTGAATCTGAAAGAGCCTTTTTAGCACTTGGTACAGATTTCATTGGTGTTCAGGAAGCAGAAATGAAGTCGTTGCAATTTAAAAGATCTATCTACGTATCAAAACCTATACAGAGGGGAGAAGCCATTACTAAAGAAAATATTAAAATCATACGTCCGGCGTTTGGTATGGCACCAAAATATTATCATCTGGTGTTAGGCAAAACAGCAAACAGAGATTTAAAACCGGGATATCCTCTATCAGAAAAGGATTTACAGTAAATGCTGATTACATTTTTTTATTATCACCTGGCGCTACTGGACTATCTTTTTTTTAAACAGAATACGAACAACCCATTTCATGCATCGGTGTTTACTTTTTTTGGACACCAAACGTTCCGTTTCCCTAAGCAATCTATGCGTGATCCGTTAATGTTGTTTAGGATGTATAAGATTATTCTTTCAAATTTATTTAGCCCTTTTTATGATAACGGACATTTTTTAATTGGTGATGCGGCTATTTTTGATTCGAGCTCAAATACCTGCAACATCCGTAAAAATTATGTAACACAACTCACAAATACTAATACAAATGGGTTTATTGGAAGAGATAAATTACTAAAAAGGGCTACAATTTTGCAATCTATTTGTATTGTGATGTATCTGATGCTTGCTTTTCCTTATTTATTTCTCACGTTTTTATGCGTAAAGAATAAGCTTCATATTCCTATTTGGTTGCTTAATCTTTTTGAAGCGCTTCTATTAATTAGTATTCTTACGAAATATAAAACACGTACTTTGTATTTTTTTGATTGTTATCAGAACGATGCAAATTTATTGGCTTTTTGCCTAATGAAAAATAAAATTTATGTAAACAAGATACCATCGGAAGTGCCTTTGAAATTCTGGAATAAGATAATGGTGGCTGATGAGTTGAAATTTTGTTTCCGCTATCAGGAAGATGAATTTAAAGCATTTCAAGAAACACAATTTGTAAAAGCGTATGCGCACTGGTTACCTGAAATGAGTTTTAATTTGTTAGAAAGGGGGTTTAAAATAAGTTCCACACCTAAAAACACAATAGGTTTTTATTCGAGCGGGATGTGGCTACGGGCCAAATTGGGACGAATAGATTTCAACGATGATGCCCATAAAAATGAAAATTATTTGTTAAATAACTTAGCTGAGTTTACCCGATCCCATACTGGTATAAAGCTGATTCTTTTTCTTCATCCCATTGAAAAAGTGGATTTACAGCAAACAATAGCGCATTATAATGCCTTATCAATTCATTACGAGTTGGCTGAAACGGGTATTGCAAATGATATGCAATTTCACAAGGCAGATGTGGCAGTAATGCTATATTCAACGATCTCTTATGAGCGGATTTTCTGGGGCTACAAAACGTTAATTTATCCAATCGGACACAATGATTTTTTTGCTGTAGAAAGCAATTTTACAAACGTTTTGTTACGTAGTGAAGAATCGTTAGTTCAACGATTGAAACATGCTTTGGAACAGACAAGCGAGGATTTCCTTATCGCTAACCATATTAGCAACTACACTTATACTAATTATTTAAATTTCTTCAAAAAGTATGATTTACGATAGTATAACAAATGCAGGTTTATATTCAGGCTTACATCCTGATTTTGATAGTGTATTTACAGAATTAAAATGTATCGGAGCGGAACAGATTCCGGCACCCCGGAAAGATTTGAGGGGAGATGACGTGTATCTTCTTTTTTTTGAAATAAGAGGAGTTGGTGACGCTAAACTTGAACATCATCGCCGCTATATTGATATTCATTATGTAGTGGAAGGGGTAGATCAAATAGGTATTAGAGCAACCCACTCTTGTGAACAATTAGTTTCCAGCAAACTGGATAAAGACGATTACGCATTGTACGCTGATAAAGCGGATTTTTTACTCCCGGTTAGGGCTGGATTTTTCGCTGTTTTCTTCCCGGATGATGCGCATGCGCCATTAATGGGAACAACTATGTTTAAAAAAGTGGTTGCCAAAATTCGGTGTCAATGAGTAGAGTGTATATACGATTTTTTAACGCTAAATTATTCAGGGTAGTTCCATGTGTGGCATATCAGTAGCGTATCGTTTTAAATCAGGATTTTCAGTTTCCGATTTACAGGCTTTTCAAAGGAGTCTGTCGGTTATTCGTCACAGAGGACCAGACGGAGAGGGAATAACCTTGTTTAACACAGCTACCGACACTTTAAGAGATGTTGAAAGAGCGGTTATTGATACTGAAACATCGGCTAATCTGGCGCTTGGACATGTGCGGTTAAGCATTCTAGACTTATCTGCGGCAGGAAATCAACCGTTACATTATGAACACCTGACAATTACGTTTAACGGCGAAATTTACAATTATATTGAAATCCGTTCAGAACTGGAAGGATTAGCTTATACATTTCGTACGCATACTGACACGGAAGTGATTCTGGCGGCTTATGACCGCTGGGGAACAGCTTGTTTGTCAAAGTTCAACGGAATGTTTTCGTTTGTAATTTCGGACCGGAAAAAGAAACGCTTATTTATAGCGAATGATCGTTTTGGTGTTAAGCCTTTGTACTATTATTTGAATGATGGATTTTTGGTGTTGGCTTCCGAAGTAAAACAATTCAAGTGTTATGATTTAAAGTTAACCCTTAACGATACTGCAATTCGTTATTTTTTGGATGCCCAATATATCGATTACTCAGAAGAAATATTTTACAAGGAAGTTAGGCGATTTCCGAAAAGTCATTACTGTATTATTCCCTGGGCGGAGGCGCCCGAGTTGAAGTTTGAGAGGTATTACAGTATTAAAAGCACTCCTTTACAGGAAAAAGATATCCCGGAACAGTTTCATAGTTTACTAACGGATGCTGTTCAGTTGAGATTGCGCAGCGATGTGCCGGTTGGCTTTGCGTCTTCTGGAGGATTGGATTCAAGCTCTATTTTATACATTGCACATTCTCTTTTAAAGAGAAACGGACTAGAGAATAATGTGCAAACATTCTCAGCGATTTTTCCCGGTCTGGATGGTGATGAATCTGAATTTATCCGACTGGTAGAAAGGGATCTTGGTGTTCGGTCAAATTATGTAAATCCATTGGCGTTATTTTCAATGGACGATTTTGAAAGGCATATTTATCATCAGGATATGCCGGTAACATCCACGTCGCATTACGCACAATGGTGTGTGGCAAGGAAGGTGAATCAGCAGGGCGTAAAAGTGTTGTTGATAGGACAAGGAGGTGATGAACTGCTAGCTGGTTACCACCATCATTTTTACAGGTATTGCCGGCAGTTGATTTTAAGTGGACAAATACCTGATTATCTATCACAGGTAAAGCGCTACGCCTATCTAAAAGGTGTTGTTGCTTCCGATATCCACCGCAAAGTACTTAATGAAGTAAAATTAGCAGCTAAGTTCAGGCTCGGGCTCACTTCTTTTGGAAAAGGTTTGCAGGAAAAATGGAATAAAATAAATACGCTCACGGAGGTGTTAAAAACGGATTTAACAGAAACCATGCTTCCGGCCTATCTTCGTTCGGATGATCGCGATGCCATGGCCTTCGGTTTAGAAACACGGCAACCGTTTCTGGATTACCGCTTAGTTGATTTCAGTTTTTCATTACCGGATGCTTATAAAATAAAAGAGGGCTGGCAAAAATGGTTATTGCGGCATATTGATACAGGTTTGCCGGACGCTATTCGTTACCGAAAGGATAAAATAGGATATACTACCCCTCAGGATATATGGCTGAAGTCGAACCGCGAAGCGTTCGAAACCTATCTGAATTATCTTCCGGAGCCATACAGAAATTATGAGGTAAATGACAGGTTCTTGCTCTATGCTTTGGGAGCCTGGTTTAAAGTTAATGAATGGAAGTATGCAAGTTTGTAAACGATGTATAATGGATAATGTAAACGATCCGGATCTGGTATTGGATTCGGACGGTGTTTGTAACCATTGTCATAATTTTGAAAAGGCGGTAGCTAAATTGCCATCAAAGGAGCGGGCACAGAAGGAATTTGAAGCCTTAACAAGTCGTATAAAAACAGACGGTAAAACTAAAAAATACGATTGTTTGATTGGTGTTAGTGGTGGCGTTGACAGTACCTATCTGGCACATGTGGCCATGAAAGCGGGGTTGAGAACATTGCTCGTGCATTGCGATAATGGCTGGAACAGCGAATTGGCGGTACAGAACATTAAGAACATCTGTAAATACACCGGTTTTGATCTTTATACGTTGGTGTTGGATTGGGAGGAGTTTAAAGATATTCAGTTGTCTTTTTTTAAGGCGCATGTTGTTGATCTGGAATTACCTTATGACTACGCATTGACCGTTACCATGTATAAAGCGGCATTAAAATATAATGTTAAATATGTTTTAACAGGTCATAATGTTGCAACGGAAGGAACGTATCTGCCAAAAAGTTGGCGGCACAACAAGATGGATATTCTAAATATAAAAGACATTCATCGCCAGCATGGGCAACGAAAAATGGAAACTTTTCCGCACTATTCATTTTTAAGACAAAAGTTTTTTTTAGACCGAAAATTAAAATATGTTAATCTGCTCAACTTTTTGGGATATAAAAAAGATGAAGTAAAGCAATTTATTCAAAAAGAGATGGGTTGGAGAGATTATGGTGGAAAGCATTATGAAAATGTATTTACCCGTTTTTATCAAGGCTATATCCTTAACGAAAAATTCCATATTGATAAACGGCAGTTTCATTTATCGGTTTTAGTACAAAGCGGGCAACTAACAAGGGAAAATGCGTTAGTAGAATATAAAAGATCAGCATATGAAGAAAAACAAATGCAAACCGATCTTGATTTCGTAATTAAAAAATTTAATTTAAGTGAAGCTTCTTTTGCTGAATACATTCAGGCTACCGCCAGATCACATTACGAATACGATAGTATAGATAAATACTGGAATTTATATTTTAAACTCATTAAAAAGGTAAAGGCATTACTATTTTGGAAGTGATAAAAGGTAAGAATATTCTAATTGTATGTTACGGCTTTCCACCTAATCCGGGTGTTGGTGGAAGACGCTGGGCTAAGTTTGCCAAATATTTAAACCGAAGTGGAAATAATGTAAATGTAGTTGCTGCAAAGAATATTTTTGCAGAAAAATCAGAATGGTTA
>Ga0255100_1000933_pt1 | contig 11091 bp, 5 predicted proteins | sample Colum_Colum_RepB_2_FD_188449 | JGI IMG/M metagenome (GOLD analysis project Ga0255100, IMG submission 188449) | Freshwater microbial communities from Columbia River, Oregon, United States - Colum_Colum_RepB_8d | ecosystem: Environmental > Aquatic > Freshwater > River | place: USA: Oregon...
GGTCACGACCGAGGACGCATTGGTGTAGGTGAACACGAGCGTCGCGCTGTTGCTCATCACAATCTGGTTCTGCGGCAGGCCGCTGCCGGTTGTCGGCGCGGGCGTGACGGTGAGCGCGAGCGTTTGCACACGCGGGTGGTAGTCCTCCGCCCCATCGCCGAAGCCGCGGTCCGGCAGCGCGTAGAGGTTGCCGCCGTAGGTGAAGCTGCCCGGTGCGCCGGTGCGGAACCACGAACGCTGGTCGAAGTAACCGGCCGAGAAGATGCCACCGAGGGTGTCCACGCCCGCGCCGAGCTTGTCGAAGGAATCCGCCGGGATGCGGCCGACGCCGACGAGGCCGTGGTTAGCCACGCCGACAAACTGCGCGGGCACCACCGCGAGCGTCGCCGCCAAACTGGTCACGGAACCGTTGTTCGGCGTGCTGACGACGACGGAGTAACTTCCGGCGACCTGCACATTCGCCACCGTGAAGACCGCGTTAGTCGCGCCCAGGAGGTTGGTGCCGTTGAGCCGCCACTGGTAGGTCAGGCCGTTGCCCGTGGCTTCAACGCTGAACGTCGCGGTGCCACCGAGGCTTCCGGAGGTATTGCGCGGGGCCTGCACAATGACGGGCGGCGTGGTGGTCACATCGAAAACCTGGATATCGCTGCTGAGTTCGTAGCCCACGAGCACCAGCGGACTGCCGGTCGGGCTGCTGCTGGCATGGATGAACTGCACGCTCTCCGGCGAAACATGACGCGGGCTGGCCGTCGTGTTGAGGTAGTCCACGAAAAACGCGTTGGTCGGGTTGGTCACATCGAACTGGAACAGGCCACCCGCGCGCTCCTGGCAGATGAAGGCATAGATGCGGCCGTTGATTTCACCCACCGCCACACCTTCCGGCTCGGGGCCTTTGCTGTCCGAGCGCTTGTCCACGTTGCTGGGCAGGCCGCTGTCCGTGTTGAAGAGCGCGGGGTTACGGGCCGCGATGATTTGCTCGAACTGGGAACCGGAGTCGAAGACCCGCACGCCGGCAGCGTTGTAGATGGAGAAACTGCGCGTGCCATACATCACGAGGTTGGTGATGAGTCCGCTGCCGTTGAGGCCGTCGAACTTGGACACACGTAAGTCACCCAGCGCGTTCACGTGGGTGACGTTCTGCGTGATGATGCCTTGATAGAAGGCGTTGAGCTGGGCGAGGTAGGCGGGCTCGATTTGCGCGGACACGGCGCTCACACGTGCTTCCTCCGTGCGGCGGCCCAGCAGCGCGTTGTCGTCGCGGGCGTCGCCCTCATTCGCCGTCACGAAGTAGGTCTGGCCGCCGACGGTGAAGCTCGCGATGGCGTCGGGCATCGGCAGGCCCGTCACCACGTCGTCAATGCGGATGCCGTCCTTCTCGGAGGCATCAATGAGCTGGTTGATGCTGCCCAGCGGGAGCACGGCTTCCCAGCCGTTGGTGGCGAGGTTGAAGACGCCCACGGCGTTGTTTTCCTGAAGCGTGACGTAAGCCTTGCCGCCGCTGACGGTGATGTATTCGGGCTCGATGTCGAGGTAGGCATTGGCCGCGTTGGTCGTGGTGTAGAGCGGGTTGATGCGCGCGGCGCTGAGGTTCACGCCTTGGAAATCCACCGTGACGACGGCCGGGAAGGGCACGTCCGTGCGGTTCACCACCACCGGCGAGCCCGCATCGGGCGTGGCTCCGGTGCTGGCCACCGCGCCGTTGACGCCGTTGGTGCTGAGGACGCCGCCGGCGGCCGTGAGAAGATTGCCGCTGGAGTCATATTCCCACGTGAAGGACCGGCCCGAGGTCGCCGCGCCGAAGCTAACGCGATGCTGCTCGACGCCCGACGCGTTGAAAACCACCACGCCGTCACCACCAGAGCCGAGGCCCACGCCCGAGCCGCCGTAGCTGCCGACCTTGAGCGACGCGGGCAATTTCCACGTCGCGCGGAACGTGGCGATGTCCGTGGACTCGATGAACACCGCGCTTTCGCCGGGATTCAGCACGCTCGTCCCGCCGAAGCCGCCGAAGGCCAGCGCCACGCCGCTGCCAAATGAGGCACTACTGTCATCCATGCGGAAGCCGGTGAGGTCCACCGCCGTGTCGCCGAGGTTCACCAGCTCGAACCAATCCGAAGTCACCGCCGTGGAGCTGGACATGACTTCCGTGATGCGCAGCAGCGGGCCACTGGGATACGGCACGGTGAGCACCGTCAGCGAACCGGGCCGGTCCACTGTGCCGTTGCTGGCGAGTTCGCCTTCGTTGGCCACGAGCACCTTCGCGCCGTCGGGCGTGAACGTGACCATGTCCGGGTGATAGCCGACCTCGACCACGCGCACGACGGCGCGCGTCACCAAGTTGAAGAAAACGGCCTTGCCCGGCACCGCGTCGTTCACCGTCGGGATGCACAACGCCACGCCGACACCGCGACCCACGGGGTCCACGGCCACGCTGCTCACGTTGCCGAGCGTGTTGGTGCCGCTGAACACGCCGGTCAGGTCGTTCGTGCCGAGGAAGACAGGCGCGGCGGGATTGGCGAGGCTGTAGAACTCCACTCCGCCGTCCTTCGTGCCGATGAGGATTTTGTTGAACTTGTCGTAGGCTTGGATTTCCCCGCCGCCGGGCTGGGAAATGATGGTGGTGACGGGGCTGACCGCCGCGCGCGCCGAGAAGGCGGGGACAATCAGCGCCAGCAGCAGGGCGCGAGGATGGCGGAACAGATGGGGCAGTTTCATGGTAGTAAGCTTCGTTTAAGGGCGAAAGCGGGCGGAACGGCGGCAGCAATCCCAACTGACAGGAGGACAACCCTGCACCCAAATCGCTGCCGCGCGTGCCGCCCGCAAAAACCGGGCGCACGATGCGGGGACTCCGTCACGAACCAAGTGCGCCGCCGTTACGAGTGGGCAAACTAACGGGGCGAGTTTATGACAGTTGCGATAGGTGCCCGTCTCAGCCCTGTTAGCGGGGAGCAGGGAGAATCCAATTGGGCGGCAGTGACCCGGCGAGGTTCACGTCGGGGCGGAGAAGCCGTTGGTGTGGACGGCCGTTGAGCGAGAGGAAGGCTTCCGCGCGAACCTCCACGCCCGCGTGTCCCGCGCGGCGCAGCTTGTCAGCAAGGTGCTGCGCAAACTGCCGAACAAGCTCCGGCTCCTGCGCCATGAGCCGCTCTTGCCAAGGCGTCAACACGCTGTGCGTCGGGAGCCGCCAACGCCGCTGCGTCGCGGGGTCGAAGGCGAAAAACTCCACATGCCCCGAACGCTCCACCAGCATCACGCGCCAACTGAAGTTGAACCCGCGCCCCGTCCATGCGCTGTTCTCCTGCTGGAAGAATGGCCGCACCGGCAGCGCGATTTGAACCACGCAATAGACGGCGAGGGTAGCAACCGCCCACTTCGGCGGAGCGGGAAACAACTCGAAACTCGAAACTCGAAACTCGGAACCGCCCCCTCGCGGCCAGTCCGGCGGGAAGAAGAGCGTCGTCGCCGCAATCATCAGCCACGGAAACAAGCCGATGGGAAACAGCAGCGCCGTCACGACGTGGAACACCACGACCGTCGCATAGGCCAGCGGGCGCGTCCGCGCGCAGAGCAGCGCGGCCACGATGCCGAGGTCATACGCCGCGCCCGCCCAGCTCATCGCGAACGCCATCCACGGCTCCGCGAGCCACGGGCCAAGCAGCGGCACATCCGCGCGCGCGGCCAGCCATGTCCGCAGCGGCTCAGCGCGGAAAAGCCAGTCAGCATTCAGCTTCGCCAACCCGGCAAAGACATAAACCACGCCCACTTGAAAACGCAGCATCCACAGTTGCCACGCTGGCGCGCACGTCGCGCGCGCCACCCGCCCACGCGCGGCGTCCCACGACCACTCGCGATGCAGCGGCAGCACCGCGCACAATCCCGCCAGCAGCGTGACAAGCCAGTAGTGGTTCAAGTAGTTCGCGCGCTCGATGAGTTCGAGATACGCGAAGCCTACGAAGAACAGCACGGCGCAAACGCGATAGACGAACCCCGCCGCTACCCCCAACGCACACACCGCCAATCCGGCCACAAACGCGTGCATCGCTCCCGCCGGCAGCGGCTTCACCCACGCGAAACCCGGATAACTGAAGTGAAACGCGGGCGCGAGAAACACGATATCCACCCAGCCCTTCGCCAGCACCCGCACCATCGCGCCGGCCATGAGCAGGCCGAACAGGATGCGGAACGCAGCGAGCGATGCAGCGGGGATGGGACGGAGGAGCACCCCGGAAACAGCCGAAGTCACGCAACGCCGCCGTTCATTCCGCACTCCGCACTCCGCACTCCGCATTTCCTCTGGAGCCTCCTCTCGTCGGCTGCTACCGGGAGTTGAAAGTTCAGTCTCCATCCGTCGAAACAAACGTCAGCGTCACGCCCAGCTTGCTCACCACGTCGGTCTTGAGCGCGATTTCCAGTTTGCGACACGCGTCCACCGTCGCCTGCACCGGTGCGCGGTTGGTCTTCACCGCTTCCTCCACGGCGGCGGGGATGGCCTCCGCGAGCTTGAGCGTGGTTTCAAAATGATTCCGCATCGTGTCCGCCAGCGCGGGGTCGAGCGTGCGGAGGTAATCATCCACGCCGATGCCGTCCCCGCCGTCGAAGTGCCGCTTCACGCCGCGCATTACGGCGACCACCGCGCGGTGCGAGCTGCCGCTGCTCATCGCGCGCGCGTCCTCCGGTTGGAAGGTCTTGAACTCGCGCAGCTCGATTTGCTGCGTCAACCCCTCCTGCAACGCACGTTCGGAATTCCCCAGCAGCCGGTTGATGAGCTTGTCGAGACTGTCCTGCCCGCCGGCCATGAACTTGCCGACGGCGTTTCCGCCGGAGGGCTTCCACGCGTCCTCCACTTCGCGCGCACGCCGCGTAAGCAGTTCCGCCACCGCGTGCAGGTAAGCGCGGCGACGCGAGCCATCGGCACCGTTGAGCAGTTCCCACGCGGGCGGTGGACGCGGGATGCCCGGCACCGGCTGGCCCTGCTTGTGACGCACCATGTTCGTCTGGTCGAAGAGCAGGTATTCGAGCGCGAAGAGGCCGGTCGCCGCAGCACCGAGCTGGTCCATGTAGGCCGCGTCGTAGGTCGCGCTGCCGGCCAGCGCGCCCTCGATGCTCGCGGGACGCGGCGGCCAGAGATAGACACCGAGGTTGAAATACGGCAGGTCGGGAATCCACTGCGTCTCGCTCCACGCGCAGTAGGCGTCGGTCCATTCGGCACGGAGGCGGGTGAGGTTATCGGGCGACGCGTTCGTGCGGAACTGCGCGGTGGACGCGGCGAGTTTGGCCGCCTTGGCGGTGAATGCGCTCAAGGTCGGGAGAATGACGTTCGTGCCGATGGCAGCGAGCGCCGCCTCCTTCGTGACTTTCGCCGGCGGAGCGGGAGCAACGGCAGCCGAGGCCGGTGGCGAGGCGGCGGGATGTTCGCGGCAGCCGGTGAGGAGAACGAAAGAGGCGGCGAGCGCGACAAGCGAGTGCGTCCAGTTGAGCTTCATCATAGCGACTCCAAAAACTTCACCAACGCCTCCCGGTCGGCGCGGGACATTTGCCGGAAAGCTTTGCGCGCCTTTTCCGCCTCGCCACCGTGCCAAAGGATGGCTTCGGACAAATTCCGCGCGCGGCCGTCGTGAAGCAGGAAGGAGTGACCGTTGACTTTCGGCACGAGGCCGATTCCCCAGAGAGGCGGCGTGCGCCATTCGCGGCCTTCGGCAACGAACGCGGGGCGATTATCCGACAGCCCTTCGCCGAGGTCGTGCAGCAGCAGGTCCGTGTAGGGGCGAATCGTCTGCCGCGAATGCTGCGGCTGGCCGGGAACCTCGCCGGTGGTGAACTGCTCACAGTGGCAGGAAGCGCACTTCGCCGCACGGAACAACTCCTCGCCGTGCCGCACGGTCGGGTCGTCCACACTCCGGCGCGCGGGCACGCCCAGCACGCGGGAATAGAACGTGACGCTCTCCAAAATCTGGTCGCTGACTTCCGGCGAACCGCCGCTGGGCTGGCGCGCGGCGGCGGTCTGCGCGGGCGAGTGGTTCTCGGCGGGGAACAGGGACGTGGTCAGGCCCATGTCGCCGTTGAACGCACCGGCCACTTGCTGCCGCACGGTCGGTTGCTCGGCTTTCCAGCCGAAGCGGCCCGGCTCGTGGCGCTGCGTCGCGGCGTTCCACACTTGGTTCACCTTGCCGGAGATGCCGTCGCCATCGCGGTCGTGCGGGTCAGCGAGCGCGGCGAGTTGTTCCACCGGCACGGCTTCGAGCAGGCCGAGGCCGATGACGGCGGGCGCGACACGCGGGGACATTTGCAGGCTGGTCGCGACCGGACCGTAGCCAAGGTTGCGCAGCGAATACCTCGGGCGGCGCAGCTCGAACACTTCGCCGTCCGCGAACGCGCCGCGCACCGGCTCGTAGTCCACCACCACGTCGGCTTCGGGCGGCACGTCGGGCAGCGCGCGGCCTTGGATTTGCCCGCCGTAAATCGGGTGCGGTTGCGGGCCGCCGTGGGCGTTCGTGCCAGGCACGCTCACGCGCAGCAGCATCGTGGACATCGCGCCGCCCGCCTCCGGCGGACGACTGCGGCCGTCGTGCAGGTGGCAAGCGGAGCAGGAGCGGGCGTTGAACAGCGGGCCAAGTCCGTCCCGTGCGGCGGTGGACGCGGGCGCGGCGACCCAGTTCAAGTTGAAGAAGGAATTGCCGACGGCGAAGGCGGACTTCTGCGCGTCGGTCAGGCCGGGCACGGGAAGGGAAAATGCCTGCCGGCTGTTGTCGAAGACGGTGGCGTCGCCAGCGGAAAGCTCGCGCGGGTCGAGTGCGTGCGGTGGCTCGCTGGCGCGCAAAGACAGCGCAAGGAAAGTCCCCAATCCAACGGTAGCAGCCGACGTGAGGAGGCTCCATCTGCGATGCGGAATCGAAGTCAGAGCCTCCTCACGTCGGCCGCTACTGGTGGATGGAGTTCGCTTCATCGCATCCCTCAAAACCTCAGCTTCAAGCCCAGTGCCGCGCCGGCCTTCGCGAAGAGGTCGGACTCCGCGCGGAAGGTGGCGATGGCGTGCTTCACGGCTTGCCGGCCGGGCGCGGTGTCGGGACCGAGGATGGCTTGGTCGAAGGGCGTGGGAATCGCGCGGGCGGCGGCGACCCCGGCGGCGGCGTGCGCGGTGAGCTTCTCGGCGAGCTTCGCGTCCACACGCTGCAACAGGTCGCGCAGGCCGGGACCGGAAACGAGTTCACCGCTCGCGCGCCGGTAGCGGCCCAACCAGACATTCTCCAACCCGAGCGCGTCGTAGAGGAAATCGTGGTGTGTGTTGTCACTGAAGCACGAGTGTTCGTCCTCCTGCTCCTTGGTCTCGTAGGCCACGGTGAGCCGTTCGCCTGACAACTCCGGGCCGGCGAGTGTGCCCGCGCCCTTGAGGATGAGCGTGAGCGACTGCGCGGGCGGCTGCGTGACGAACTGCACACGAAAGTTGCCCTTGCGTTCCGGCGCCCACGCCTCCTCGACCTGGCGCAGATGCCCGACCAGCAGTTCGCACGTCAGTCGCAGGTATTCGCGGCGGCGCGCGACGGGGCTTTGGGCATCGCCTGCCTTAGCTAAGTCGTAGTCCTGCCACGGTCGGTTGCCCGGGCCTTGGGGATTGGTGTCTTGGCCCCACAGCAGGAACTCGATGGCGTGGAAGCCGACACTGATGTTTTTCTCGCCTTCCTTCTCGTTCAGCGACAGGAGCAGTTCCTTGGTGAGCTGGGGAAACTCCTTCACTGCATGAATGACGCCGGCCTGCGGCTGCCCCACGACGTAGTCAATCAACGCCTCGTCCATCGGCCAGGCGTTGACGAAAGCTTCGACCTGTTCGATGGGGCCGTCGCAGAAGCGGCAGACCTCGGTTTGCAAGTAGGGCACGCGCGCGGCGAGCCAGGCCTGCCGTGCGACCGCCACCCGTCCGGCACTCGGGGCGATGAGGAAGTCAGCGACAGCCTTTTGTAAGGCCTCTGCCGTTGTGCGCGCATCCTCATACGCCGCGTGGACCAGCCGCGCGTGGTGCGTAACGACGGCGCGCTGGAGCGCGGGCAAATCCACATCACCAGCCATCGTTGAGCGGATGGCGAGGACGGACGACGGCAGCAAGAGGAGAAACCGCGCGCGATTCATGCCCAAAGCGCGCCAACCATCGGACGGGTGCGTGTCGCTTCGGCGGCGGCCGAGTTACGGGGAGGTGAAGATTTGGGGGCGGAGTGCTTAGAAGCGCGAGACGGAGAGGAAACCCGTTGCGGCATCGGCCTCGACGTAGAGCGTGGTGGTTGCCCCGTCGCCGGTGAGCTGGGTTTGCGAGGCCGCGCCTGTCTCGGTGAGGCTGAAGGGCACGATGGTCGCTGGTGTGGTCATGGAGACGCGGCGCTTGATTTCATAGCGGAGGGCGCTGGTGGTGGGAAAGGAGAGGCGCATCCGACGGCCGACTGTCGTGTTCACCAACGCGCCGGCCAGCGCAAAGCCGATGCCGGGAATCTCCACCTCCACCACCTCTGCGCTGACCATTCGCGCGGCGTAGCTCGTCAGGTCGAAGCCCGCCGGGCCGTTGAGAACCACGCCCTGTGCGGTAAAGCGCGAGCCATGACAGGTGCAAAGCATGGAGCCATCGGTGTCGGAGAATGTGTTCACAATGCAGCCGCTGTGGGTGCATTGCGAACTGACCGCCGCGAACGTGTTCGTGTCCGTGCGCGTGAGGATGACGGGATAAAGGGGTGTCGGCGCAGCGACCACGAGGTGGACGGAGCCAGACACCGCCCCGAGCGCGGGAAAATCCGCCAGCGCCACGCGGACGATGCCCACAGGGTCTGCCGCGCGGGCCGCTGGTGCAAAGAATTCCGCCCACGGCAGGCCGGACGCCTCGACCAGCAGCACGGCGCGGGCGGTGGCCTTGAGGAAGCTGCGCCGGCCCCCGCTGGATGCCTCCGGCTGTTCGTGCTTCCGCGCTTGCATACACGACACGCAGCCCGGGGACAGCGATTCAATCGGCGGCGGTGTGGTCGGCGGGGTGTTCATGGCGGTCAGGTGGCGGCGAGCATAGCAGCGCCCGGACAATGCGCCATCGGGCACTTCATGGATTACAATCAGAGACTCCTCACGTCGTCAGCTACGGGTGGAAAAACAAGGCAGGCCCCAGCCGCACACGACGCTTGCTGGAGCCTGCCGTCCCCTCACACGAGGGAACTCTGGAAGCGGGCCGCCGGGATTTCTCCCCGGCGGCCCCTTGAGTGATGCGCCTTACGGGGTGGGCACCGCGCGGAAGAACCGGCGGGCGCGACCATCCGAGGTCGTGTCGATGTAGAACTGCTTGCCGCCCGCATGAACAATGTTCGTGAGGGTGGTCCAGGAGTTGGTGTTGCTCACGTCCGCCAGGAACTCAATGCGATACTTCGCATTGACCGGGCCGTCGATGCTGACGCCGCCGAAGAAGGCGATGTCCGCGGTGCTGACCGGCACGCTCACGCTGACCGACTGGCCAGCGGCGTTGCTGATCTGCACCGAGTAGTTGCCCGCGTTGCCGGGCACGAAGCCGGGCACCGTGAGCGTGCTGCTCGTCGCGCTGGGGATGAGCACGTTGTTGAGGAACCACTGATAGGTGAACGGACCGGTGCCGGCGACGGCATTGGTCGGAACGTTCAGGATCAGGGTGCCGCCGCTGCTGACGGTCGCACCGGGCAGGCTGTTGCGGAACAGCGTGTCGCCGATGACGGGCGGCGCGGTGATGGTGACGTTGGCAACCGAGCTGGTGACCGAGCCGTTGGCATTGCCCGCCACAAGCGTATAAGCGCCGTTGGCGACTTCGACCATGAGCTGGAGCTGGCCGTTCTCGACGAGTTCAGTGATGGACGCGCCCGCCGGAACACCAGCGGCACCGAAGGAACCAGCGCCACCGTGCATCTGGTCGGCGATGAGGTAGGCCTTGTAGCCAAGGATGTGGGTGACATCAATGATGCCGGACGCCTCTTCGTCCTGCGTGAGGAAGCCGGGCTGGCCGGTGGTCACGAGGTTCGGGCGGTGCTGGCTCACAAGGATGAGCTGGTCGGTGGACGGCACATACTTCCAGGTCTTGCCGTTGTGGGAGTTGCCGCCCACGTCTTCCTGGATGAGCAGGCTGCCACTGTTGTCGAAGCCCAGGTTGTCCATCATCTTGATGCCTTCGGTTCCATCCAGGAGCATGTCAATCACGCCGCCCGCCTCGGGGTTGGCGATGTCGTTGAAGCGCAGACGCCAGAGGCGGCTGGGCGAGGTGAAGTTCGCGGTGGTGAGGAAGTAGAAGTCCCGGGGGTTGGCCGGATCCCACACGCCGTCCTCGACGCGCTGGAAGGCGGTTACACCGAGGCCGTTGCCGAGCGTCTCCAAGCCATCGAAGCTCTGGTTGCTCACGTCACCGAGGCTCGCCAGTGTGAAGTTGCGCTGGACCGCCGTGGTGCCCGCCACTTCCTGCGCCAGGCCGGTGACCGCGACGCCGTAGAGGCTGCCGTTTAACAGACCAGCCTTCTCCACTTCGTTGGTGCCGGCGGACTGCTTGGTGCCGATGTAGAAATACACCTGCGAGTCGGTCGTGCCGTCGTCATCGAGACCGGCGACGATGGTTTTGTCTTGCGCGAACGGACTGGGCACCACGTTTTCCCACGAGGCGCGACCAAGGCGGGGCAGCTGCCAGGAGTTGCCAGCCTCGGGGCCGGTGGCGATGTGCGCCCAGGCACGGGACTCGGTGGAGAACTCCTCACCGTTCATGAAGATTTGCTGGGTGGAACCCTTGCCGGAGGTCGCGTTGAAGAACGCAGTCGGAGCCGGAAGGTCTGCCGAGCAGAAGCGGCCCATGAGGACGTTCGTGCCGAGGGCAAACGTCGTGGTGTTCGTGTTGAACACATAGACGTTGGTGATGAGGTCGCTGGCCGTGACCACGGCGAGGTTGGTCTTGGCAATCACGAATTTCGTGATGAACGCGCCCTTCGCTCCATGGCGGCGGACAATGCCGCTGGTCTCGTTGATTTCGTGGTTGGCCAGCACCGTGAAGGTGCCGTCACCGTTGTCGTAGGCACCGAGGCCGTCCATGACGCCAACCGCACGGCGGGGGCTGCCGTCCGGGTT
>Ga0255100_1000935_pt1 | contig 11087 bp, 10 predicted proteins | sample Colum_Colum_RepB_2_FD_188449 | JGI IMG/M metagenome (GOLD analysis project Ga0255100, IMG submission 188449) | Freshwater microbial communities from Columbia River, Oregon, United States - Colum_Colum_RepB_8d | ecosystem: Environmental > Aquatic > Freshwater > River | place: USA: Oregon...
GGCTCAGCGCCGGCCTGTGTGATCGAATCTCCCATAAAGCCGATCTTCTGGCCCTCTTTCACGGCAATGGAGGCGGCTTCGATAGGGCGGTTGACGAGCGTGGTCAGCAGGACAGCCGACGTCAATGTGGCGACCATCCCAGACAGGCGTTGAAGGGGCAAAAGGCTCATGGAGGCCAACAGGATGCCCCCGGCTGCAATGGGGGTCACGCGGGTTTTCAGAACATCCGCTCGACCAAGTCCTCTGCTCGTGATTTGACCCCGGGGACTGCTTGGCAGCACTTTCTGCGTCACATGACAGCACTGGAATCGGAGATCTTGGAGGCGTTGATCCGCTTGGAGAATGCGGCGACCGGGGGTGCGACCGGGCAACGGGAAAGTGTGCTGCCCTTTGTGCAGCGACTGACCGAGCTGACCCGATCGTTGCCTGCGGATACGTCGCCCGACTTGCTGCATTACCTCCACAAGCGCAGTTATGAGAAGGCCCGCTTCTGGCTTCAGGGGCGCGATGCGGAGAATGCCGCCGGCAATTGCGGTCACGTGTGAGTTCAGACTCAGGCCTCTTTTTTAATGAATCCTGCCGATACGATCGCAGCCGTGGCCACACCTCCTGGCACCGGAGGGTTGGCCGTCTTGCGGCTTTCGGGACGGAAGGCATTGGGCGTTGCCGACCAATGCCTGCGATCTGCGGGCGGACGAGTGCCTTCGAATTTCACTCCGCGGATGGCGGTTTTCGGTGAAGTTCACCGTCATGGACTTCGCGTGGATGAAGTCGTGATCACGGTCTTCCGGGGCCCGAAATCCTTCACGGGCGAAGATACCGTGGAAGTGGCTTGTCATGGGGGCATCTTGGTGACGCGTCGGGTCTTGGAGGCGCTCTTGGCCGCGGGGGCCCGACCGGCGGAACCCGGCGAGTTCACCGCGCGAGCCTTCCTCAATGGTCGCATGGACCTGGCCCAAGCCGAGGCTGTCGCTGACCTAATTCACGCTCAGACCGACCGTGCGCTGGGCACTGCGCATGCTCAGTTGGCCGGAGCGTTGTCGCGCCGCATCGAAGGCCTGCGCGATTCCCTGATGGGCGTCCTCGCGCACATCGAGGCCCATATTGATTTTCCGGATGAAGACATCTCCCCGGACACCACCACCGTGCTAACAACGAAGCTCGTGTCGTCACTGGATGGGATCGACGCGTTGTTGCGCACAGCGCGCGAGGGCCGTTTCTTGCGGCAAGGGGTTCGCACAGCCTTGGTGGGGCGACCCAATGCGGGAAAGTCTTCGTTGCTCAATCGCCTGTTGGGACATGAGCGGGCGATCGTCTCTCCGGTGGCGGGAACGACTCGGGATACCCTGGAGGAAGTGGCTCAGGTTCGGGGCATTCCGCTGGTCCTGGTGGACACGGCCGGCCTTCGGGAATCCGAGGATGTGGTGGAACGGGAAGGAATCCGACGGAGTCGCGAGGCGGCCGCGGAGGCGGAGTTGATCTTGCACATCGTGGATGCCTCGGTGCCGTGGTCGGTCGAGGAGGATGCGCTGGTGGATGCGTGGGCCGGCAAAGTCCGGATTTGCGTTTCCAACAAGTGCGATCTCCCCGGGGCACAGGTTCACCCGGGCTCCGTGCCGGTGAGTTGCCGGACCGGAGTTGGGTTGGAGGACTTGGAGCGTGCCATCGAAGAACGACTGATCTCGCGGAGCATCGGAGGCAGCGGAGACGAGGGCGTGGCCATTGGAGTCCGCCATCAGCGTGCGCTGGAGCGGGCTCGGGAGGCGGTTCTCCAGACCTGTTCCGGGCTCGAGAACCAACAGACCCTGGAGTTGGTGGCCTTCGAGCTGCGGGTGGCGCTGAGCGCTTTGGGCGAGGTGGTGGGTAAGACCTCCGTCGACGATTTGTTGGACTCCATTTTTAGCCAGTTTTGCCTCGGCAAGTGAGTGGCCACCGCGGGGTGTCGAAGGAATGCGTGGGTGCGCTGAGCAAGTTTTGTCCGCCTCCCGACAAGCCGGGGCGAGCCCTGAAAGTCGAGTTCGGGGAGGTTGAATCCAGCGATTCCTGTCGGCAGATCTTTTTGCGGCAAAGACCGCGGGTTCCACACGAGATCCCGACTGGGCGCAGAACACGGAACCATCATGCACTCCCTCCTGAACCATCCCCTCGTCGTTGATTTTCCTGAGCACAAGGAAGCCATTCAGGCGCTGAAGTTGAGCAACGCCCACTTCAAGCATCTCCTCGACCAGTACCAAACCGTGGACGAAGGAATCGTTCGCATTGAAACCGAGTTGGAGGCGGCCTCGGACGAGCGCACTGAGCAATTGAAGCGCCGCCGTCTTCAGCTCAAGGACGACTTGATGGGGATGCTTCTGAAGAACGAGTCCCTCTCCCACTGAACACGCACTTCGGACCCTTCCGATGAGGGGGTTCGGGCGGGCGCTCCTAGCGGGGTGCCCGCTCGACAGAGGCCCAGGCGTTGTAATCGGGAACCCCGCTGTTGGGGTCGGTGAGACCGCCTCGGAGCAGGACATTGCCTTCGGGCCAATGGATTTGGAGATTGCCGGAGGCGATGGGAGCGATGAACACGCTGCCATCGTAGTGCCCCGTCGCGTTCTTCAGACGAACCCGGTCGCCCGTCACCAATCCCATCCGGTCGGCATCCTCGTCGCTCATGAACACAGCGTCGCGCGGAGCCCCAGTCAACGGGTCGATTTCGGCGTAAATCAGCGAATTGAACTGCTTGCCGCGGCGGGTGCTCACCATGAAGCGGTGAGGTTCTGAGCTCGGGCACTGGCCTGAAGTTCCGCAACCAGAGTCGCATAGCCGGGGGCCGCCGTATTGGACGGCATCGCCGGTTTTGCGCAGGTGCTGGCATCCCTCGTAAAAGGGAACCACCTGGGCGATTTCTTCACGCAAGGCCCAGCCGTCTTTTCCACCCAACAAGGCCGCGCGCTCCGGCCAGACCGCGGCCGCGACATCGCGCAATATCTTCCATTCGGCCCGGGCTTCGCCTACCTGACGCGGGATCTCCGGACTGAAGGCGATCCGTCGCTCCGTGGTCGTTTCGATGCCCCCATCGTCCTGCTCGTAGCGGGTCTTGCCTGGCAGCAGCAAGACCGCCTCGCGTGCGGGCAAGAGCATCTGGTCGGCCAGAAGGATGTCTTGGTGCACCCGGATGGGCACCGCCTCCAACGCCCGGGCCACGCGATCGGGATCGGGTAAGGTGCGCAAGAAATTGCCACCCACATTGTAGAAAACCTCGAGCTGGCCCGCTTCACAGGCTTCGACCATTTCCACGGCGGTCATGCCGGGTTCTGCGGGCACAGTGAACCCATATTCCCGGGACAACTCGGCCGCATTGGCGGCAGTCAGCGGTTTGCCCCCGGGCAGCGCCGTCGAATAGCACCCCATCTCGGCCCCACCCTGAACCGAACTGTGACCCCGGATCGGCATCAATCCGGTTTTTTCGCGCCCCACATAGCCCATGGCCAGGCCCAGATTGAGGACCGCACTGACCGCATCGCCACCGTAGCTATGCTGCGTGATGCCCATGCTCCAGACGAAGACGGCGCGTGGGGAACGGTGCAGCAGTTCAGCGAATTCCTCCATGGAGGACCGCGGCAGTCCGGCCGAGCGCTCCAGATCGTCGAAGGTCATCGCAGCCAACGACGTCTTCAGCGCGGCGAAATCGCTGGTGTGCTTCTCGATGAACTCCTGGTTCACCCATCCGCGGTCGATCAGGATTTTCAACACCCCGGAGATGAACGCGATGTCGCCCCCTTGCGTCACCGGAAACCACCAGTCAGCAATGGCCGTTCCGAAAAGCGCCGACTGGGCGGTGCTCGGCACCCAGTAGCGTTTCATTCCGGGTTCGAGGTAGGGGTTGACCAAGGCCACCTTCGTTCCGAGTTCCTTGGCCTCGTGGAGGTATTTGGTGGTGACCGGCTGATCGTTGGCCGGATTGGATCCCCAGAAGACGATGAGATCGGTGCCGTACCAGTCCTTGTAGGAACAAGTCGAGGCAGCATACCCCAAGGCGTGCTTCATGGCCCCGGAGCTGGGCGCGTGGCAAAGTCGGGCGGCATTGTCGACGTGCGGAGTGCCGAGGAACCTCGCGGCCTTTTGGGCCATATAATAAACCTCGTTGGTTACGCCCCGAGCCGTGACAAAGAAGGCCAGTTTCCGGGGATCGATGCCTCGGATCCGTGTTCCCAGCCGCTCCAGGGCTGCTTCCCAGGAGATGGGCTGGAAACCGGGTTGTCCGGCTTCCCGGATCATGGGGCAGGGGAGGCGGCCGAGTTCACGCAGTTCCGCATTCGACTTTCCCTGAAGGGTCGACACATCCGCCAAGAGACGGGGGTCGAAGGCGGGCATCGTGTTGAGCCGCAACAAGTTGAGCCGGGTCATGCAGAGGTGCGGGCCCTGGATGGTCCAGTCATGCAAGCCTGCCACACCCAAAGCGCAGCCGTCGCAGACCCCGCGCGTGACCACCTTCCAGGCGTAGCCGAGGTTGTCCCGATTGCGCCAGACGATGTCGGCCATGTCGCGGAAGTGCTTGGGCTTGGTCTGCCCCAGCCCTAGCGGCACAGCATTGCGCAAATGCTCCGCCCAGGAGCGCGTGACCCGGTGTGACATGGCCGGAAGTCTGGGCCTACCAGCGGTGCTCGGGCAACGGTGGTTTCACCGGAGGTTTGCCGGTCAAAGCCGGCCACGGACCCAACTCCGGGCCGGCTTTGCCGATGAGTTCAACGTTCAGTCGCTTCGAATTCGCACACGACCGGCCGGTGGTCGGAAGCCACACCCCAGTCCGGCAGCGTGGGTAGGTAACTCCCTTCGCGGCGCCATTCACGGGCCATTCCGGTGCTCAGCAAGATGTAGTCGATGCGGCTGTAGGAATCCTCTTTCCCGTAAAAATGGGTCCAACTCACATGGCGTGGATCCCAGCGTGGGTTTTCCGAAGGGGCTTGATCCCCATTGCGCTCCACCGGGCGGGTGTCGAAGAGGGATCGATTGCCGGATCGGCCCAATAGCGCCTTCAGGGCGGGGCTGTCCTTGGTGTCGTTGAAGTCACCACACACCAACACATTGGCCTTGGGGTCAGCGCCGAGTCGGGTTTCCACCAGGCGTCGCAGGGCCCGCGCTTCTTGCTCACGCATCTCGGCCTGATCGGCGGATCCGATGGTGCGCTTGGACTTCAAGTGTGCGGTGAACAGCGTGAATCGATAGGATGGACTGACTTCCAGATCGACCTCCAAGAGCCCGCGGCTCGTTTTGAATCGGCGGCCTTCCAGAAGAAAGTTTTCCTGGGAATGGGGGCGGCGGGCGACGATGGGAAATCGACTTAAGACCGCCACGAAGATGTTGGTGTCGTAGCCGGAGACGTGTTCCCAATGCGGCAGATCCAGGCCTGCCTGACGGAGGCGCGACTGGAGTTCCAGAAGGGCATTGGTGGGCCCGATCTCCTGGATGGCCAACACATCAGGCCGGATGGTGGTGAGGGTTTCAGTGACCTTGCGGCGTGCGGCTTCGGGCTTGGGAACCCGGGTGCCGGATCGTTCCACGAGGTAATTTTCCAGGTTGTAGGTGACAACTTTGAAACGCGGGGTTTCCGCGATGAGGAGGAAAGCCCCGAAAAATGGGGCAAACAACAGTCGTGACAATTTCATACAGCACAGTCTTCGTTGAAAGTGACCCGAATCTTTTTTTGCGCGATGATTTCGTGATGATAGGGTCAGGGCTGTTGACACAAGAACACTCAGGAACAGTCCAAGTCCCGGTCTCCACGGGAGGTGCAATTCATACGAAGGACCCTTCGATGACCGACAAGCAGAGCGAGCGCGATCATCGCCAACTGCGCATCGACAAGGTGGGTGTCCGCAACCTGCGTTTTCCCGTTCAAATTCGGGACAAAGCACCGGAGTTGCAAAACACCGTGGCCACCATCGGCCTCTTCGTGGACTTGCCCGAGGAGTTCAAGGGCACCCACATGAGCCGCTTTGTCGAAGTCCTCAATGCCCACGGAGCGGTCATCCATGTGGAGAACATCCCCGAGATCCTCAAGGCCATGCAGACCCGATTGCATGCCCATGCGGCTCATCTGGAGATGCGGTTCCCTTTCTTTCTCACCAAAAAGGCGCCCGTCTCCGGCAAGGAAGGCGTGATGGACTATGAGGTGGGTTTTGATGCGGCCCTCGAGGGGGGGAAGCTGGATTTCATGCTCACCGTCAAAGCCAACGTCACCACGTTGTGCCCTTGTTCCAAGGCCATCAGTCAGTATGGGGCGCACAATCAGCGGGGCGAGGTGACCGTGCAAATTCGTTCCAGCAAGGTGATCTGGATCGAAGACCTCATTCGATGGATCGAGTCGTGCGGTTCCAGCGAAATGTACTCACTCCTGAAGCGGGTGGACGAAAAAGCCGTGACCGAGCGTGCTTACGAAAACCCCGTGTTTGTCGAAGATCTGGTTCGGAATGTCGCCCTGCGGCTCAATGAGCATCCGGACATCCTCTGGTACCAAGTGGAGGCGGAAAATCAGGAGAGTATCCACAATCACAACGCCTACGCCTGTATCCGCAAGGCCTGAGAAGCCGGTATTGCGGTGGGCTTTGTGGGGTAGATTACCTGAGGAGGAAAACCTCGGGCGGCTGACTCCAAAAACAAAAACGGCACCCATTGGGTGCCGTTTTTGTTGCTCACACACGGAGAACGCTCCGTGCTCTGATCATTCTGCAGACGTCTCTTCCGGGAATTTCGGTTCGCGGAGTGCTTTCAGTGCTGGAATGGTTCGGGAGGAACCAACCTTGCGCTGAAGTCCGGATCAGGCCTTCGGGGCGGCCGTCTTGGCGGCGGTGACCCGGTTGAGCTGCAGCTGAAGGCGGGAGGCCTTGCGGCTGGCGGTTTCACGCTTGATCACACCACCTTTGGCGGCGCGAGCATAAGCAGAGGTCGCCACGGAAAGAGCAGCCTTGGCTTCGTCCAACTTGCCGGCGGTCGCGAGTGCCAAGAACTTCTTCTCGAACGTCTTGACGCTCGACTTGACGGACTGGTTGCGCTCGGCCTTGCGGGCGTTGCTGCGGACGCGTTTCTCGGCTGACTTCGTATTCGGCATAATCGGTTCCTAGAAAAGGCGAACTTGATACGGTGTCTCTGCCTCCCTTGTCAACGGCTTGTTTGGTTATCGGATACTCGCATCCATGCGCGGCGCCCAGTGCATCGTGAGTTTCGCCTCCATGGGGCATCCGATCGCAGTTCATTTTGGCTTCGGGGATTCAAACGGGAAACGAAGCCTTCGACCCCCCAATCATTCCACCGGGAGGAATTCCACCGAGAGGAGTGGCTTTGGTGAAAAGTTTGAAAGGAATGGTTTTCGGGCTGCGAATCCATGAACAGCCACCCGGTGTCGGGTGAGTCAAAAACATCAATACCAACAAACAAATACCGTTATGAATACCATCCAAAACCTCACCCACTCCATCCTTCGCCGCTTCGCTCTGGCCGTCTGTGCCGTGGGTGTTCTTTCCTCGGCAATGGCCGCTCCACTCGCTGCCGCCGAATCCACGGCAGCCGTGGCCACCGGCAAGACCAGCGAAGCCCGCCGTATGTCCGCCCGCAAGTCGACCTATCCGTTCCGCGGTGAAGTCGCCGCCGTCGAGGGCAAGTCCATCGTGCTGGCCAAGAAGTCCGGCACTCGGCCGATCGAGGTGTCCGAAGAGAGCCTGATCGAACGCGAAGGCGCAGCGGTTCGCCTTGAAGACGTCAAACCCGGTGATTACCTGAGGGGCATGCTCCAGAAGACCGATGCCGGTGGCGAGGTTCTGGTTCGGGCCAGTGCGGGCGGCAAGTATGACAAGCCGCTTGCCAAGTCGGGTAAGTCCGCTGCGAAGACGGACAAGGCCGAACGCTGATACTCGGTGCGGCCATTTCCAGCGGACCGGTGTCCATCACTCGGACACCGGTCCGTTTCTCAGGAGACCGCGTGGTTTGGCGGGTCGGATTTGGCCAGTTGCTCCCGCAGTTCAGAGGCCTCTCGACCAATGGCCGCGAGTTGCTCCGGTGCGATGCGGGTCAAATTGCGGACTTGCAGGCTCATGCGGGGATTCTTTGCCAGGAGTGCTTGGTGCCGAGCGAGGAAGTCCCAATACAACGTGGTGAACGGGCAGGCCTTCGGGCCGGTGGCCTGGGCCGGGTCGAATCGGCAGCCCTGGCAGTAATTCGACATCCGTTGGATGTACTTTCCGGTGGCGATGTAGGGCTTCGAGGCCATCACGCCCCCGTCTGCATACTGCGACATGCCCAGCGTGTTGGGCAGCTCGACCCATTCCACGGCGTCCACATAGACTGCCAAGTACCAACCGTGGACTTCTTTGGGGTGCACGCCCACCAGCAGCGAAAAAAGCCCCGTGACCATGAGGCGTTGGATGTGGTGCGCGTAGCCCAGGTCGAGCGTTTGGCGGAGCGAGTGGTGCAGGCAGTTGAACTCGGTGTCGCCGGTCCAGAAAAACCGGGGCAGCGGTTGAAGGGCTCCCAAAGCGTTGCGCTCGAGGTAGCCCGGCATCGAATGCCAGTACACGCCCCGCACGTATTCCCGCCATCCGAGGATTTGCCGGATAAACCCTTCGGCGGCCGGCAGGGGCACTCGACCAGAGAGGTAGGCGTTTTCGGTCGCCTCCAGAACTGTCCGCGGGTGCAGCAGTTTGAGATTGAGCACGGCGCTGAGGCGGGAGTGGTAGAGCCACGGTTCTCCCGTCCACATGGCATCCTGCCAACGACCGAACTCCGGCAGTCGGTGAGCGATGAAATCGTCCAAGGTCGACTGGGCTTCGGCTGCGGTGAGCGGCCAGTCGAAGGCCGTCACGGAACCGGGGTGGGAGCTGAATCGCTCCTGGACCATCCCCAAGACTTCCTGGGTCAACGCATCCGGGGGAAACCGGCGCGGCGCGGGCACAAAACCGGGGCCTTGTTTCCCAAACGATTCCCGGTTTTCGGCGTCGTAGTTCCATTGGCCACCGGCCGGTTGATCTCCGTCCATCAGGAACCCGGTCCGTTGCCGCAGTTCGCGGTAGAAGAACTCCAATCGCAGTTGCTTGCGTCCGCGGGCGTGAGCGGCGAAGTCCTCGGGAGAACTGAAAAAATGCTGATCAGGTCGGGCCACCCAGGCGATGCCAGCGGCTCGGGCGACTCCCTGCAGTTGATCCTTCAATCGCCACTCTCCGGGATCCACCGCATGGACTTCTGCCGGACGCACTCGATCGAGCGTGAGGGCCAGTTGGCTTGCCAAGGTTTCCGCACCTTCGGCAAGTCCGAGGTCGGCTCTGTCACCGAAGCTCCAATGTGAACCTGAGACGTTCAGTTGCCGATAGGCTACCGGCCAACCCCGCTCGCGAAGTCGGTCGCGAAAGTGGCGCATGGCGGCCAGAAACATCGAAATCCGGCACTGGGAGTTCCAGACATGCGTGGCTTCGCCCGAGACCTCGGCCATCCAGATCCAGTCGAGCTCCGGATCGAAGCCCTCGAACACCGTGGAGTCGGCGTCCAACTGGTCCCCCAACACCACGATGAGGCGTCGGCAGGGGTGGACTGGGGTTGTTGAGGTCGTTGGCATTATCCGCCCGTCTGGAAATCGGTGGCGGTGGCGATCGATTCTTGCTCGTCGGCGACCTTGTTCAGTTCCGTGGCCCGGTCCCGCAGTTTTTTCACCACGTAGCGCCCCAGCGGCATGCGGAAGGGGGCCTGGCCGGAATGCACCATGGTCACGATGGCCTGAGCGGCTCGGGCCGGATCGCCGGGCTGTTTGCCGTCGATGACCTTCAAGAACTGGGCGAACTTGCCGGAACTGCGATCGTAATCGCTCAATCGCTGGGGAACCGGCTCCAGGGAACGGCCGATGAAGTCCGTCCGGAAGGGGCCCGGCTCGATCAAGGTGACCCGAATGCCCAAGCCGAGCGTTTCGGCTCGAAGGCTTTCAGACAACGCCTCCACGGCGGCCTTGGCTGCGCCATACACTCCGAATCCGGCGTAATTGGAAATGGCCGCCGCCGCACTCAGGTTGATGATATGTCCGGCGCGCTGGGCTCGGAGTCGGGGCAGCACGGCTCGGATGACATTCAACGTTCCGAAGAAGTTGGTCTCCATGCAGCGCCGGATTTGGTCGGGCTGGCATTCTTCGATGGCCCCGATCAATCCGTAGCCTGCGTTGTTGACCACCACATCCAAGGGGCCAAAGCGCTCGATGGCCGCATCAAGGGCGGCGTGGATTTGGTCTTCGTTGGTGATATCCAGAGCGAGCGCGAGGGCCTGCTCCGGAACGACGGCTGCGAGGGGCTCGATGGAGGAAATATTTCGAGCGGTCAGCACCACCCGGTCGCCTGCTTGGAGGGCTGCCTCGGCGATGGCGCGACCGAACCCGGAAGAACAGCCGGTGATGAACCAGGTTCGTGGACCGCCCGATGGATTGGAGCTCATAGACGGGTCATGCTAACCCCAGTCCCCAGTCCTGCAAACCGGCCTGCCCGCCGTCGGTCGTTTCGCACGACTTGGCGGTGCTTGCGGTTGTTCTCCGAGGACGCCTAACCTGACCGCATCGCCGTGGCCTTGTTGTGTTTTCATTCGAGTCGTTGGTCTCGTCCGCTCCTGTGCGGTTTGGCGTCGTTGGGCCTGGTCTCAGCGCCTCTGTCTGCGGCGGATTTCTGGGCCGATCATGTCGAGCCCATTCTCAAAGAGCATTGTGTCGAATGCCACAGCCCCACCCGCTCCAAGAGCCGGCTGGACCTCTCGACCTTTCAGAACGCCTTGCGCGGTGGTGACCGAGGGGCGGGGTTCGTTCCGGGCCGTCCGGAGGAGAGCAGCCTGTATTTGCTGCTCAAGCCGGGAGCCGACCCGCACATGCCGCCGAAGAAACAGCTTTCGGACGAGCAACTCGCCTTGATCCGCACCGGTATTGAAAAACTGGAGGCCAAGCCCGCCGCGGCCGCGTCCTCCGAATCGGCGTCGAATTCATCGACCTCATTGGCCACGGGCGCATCGGTAGTGCGCAAACCCGTGTGGGTGCCGCCGGCCGATATGGCCCCATCGGCGGTGATCGATGGATTTTTGGAGCGGGGTTGGAA
>Ga0255100_1000938_pt1 | contig 11043 bp, 5 predicted proteins | sample Colum_Colum_RepB_2_FD_188449 | JGI IMG/M metagenome (GOLD analysis project Ga0255100, IMG submission 188449) | Freshwater microbial communities from Columbia River, Oregon, United States - Colum_Colum_RepB_8d | ecosystem: Environmental > Aquatic > Freshwater > River | place: USA: Oregon...
CGACTACCCGAAGATCGAGGACGGCGTTCGTGGCATGGCCTTCATCGAAGCTGTGGTGGCTTCATCCAAGGCCAACGCGGCCTGGACAAAGATCAGCACCTGATCCATGCCGTGCGGTCTTCGGACCGCACCCCTTCTCAACGCCACCGGTGCACCGCTCGGACAGGCTCTCAGCGGGAACGCGCCGGTGGTGTTGTCGCGTTGGTGGGCAACGGAGCTTGGGCATTCAGCGGCTTTTTCGGCAGGGGCCGCAGGGCATTGCCCAACGGAACCGTGGCCGGAGTCGGTGTCGGAGCCAGAACGCTCCGAGCCGGAGCCCCTGCCCCTCCGGTTACGATCCGCGACGAAACCCAGGAGCGGTATCCCATCCAACCGGCCACCAAAACGGCGAGGCCGATCAAGATGGGGAACATCCACTGCCACCGGACTCGCGAAAGCCACAAGGTGATGAAATCCAGCGGACCTTTGCGCCGACCGGTCAAGGGCGGCGGGGCCGAGTAATCTTCCGACGCGCCCAATTCCGTCTCCAACTCGGACATGATCCGAGGAATATCGAGCCGCAACTCCTTGGCGTAGGTGCGGGTGAAGCCGCGGATATAGACCTGCGCACCGAAGGCGTCCCAGTCGCCCGACTCCAAGGCACGAATATGGTCGGTCTTGATGTTGGTCACATTGGCGACGTCATGGACGGTGCGTTCCTGACGCTCGCGCTCGGCCTTCAACTGTTCAGCAACACTGGGCACGCGGACTTGATACCTGTCGCCACAGACGCTCGGCAACCCTCGAAACAGCCGAATTCGATACCCGCTTCCCGATTTTCAGCGGTTTTCAGGAACCCCCTGCCCTGTCAGATTGCCGTCATGAAGCTCGATTCCCACCAACATTTCTGGAGGTACAGCGCGGCCGAATACCCATGGATTCCGGACGGTTCGCCGCTGCAGCGCGACTGGCTACCGGCAGACCTCGAACGATTGCACCGCTCACTGGGTTTCGATGGATCCATCGCAGTCCAGGCTCGCCAATCGCTGGCTGAATCGTGGTGGCTACTCGGGTTGGCCGATGCCGATCCGCGCGTCCGCGGAGTCGTTGGCTGGGTGGACCTTCAATCGGACCGACTGGAAGAAAGCCTCGCCCCGCTGGCCTCGCATCCCCGGTTTGTCGGCGTCCGCCATGTCGCTCAAGACGAACCCGATGAACGCTTCCTCGTACGGCCGTCGGTGCTGAAGGGCATGGGTCGCCTCCGTCAATTCGGGCTCACTTACGACATCCTCATCTATCCGAAGCAACTGCCGGCCGCCCTGGAACTCGTGACGCAATTCCCGGATCAACCGTTCGTTCTCGACCACATCGCCAAGCCGTTGATCCGGCAAGGGCTCATTGAACCCTGGGCCTCACAAATCCGCGAATTGGCACAACACCCCAACGTCTGCTGCAAGGTGTCTGGCATGGTCACCGAGGCGGATCACCAGAAGTGGCAATTCGGAGATTTCCGTCCGTACCTGGATGTGGTGTTCGAGGCCTTCAAGCCTGAGCGACTCATGTTTGGAAGCGACTGGCCGGTATGCCTGCTGGCTGGCAGCTACGAGCAAACCGAAGGGCTGGCTCGGGATTACGTGCGCCACCTCGGTCCCGAGCACGCCGCCGGCTTCTGGGGCGGCAACTGCGCCCGGTTCTACCTGAACGACTGACGCAAGCCCGACCCAACCTGACGGTCGAAAGAACGAAAGCCCCACCCGCGTGACGAACTCGGGTGGGGCTTTGGCTGAAGGGCGATGGCCGTGGATCGATCCGTCAAACGTGTGACGGAACCTCGAATCCCTTGCGATATTCGCGCGTGAGCATTTGGTTGGCTCGGTTGTTCCGGATGAAGCGCTCCGTCTTCACATCCATGCGCAGGGACTCACCGAGCACCAGCGGCTGGTTCTCCAAGTTGACTCCATTGGCGATGAGATGCTCGGACAACCGCGAGAAGGTCTCGGCAGCCTCCGGCTTGTCCTGCAACTGCTCGCGGATGGCCTCCGGAGCGAGCTTCTTGCCCAACAGATAGCTGATATTGCCCGTATGGCACAGAGCGCTGCTGAGATGCCCTTCCAGGATCTCGGCGTTGAGATCGCTGGACCGCCGACTCCGCACCGCCGCCACGAAATTGGCGTAATGATCCGCACTCTGCTTCCACGACTTGATCTCGCGGCCATTTTTGTCGAAGGCCTTCGCGCTCTCGTACGACGGGATGACCATGTGGCCGTTCTCGCAGTGAATGACCACGCCCACCTGGGCCCCGCGATAGTCGGGCATGCTCTTGGTCCAGCGGCCGTCCTGGAACTCCTTGGACTTGGGCAACCCACGCACCTCGAAGATCAACGGAGCGCTCTCGTACTGATGGTAGACGAACTGAGAATTGGGGGTGTCTCCGTTGTCTTGATAACCCAGACGACCGCCAACACTGAACACCTTCGGGCTCAAGGTGCTGACACCCAACGCCCAGCGCGCGATGTCCATCTGGTGGATGCCCTGATTTCCCAGGTCGCCATTGCCGGTGATGAACTGCCAGTGCCAATCGTAGTGCAACTTCGAGCGCATCAAGGGTTTCAGAGGCGACGGGCCGCACCACAAGTCATAGTTGATATGGTCCGGCACCTGCGTCGGCGCGGTCACATTTCCGATGCTCTGACGCGGCTTGTAGCACAGGCCGCGGGCTACTTGAATCTTCCCAAGATTGCCCTCGTGCAGCCAGGCGATGGCGTCGCGCAAACCCGGGTTGGATCGGCTTTGGGTGCCGGTTTGCACAATGCGGCCATACTTCCGGGCCGCCGCGACAATTTGGCGACCTTCCCACACGTTGTGGGAAACCGGCTTCTCCACATACACATCCTTGCCGGCCTGACAGGCCCAAGTGGCCAAGAGCGCATGCCAATGGTTCGGCGTGGCTGTGGAAATGGCGTCGATTTCACCGCTTTCGAGCAACTTGCGCACATCGGTGTAGGTCTGGACCTGGATGCCGTCCTTGGCGAGGTCGGCGCGCCCTTTCTCGAGCACATTGGAGTCCACGTCGCACAGAGCCACCAATCGCACACCCTTGATCTTCTTGAAGCCGGCGATGTGGTCGTTGCCCCGTGAGTTGAAACCCACCACCGCGATGCGGATGTCCTCATTGGCTCCGATCACACGCGATTTGGGCGTGAAACGGGCGGCAGGAGCGGTGGTGGTGGTGCAACCGGTGACGACCGCACCGGCGGCCAACGAGGTGGCGGTGAGGAATTGGCGACGATTCATGGTGAGGGAGGTGTGGTTTCCAGTTCGGCAGAGACATCAGTTCCCGAAGCGCTCGGGGTGTAAATCACCCGATACACCACTTCGGTATCGCAGCGTTGGAGGACCCAGCGCTCGACAAATCGGGAATAGCGCCGTTCTGAGGGAACGACGTAGGAGGAAGGAGTTCCGGATCCCGAGAAGGAAACCGACTCACTCCCACCGCGGGGATCGGCGACGGCCTCGGGCGCCTCCAAGAGGCGGGTTCCCAAGACACTCCGCGTCTTGCATTGCGGAGCCGCCTCCCGATCGCGAGCCATGACGATGGATTCGGCCTGGCGATACAAGGCCCCGGTGGCCAATGCCGTGCGTCCGCCCAAGTTCAGGATTTCTGGAGCGCTGCAACCGGCTGAGACGAGCGCCAACCACGCACCCAACCCTCCGGCCAAAACCGAGACGACTGCTCTCACCGATCACCTTTCTCGGCTGCATAGGAACGGTACAACGTGGACAACGGATTCGCCGCCGCGTCTCCCCGATGCAGGATCACCCGATATCGGAAGGTCAACGTCTTGCCGGCCTCGATAGCGAGGTTACCGCTTCCTGGCGGCTTCTTTTCAAAATCATGGATGCCGAAGGGATTGGCTGCGAACAAACCGTAATCGCGGACATGCCACCAGGTCGGATGCCGGGGATTGTTGGGATGATCGAAGATCGTGACCCCGTAGGTTCCGGTGCCCTGAGGGGTCGCCACAGGACCCGAATAATCACACCACTCGGCCCGCTTGCCCCAAGTATCGCCATCCTTCTGCCCTCGCGAATTGAGAATCGTCCCGCCCTTGGACTTGTCTGCACGCTTCAGGCGCATCGTCTCGGCCAGACGAATGGCGAAGGTACCCTCCTTGGTGTCGCCCAAGACCAACGTTCCGCCCACCGGACGAACGGTGATCTCGAAATCCAACTGACGAGCCTGAGCGGTCGGTGCATGGAACACCATCCGGCGCTCGTCTTCTGCCACCACGATCCCGGCTTTGGTCACCCAGCGGTTTCGCGAGCCCAACACCGCCTTCTGGTTCTCTCCGTGGCCTACGACACGGTGTTCGGTGAACGATTGATGCACGGTCGTCCCGGCTCCTGCAGCCTCGCTCCAAAAATCCGAGCCATTGGCCACGCCATGGGACCACCACAGCGCGTGGTGATGCGGATGATCCTTCTCTTCGCCCCCGACTTCCTCCTGCGGCCAACGCCGGGTCATGTGCACCCCATCCGGACCCAGCAGCGGGTAAAGGAACGGCCGGGACACGTTCCGGAAATGGTATTCGGACACCAACGACGAACCGTAGGCAATGCGCACCACCCCATTGGTTTCCACCACAGAAAAACCGCTGCTGGGGCTGGAGCGCCGGATCGCCTGACATCCGCAGAGCGCCCAGACCAACAAAGCCAACGCCGTCGTTTTCAATCCAGGGGAATGCACGCCCACATTTATTCCCGTGCGCGATACCGGAGCAACCGTGAAATCACCGTGAAATCGCCTTCGAAACTATCGGCCTCGAGTATTCCGCTGCAGCTTCACTTCGAACGATACCGCAAGGTGGTGTTTGACAGATGCCTCTGCGTCAGCGATCCCAAGCGGGTCAGTTTATGGGGGGGCGTACCGGTTTCGACTAGGTGATCCTGCCCGAGATGGCATGCCGAGGATGATTCGTTGGCCTCGTAAATCACCGGATCAAAAACACAACTGCTAACGAAGAGTTGGCTCTCGCGGCCTAATCGGCCCGACGTTTCGCCCTGAACACCTGCTACGGGGACGAAACGCTATTAGCAGGCATGACCGCCGGCGGAGTCTGCGCGTCGGTGGTCGAGAAACTTCATGCGGGCTGGGAACTGTCGGTCTCCGTCAGCCGGTCACGATCGTTCCAAGATTAAATGGCTGACTAAGCATGTAGTCGTTTCGGGTTGAATGGCTTAGGACGCGGGTTCAATTCCCGCCGCCTCCACCATCTTTTGTTGGGGTTTTTGAAGGTCGGTTGATTGTTGATGTCAAAAGCCGCGTGAGCACTCGCGAGCGGGTGGCGAGTTAGCCACATTTTTGTCGGCGTATATCTTCCAGTTTGAAGTGGCTGGTTTTCATTCGCCCATCTCTGGCTGGTTTTGACCGCCCGCTGACATCATCCACCTCCGGCAGCCTGCTGATCATCTCTTCTGTCGCGTATCTGTTGCACTTCATGGTCTCGTCCAAAAAACGACCCCGCTCCTCACCCATTAAAATCAGCAGTCGTGGAACGTGCAGTCGCACCATGCGCTTTCAACTTAGAAACTCCTGACGCCGGCCAGCCAGGGTCAATGGACGTCCCAGTCGGACACCACGGCCCTTGGCAGCCCGAAGACCAGCGTTGAATCGCTCTCGGATCAGGCTGCGCTCGAATTCAGCCACCGCCATGAGGACGCCCAGTTAAAGCCGTCCCATACTGGGTTGTCGTCGCGGGCGTTGATACCTTGGGAGGTGCAGATCAGCGAGACTCCAAGCCGTTGCAGCTCGTCGAGGATCAGGGCCAGGTGGGTCAGTGAACGCCCCAGTCGGTCCAGCTTTTAAACGACCAATTTGCCCACTTTTCCGGCCCGGATCTCTCTCATCATGGCGTCGAGTTGTGGCTGGGTCACTTTTGCTCCGGACTCATGCTCGACGAAGATCCGGACTTTCGAGTAGCCTTTCGCCTAACAAAACGCCCTCAACTCCTCGGTTTGGGAATCGGTCCTTGGGTCGGCGGTGAATGCCCTGACTTCGGGAGCTGTCGCTCAGGCGGTTACGAACCATTTGTATTGTGAACAGGCTCGTCGAACACCGCCAAGTGGGCCCGGACAGCGCTGTTTCAGGGCGCCCGGCTGGGGTCATTGGTGAACAGGTTGCCGGCTTAAGCACTCAACGCGTCGGCCGCAACCGAGGCGGACGACTGGGCTCAGCGGTTTCCAATTTCAACTAGCATGCCCCCTCAGAACCCTGCCCCAGAATTCTCGGCCGATGCCCCAAGTGCAGCCGGTGCTGCCCTCAGGGAGGACGCCATCGAATATGGGTTCATCGGCAAGCTCCAAGGGCTCAAATACACCTACCGGCGCGACATTTCAGACCGCGCTTCGCTGGAGAACAACTTCCGCGAGAAGTTCGAGGCCCTGAACCGCGTGCGCCTCACAGACGCCGAGTTCGCACGCCTCCTGGATGAAATCGTCACCCCAGATGTCTTCGCCGCATCCAAGACCCTGCGCAGCATCAATGCCTTCACCCGCGATGACGGCACGCCACTGAACTACTCCTTGGTCAACCTCAAGGACTGGTGCAAAAACCACTTCGAAGTCGTCAATCAGCTCCGGATCAACACCGACAACAGCCACCACCGGTACGATGTGCTGCTGCTCATCAACGGTGTGCCTTGTGCGCAAATTGAGCTGAAGACCCTGGGCGTAAACCCCCGCCGGGCGATGGAGCAAATCGTCGAGTACAAGAACGACCCCGGCAACGGCTACACCAAGACGCTGCTCTGCTTCATGCAGCTCTTCATCGTGAGCAATCGCGACCGCACGTACTACTTCGCGAACAACAACGCCCGCCACTTTGCCTTCAATGCCGACGAGCGTTTCCTGCCCGTCTATGAGTTCGCCGACGAGGCCAATCGCAAGATCACCCACCTCGATCATTTCGCTGAGATTTTCCTGAAGAAGTGCGACCTCGGTCGCACCATCAGCCGCTACATGGTGCTGCTCGCCGGTGAGCAGAAGCTCATGATCATGCGGCCCTACCAGGTCTATGCCGTCCAGCACCTGGTGAAGTGCATCGAAGACGACAACGGCAACGGCTTCATCTGGCACACCACCGGCAGCGGCAAGACGCTCACCTCCTTCAAGGCCTCCACCCTGCTCAAGGAAAACGACCACATCCACAAGTGCGTCTTCGTGGTGGACCGCAAAGACCTCGACCGCCAGACGCGCGAGGAGTTCAACAAGTTCCAGGAAGGCTGCGTCGAAGAAAACACCAACACCGCCGCCCTCGTCCGCCGCCTGCTCTCCGAGGACTACGCCGACAAGGTCATCGTCACCACCATCCAGAAGCTCGGCCTCGCACTCGATGAAACGAGCAAGCGCAACCAGCAGCGGAAGAAGAACGACCAGCCCACCTACAAGGAGATGCTCGCCCCGCTGAGCGACAAGCGCATGGTACTCATCTTCGACGAGTGCCACCGCTCGCAGTTCGGCGAGAACCACAAGGCGATCAAGGAGTTCTTCCCTCGGGCGCAGCTCTTCGGCTTCACCGGCACGCCCATCTTTGAGGCCAATGCCTCCCTTCAGAAAATCGAGGACACCACCGCCTCGATGCGCACCACGTCGGACCTGTTCCAGAAGCAGCTCCACGCCTACACCATCACGCACGCCATCGAAGACGGGAACGTCCTGCGCTTCCACATCGACTACTTCAAGCCCGAGGGGAAGAACCCGCCCAAGCCCGGTGAGGCCATCGCCAAACGCGCCGTCATCGGAGCCATCCTCTCCAAGCACGATGCGGCCACCGGCGGACGCCGCTTCAACGCCATCCTCGCCACCGCGTCCATCAATGACGCCATCGAATACCACACACTGTTCAAGACGATGCAGGCGGAGAAACAAGCCGCCGATCCCGACTTCCAGACGCTGAACATCGCCTGCGTGTTCTCACCGCCGGCCGAGGGGGATCCCGATGTGAAGCAAATCCAGGAAGACCTTCCCCAGGAGCAAGCCGACAACGAGGAAGACCCCGAGGGCAAGAAGGCCGCACTCAAGGGCATCCTCGCCGACTACAACGTGCGCTACGGCACCAATCACCGGCTCAGCGAGTTCGACCTCTACTACCAGGACGTTCAGACGCGCATCAAAAACCAGCAGTGGCCCAACGCCGACCATCCGGCGGCGCAGAAAATCGACATCACCATCGTGGTGGACATGTTGCTCACCGGGTTTGATTCCAAGTTCCTGAACACGCTCTACGTGGACAAGAACCTCAAGCACCACGGCTTGATCCAGGCCTTCTCCCGCACCAACCGCGTGCTCAACGGCACCAAGCCCTACGGCAACATCCTCGACTTCCGTCAGCAGCAAGATGCCGTGGATGCCGCCATCGCCCTGTTCAGCGGCGAGAAGACGGCCGAACAGGCCCGGGAAATCTGGCTCGTGGACAAGGCCCCGGTGGTCATCGAGAAGCTGGAAACCGCCGTTCAGAAGCTCGACAGCTTCATGAAGTCGCAGGGCCTCGACTGCACGCCTTCCGACGTGGCGAACCTGAAGGGCGATGCCGCCAAGGCCGCCTTCATTACCCACTTCAAGGAAGTCCAACGACTCAAGACGCAGCTCGACCAATACACCGACCTCACCGAGGAGAACAAAGCCACCATCGATGCAGTGCTGCCGGAGGAAAACTTGCGCGGCTTCAAAGGCCAGTACCTCGAGACGGCCAAGAAGCTCAAAGAACAGCAGGGCAAGACCGGCGGCAACGACGACGCCACCGAAAACCCCGTGGACCAGATCGACTTCGAGTTCGTCCTCTTTGCCTCCGCCGTCATCGATTACGACTACATCATGGGCCTCATCGCCCGCTACTCGGCCAAAGGGCCGGGCAAGTCCAAGATGACCCGCGAGGAACTCATCGGCCTCATCAGCGCCGATGCCAAGTTCATCCACGAGCGCGACGACATCGCCGAATACATCGGCACGCTCCAGGCGGGCGAGGGCCTGAGCGAAACCGCCATCCGCGAGGGCTACACCCGCTTCCAAGCTGAGAAGAACGCCAAGCAACTGGCTGCCATCGCCGCACGGCATGGCCTGGCCACCGACGCCCTACAAACCTTCGTCGACGGCATCCTCGACCGCATGATCTTCGATGGAGAACGATTGAGCGACCTCATGGCCCCGCTCGACCTCGGCTGGCGCGCCCGCACCCAGGCCGAACTCGCCCTCATGGAAGACATCCACCCCTACCTGACCCAACGCGCCGGTGGCCGCGACATCTCAGGACTTTCGGCTTACGAATCATGACGCGACCGATTTCAATTACGACGAATTCGCCACATTTAGAGGTCTCGAATTCGAGAGGTTTAGAATCTTGTCCCCAGCCCCAACCGCGTGCCCTGCACCCGATGCGGAGGTCGCGGGCTCCCGCGAGACGATATTCTCCTCAGCCCCAACAGGGCGCCAAGCACCAGCCGAGGGCAACGTCCTTGGGTTACGTCCGCCCCCCACATCAGCAAGCCCTGAAGGGGCGATCCCTTCCCCCACACCCATGAGCAAAAGGAAAACCGCTTCTCCCGCTTCCAACACCTACCGGGGCTTGCTCGATGATCTCTCTGCAATCATCGCCCCGCTCCACGCACTCCACCGGCAAGGGGTCGAGGCTCACGCGCCCTCCGTCCGGGAAATTCTCCGCTGCCGTAGCCGCGATGCCCACTTGATCGAGCGCACGCTCGATCACCTTCTGGACCACGCCTGCATTCCGCAGGGGCTCGCCCTCTTTAAATCGCTCTGCCGCCATTACTGGGAAATCAATCCCCAAGCCACCGCCAGCTACATCAACGTCTACCGCGAGATGTGGGATTCCGATGAACGAGAAACCCATGAGACCGAACACCTGGCGAACGACCAAGAGGCGAAGTTACGAGACGCCAAATCCCCCGCATCCTCTCCAGCCCCAAAGGGGCGCCATATACCAGCCCAGCGCAACGCCCTGGGACAATGTCCCGCCCCTACATCAGCAAGCCCCAAGGGGGCTCCCCATTCCCGGCGCCCATGAGCAGTAAGCCCGAAACCCACCGCATCGAGCACAAGCGTGAACTCACGCCCGAGCTCGACCTGGAGAAAGAAGTCATCGCCTTTCTGAACACCCCCGAGGGCGGGCTGATTTTTATTGGTATTGATAAGTCCGGCCAACCCGTCGGCGTCGCTGACTTGGACGGCGATATGCTCAAAATCAAAGACCGCATCAAAAACAACATCACCCCTTCTGCGATGGGCTTGTTCGATGTGGTGGATGAAGCGCAGGGAGGCACGACCTGTATCAAAATCATCGTCGCCGGTGGCAGCGAGAAACCCTATTTCAAAAAGAAATACGGCATGACGGAGCGCGGCTGTTTCCTTCGTATCGGCACCGCCGCCGAGCCCATGCCTGCGGCCCTGATCGAGCGGCTCTTCGCCTCCCGTACGCGCAACTCCATCGGCAAAATCAAATCCCACCGTCAGGAACTCAGCTTCGAGCAGCTCCGCATCTACTACGAAGAAAAGCGCAAGCCCCTCAACCGCCAGTTTCGCACCAACCTAGAACTCACCACCGAAGACGGCGCCCTCAACTACGCGGCCTATCTCCTCGCCGATGAAAATGGCCTCTCCATCCAGGTGGCCAAATACCGGGGCAAAGACCGCGTCCATCTGATCGAAAGCAACGAATACGGCTACTGCTCGCTCATCAAGGCCACCAAAAGCGTGCTCGATAAGCTCGATCTAGAAAACAGAACCTCCTCCACCATCACCGCCAAAGGCCGCACCGATGTCCGCCTCTGGAGTCCCATCGCCCTGCGCGAGGCAGTCATCAACGCCATCGTGCACAACGACTATACCCGTGAGGTGCCACCCAAGTTCGAAATCTTTTCCGACCGCATCGAGATCAGCTCCGCCGGCACCCTGCCCGAGGGCCTCACCCAAGCCGAGTTCTTCGAGGGCTACTCCATTCCCCGTAACAAGGAGTTGATGCGCATCTTTAAAGATCTGGAACTAGTCGAGCAC
>Ga0255100_1000939_pt1 | contig 11041 bp, 6 predicted proteins | sample Colum_Colum_RepB_2_FD_188449 | JGI IMG/M metagenome (GOLD analysis project Ga0255100, IMG submission 188449) | Freshwater microbial communities from Columbia River, Oregon, United States - Colum_Colum_RepB_8d | ecosystem: Environmental > Aquatic > Freshwater > River | place: USA: Oregon...
CAATAGGCCCCCTCCCCTGACACGAAATACCACCAGCGCACCAGTGCTGCCCGCCGGGCAACCCTCTCCAGACTGTCAACTGAGGACACTCCATGATCACTCTCGACCTCGACCTGACCCAAGCACCAACGGATTCCGAGCTTGACCTGCTGCGTACCACTGGCCGCGTGCTGGCGGAACGGGCAACCCTGACCAAGATAACCTCCATCACGCTCGCCAGGTACTTCTCGGGCTCCGATTCCCGCCTGGGCTTCGGCGGGGTGTTGTGGCCCGCCCCTGCGTTGGCCCCTGAGGAGCAACCATCGCCCGAGGAAACCGAGGCACAGTCAGCAGCGCAGGCCCGCTGCGGCATCACAAGCGCCCACGCCGACCTGCCGGGCGGTGCTAATCACCCCATACCCGACTCCCTGGTGCCATACATGCACGCCTGGCCCGACAGAATTGCACTAACGGTCCGTGCCCTCGAGGTGTACCTGCGGCAGCTCTACCGCTGGGAGGAGCTACAAGCAGACATTGCACGCGCATCGGCTGCCGATTCCACGGGACGGCGCTGGAGTTACCGCGACCAGTCCGAGTTCGGACTTCCTCAGCAGGACCGCTTGACGCAATCAGACGTCGAGGCTGCGAGGGAGCACGCCGTTGCAGCATTCGCACCACTGCTTTGGGCCGGCGCGGACAAGCCCGTTTGGGAGTACCTATGCACCCGTGCGGCTTTCAACGTCGCCTACTCTGATTCCGACTTGGTACGGGCGGCTGCGCCCCATGGCGGGGCTGCGAGCCTGTCGGCGTAACGACGGCACCTACTCCCCTGCGTGACGCGTCCCGAGGGCTCTGAGGGGGTTGTGTGGGCACCGACGATAGCAGCGACGGCTCTTGGAGGCACCCGGGGTACGATGCGCTATAGCAGTCACCAGTGGCTTCTCTTCGGGCCATATAAGGCCTCGAGCCCGTCTGCGGTTGATTCGCCGGAGTGTCTTAGCACCCAACGTTCTGGTTGCACAGTAATCGACTAAAATGTATTCCCTGTAGCACCGCCTCTGCCTTAGTAAGGCAGCAATAGTAATCCAGATACTTTCAGCGTATGCGACGACAGACACGCCGAGTATAATGCGTGTACACTTCCAACGCTTAATCGCTTAGGCTCGGTAGCACGCTCTTCAATACTACGTAGCGCTCTCTTCGAGAAGCAGCGGTACTCCGAATTACAAAAATTACCGAAATACCCAGACAGAGCAACAGAATGGAGTTTGGCTCACTTAACTCCATGATAACAAATGAATGACCACCATAAGAAACTATAGCGCTTTCAGTTGGAACGAGAATGTTTGAGCCCACATACGACCACAACGTTGACAGGCCTTGGAAATCAGGAATTTGATCTGTCCGTAAGAAATTCGACACCGAATTCTGAAGATGAAAATCTACAAACTTCAGGTTTGCCGCGATATCGAATGGTGCAAATGTTACATCCATCCCATAAGTTGAGGGGCCTGAATTCGATCCATATGACGAAATAAAGAAATATGAACCGAACAAGAACTGTTCATTTTTTCCGCCATAATTAAATTGCCCTGTGAGACGAAAGCGAGAAGTAGTTTCATCAGTTACTGCGTTATAATTATATTGATAAGGCGTACTTTCCAAATTAATAATTCCAGACAATGTTTGAGCAGACCATATAACTCTGGTCGAATTAATCTGTGTATCTACAGGGTAAGTCTGAGAATGAAAAGAAAAAAGCGCGGCCTGAACCGGGAAGGCGAAAGTCATTAGTAAAATTACTGTGAGTTTGATCAATTTTTTCATAACCAAGGCCTGAAATTAATGTTCATTACAACGATGACTTTTTTGGCAGAGATTCGATCTTTAACTTACTGACAAGCTGAGGCGATCTTTAAACCTAAAACCTTCAAACCGATGGCCAACGCATAGCAAATTGCAGGCCATCATTTGTGACTAATTGAAATTCCTTTCCTTACTAATACTTTCGGGTTAGTCAGTTGCTCGCGGGTTGTTAAATTTTTCGACAACTGACAGTGGTAATCTGGCCCGCCCGATGCCCTTAGTGCAAGAGGCTATGCCCTGATCACTGGCCTGATCCATAGGGCTCTCTGAGGCACTAATCGTATCGGCAAGTTGGTCGACGCTTGCAAACTGAGTTGTTCAGGTTCGAACATTTAAACCAACCAGCCCCCTCGACAACCGGACCGGTTCACCCTCTAGTATTCGGCTCACCAGCGCCGCTGCCCAGTCAACCCATCGCCCGTAACCCCAGATGACGCCCCAATCCCTTTCCTCCTTCATCTGGTCCGTGGCGGACCTACTGCGCGGTAACTTCAAGCAATCTGAGTACGGGCGAGTCATCCTGCCGTTCACCATCCTGCGGCGGCTCGACTGTGTGTTGGGAGAAACCAAGCAGGACGTGCTGGCCGAGCATGTGGCCAAGTCTAAGGCGGGGCTTAATCCTGACCAGTTCCTGTTGCGCAAGGCCGGACAGAGCTTTTACAACATCTGCCCGCTGGATCTCACCAGACTGCTGGGCGATCAGGACAACATCCGGCAGAACCTTTATGCCTACATCCAGGGCTTTTCTTCGTCCGCCCGCGACATCTTCGAGCGCTTCGATTTCTACTCCCAGATCGAACGCCTAGCCAAGGATGACCTGCTGTATCTGGTAACCGAGAAGTTTGCCAACATCGACCTGCACCCCCGTGCGGTGGACAACGCCAGCATGGGCATGGTGTTTGAAGAGCTCATTCGCAAATTCGCCGAGATCTCGAATGAGACGGCAGGTGAGCACTTCACGCCCCGTGAGGTGATCCGCCTGATGGTGAACCTGCTATTCATCGAGGATGACGACGTTCTCACTTCTGGAAATGCCGTGGTGCGAACGATTTATGACCCCACGGCAGGCACTGGCGGCATGCTCTCGGTGGCCGGCGAGCACCTTCAGGAGCACAACCCGCAGGCCCGGCTGACCATGTTCGGGCAGGAGCTCAACGACGAGTCGTACGCGATCTGCAAGGCCGACATGCTCATCAAGGGGCAGGACGTGGCCAATATCGTGCCGGGCAATACCCTGAGCGACGACGGGCACTCGCAGCGGCGCTTTGACTACATGCTCTCCAACCCACCCTTCGGTGTGGAATGGAAAAAGGTTGAAAAGCAGGTCCGGCAAGAGCACGAACAAAAAGGCTTCAATGGCCGCTTCGGCCCCGGCCTGCCTCGCGTGAGCGACGGCTCCATGCTGTTTCTGATGCACCTCATCAGCAAGATGCGTCCTGCTGTAGACGGCGGCAGCCGACTCGGGATCGTACTGAATGGCTCACCGCTCTTTACCGGCGGCGCGGGCAGTGGCGAGAGCGAGATCCGCCGCTATGTGCTCGAGAACGACTTGGTGGAGGCCATTATCGGGCTGCCCACCGACATGTTTTACAACACCGGCATTTCCACCTATGTGTGGATCCTGTCCAACCGCAAGGTAGATGACCGCAAAGGCTGGGTACAGCTGATTGATGCCAGCAGCTTCTGGCAGAAGATGCGCAAGAGTCTGGGTAGCAAGCGCAAGGAGATAAGCGACGAGCACATCGGCACCGTCACGCGACTGTTCGGTGAGTTCACCGAAGCGGAATCGATCACCGTGATCGACGCAGCCGGCCAGACCATCGGTTCGCCCCAGCTCGTTACCAATACCGACCCCGTCCCAGCAGCTCCCGAAGGCGGCAGGCTCAAGCGAGTGCCTATCGCCCGCATCTTCCGCAACGAGGACTTTGGGTACACCACGATCACGGTCGAGCGCCCCCTGCGAGATGAGACCGGCAAGGTTGTGCTGGGAGAGCGAGGCAAGCAAAAGGGCAAGCCCCAGCCCGACAGCGCCCTGCGCGACACCGAGAACGTGCCGCTTGGCGAGGACATTGACGCTTACTTCAAGCGCGAGGTACTGCCGCATGCGCCCGATGCGTGGATCGATGCAGAAAAGAGCAAGGTCGGCTACGAGATCCCGTTCAACCGGCACTTCTACGTCTTTGAGCCACCACGCAGCCTGCAGGCAATCGACGAAGAGTTGAAGGCCGTATCCAGTCGCATCATGGCGATGCTGGGGGAGTTGGCGGAATGAAGTTGCCGAGGTACGAGGAGTACAAGGACAGCGGAGTCGAGTGGCTGGGTAACGTTCCAGCACATTGGAATACGCGGCGCCTTGGCTTTTTCTTTGAGGAACGCCGCGAGAAAGTCAGCGATAAAGAGTTTGCCCCGCTGTCTGTCACCAAGATTGGCATCGTTCCACAGCTGCAAACGGCGGCAAAGACTGACGACGGGGACAACCGAAAGAAAGTGGTCGCAGGCGACTTCGTCATCAATAGTCGGTCTGATCGGAAAGGCTCAGCAGGAACAGCCTATCAGGATGGGTCGGTCTCACTTATCAACACCGTCCTCCGGCCGATAGAGGGCATTTCCAACCAGTTTGCGCACTATCTTCTACGCAGCACGCCTTTTCAAGAAGAGTTTTATCGCTTCGGAAAAGGTATCGTCGCGGACCTTTGGAGCACCAACTATTCCGAGATGCGAAACATCGTGCTGGCGACCCCCGATGTTGGTGAGCAAACCGCCATCGCAGCCTTCCTCGACCACGAAACCGCCAAGATCGATGCCCTGATTGTCGAGCAAGAAAAACTCATCGCCCTGCTGGCCGAGAAGCGTCAGGCCACCATCTCGCATGCCGTCACCCGCGGCCTCAACCCCGATGCGCCGATGAAGGACTCCGGTGTGGAGTGGCTGGGGGAGGTGCCGGCGTATTGGGACGTGCGCAAGATCAACTCTCTTAGCAACAAAATAACTAACGGCTATGTTGGGCCTACCCGGGACATCCTCGTTGACGTGGGCGTTCGCTACCTTCAGTCGCTCCACATCAAAGGAAATCGCATCAAGTTCGATGCGCCGTATTTCGTCGCGGAAAAATGGAGCAATGAGCACAAGAAGTCGATTCTTCAGACAGGCGACCTGCTGATTGTTCAGACGGGTGACATTGGTCAGGCGGCAGTCGTAACCGATGAATTCGCTGGATGCAATTGCCACGCATTGATAATCGTTTCGCCGGTAGGAGATGTCGTTTTGGGTGAATACCTCGGCTGGGTTTTCAACTCAAGCTATGGGAAGAACACTCTGCTGGCCATCCAGACGGGTGCGCTGCACCCCCACCTGAACTGCGGCAATGTCAAGGAGGTAGCTGTGCCGTTGCCACCGATACTTGAACAATCAAGGATTGTTGAACACTGCGTTTTGGCAACCTCCTCCTTTGATGAACTCATGTCGTTGGCGGAAGAGGCAATTGGACTCCTCAAAGAACGCCGCTCCGCCCTTATCGCAGCTGCAGTCACCGGCCAGATCGATGTGCGTGGGTTTGTGAAAGAGACAGCCGAGTGACGCACACCCTTACCGCTAAGGAACAGTCGCTGGCCAAGATCTTCAGCGACGACTACGTCTTTTCCATCCCGGGCTATCAGCGGCCCTACTCATGGGGCACGGAGCAGGCGGACGAACTGATGGGCGACCTGCTCGCGGCGCTAGCAACGGCCCCCTCGCAACTCGCTGATGCACCCCCGTACTTTCTTGGCAGCATCGTGTTGATCAAGGCTGAGGCGGTGCCTCATGCCACCGTGGTCGATGGTCAACAACGCCTGACGACTCTCACCCTGCTGCTGTCGGCCATTCGGGCTGCTGTGCAAAGTGACGAGCTGCAAAAAGACATCACCGGCTGCATTTACGAGCGCGGCAGCCTGGTCAAGGGAACAGAGGCTCGGTATCGCCTGTCGCTGCGAGAGCGCGACCGCGAGTTCTTCAGGGTGCACGTCCAGCACGAAGATGGCCTGCCCAAGCTCTTGAACATCAATACCGCACTGCCCGATGCGCAATCCCGGATGCAAGCCAATGCAAGGCTGTTCGCGGAGCGGCTCAGCGTATTGACGCAAGACGAGCTGGTGAGGCTGGTTCAGTTCGTCATCACGCGCTGCTATCTCGTGACCGTGGCTACGCCAGATCTGGATTCGGCCTATCGGATCTTCGGGGTTCTGAACAGCCGGGGCCTCGATCTGAGTGCAACCGATATCCTGAAGGCCGAGATCGTCGGCGGAATTGAGCGGTCCCATCGTGACCACTACACCCAGAAATGGGAAGACGAGGAAGAAGGTCTGGGCCGGGAGTCATTCGGCGAGCTCTTCAGCCACATGCGGATGGTCTACCGCAAGGCAAAGCCGCAGGGCACCCTGCTCAAGGAGTTCAAGGAGCATGTCAAGCCTCTGGATGCTCCCGCCAAATTCATCGATGATCTGCTGTTGCCGATGTCCGCAGCCTACCGGGAGATCAGTGAAGCCGCGTACGCGAGCGTGACGCACGCTGAGGTGGTGAACAGCCGTCTGCAGTGGATCAACCGGATTGAGTTCAAGGACTGGGTGCCGCCAGCACTTGCCTTCGTCGTGCGACACCGCAATGAGCCGCAGGCCATGGCCGACTTTTTCGGCGAACTCGAGCGGCTGACCTATTCCATGCTGGTGCGTAAGGCCGGCGTCAATGAGCGGATGGAGCGGTTTGCAAGGCTCACCAGTGCGGTCGAACATGAGCAGGCACTTCTGGACCCGGAATCTCCCTTGCAGCTGACGGCAAAGGAACAGTTTGAGGTGTATCAGGCGCTGGACGGCCCTCTTTATGCCACTCACTCGCCCAGGGCACTGGCTGTTCTGTTGTTGCGCTTGGATGCGCTTGTGGGCGACGCCTCGGCCAGCTATCAGCACGAAACCGTCACCGTTGAACATGTGCTGCCGCAGCAAGCTGCGCCAGCGAGCGAATGGGTGTCCTGGATTCCCGATGCAGGGGCGCGTGCGCACTGGGTTCACCGACTCGGCAATTTGGCTCTGCTGAGCCGTAAGAAGAACAGCGCTGCGAGTAATTACGACTTCGACACCAAGAAGGCGGCCTACTTCACCCGTAACGGCACCTGCCCTTTCCCGCTCACCACCCAGGTACTGAGTGACGCCATGTGGACGGTGGATGTGCTGGAACAGCGTCAGCAGCACCTGCTGGGTCGATTGGAGGCGCATTGGCGTCTTCAGGACCGAGAGGACCCGGCGCAGTCCGCGACGGCGTGGATGTCCAAGTTGCCTCAGGCAGGCGATGACCTCGTGTTCGAAATTCAGGGTGCCCGGCATGGCCTGAGTGCAAAGGCCCGTGAGACAGGTCAGACCTTCAGAGTGCTCGCTGGCTCGATGGCCAGACAGGAGTGGATCGGCAAGGAATCCGGCTATCAGCAGTTGCGTGCGGATCTGGTGGCGGCGGGCAAGATCGTGGCTTCAGGCGATGGGCCGTGGATGGTGTTTGCCGACGACGTTGATTTCTCGAGCCCGAGTGCGGCTTCAGCGGTGGTTCTGGGCAGGCCGGACAACGGGCGGACGAGCTGGCGACTCTTGGGCACCACGATCACCTATGCCGCGTGGCAGGAGCAGCTCCCCGTGTCGGAGCAACTAAGTGGAGAGGCTGAAGCCTGAAAGCCATGGCGTCATTGCACAAGGAAGTCTTTTTCGAGGATGAGATCTGCCAACAGATGGCCCAAGGGGGCTGGCTCTACGCGGCGGACGCGGCGGCTCAGTTCAATACTGCCTGCGGCCTGTTCCTGCCAGACCTGCTCGACTGGCTGAGTGCTTCGCAGCCCGACACCCTGCAACGGCTCAAGAAGACCCACGGACCGCAATTGGAAAAGGTGCTGTCAGACCGCATCCGCAAGAGCCTGAATGAGCGCGGCACCTTGGAGGTGCTGCGCCGTGGCGTGGAAATGCTGGGGTTGAAAGAACCGTTGCAGCTGGCTCAGTTCAAGCCTGCGCTGGGGCTGAATCCGGCCATTCAGACCCGCTATGAGGCGAACCGGCTTCGCGTGCTACGACAGGTGCACCACTCTCCCAATCGACCCAAAGATGCACTGGATCTGGTGCTGTGCCTGAACGGCGTACCCGTGGCCACGGCGGAGCTGAAATCCAACTTCACCCAAAGCGTTCATGACGCGGTCGACCAGTACCGTTTTGATCGTCACCCCTCGCCCAAGGGCGGAGTACAGGAGCCCGTTCTAGCCTTCCCCGGCGGAGCGCTGGTGCACTTTGCAGTGAGTCAGAGCGAGGTGATGATGACCACCCGCCTGGCCGGCCCGGCCACGCACTTTCTGCCCTTCAACCGAGGCAACCAGGGCGGCGCGGGTAATGCACCCAACCCGGAAGGATTTGCCACGGCCTACCTCTGGGAAGAGGTCTGGGGGCGGGACTGCTGGTTGGACATCCTGCACCGCTATCTGGTGGGCAAGCGCGACGACAAGAAGCAACTCAAAGCAGTGATTTTCCCCCGGTATCACCAGCTGGACGCGACTCGCAAACTGGTGGCCGATGTACTCGCCAACGGACCGGGGCAGCGTTACCTCATTCAGCATTCGGCCGGATCAGGCAAGACCAACTCTATTGCGTGGACAGCGCACTTTCTGGCTGATCTGCATGACGAGCAGAAGAACAAGCTCTTCGATAGCGTGCTGGTGGTCAGCGACCGCAACGTGCTGGACACGCAGCTGCAGGAAGCTATCTTCGACTTCGAGCGCACCACTGGAGTGGTGGCCACGATCACCAATGACTCGGGCAGCAAGAGCGCGCAACTTGGGCAGGCCCTGAAAGACGGCAAAAAGATCATCGTCTGCACCATTCAGACCTTCCCCTTCGCACTGCAGGCCGTGCAAGAACTGGCGGCGACCCAAGGCAAGCGCTTTGCAGTAATCGCTGATGAAGCCCATAGCTCGCAAACCGGCGAAGCGGCAGCCAAGCTCAAGCAGTTGTTGTCAGCCGAAGAGTGGTCGGCCTTGCAAGACGGCGGCGAGGTGGATACCGAGGCGCTCTTGGCTGCTCAGATGGAGGCCAAGGCCGATACCAAGGGGCTCACGTACATCGCCTTCACCGCTACGCCCAAGACAAAGACTTTGGAGCTCTTCGGTCGGCCAGGCCCTGACGGGCTGCCCCAGCCCTTCCATGTGTATGCCATGCGCCAGGCCATCGAAGAGGGCTTCATTCTCGATGTGCTGAAGAACTACACCAGCTACAAGCTGGCGTTCAGACTGGCGCACAACGGGCAGGACTACGACGAAACGCAGGTCGAGCGCAGCGCCGCAATGAAGGGAATCATGCAGTGGGTTCGCCTGCACCCCTACAACATTGCTCAGAAGGTACAGGTGGTGGTGGAGCACTTCCGCGAGAACGTGCAGCCTCTGCTCAATGGCAAGGCCAAGGCCATGGTGGTGGTGGGAAGCCGTAAAGAGGCGGTGCGGTGGCAGAAGACCTTGCACGCCTATATCCAGAGCCGCAACTATCCGCTGGGGGTGCTGGTGGCCTTTTCTGGGGAGGTGAACGACCCCGAGAGCTTTCCGGAGGCAGTCACGGAGACAAGCGCCCTGCTCAATCCCGGCCTGAAAGGGCGCGATATCAGGGAGACATTTGCGGGCACGGACTATCACCTGCTGTTGGTGGCCAACAAGTTCCAGACGGGGTTCGATCAACCCCTGCTGTGCGGGATGTACGTAGACAAGATGCTGGGCGGCATTCAGGCAGTCCAGACCCTGTCGCGCTTGAACCGTGCTCATCCGGGCAAGGACACGACCTACATCCTCGACTTCGTGAACGATCCGGCGGAGATCCTCAAGGCGTTCAAGACCTACTACGAGACAGCGGAGCTGGAGAGCGCGACCGACCCTCACCTCGTTTTCGACCTGCGCGCCAAGCTGGACGCTGCGGGCCACTACGACGACCACGAGGTCGAGCGCGTGGTCAGAGTGGAGTTGGATCTGCAAGGAACCCAGAAGCAACTGGATGCAGCCATCGCACCCGTGGCTGACCGGATGCTCAAACGGTTCAGGGCAGCGCAAACCGAGATGGCCAACGCGGAGTCGGCGGGCGACGACAAGGCAGCGAAGGCAGCCAAAGACGAGCTCGATGCACTGGTGCTGTTCAAGGCCGATCTGGGTGCATACGTGCGGCTGTATGCCTTTCTGAGCCAGATTTTCGACTACGGCAACACGGCCATCGAAAAGCGGTTCGTGTTCTTCAAGCGACTGTTGCCCTTGCTGGAGTTCGGTCGCGAGCGCGAGCAGGTTGACCTTTCCAAGGTGGTGCTGACCCATCACAACTTGAAGAATCGCAGCGCACAGCCGATGACGCTGAACGCCGATGGAACCTACAAGCTCGCTCCGATCGACGCGCTAGGCAGCGGTCTGGTGCAAGATAAAGAGGCCAACTTCCTCAACGAGATCATCGAAAAGGTTAACGGCTTATTCGAGGGCGATCTGAGCGACGACGACCAGTTGGTCTACGTCAACGGCGTGCTCAAGGGAAAGCTGCTGGAGAACGAAACCTTGATGCAGCAGGCAGCCAGCAACAGCAAAGAGCAGTTCGCGAGTTCGCCTGACCTGAGCAAGGCGCTGTCAGACGCCATCATGGAGGCGTTCGAGGCACATCAGGCAATGAGTTCGCAGGCCCTTGGTTCCGAGCGCGTCCGTGACGGGTTGAGAGACATCCTCCTCGGGCCAGCGCAGCTGTATGAGGCGCTTCGCGCCCGTGCTGAAGGCGGTAGCAACGCTCGAGCCTGAGTGTTAAGTAGGTTTACAGGCATAAATTTTGACCTTCCGATGTGAGGGAGAGGTCGACCGGGACAGGGTGCTCGAGCGATTGGACCCACGGCAGGGGGGTATGGGCCGGCTGCTCAGGAAGCGTACGGGCGAGACGCGGGGGCAGTTCCACAAGACAATCTGCCTGCGGCGAAGGACTTTTCCTGCAACGCAAGGGCGGGCGGCGACCGTCGCGAAGCCGTGCAGCGTGCGACTTATAGGCACCGAATAGGCACCAGCAGTCCGATCGGCTGGCGCAAAGGAAAAAGGGCTACCGCCTCGTGAGCAGTAACCCCTTGATTTTCCGTTTGCTTAGATGGTCGGGACGGCGGGATTTGAACTCGCGACCCCCTGCACCCCATGCAGGTG
>Ga0255100_1000941_pt1 | contig 11037 bp, 23 predicted proteins | sample Colum_Colum_RepB_2_FD_188449 | JGI IMG/M metagenome (GOLD analysis project Ga0255100, IMG submission 188449) | Freshwater microbial communities from Columbia River, Oregon, United States - Colum_Colum_RepB_8d | ecosystem: Environmental > Aquatic > Freshwater > River | place: USA: Oregon...
AGTCGCGGAAGGGCACGGACTACACCTCTAGAGTGTTGAAGGCTTCCTCTAATATCAAGCTAGGCCGTGTTATGCGTAAGATCTGGCCCGATGCTAAGATCTTCACCCTAACGCTCGAAGAGCGTAAGACCTGCCCTTCGGATTGTGCAATGTGGTCGAAGTGCTACGGGGACAATATGCCGTTTGCACACCGTATGAGTATGCCCGAAGATGAGCTAATCGGACGCATTGAGCGCGAGGTGAAAAGTGAAAAGGGCACTATCGCCGTGCGTCTCCATGTGCTCGGGGACTTCTTCTCTCCTATGTATGTTGCATTCTGGGGCTATATGATGGCGCGATATGATCATTTGCGCGTGTGGGGTTACACGGCTCACCAACCGAGCAGCGAGATCGGGCGCGAGATTGTGCGCCTCAATAAGACCTACTCTGGCCGATTCCTAGTGCGCTTCTCGAATCAGCCCAAGGCCATCGAGGAGGAAGGCGTGTACACTTGCGCGGTCGATGATGCGGACGGCGACTACATTACTTGCCCTGAGCAGCTTGGCAAGGTCGAAGATTGCGGCTCGTGTGGCCTGTGCATGAATCCGAAAGTCAAGAAGGGAATCCGTTTTTTGCGCCACTAATCGCCGTCGTAAGTGCCGATAGATAAAGGACTTACGGCGACCCCGCCGGGTGGCCGTGTTAAGATTGTGTAAAGATGTGTAAGTCTAGCTCTCACAATGGTTTACGGAGTCAAGATCTTTGCAAGTTCCTAAAAGTTGGCATGGGTTTTGATTTTGTTTGAGCGTATGAGTATATGCGTATATGAGCATATGCGTATATGTGTAAGGGCGTATAGTACCCTCAAAATTTAATTGGGGGAGCCTATGATATGGGATGGATAAGAAAGTCAAGGCTTTAAGTAGGAAGCTAGTAGTAGTGAATGGCAGTATAGAAGCTATAGAATCAATGTTATTTAAAGTTCCGAATAATACTAGGATGTTAGAACTAGCTCATAATTACTTAGATTTAATATATGATGAGAAAGTCAAGGTTATGAATGAATACACTAAAGCCCTAGAACAGCTTTGACTTTAATATCAATGCTTCTAGGGCTTTGACTTTTCGCTTTGACTCTTTTATATGAGAGCTAGCTTTGACTTTTATTTAGAGTTTAGGCTTTGACTCTTTTATATGTTAGTTGTGGCCTCCAGTTAGGCTTTGACTTTCATATACACTATATGTTGTGGTAGGGGGGTATGAAACCTTGGGAAAAGTGTAAACCAAACTTGACAACACCACTATATGTTGTGGTTTGACTTTTCGCTTTGACTCTTTTCTATTCGATATTTATCCCTTTGACTCTCGGATAGGTTATGTTTCTAAGGTTATGGAACGCATTAACAGCATCCCATTCAAAGTTTTGTTTCATAATCTCTTTGACTTTTTCCTCATGGGCATTTAAATCCATCCAATCTTTCATATCAAACTCCCATTCATAGGTAATTTGCACTTTGACTTTCTTATTATTCATAGTTTAGCTTAGATTTTGCTTTGACTTTTGTTTGAGGTGTTGCTTTTTGCAACAGGTGTTGTTTTTGTTTACAGGTAGGGCCAAAAACCAATATTAAATACCCTTTGACTTTTATTTACTTCTTAGGGTACAATACATCCCAAATATCCAAGAATTCTTGCATATTATTCACTTTGACTTTTACCTCAATAGGTTCAGCCAGTTCCAACTTGCTTTGACTTTTATCCTTATTAGATTTATCTTGCCCTTTGCTTACCTTCTCTTTGACTTTGGCAATACCATCTTCTACTCCAGCTTCATAGATAAGGAGGTTTTGTAGACCAGTAGGATCCCTTGGTTTAGGATCTTTGGTTTCAATATCATGGAATAGCAGATCATTGTACATTTGCTTATACTTGATGTACATTGAATGGTAGTGGTCAGCTTCTTTACCTACTTTCTCTAAGTCTTTATTGAGGTTATCTACCATCTTGATAAGGTTATCAATAGACTTTTGTAGGATGTATTCTTGTGTATCGTTCATTTGATATCCTTTAGCTTATTGGCTACTTCTTCTAGTTTGGCTAGTTTCTTACCTAGGATGTTACATACTTCTTCTACGGGCATCTGGTCTTTAATTCTTTCTGGGAACTTATTTTCGATGTAGTCCAGACACTTGTGCATATCTTCCATTGAGTTAAATGTTAGGGCTACATAGTCTCCCCCTATCCACCAACTAAATGTGTATGTCTTATCTTTCTTCTTCATTGGTTTACGATTCCATTGGATTGGTTTACATTATTGGTTGCTTGCTTTACGATTTCTTCTTTTACTGAACCAGATACCCATCCAATTGTATATCCTGCATTTGGACAACAGAGGGGTACTTTCTTTTGTGCATGAGCATATGCACGCTTAACTGATCTTTTGGTAGAATAAGACTCCATAAAACCTTTATGGCACTCTGTACACTCACCATATAAAACGAACCTGTTAATGCTCGTTTCATCGGGGATAGCGAATCTCATAAATTCTTTATGGCTTATCATTGGCTTACGGTTTAACATCTGTGATTCCTCGTTGTTGATTTAAGTCTCAAGGAATAGTGGTTTTTTAATGTTGGCAGTCCAGATTATCGTACAGTTCCTTATACTTAAGATACATTGTATGGTAGTAGTCAGCTTCTTTGCTTACCGTCTCTAAGTCTTTATTGAGGTAGTCCAGAAGAGCTTCCTTATCTTCCTTTGATTCAAAGGATACTTTTACTGTATAAACACCTGTCCAGATATTCGCAGAATGAGTCTTAGCTTTCTTCTTCATTGGTTTACGATTCTTGTTCACTTGTTTACGATTCCTTTGGATTGGTTTACGATTTCCTCTTGTGCGAAATCATATGCCCATCCAATCGTATAACTCTCGTCTGTACAACAAGAGTATCTTTTGTTTTGGGCACGAGTATATGCACACTTAACTCCTCTTTTGGTAGCATAACGCCTCTCAAAGCCTTTAGAGCACTTCGCACACTTACCATACAGGATATAGAGTTTGCTCATGGTAGGTATTTATCCGAGAGAGACACTTCACACAAGCAGTATTTAGAATAAAGATCCCCGCATTTACAAGACATAGCTAGAGGTAGATAGGTAGGATCTTTCTGCATCCAAAATCGGATTAAGGAATCCTGTTTGCAGAGCATAGTACGCATCTCTGCAATCTCCTTATCCTTGCTTTGCAGCTTTTCATACATGAGATCAATCAGTAGGTCTGTTGCTTTGTCGTTCATGGGTAGTGCTGTTGGGTAGTGTTCTTAGGTAGTATTATAACCGATCAGGAAGCAATAGTCACGAGGTTTTTCAGAATTTATTTAACCTCTGTTGCCATACTCTAGATCTTTTTTCATGTTCTTAGAGTCTCGGATAAAATCTTCACGAGTCTCAGGGCTGTGATTCAGATTCTGAACTTCCTCCTTGAGAGAGATTACCATATCATTTAGATAATCACGGACTGCCCACTCTTCGGACAATGCACCTACCGTAGGAGTAGTAAGAACTTTATTGATATGATTAAGAAGATAGTTATCCTCTTTAGTATTGATCAGATGATCACGCTGTGCTTCCAGTTGCAGGATAGTGGACTCGGACAAGGGCTTGTTGTAGGTTGCGGTCTTCATGATGCTTAGTATAACCGATCAGCGGGTGATAGTCACGGGTTTTTTGGGAATTTATTTAACTGCTTCTTTAAGTTTTCGATCTCGATAGAACGAAGATTGCAGAGATCAGCAACCTCTACATACCTACCATGGAAATAATTAAGTTTCTCTTCAGTTTCCTTCAACTTAAGTTCCAATTCAGCGATCTCTAGTTTCCTAGATACTTCAGCGTATCGTACACCCTCCTCCCAGCCGTGATTCCAGACTTGAGAGTAGGTGAGTGCAAAGGTTGTTTCGTTGTTGCTCATGGTAGATACTATAACCGATCAACAAGGGATAGTCACGGGTTTTTTGAGAATTTATTTATACCACTCTAGAACTTCATCGTTACCATTCAACCATTCCAAAGCCATCTCTTTGGCTAAGTCTTGTCCCTGATAACCTTTAGCTCCTTTATACCTCTTATCTTCCCATCCATAAACAAGATAAGTGTTTCCGTAGTCTTTAAAATGAACTACTTCCACTACCCTGTTATCTTTGGATAGAGAGATACCATCTAAGTATTGATCTTTGATTTGCTGCCAGTTACTCATTTGTGGCACTCGATAAAAGCACAGGGGTGTTCGTTGTTGTAGAAGTCTTCCACATAACCGAAGAAGTCAGCAGAGGTATCGAAACTTCTACGGAATTCTCCATTCCAAGATTCTGTTTGATTACAGATAGGACACTTAGTCCAAGTATCTTCCAAACCAGAATCAAGCAGGATATATGTTGCTTTGTTATTCATTTGTTTTCCTTTTAGTTAGCCCAAATAACTTTGGGGACATTGATAGAGTTATAGTTAGCTTTTGCTTTATTGTCAGACACTTGCGTTAAAGCTAGCTTTGCAATTACTGCAAAGAAAACATAACCTGAGTTTGAAACATAATCAGGATGCGAGTTGATGGGATTACAGTTACCATCATTCTCTAGCATAAATTCTAAGTGCTTGTAGGGATTGTAGTTAACATTACCGCGAAACTTACAAGCAATGGCAGTATCATCTACAAGATCACCATAGATGAAAGCATGGACATTCTTCTGACGCTCAGAAAGAACTTTGTTACGACCACTCTCGGATACTTTGAACTTAGGGTTCTTAAGTAACAGATGATCCTTGTGGCTCGTAACACGCCAACCCTTGTCAGTCTTGGTTTGAACAGACCAACACTTCTTGTGGAAGTTCCAGTAGACTCGGCATTGCTTGCTCATGTTGCCTATTATAACCGACCAAACAGCTTGAGTCACGCTTTTTTTAAATTATTTCTAGATTTCCGTTAGGTCTTGGCCCACCGTAATCTCCACCTAAACGATACTTCATTGGCCCACCATAAGTATTTATTTGCTTGAGAACTCCAGTTCTCACTCCAGAGATAGCTACCATAGGACGAGTAGCTCTGCTGGATTCTGCATGGAATCTCTCAATCAATACATTGTCGAAACTAAAGTTACGACCTGTAACATAAGTTCCATTTGTAATATCAGTCCAAAGAACCATAGCTCCATTTGTAGTATTAAAGGAACTACAATCTTTCACTTCTAGCTTACCCGTACAGCCCACAAAGGTGTAATCAGAACCTCCACCACCCTCTTGATTGATATCATTACATACGCAATTCGAGACTATGATATTCCCGAATTGAGAAGGCCCAGAGGTAGGACGATTTGTAATTTGCATGAAAGTACGGCCATTGCCAATACCTTTACAACCATGAATTACTGTATCACCCTGTGGATTATCAATATAAATGCTATGCTCTTGGCAAGGTTCAAAATCACAGTTTTGGATATGCCAACGAGCAGGGCCATGTCCACGAATTCCCCACTTCATTCCACGGCCAAGCCAATTAGTTCCTGTAGCCTTAAACTTGCAATTAATAATCTTGATGTATCCATGAATCTCATTCATAGCCGTGCGGATAGGCGAGAATTCATTTGGATCATTGATAATCGTTAAGTTCTGAATGGTAATAGAGTTAACACCATTCAAGGTATCCCAAAAACGCAAGTTACCAATAGCTGCATTGGCATCTGCACCTTGGATAGTTAAGTTATCAATAGGACGATCCCAGAACGCACATTGACTTTTGTTCTGAGAACCATATGGCCCACCAATATCCAATCCAGTTAAAAGTTGCCCATGAACTGTAATTACTGTTTGTACTGTAGTTTCTCCTGCCTTTCTAATAGCAGCAGCGAGAGGAACAGAAGCCAAAACTTCTGTTCCATTGTTTACACTATAACCTGTACTTGTGACTTTAATATTAATCATTGCTTTTTTCCTTATTTGCTGTATACAAGAACCAACAGAGTATCAATCCATAGATACTCCAACAGACAACCTCCACCCAATCTACGGGAGGTTTCATTTAATTTCTCCAATCCAAACTGAAGATAGTAGGAATTTGCTTTGCAGCAGTCTCCATATGATAAGATTCTGGATAATGCTTAAGCAGCCTTCTAGCTTCTGCACGAACAACACGAGGAACCTTAGGTGTTTGCTTAGGATCCATGAGTGCCATAAGAAACTTACGGGTTGATACCATAGAATGGTATCTTTCATACGGAACAGTCATGCTAGTCCTCCCTGTCTTCTCCATACACAGAAGGGAACCGTGAGTTCCATTCCTTGTAGTTCTCAATTGATCCCTGCATATGCTCAAGCATATCCAACACGCCCATAATTTGTGCGTGATAATAATCAATAGTAGCTTCCTTATCGGGTTTGACTTTTGTCTCTTGGATAAGGTAAGTACACACTTCTTTTAACCCTGTAGCATGGTATGCAAGGGTCATGTATGGGTCATTCTTCTTGGGATCAAACATATCAATCTCCTTCGATGGGTTGGACTACGAGCTTGGGCAGGCTATCTGTACAGTCGATAGTATCCACAGCCTCTAGTTTATATTTGACTACTTGGACTGACTTGATAGTCTCAGGCTTGAACCATTTGACTTGTCGCATCATTTGCTCCAAGACCTTCTCCTTGGTATTGGAGAAGTTCGTCATCATATATAGGTACGGAGGCTTCGAGTCGTTGAAGGTGATTTCTACTTGCCAGATCGTTTTGTTGTTGCTATGTGCGCTCATGGTATACATTATAACCAGTTAGTCGGTCTTAGTCACTACCTTTTTCAGAATTATTTTCGTAGATATCAATTATCTCTTCTTCGTACATAATGTTCATCTCTAACTTCCAAGCTAGGTCGTGTTCAATAGTTGCGCCTCGACTTGAACTCCAACCTTCTAACAAGAAGATAGTATCACACTCCATCATAAGTTTGATACACTCATGCATATAGTATGACCACAACCCATCCTTACCCCAATCGTCTTGTGTAAACTTTGGGCTAGGAATTAGCATTGGGTTTTTAATCTCAGCGTTAGGATACATTCTAGATAATAGAATGTGAGCCTTCTTAAAGTTTTCTTCCGCTTTGACTTCCCCGCTAATCGGGCCTGCAATGTAAATCTTCATTCTGGGATTTCCCCTTGATATCCGTAATGTAGCCACTTAAAAGCTACAGACTTATCTTTTGTAACCACTACATTTAAAACACCATCTTTAGAGAATCGAGAGTCAAACTCCTCAATGTAAAGATCGTGTCCAAGATGCTTCCATACGATCTTTTGCAGGCAAACCATTGTTCCTGCTTTTCGATCATATTCTTCGTTATCACGGCATCTTGCAAATGTAAGTAGTCCTGTATCACCGTAGGACATAATCGTTACACCCCCATAACGGTCGATATCAAATTTACCCGCTTCGACTTCTGTTCGATTACGGATATGCTTGACTCTAAACCAGATATCAACGATTTCGCCAGTTTCTTTGTTATAGATTTTTGCAGTTAATCGCATTTGACTTTTCCTCCGTCACATCATAGTCATATTGTAGCGAGATTTAATATACTCTAGATAATATCTCACCTCTTCGACTTTTAACTTTGTAACCCTACAGAGTTTAGCAATATTTACCCTACCATTATCTTTCAAACAATCAGGATTCTGTAAGATATTTTCCACGATCAACTTTTCTTGAGGCAGTAGTTTGACTCTGATATCTTCAAGAACATTATCTGCAATGTTCATGTTTACAATTTTAGGGTCAACAACATCTAGCAGCAGTATTTCATCGTGCATAACTGGGTCACGATTATCTACTGAAAAGGTAGATGTAATTTTTAGTTTCTTAGTTACATCTGATCCCTTCTTACCTTTCTTGTGCCATAAGCAGGTCTTGATGTACTTATCAAAGCCTTGAGTATTTTTGAAGTCTTCAAATTTACCATTCTTACCATTGTCCTGAGCCTCATAGCCTTTGATAGCTTCTAAGGCAGAGATCCAAAGGTCTTGCACATTATCATCGGGATCACATTTTGCAATATCCCCGTTGATCTTTTGAGCAATCGTATAAATAAGATTGCCGTACTTTTCTTGGATAAATTGATATTGTTCTTGATTCATTGTACAGGCCAGAAGTATTCGATAGTTACTGCGTTTTCGGAGTCGATGCCCCAATTAAACTGAGAATAGTAATGAGGGTCTTTGCGGATTAGGTTAGCACGATGCGTATACCAGATACGATGATCTTGCAGCCAAGGAGGTAGTACGAGGTTGGTTTCGTCACGCTTCTCCATGGTGTTATTGTAGCCTCTACGAACCCACTCGTCAATACATACATTCATGTAATGAGCAAGGGCTGGAGCATATCCTTCCCACATCTTAAGTGCGGGATGGCTGCGCCAGCCTTTGGTAGTCGTTCGGTTAGTAAGAATGTTGTGAAGTTGCATAGCCTCAACACGCTGCTTACCAAGACGGCGATAATCTAGGCAGCGTGCGGACTCTACAAAGTCAGCGTAGGGTAGGAAGGTCTGCATGGTCGTGCATACTATAACCGACTACTGACACCAAGTCACGCTTTTTTTAAGTTATTTTTAGAGGTTCTCATCTAACAATTTAAGCACAGCCAACCAGTTCTCTTTATTTTTAAAGTAAATCTCCATGGTTGTTGCTCCTCCCTTATCATTCATAAGATAGATGTCAAGGCCATACAAGTCTGTATCATCCTTGTAAGCATAGTATCCTTTGAAATCTAACTGGTTGAATGTAAATGCTACATATCCGTCGATGTATAGCTTAATTCTACCATTGTAGATTTTGAATGAGTATTTATGTTTCTTCTGCATAAGATTTGTTTGGTGAGCCTAGATCGACTTGCACGATCCTTTACGGATTAAAAGTCCGTTATATCGCTATCTATATTTTAGGCCCGTGTATGGAGTGAGTAAAGGGAATCGAACCCTTATCTTTAGCTTGGAAGGCTAAGGTAATGCCTTTATACGATACTCACATGGCTCCCCGAGAAGGACTCGAACCTTCAACCCTTTGATTAACAGTCAAATGCTACTACCGATTGAGCTATCGGGGAATGTTTGGTAGCTCCAGCAAGACTTGAACTTGCAGCCTACGGTTTAGAAAACCGTTGCTCTATCCTGTTGAGCTATGGAGCCGTGTATTGGTGACCCTAATCGGTCTTGCACCGATACTTGACAGATTTTCTTACCACTATAGTTTTCACTACCAGTTACCTGTTTGTGGTCTGGACTATACCTTCACCATGTCTTACGATTTAGGTGTACCGTGTCTAGTCTCTGCACCTTCCCTTGTTGGGCTTGGCTCAGGATTAGCAGTTAAGCCTTCCCTGAATTTACGGTATTCTACTTCTCTCTTTTCAGAAAGAGCACTCAATTTATTCTTGCCTCTGTATGTTTCAGTTTGTGCGTGACAGTTAGGACAAATTATCCTTAGATTTTCTATCCTATTGTCAGAGTTGTCTCCGTTTATATGATCTAATTCTATTGGAATCGGTTGATTATTCCAAGTGGAATTATTACATACTTCACACTTGTGAGTCTTATACCCTTCTGAAATTAATCTTTTTCTAAGTCGGTTACTATTGTAGTAAACATCCTTAATTAAGATTTTTTCCATTGGGAATCCCTCTCTCACAGGTTTAGTGTATCCTTTTCTCCAACCCATGCCGGAGAAATGAGAAGTATCTAGTCCGAGTTTTTTTATTTTATTATTTATGACTCGGTAATTACCCCCCGTAGGACGCACCCCAAACTTTCTACATACATCAGCTATAGAATAACATTCCTTTACCACATCAGCTAAACTATCATACCTGTTTCTTATATAAGTTCTCTTTGTCATAGGAACCTCCACAGGTATATAGTATTGAAATGGCAAAGGCAATGATTTTCTAAGTCTGTTGCCTCTGCTTTTGGGCTATAGGGCCGTGTTGTGAAAGAAGTGGTAGGAAGTGAGTTCTGTCAGTCAGCCTTACGGTTTGACTCTTCCTACCTGATTGGTGCGCTCGGATGGATTTGAACCATCGACCTTAGCTTTATAAGAACTCTGCTCTAACCAACTGAGCTACGAGCGCGGTGTTCGGCCTACCATAATAGCATGACCTTTGACTTTTTTAATGGTGACAACAAAAAAAGACACCATTTTGTTGACGGTAACAAAATGGTGTCCTTTGACTTTTAAGAAAGATTAAAAGTTATTTATTTCTTGGAGTTGATGTGAGTCTTTCCTTTTTAGGTGTTCTAGGTGCGTTTTTTTCTGGTGTTGTTATCTTGCGCCCTCCAGTTACTCTCCTGTTTCCAGCACCAAAACCTACACCATAAGGTGACATGCGTAGGCTATCTCCTCTAAGACCAAGTCTATCATTTTGATCTAAATATGTTTTAACTTCGGGTTCTCCTGTTGCTTTCGCTACTCTAGCCCGTCTTTTTTTACCTTGACTACCTTCATCTATTGAGAAAGATTCATTTTGTTCTTTTTCTTTTTGCTCTTTTTTCTTTCTCCGTGCCATTCTGGCATTTACTCCTTTTTCAAATGATGTAGTTATGTAAAGATCCTTTGCTCTTTTGTCCTCACTACGCTGTCTTTTCTTGATTGCCACCATCGCAGGATCAAACAGCTTTCTTACTTTTTCAGTATTTCCTTTTGCTTCTGCTTTTCTTATTGCTTTTGCTAACCGAGCAATTCGGCCTTCATAAATTAACTGTGCTATTCTTTCATAATGATTCATAATAATTATCTCCTAGAGTCGTAATAACCGTCCCCTAATCCTCTCCCATAGAGCGATAAAGAATCACGGTAGTTTTCAGTATAGTTTTTATGCCCCTCTACATCTGTTCCCTGTGCTCTGGCTTTTTTCTTTGATTTTACAAGTTCACGCGCTTCGGCATCCTTCAAACCAGTAGATATTGGTTTTCCAAGACGGCCCTTTCTAGCAATAGATCGCTGTATTCTATTTAATCTTCTTGTTTCACTTATAGA